>Ga0136846_1243089_pt1 | contig 11014 bp, 15 predicted proteins | sample HopSoiMetagenom2_FD_96841 | JGI IMG/M metagenome (GOLD analysis project Ga0136846, IMG submission 96841) | Grasslands soil microbial communities from Hopland, California, USA - 2 Assembly 2016 (version 4) | ecosystem: Environmental > Terrestrial > Soil > Grasslands | place: USA: Hopland... | reverse complement strand
CCGTGACCTCCTTCCAGAGGCTTACGCGTCCAAGCTTGAGTTTTGGCAGCTCCTCTTTGATTTCTCGGCGCAAGCAGTCCTTTTCAGATTCGTTCGCGCGAAGTTAATTACCCAGCTGTTTTTCGGGAGTATGGTGTTGCGCCCGGGGAACAGCACGATGGATTATCGCGTCTACATTATGAGCGAGGACGGTCACAAGTCCACAAGCTTGATTGTGCCGGCGACGAAGAAGCCAAGGCGAAAGCCGCTCAGATGCTCGACGGTCACGATCTGGAAATCTGGCACCGGGATCGGCGGATTGCCGTCGTGAAGCACGACGAAAAGTAACGTTTTGAACCTAGTCGCGGTGCTGGTTAGCATTCCCAAGGAGATCGCAATAGCGCCGTGACCGTGGACACCGCTTGTTAGTGGCGTTTAGCATGGCGGCTAACTCTCTTCACATTAAACATAGAGCCTGCCTCAGTCATGGGCGTTTTTGGCTGTGCGTTCGTTCTTGTCCTTTGCGGCTTACGACCGCTGGGAGACAAACAGCGGGCGGGCAGAGGCTTTCCGATTAAATTGGAACGTTCGCTCGCGCTTAGTATTCCCCGGCAATGCCGCGTTATTTATTCAAAGTTATCAACAACCTTGACCCAACTACCGACGTCGAAGGTGTAGAGCTGCCAGACCATGATGCGGCATGGCGTGAGGCAACGGTCTACGCCGGTGAGCTTTTCAAGGACGTCGACGGAAACCTTCGTCCGGCCAGGAATGGGCTTGGAGGTCACCGACGAAGCAACATTCACATTCTAATACGAAGTACAAGAAGTAGGAACGCCTCATTCCACTCAATCGCGGTCGGTTTCACGCCAGGCCTCTTGGTTGTGGGCCGATATCGTTAAGGTCCCAACGTTCACATTGCAGATGGGCGAACGGGCTGTTTCCAGCGCATGAAAATGGTCCCGATCGAACTCAACCAAGTCTTCCAGTGCGGTCCGGTTGAGAAACCTGACCTTATGATTCCGCCACTCAATCAGGCCTCGCTGCCTAAGCCCCTGAAGCGTCCTGTTGACGTGTACGATTGAGAGGCCACAGGCATCGGCAACGTTCTCCTGCGTAAAGGGCAGACGGAAGCTGCCGTCATCGTCGAGGGCTCCTACGAGGTCTAATCGGCTGGCAATCTCACAAAGAAGATGCGCAATTCTGCCCGCAGCATCACGCGATCCAAGATTTTCAACCCATTCGCGGTAGAGCGCAGCATGGATCAGGGTCTCACGCCAAAATGCCTGCGTAATCCCAGGTGAGTCATTCATGAGTTCCCTGAGACAGACGTGAGGCACAGAAGCGACTGTAGAGTTGCCAACACTGCAAAGTTCATGGTCCATGACAGGCAGGTGAAGCGTGTGCAAATCTGGCATATCGCCCGAGATATAGAACGCAGAGATTTGGTTGTTAGCCGAGATCACCCTCTGACGGGCCAGAAACCCACTCACCACAACGGTCGAACTGATGGGCCTGTCGCCTTGGCGCACGAGATGTTCGCCGTTGCCCAAGGTCTTGAGCTTGTACGGCATGCGTGCGAGCTTGGCTTGATCTTGTTCCGATAGACCGGCTACCGCCTGCAAGCGCGCGATCAGCTTACGATGTGGCATGACGGGCTCCTCTCCCATGGTGCTTACAAGCCGGCTAAGACGTGCTCGGTAGCTCGCCCAATAAGTGCCGGTGCTGCTCTTTAACGGTTTCGTAGCACTCGCAGGCGCTTTCGCGCAGACCTTCAACATCAATGATTTCGATTTTGCCGCGCGTGTATTTGATCATCCCAGCTTCCTGAAGAGTGCGAGCTACGGTGGTCACGCTCGTGCGTCGGACGCCAAGCATTTCAGCCAGAAATTCCTGTGTAAAAGGAAGATGATCGCTGCCCGACAAGTCGCGGGCTCGCAACAACCACCGGCAAAAGCGGGCATCAACTTCATGATGGGCCATGCAGGCCGTTGATTGCTGCGCTTGCGCAAACAAGGTTTGCTCATGGCACATGACCTTTGCCATCAGGGTCACTGATTGCAGGACTGCGCCGTTGAATGCAGCCGGATCGCACAACATCGCATCGCCGCCTAGTTGGACGATAGCTCTGCTCATCCCGACTTTTCCATCTAATGCCGATGCCATGCCGACAGCGCCATCCCTGCCTACCATTGCGGCCTCTGTCACTTCGCCAGTCTCAAGCGTAACGACGAGAGAGACCACCGCGCCGAGCGGGAAGTAAACGGCATTGATCGTGTCGCCAGCTTCATACAGCACGGTTTTTTGCTGCAGATGAGTGGCTTTGAGGTGAGGTCGCAGAGCGGCCGCGTCGCTGGCGGATAGAGACGCGAGTAACGCGTTGGCGTGAAGCATTTTGCGCTCCCGGTTTGAAGGCGGGAGCGCAAGAACTCTCAGTTGCCGACGCCCAGTCAAATGGCCGACAATGATGCACGTTAACACCGGAACAAACCTCGTTCTGCCCGTTAGACGACTCAACCGATGCGATTTTTGGCGCGGCGGCGGGCACTTTTCAAACAAGGACAGCCGCCATGACGCACGCTATCGGACAGGCTGTTGAGTGGCCTGCTGACAACGTCCAGCGCGTGGCCGTGGACAGGCTACGTCCATACCCCAACAGCACACGCACGCACTCTCGGGCGCAGGTAGCCCAACTGGTGGCGTCTATTCAGGAGTGGGGCTGGACCACGCCAGTCCTTGTCGATGAGCAGGGCATGCTGATTCCCGGCCAAGCTCGCCTGGAAGCGGCCAAGCAACTCGGCATCCCCGAGATCCCCGTCATGGTTGCGCGGCTGGACGGAGGCACAAGTCCGGGCCTACACCATCGCCGACAACGCGCTCCCGCTGATGGCCCGCTGGGACGAAACGCTGCTCAAGGTCGAGATCAAGGCAATAGGCGCTGAACTTCGACATCGGCAAGATGGGCTTGGACATGGAGTTCATGACCAAGCTGTTCGACGAGGGCGGCGTCAACATCGCGGCCGACCGCGACGAGGCGGCGACGGGCCTGCGGGGTCCGATCGACGCCTCACGAGGAGCACCTTGCCACGCTTCGCAGCAACCAGTTTCGATGATTTCGTCATAGCGAGCCGCAACGACCGCAGAATCAGTGCGATGATAACTTGTCTCTTCGGCTATACAAGTTCGGCGGCCGGCCGCCTGGTGCCATCAGGGTGGGCTGCTTCGCGCTCTGCTAATGGGATGGACCGGCTGCTTCCTCCGCGGGGATAGTCTGCAAAGACTACTCCGCAGCATCCGGAGAAACAGCCCATGGACACGACCACACAGCCGCTGGCCTCGTTCGGCATCGCCATCGGGAAGGAATCTTGCACGTCATCGGCAAGATCGCTTTCCGTCGCAAGATCAAGCGACTGGCGCTAGTCGAGGCCTTAGAAGCTGCCATCTTGTGTGGTCGGCATGGAGGCATGCCTCAGTGCACGCTTTGTCTGCCGGGCGCTGCGCCAACTGGGCCACCAGCCGCGGATCATCCCCGCGATCTATGTCAAGCCGTTCTTAAAGGGACAGACTACAACGACGCCGAGGCAATTGCAGAGGCCGCCCTGCGGCCGAATCTGCGCGTTGTTCGTGAAGACGCAGGACCAGCTCGACCTCCAGGCCCTGCATCGATGTTCGATCTCGCCTGTTCTCGCGACGGACGGCGACGATCAATCAGATTCGTGCCTTCCTGATTGAGCAAGGCATTGCGGTGAGGACTGGAGCGAGAGCTCTGCGCAACTCTCGGTTGGCGATCCTGGAGAGCCGTCAGGATGAAATATTGCCACGAATGCGCGGCCCGATTGCTGGCTTGTACGACGACTGGATATTTCTCGATGAACGGGTCGAGAGCCTTTCTGGCGAGATTGACCAGATCGGTGAGAAGGAAACTGACTGCCGTCGCCTCATGAGCATTCCGGGCATCGGCCCACTGATCTCGACCGCCGTGGTCGCCGCCATTGGTACCGGCGAGGCATTCGAGCGCGGGCGAGACTTCGGCGCATGGCTTGGTCTTATTTGACCTGAGCCCCAAAGATCATCCAGCGATGGGCAGAATCCTTTGGTTATTTGAGCCTGTGTGGCTCCGTGATGCAACGGGACGGGGCGCGGAGCTCTCGACATAGCGCAGCGTCCCGTCCCGTTGCTTTTTCGGACGCTGTTAGGCTGGCATAGGTTGATGGCGGCAAGTTGCCGATCCCGCTGTGCGGACGAACGGTGTTGTAATCATCCTGCCATTCGGCAAGCAGTTCTCGAGCATGCTCGAGTGACGAGAACAACGTCTCGTTCAACAACTCGTCGCGCAGTCCTCCATTGAAGCTCTCTACGAAGGCATTCTGCTGCGGCTTGCCCGGTGCGATGTAGTGCCACTCGATCCGGGTGAGCTGCGACCAGTGTAGGATGGCCATGCTGGTGAGTTCGGTCCCGTTGTCGCTGACGATCATCGTCGGGCGGCCTCGTTGAGCGATCGCGGCATCGAGCTCACGACCCACCCGGGTCCCCGACAACGCGGTGTCGGCGACCAATGCGATGCATTCCACCGGGTGAAGTCATCCACGACAGCCAGGATACGGAAGCGTCGGCTGTCGGTCAGCGTGTCGCTGACGAAATCCAGTGACCAGCGCTGGTTCGGTCCCTGCGGCAACGCCATCGGAGCCCGTGTTCCCAGAGCTCTCTTGCGTCCGCCGCGCCGGCGAACCTGCAGCCGCTCCTCGGCATACAGTGAACCATGTGAGCTTGCTGCTAGCATCGATGCAGAGGCCGGCCATCGACCCAGAAACCATACTCGGGTCGGTGCCAACCTTAGACATTCACCCAAATGCCCACCGCTCGTGATCGCCATCGAGCGCTTTAGTGCCTATGGCATGTGGGTCTCTGCGCCCTCTCTTGTGGTCTCGCCGCAAGCGTACCGATCCTGCTTGAACTTCTGCAAGAATTGATAGCCGACCGGGAGCCGGCTTTTCTCGACCTCTTTCAAAAGGTAGCGGGCGGCATCATCGGAGTTACAGTTGCCCAGGCCATTTTAATGTTTGTCTTTGCCTCGGCCGACGTCGCGATCGGAGAAAAAGCAATAGTCGTGGGCGGCAATGCAGGCGCTGATGTCGGCGGTCCGACGCTGTTCGCCCGCATCGGCGTCGTGGGAGCATTTGGACTGGCACTGCTTCCGGACATTAACCCAGGGAAAACAACGACATCGGGGTCGGCGCAAGCTGAAGAGGGATCTATGCCGAGGCCGCCAACTGATGCGCCCTTACTGCTTCGTCCTACTTCTGTCGAAAATGAATGCGGCTTGAAACACCCGCTCAACGTCCGTCCTCACTTCCACGGAAACGTCCTGCCGTATGGTGGCAAAATCCTTTGCCAAATTCGCAAGCGACCTAGCGGCTTCGACCTCGGCCTCTTGCTGAGTGTCGAATTCCAGACCTTCCTCGTCCGGGTACAGACCGGTGTCATCCCGGATGTCGAAGTAGTACCGGGTCATGCGCCGCCCTCATTCGAGGGAGAGCAATAGAATTAAATGTCCACCTGTTCCTATTCCGGCGGCTGTAGCCCGGGCGATCTCAGCCAGTCGCTGATATGAGAGCCGGTCTCGGCTTGTCAGGCTTTGCGGAGGAGCATTTCTCGCTCAAGGCGTGCGGGAGCCTCTTGGCTTCCTCTCTCAATCGTTGAGCTTCTTGGGCGAGACGTTCTTCGAGTGTGGTGGTCTGCTTGAACCTTCGGCGTTGCGTCATGACCGGCCTCGTACATACGGGTCCTAACCGTTTGGTTTGCAGCCCATATTTTAACCGGGGCACTACCGGTTGCCATTTACAAATGTTGGAATCTCGCGCCCTCGGAAGAACTTTAGTTCAGATGCGAGCGTTGACCGGACCGGGCAGCCGGAGGAACAAGCCATGGAAATGGACCTTGCGGAGCGTTTCTTTCTTGGGCTCGCGTTCATAGGCGCGAGCTGCCTGTGCGCTGTTTTCGCTCTGTGGCTGATTAGCTGAAAATTATGGTCCGCCAGAGTGAATGGGTGCGGTCGCGGGAAAATCGATCCGCTTCAAGCCAGACTAATCGGCGCAGAATAATCGGAGCTGCATCAAAACTGCGTCAGAGCCAATATTGCAGGCCGAATGACAGCGCGTCATAGAGGACGACGCGGCCGTCACGGCGTTCGAGCGCTTCATTGGCCTCGTTTTCGAGCATCAAATGCAGCTGCCGGCCGTCGACCTGCCTGCGAACGCTCTCCGCCAGTTCGACGAGGAAATGCCGCTCGGATTGGTCTTTCAAGGCATGCACGGCATCGAAGCGCAATCTGTCAAAGCCGTAGTCACGCAACCACATCAGGGCGTTGTCGATCAGGAACTGCCTCACGAACGCGCCGTGCTCGCCCTCGAGGTTGACCGCAGCCCCCAGCCGGTCGTGTGTCGATCGGTAAAGAAAGTCTCGGCATAGCTGTGCAGATAATTGAGCTGGGGCCCGAAATGATTATAGACTACATCGAGATAGACCATCATGTCGCGCTGGTGAGCGGCTCGCAGGAGCCGCTTGAGGTCTTCGGGACGGCCGTAACACGCATTGGGAGCATGGAGCAGGACGCCGTCATAACCCCAGTTGTGCCGGCCGGGGACATCATTGATCGGCATCAGCTCGATGGCAGTGATGCCGAGATCGCGAAGGTAATCGAGCCTGTTCTCTACTCCCGCGTACGTTCCTTCGTCGGAGAACGTACCGACATGCAGTTCGTAGATGACCGCTTCTGACCAGGGCCGCCCGGGATAGGGATCGGCATCCCGCAAAGCGGGCGTGTTGATGACCTCGCTCCACTTGTCTACGTCATCGGGCTGAAAAGCAGGACGCGGGGTCCGGAACCACGAGTTCGCCATTGATCAGGTATTGGTAGCGCGTACCCGCGTGGGCGTCGAGCTAAGAGCTTGATACCAGCCCTGCTCGTCGCGGGGCATTCGCCGCAGCGCCTGGCCGGTTTCGAGCAGCTCGACCGATCCCGCCGACGGCGCCCAAAGATTGAAGGTTACACCGTGCGCTGTGATCTGCGCCCCATGGCGACGCGGCTGCCCGGCCACTCCCAGCCTCTCGTTCAAGTTCCTCGCAGACTGTATCTATAGGCGGGCTTCTCTTGGCGGTGAGACGCACATGTTGTCGACCAGGTCGCGTGCAAGCTCCGGACGCTACGACTTCGCCGTGCCAGGCTCCGCCATCTTTCGATGCTGCTTGGCCAGCACCTCATTGGGCGTGACGTTCGCGATCGTGGTCTGGAGCTTGTTCTTCATGCCGGTGACGACGTCGGACTCGCCACTCATCATGGCGTCGAACCCGGCCTTCGCGACCTCACCCGCATCGTCCTTTTTCTCGGTGCCGACCTTGGTGTCCATCATGTCGGCGCGGCGGAAGAATTCGGTTTCGGTCGCTCCAGGCATCAGGCAAGTGACGGTGACGGCGCTGCCTCGAAGCTCCTCACGCAACGCGAAAGAGAACGAATCCAGGAACGCCTTGCTGGCGTTGTAGACGGCCTGGAAACTGCCGGGCGTAAAACCGGCGATCGAACCCGTGATCAGAATACGTCCGGAATTGCGCCGGAGCATTTCGTTGCCGACGCGGTGGATCAGATAGAGTGTTCCGGTGATGTTGGTGTCCACCAGACGCCTGATGCGCTGGAAATCCTGGTCGAGAAAGGCCTTGCCGAGACCTATGCCGGCATTGGCCAGCAGCGCGTCGACCGGCCGGCTGCCGACTGCGGCGCACAGCTTGTCGACCCCCTCTGTCGTCGCCAAATCCGCCTGCACGGCCTGGACGCTGCCGCCGAGGGTGCGGAGCTCCGCCGCAGCGCCTTCGATAGCTGCCTCGTCCGCCGCAATGATGAGATCGAAGCCGGATCCGGCGGCACATCTCGCAAGTTCCAAACCTATGCCGGTAGATGCTCCGGTGACCAGGGCGAGTTGTTTGTCTGGCATGACGGTATCCTCGATTGGATTGATCTCGTCCAAATCGCTCTCCCACGCTGTCGTTCCTATTGATGCGCACGCCGTTTGCGATGCGGCGATTTTGCCGTCAGCGATAGCAACCATCGTTCTTCGTTCGACTTAGATGGCTCGTAGAGGACCTCGGAGGATAGACATGAAGGCGTTGGTTTGGCACGGCAAGGAAGACATACGGTGCGACACGGTCACCGACCCCGAGATCCAGGAGCCCCGCGATGCCATCATCAAGGTCACGAGCTGTGCGATCTGCGGCTCCGACCTCCATCTCTTTCACAATTTCATCCCGGGGATGCTGCCCGGCGATATCATGGGCCATGAGACCATGGGCGAAGTGGTCGAAGTCGGCTCCGGTGTCGATGGCAAGCTCAAAAAGGGCGACCGCGTCGTTATCCCCTTCACGATCATTTGCGGCGAGTGCGACCAGTGCAAGCGCGGCAATTTCTCGGTCTGCGAAACCACGAACCGCAAACGCTACCTCGCGGAAAGGGTGTTCGGACACACGACCGGTGGCCTGTTCGGGTATACGCACCTGACCGGCGGCTATCCCGGCGGACAGGCCGAGTATCTGCGCGTGCCCTACGCCGACACCACGCACATCAAGGTTCCACCTGGCATCCCTGATGAGCAACTGCTGTTTCTCAGCGACGTCTTCCCGACTGGCTGGCAAGCTGCCGTGCAATGCGATATCGAGCCCACCGACACGGTGGCGATCTGGGGCTGCGGGCCGGTGGGGCAGATGGCAATCAGGAGTGCCATTCTGCTTGGGGCCAACCAGGTGATCGCGATCGACTGCCTGCCCGAGCGCCTCAGCATGGCGGAAGCCGGCGGGGCCACCACGATCAACTTCGAATCCGAAAGCGTGGTCGAGCGGCTCAACGAGCTGACTGACGGCAGGGGCCCGGACAAATGCATAGATTGCGCCGGCATGGAGTCGCATGTGATGGCGTCGCAGCCAGATACCCTGCTCGACCGTGCCAAGCAGATGGTGATGCTGGAAAGTGACCGGCCTCACGTGCTTAGGGAGATGATCTATGTCTGCCGTCCTGGCGGAATCATCTCCGTGCCCGGTGTCTACAGCGGTTTCTCCGACAAGCTCCCGATGGGCGCGTTCATGAACAAGGGCCTGACGATGCGAACGGGTCAGACCCACGTCAACCGCTGGACCGATGACCTGCTGCGCCGCATCGAAGAAGGCGAGATCGATCCGTCCTTCGTCATCACCCACACTGTCCCGCTGAGCGACGGACCAGAGATGTATCAGGTGTTTCGCGACAAGCGCGACTCCTGCATCAAGGTCGTTCTGAAGCCGTGAAGGAGCAGTCAAACATGTTTCATTTCTCCAATATCGTACGCACCAAGGGTGACCCGAAAATCGTCGAGGGTGGACCGAGCTTGAAGCGGCCCGAGGACCAGCTCGCACGCGCGCTCGGCTGGTTCAGCATCGGCCTTGGCGTGGTCGAATTCCTTGCGCCGCGGCGCCTTACCGAGACGCTCGGCATGGAAGGGAGCGAGACCCTGGTCAGAGCGTTCGGCCTCCGTGAGATCGTGGCGGGTATTATGTCGCTGTCGGTGGACAAGAATGCAGGTCTATGGGCCCGTGTGGGCGGTGACGGCTTGGATGCAGCTGCGCTCCTGTCAGGCCTGACCGCAGACAATCCCAAGAAGGGCAACATCGCCTTGGCCCTTTTGATGGTCGGTGGCATTGCCGCGCTCGACTATCGAGCCGCCCAGAACACCAAACCCCTGCGGCCGGCCCGCGATGCGAGGCGAAAACTTTATCCGAACCGCAGCGGTTATCCCCGGGGTATCGAGGGGGCACGAAGTGCCGCAAGGCAGATCGCGCTCGCAATGAAATCCAAGTCATAAAGCCCACCAATGCATTTCCTGAACGCATGAGGCACGACAGGTCATTACCAGGCGAGCCACGAACAGCCACTCTGGAAGTACCGTGGTGGCGCTCTGCGACGGTTTACGAGATCGCGCCGATCTCGTTTCAGGATTCCGATGGTGACGGCAAGGGCGACCTGCCCGGGTTGTTGTCGCGAATCGACCATTTGAAGTGGCTCGGCGTCGATGCCGTATGGCTGACGCCAATCTACAAGAGCCCGTTCCGGGATCTCGGCTACGACATCTCGGATTATTGCTCAATCGACCCCGCCTTCGGCACCCTGGATGATTTCGATCGCCTCCTCGGTAGACTGCACGAGGAAGGCATTCGGCTCATCCTTGACCTCGTCCCCAATCACACTGTGAACGACCATGCGTGGTTTGTCGAAAGCAGCAGCTCCCCCGAAAATGCGAGAGCGGATTGGAACATCTGGGCCAATCCCGCCGAGAATGGCGGCCCGCCCAACAATTGGTTGAGCCGCTTTGGCGGCAGCGCGTGGGAATGGTGCGAGGCGCGGCGGCAATATTACTACCACTCCTTCCTGACCGAACAGCCGGACCTCAACTGGCGGAATCCGGGCGTGCGCGCGGCGATCGCCGACGTGATGCGGTTCTGGCTCGATCGCGGCGTGGACGGCTTTCGCGTTGATGCCAGCGCGGTCCTGATCAAGGACGAATTTCTGCGCGACAACCCGCCGAACCCGGATGCCAAGGAGAAAGCACCTCCGCAGCGTCAAACGCCGGTGTTCACCGACGATCGTCCGGAGACGATGCAATGTATCGAGGACGTCCGGAAAGTCATCGACGAATACCCGGGGCGGCTGCTGTGCGGCGAGGTGCAAGGCAAGACCGACCGCATCGGCCATTTCTACGGCAACGATCGGCCCCGCCTGCATTTGCCCTTGAACTTCGCGCTCCTCGATTCGCCCTGGGATGCGCTGTCGCTGCAGGCCGCGATCGATGCCTATCTCAACGCCCTGCCCCCGCAAGCGTGGCCGGTCTGGGTTATCGGGGGGCACGACCCCAGGGTCGCGAGCAAGATCGGCGAGGCGCAGATGCGCATCCTGGCGATGCTGCTGATGACGCTGCGGGGGACGCCGTTCTTTTATATGGGCGACGAGATCGGCCGCGAGCGT
>Ga0136846_1217153_pt1 | contig 11015 bp, 8 predicted proteins | sample HopSoiMetagenom2_FD_96841 | JGI IMG/M metagenome (GOLD analysis project Ga0136846, IMG submission 96841) | Grasslands soil microbial communities from Hopland, California, USA - 2 Assembly 2016 (version 4) | ecosystem: Environmental > Terrestrial > Soil > Grasslands | place: USA: Hopland... | reverse complement strand
CGCGGCACCGCGGTGGCGACGACGGCTTCGCGCAGTGGCGATTCGCCGACCAGCACGTCGTAGGTCGAAACGCGACGGTTGCGGCGGTCGATGCCGAGGCCGGTCGAGGCGTTGCCCTGCGGATCGAGATCGATGATGAGGACACGTTCGCCGATGGCGGCGAGCGCCGTGCCGAGATTGATTGCCGTGGTGGTCTTGCCGACGCCACCCTTCTGGTTGGCGATGGCGAGCACGCGCGGCGCTTTGGCGGGCTCAGTGCGTTCGGCCAGGACGACGACCTGAGAATCGGTCGGCGCGGGCAACTGCCCGGCGGATGGCGGGGCCGCGCCGAGCGGGAGGTCAGGAGCCTTAACGTCTTGATCGGACATCTGAAATCACGGCTTTCGGGAGCGCGGCTTGAGCCCGCGGACGACCACGATTCGGCCTTGCGGACTGGTCTTGCTCGGGACCAGCTCGGCGTCAATATTCCAATATTTAGATGCTCTGGTCAATTCACCCTCTACATCTTGTCCCTTGGGAAACAGACCCTGTGCACCCGTTTTTAAAAGCGGCTGCGCGAGCTTCAGCAGTTCATCTAGCGGAGCCACGGCGCGCGCGGTGACGACGTCGGGCCGCATCGTGAAGTTCTTCCCGAAATCCTCAATCCGCACAGCGTGAACCACCGCGGGGACTTGAAGAAGGTTGACGGCTTCGCGGAGGAACGCGGCTTTTTTGCCGATGCTTTCCACCAAGTGGACGGTGGCCCCTGCCCGGCCAGCAAGCGCGCACGCAATCACCAGCCCGGGAAAACCGGCGCCGGAGCCGAGATCGATCCAGCATTTGGCATCCGGCGCAAGCGCGAGCAGTTGAAGCGAGTCGGCGACATGGCGGGTCCAGACGTGGGGAAGCGTCGAGCGCGCAATCAGATTGAGATGCGGCGCAACTCGCAGCAGATGGTCGACGAGTCCATCGAGCTTGGCCGCCGTTTCACATGAAACAGGCATCAACTCCAGCGCGCGGGCGCGGTCCGCGGCGAGATCAGCCGGCCTGATGTTCGGTTGTTGTATTGCCGCCATGGCTCACGCGGCGGGACGGCCTTTGGCGCGGCGGACATGCGCCACCAGCAAAGTGAGCGCCGCGGGAGTGATGCCATCGATGCGCCCGGCCTGGCCGATGGTGCCGGGCCGTAGCGCCTGGAGCTTCTGACGGATTTCGTTGGAAAGGCCTTTGAGAGCGGCGTAGTCCAGCTCTTCCGGCAGCTCGAAGCTCTCGTCGCGACGGTACGAGGCGATATCGGCGGTCTGGCGATCGAGGTAGACGGCGTATTTTGCGTCGATTTCAAGCTGGCTCGCAATTTTGGAATCGATCGAGGCAAACTGCGGCCAGATGCGAGCGAGATCGGACACTCCGAGCGTCGGATAGGATAGCAGCTCAAAAGCGGTGCGGCGCTGGCCGTCCTGATTGAGCGAAATGCCGTGCTTTCCCGCCTCGTTGGGCGTGATCGAGAGGGAATTCGCAAGCGCCCTCGCCGCTTGCAACGCCTCCAGTTTGGCCTCAAACCGGCGCTGCCGGACGCCGCCGACACAGCCGATCGCGATGCCCTTGGCGGTTAGACGCTGATCGGCGTTGTCGGCGCGGAGCTTCAGCCGATATTCGGCCCGCGAGGTGAACATGCGATACGGCTCGGTGATACCGCGGGTGACGAGATCGTCGATCATCACACCGAGATAGCCCTCGGCGCGGTCGAAAATGATTTCGGCACCGCCGCTGGCCCGCGCTGCTGCATTCAGCCCGGCCACCAGGCCCTGAGCGGCAGCCTCTTCGTAGCCCGTGGTGCCGTTGATCTGGCCGGCCAGGAACAGCCCAGAAATCCGTTTGGTTTCCAGTGTATGGCGGAGCTCGCGCGGATCGACATGGTCGTACTCGATGGCGTATCCCGGCCGCGCCATGCGCGCCTTTTCCAGGCCCGGAATGGTGGCCAGCAGCGCGCGCTGCACATCTTCGGGCAGTGAGGTCGAAATGCCGTTCGGATAAACCGTGCTGTCGTCGAGGCCCTCCGGCTCGAGGAAAATCTGATGGCCGTCGCGTTCGCCGAAGCGGACGATCTTGTCTTCGATGGAGGGGCAATAGCGCGGACCGCGGCTCTGGATCTGTCCGGAGTACATCGGCGAGCGGTGCACATTGGCCCGAATGACGGCGTGCGTGGCCTCGGTGGTGCGGGTGATACCGCACTGGATTTGCGGGCTCTCGATCCGCTCGGTCAGCATCGAGAACGGCTCCGGCGGTTCGTCGCCGGGCTGCATCTGCAGGCTCGCCCAGTCGATGGTTTGGCCGTCAAGTCGAGGCGGGGTGCCGGTTTTCAGCCGCCCCAGTGCAAAGCCAGCACGCTCCAGGGTTCGTGAAAGGCCCATGGCGGGTGCCTCGCCGACCCGTCCTGCCGGTGTTTTCTGTTCGCCAATGTGGATCAGGCCGCGCAGGAAGGTGCCAGTGGTCAGGACCGCGGCCCCGCAGCGGTATTCTCGGCCATCGCCGAGGCGAACGCCGGTCACGGCGCCATTTTCGGTCAACAGATCATCGGCTTCACCTTCGATCACCGTCAGACCGGGCGTTTCCCGGATAGCCACCTGAATAGCGGCTGCGTAAAGCTTGCGGTCGGCCTGGGCGCGAGGCCCATGCACCGCGGGACCTTTGCGCCGGTTCAAGACGCGAAATTGGATGCCGCCCCGATCGGCGGCACAGCCCATCAGACCGTCCAGGGCATCGATCTCACGAACCAAATGACCCTTGCCGAGGCCGCCAATGGCCGGATTGCACGACATCGCGCCCACGGTGGCGAAACGGTGGGTCAGGAGTGCGGTTTTGGCGCCCATCCGCGCGGCTGCGGCCGCGGCTTCACAGCCGGCGTGACCCCCACCGATCACAATGACGTCGAACGAATCCATCAGTAGGCCTCGAATGCAGCGCTTTTAACGAACCCTGTTGGTTCGGTCAAAAAGGTGTTTCACGTGAAATCCAACCCATTTCACGTGAAACAAAGAAATGAACCTATCTACTTTCCTATACAGAAATCGCGGAAAATAGCATCAAGAATGTCCTCAACATCCACCTGACCGGTCAGCCGGCCCAGGCTGTGGGCGGCCAAGCGAAGCTCCTCGGCGACGATATCCTCGCGTCCGGATGGGCCCTCAGCCAAAACACGGTCGAGCGCAGTTTGCGCCGAATTCAGGGCTTTGCGATGCCTTTCTCGGGTCAAAAGGCTCGATGCCACCCCGAAATAGGTCTTGGCGTAGCCGGCCAATTGAGCCAAGAATTCGGCCACGCCCAAGCCGGTCGTGGCGGAAAGATTAAAAACAATACTTGATAAGTCGAATTCATTTCTTTTACTTAATTCATCTCTTTTTTCGCTCGTCAACAGGTCGATCTTATTGCGAACGACCCATTTTGTGACCGCGCCCGAAAACGGCGAGGTCTCGCCTTGAGCGGGGCCGTCCGTCGCATCGTGCACCCACAGAACCAAATCGGCTTCGGACGCCCGTTGCTGAGCCCGGCGAACGCCCTCCTGTTCCACCGGATCATCGCTGTCGCGAATGCCTGCGGTGTCCAACAGCGTCACCGGATAGCCGTCGAGGTCGAGATGCACCTCGATCACGTCGCGGGTCGTGCCGGGCATCGGCGATACGATCGCGGCCTCGCGGCGCGCGATGCGATTGAGCAGGGTCGACTTGCCGACGTTGGGCGGCCCCGCGATCGCCACCACCAAACCGTCGCGCAGCCGTTCGCCACGCGCCGCGCCAGCCAGCGCCTCGGCGATCTCGTCGCGCAGACCTTGCACGACCTTCAGCGCCGGTCCGATCAGGTCTTCCGGCACATCGGCCTCGTCAGAGAAATCGATCCGCGCTTCCACCAACGCCAACGCCTCGATCATTCGCGCGCGCCAGGTCTCGGCGCGTTTGCCGAGCAAGCCCTTGAGCTGGCGATAAGCCTGCCGGCGCTGCGCCTCGGTCTCGGCGCCGATCAGATCGGCCAGGCCTTCGACCGCGGTGAGATCGAGCCGGCCGTTCTCGAAGGCGCGCCGCGTGAACTCACCCGCCTCCGCCGGCCGCAAGCCCTCGATGCGGCCAAGCGCGCTCAACACCGCGGCGATCACCGCGCGGCCGCCGTGCAATTGCAGCTCGGCAATGTCTTCGGCGGTCTCGCTGTCCGGCCCGGGAAACCACAGCGCCAGCGCCTCGTCGATCACCTCGCCGCTGACGGGATCGCGCACCCGGGCCAGCTTAGCCTTGCGCGGTTCGGGCAGGCGGCCGGCGAGCGCCGTGAGCGCGTCGCCGGCGCGAGGGCCGGAAATCCGCACCACCGCAATCGCCGCCGGCGGTCGGCCCGACGAAAGAGCAAAGATCGTGTCGCGGATAGGATCGGGCATCGCAGCCACGGAAGCGCCGCAGGCAAGGTATGGTCAAGAGCGGATTGCATCGGTTTCCTCGACCCGAGGTTTGAACAATGAGGCCATGCGCCGTCGCGACGCTCCGCATCTTGACCGGCCGCACGGCCCCCACCATCAATGAGCGTCCGCGCCAACGCCCCACCGGGAGCCGCCGTTCCATGTTCGATTTCGATCGCGTTGTTGAACGCCGCGGCACCCACGCCTCCAAATGGGACCACATGGCGCGTCTGTCAGGCATCGAGTCGCCCGATGCGATTCCGATGTGGGTCGCGGACATGGACTTCACCGCACCGCCGGGCGTTACCGCAGCGCTCACCGCCGAGATCGAACGCGCCACCCACGGCTATTACGCGGACACCGGAACCTGGGCGGCAGCCCTCGTTGATTGGATGACGCGCCGTCATGGTCTGCGGATCGAGCCGAGCTGGATCAGCCCAACACCCGGCATTGTGTCCGGGCTCGGTCTCATCCTTCAGGCCGTCAGTGCCCCCGGCGACGAGGTCGTCGTTTTTCCGCCCGCCTACCACGCCTTCCGCAAGATCATTGTCGCCAACGAGCGGCACATTCTCGACGCGCAGTTGATCGAAACCGCAGGCCGCTACGCCATGGATCTCGATGCGTTGCGCGGCAAGCTGACACCGCGGACGAAAGTTGTTTTCCTTTGCAGCCCGCACAATCCCGGCGGCACTGTTTGGTCTGCCGATGAGCTTCGCGCACTGGCACGCTTCTGCGCCGCACACGATCTGATCCTGGTTTCCGACGAGATCCACTGCGACCTGGTGTTCAGCGGCGCCAAACATACGCCGACACTCGCGTCCGCGCCGGAGATCGCGGACCGTCTGATCACCTGCGTCGCCGCGACCAAGACCTTCAATCTGGCCGGCGCTCATGTCGGCGCGTGCATCACCTCGAATGCGGTGCTGAAGCGTCGCCTCGATGCTCGCATCGCGGCGAGCGGCCTCGGCTCCTACAACGGCTTCGGCATGATCGCGACAGAAGCAGCCTGGCGAACCGGCGAGGGGTGGCTCGATGCGCTGCTGCCTTACCTTAAAGCGAGCCGAGATCTGTTCGACGCTCGAATTGAAGCCGCAGCGCCGGGCGCCCGTTCGATGCGTCTCGACGGCACCTATCTGTCGTGGGTCGATTTTTCCGGAACCGGGCTGACGCCGGAAGATGTTGCCGCCCGGATCGCAAAACGCGCGCGAATCTTTGCGAGCCCCGGCGAGCAATTTGGGCCGGGCGGCGAGACTTGGTTACGCTTCAACTTTGCCACGCCGCGGCCGATCCTCGAGGACGCGCTCGGGCGGTTGAACGATGCGTTTGCTGATCTGCGCTCCAACAAAATGAGAGCCAAGTGAGACCGCAGCGATGAAGCAACCGGTGGTCGGCGTCATTGCAAACACGCATCTCATCGAGAATCGATTCACGGCGCACCTTGTCGGAGAAAACAGCCTTCGCGCGGTGGCCGACGTCACCGGTGCATTGCCGATGATGTTTGCCGGCGCTCCGGACATCACAGAGATCGGGGCGCTGCTCGAGGTGGTCGACGGTATATTGCTAACGGGCGGGCGCGCCAATGTTCATCCGAGCCGCTTCGGCATCGAACCTCACCCGAAGCATGAACCTTATGACCTGCGGCGTGATGCGCTGGCGCTGGCATTGGTCGAGGTCTGCGTCGCGCGCGGCGTGCCGCTGCTCGGCATCTGCCGCGGCTTACAGGAGATGAACGTCGCGTTCGGCGGCTCGCTGCATCCCGAGATCCGCGAACTGCCCGGGCGCGTGAATCATCGAATGCCGCGGCTGGAGACGGGCGAAATCCATCCGGATCACGATGTCGTCTTCGGCGACCGTCATGATGTGCGTCTCACCCCGGGCGGCGCCTTCGCGCGAATGATGGGACGCGAGACGATCCGGGTGAACTCGCTCCACGGCCAGGGCATTCTCGAGCCCGGCGAGCGCATTGTCGTTGAGGGCGTCGCGGACGACGGCACCATCGAAGCGATTCGGATTGCCGACGCTCCAGGCTTTGCGCTCGGCGTGCAATGGCACGCGGAATATGACCCGCAACGCAACCCGGTGAACCGTGCACTGTTTCAGGCGTTCGGCGCGGCGGTGTCGGCGCGCAAGAGCGCCGCGTAGCTCAGCCCAGCAAAAAGCCCGGCGCAAAGGCCGGGCTTTCCTATCGTCGAATCAAAACTGGAGGCAGGCGCTAAGTCCCGCAACCAGCCACGCGAACTTATCTCACCTTGAGATTTTCCGCCGATTCCTTGCCGCGATTTGCGACGATCTCGTACTCAACGTGCTGGCCTTCGTTGAGGGTGCTCAGTCCCGCGCGCTCGACGGCCGAGATGTGAACGAACACATCCTTGCCACCGCCTTGCGGCTGGATGAAGCCGTAGCCCTTAGTCGGGTTGAACCACTTCACAGTGCCTGTAGCCACTATAAGTCTCCAAGTCTTAAGAAGAACAAGTCTTCAGATGTTCGCCGAACACACGAGTGTCAGGCTGACATCGCGTTTAGGCGGTCCATACATAGCCCAAATGGAAGCTTTCCGCTACCCCGGTTTCCCGCAGTCGTTACCCTGGGGTGGCCGCCACAACCAATTGTCGTAAAATCCCACCATGACTGAGCACGGATCGTCTACCAACCGCCCGGCCGGGGTCGAAAATCGCCTGGGTCGCGAGACCAGTCCATATTTGTTGCAGCACAAGCACAATCCGGTGGCTTGGTGGGCATGGAGCCCGGATGCGCTCTCCGAAGCGCAGCGTACTGGCAAGCCAATCCTGTTGTCGGTCGGATACGCCGCCTGCCACTGGTGCCATGTGATGGCGCACGAAAGCTTCGAGGACGAAGCCACTGCGGCGGTGATGAACGAGTTGTTCGTCAACATCAAGGTCGACCGCGAGGAACGCCCTGACATTGATCAGATCTATATGTCCGCGCTTCATCACCTGGGCGAACAGGGCGGCTGGCCGCTCACCATGTTCCTGACGCCCAAGGGTGAACCGGTCTGGGGCGGCACGTATTTTCCGAAAACCTCGCGCTACGGCCGGCCGGCGTTCGTCGATGTGCTGCGCGAGGTTTCGCGTCTGTTCCGCGAGGAGCCGGATAAGATCAGCCAGAACCGCGATTCACTGATGGAGCGGCTCGCCACTCAGGCTCGGCCCGCCGGCAAGGTCACGATCGGTGCTCGCGAACTGGACCAGTTGGCCCGCCAGATCGGCGGAGCGTTCGATCCGACCAATGGCGGGCTCCGCGGCGCGCCAAAATTCCCCAATTCCGCGCTCTACGAACTCGTGTGGCGGGCGGGGCTGCGCGGTGGCGACAAACGGTTTTTCGAGCTGATCGAACACACGCTGGAGCGCATCTGCGAGGGCGGCATTTACGACCACCTCGGCGGCGGTTTCTCGCGCTATTCGGTCGATGAGCGCTGGCTGGTGCCGCATTTCGAGAAAATGCTCTACGACAACGCTCAGCTTCTGGAACTGCTGGCGCTGGCTTTTGCCCGAACCGGCAACCCCCTGTTCCGCCAACGCGCCACCGAGACGGTGGGCTGGCTGAAGCGCGAGATGACCACGCTCGAAGGGGCTTTTTCAGCTTCCCTTGATGCCGATTCGGAGGGCGAAGAGGGGAAGTTTTACGTCTGGTCCCGGGCTGAGATTGTCGAGGCTTTGGGAATGGAAAATGCTGCGTTTTTTGTGCAGCATTATGATGTAACCGACGGGGGTAATTTCGAAGGCCATAATATTCTCAATCGACTCAATAAGTTACCGAGAAGTCCAGACGACGAGGTTCGACTATCTGTGCTGCGGGACCAGCTTCTTATGCTGCGCAGCAAAAGGGTGCGGCCCGGGCTCGACGACAAGGTCCTGGCCGACTGGAACGGCCTGATGATTGCGGCTTTGGCCAACGCCGGGATCATGCTGGCAGAACCGTCCTGGGTCGCTATGGCCGCCGGGGCCTTCGACTTCATTGTGCGCAGCATGACAAGGGGCGACCGGCTGGGTCATTCCTGGCGGGAAGGGCGGCTGCTTTATCCGGGGCTGGCGTCGGATTTCGCCAACATGATCCGCGCGGCCTTGGCGCTTTACGAGGCGACCGGGCAGGGCGGATTTCTGGAGCGCGCGCTCGCCTGGCAGCGGACCTTGGACGAGAATTACGCCCATTCTGGCAACGGCGGCTATTACTTGACCGCATCCGACGCCGAGGGCCTGGTGGTTCGTCCGGCCTCGACCAGCGACGACGCCACGCCTAATCCGAATTCCATCGCCGCACAAAATCTGGTGCGGCTCGCGGCGCTGACTGGCGACGCCAAATGGCGTGAACAGGCCGATCGGCTGTTCGATGGTATCCTGGCGGGCTCCGCGGATCATCTCTTCCAGCATGCCGCGCTGCTCAACGCGCTCGACCTCCGCCTGCATGCCGCCGAGATCGTCGTCACCGGCCCGGAGCACGAACGCTTCGCCGCCGCGGCCCTCAAGCTGCCGTTCGTCAACCGGATCGTGCTTCGCGCGCCGTCCGCTGGTGTGTTGCCCGCGGATCATCCGGCGCAGGCCAAGATTGCGGCGGGACCGGGGAGCGCTGCGTTCGTCTGCGTCGGCGAGACCTGCTCATTGCCGGTGACCGATCCGGACCGGATCGCCGAAGTGGCTGGCGGGATGCGCCCGGCGATGCCCGCTTAACCCTCAGCGCACTTCGCAGATATAGCCTTCCGGGCATTTGAATCGCGGCCGAACCGGCGCACGATGAACCTGGTGCGGACGCGCCCGTACTTGCGACCGCGGCTCGGGACGGACTGGCTCGCGGACCTGCTCGGCGCGCGAGATACCCGCGCCGCCGGCCCCCCACAGCACCGGCACCCAAGCGCTGATGTATTTCCGCGCAGACGCTTCAGTGCTGGTGTCACTCAGGGTTGTCAGACGCAGCTTTACGAATTTGTTGTTCCACGAGGTGACGCAGAGAAAGCCGTCCTGGGGCTTGGCGCCATCGCGTGTGAGATGGAACGCAGCGCACTGGAAGCGCGTGCGCCCGGCTGCATCGTCGATGGTGAAATTGCGCCGCAGATAGACCTGGGCGTAGATCCCGCGCGGCTGCGCCAGGAATGCCTCCGCCCGTGCCCGCTCGAACTCCGCCTTGACGATCGCCGACTTGGCGTCGTCGGGGATAGCGGCACGCTTGAGGTCGTAGATGAAGACGTCGAGCTTCCAGCCCGATTGCGAATAATCCAAGCCGAAACCATCGCCTGGCTTGATTTTTTCGAAGTTGGTCGAGTCGTTGAGCGTGAAGCCTTCGATTTCTTCAGGTGCCTTGAGCCCGAACACATTGACCGATGCAATCCCGAACGCGGGCACCGTCGCGGCGGCACCAAAAACCAACGCGAGCAGGGCGGCTGGGAGAACTCGCATCAGGTGTTCATGGATTCGAAGAATTCAGCATTGCTCTTGGTGTTGCGCAACTTATCCAACAGGAAGTCAATCGCATCCATGGTTCCCATCGGGTTAAGAATGCGGCGCAGGACGTACATTTTCTTGAGCACGGCGGGGTCGGTGAGCAGCTCTTCTTTGCGGGTTCCCGAGCGGGTGATGTCCATCGCCGGGAAGGTGCGCTTGTCAGCAACTTTTCTGTCCAAAATAAGCTCGGAATTGCCGGTGCCTTTGAATTCCTCGAAGATGACTTCATCCATTCGGCTACCGGTATCGATCAGCGCCGTGGCGATGATGGTGAGCGAGCCACCCTCTTCGATGTTGCGTGCGGCGCCGAAGAAACGCTTCGGCCGTTGCAGCGCGTTGGCGTCGACACCGCCGGTCAGCACCTTGCCGGATGATGGCACCACCGTGTTGTAGGCGCGGCCTAGGCGGGTGATCGAGTCGAGCAGGATCACGACATCACGGCCGTGCTCGACCAGGCGCTTGGCTTTCTCGATGACCATTTCCGCGACGGCGACGTGGCGCGAGGCCGGCTCGTCGAACGTCGAGGACACTACTTCGCCCTTCACCGAGCGCTGCATATCGGTAACTTCTTCCGGGCGCTCGTCGATCAACAGCACGATCAGATAGCACTCCGGATGATTGGCCGTGATGGCGTGCGCGATGTTTTGCAACAGCACGGTCTTGCCGGTGCGGGGTGGCGACACGATCAAGGCGCGCTGGCCCTTCCCGATCGGCGCGACGATGTCGATGACGCGCGGCGAAAGATCCTTCTTGGTCGGATCCTCGTGCTCCATCTTCAGCCGCTCATCGGGATAGAGCGGCGTCAGGTTGTCGAAATTGATCTTGTGGCGGGCCTTTTCGGGGTCTTCGAAATTGATGGTGTTGACTTTGAGCAGCGCAAAGTAGCGCTCGCCTTCCTTCGGGCTGCGGATCTGGCCGTCGAGGGTGTCACCGGTGCGCAGGCCGAAGCGGCGGATTTGCGAGGGCGAAACGTAGATATCGTCGGGACCGGGCAGGTAGTTCGCCTCCGGCGAGCGCAGGAAGCCGAAGCCATCGGACAGCACCTCGACGACGCCTTCGCCGATGATGTCGACCTCTTTCAGCGCGAGCTGCTTGAGGATCGCGAACATCAGCTCCTGCTTGCGCATCGTGCTGGCGTTCTCGAT
>Ga0136846_1236608_pt1 | contig 11017 bp, 10 predicted proteins | sample HopSoiMetagenom2_FD_96841 | JGI IMG/M metagenome (GOLD analysis project Ga0136846, IMG submission 96841) | Grasslands soil microbial communities from Hopland, California, USA - 2 Assembly 2016 (version 4) | ecosystem: Environmental > Terrestrial > Soil > Grasslands | place: USA: Hopland... | reverse complement strand
TTTGCATCCAGCAAAATGTTCAGCAATAAGCACATTTCGCCTTCGTCCTCAACAATCAATATTTTCCTGGTTTTTGGGGGCAGAGTCGTTTTTGTCATGTTGCAGCTTTTAGGTATTCACAATCAGATTTATGAATTATATATTAAAATCATGCCTGATTTCCCGACGCCAGGATAACCCGGATCAATAAAATTTGCTGGCAGATTCTTTGTATTAATTCCCATGGTCCGAAAAATAAAAGCGACTAACCAATTAAAAAGAATAAAAATGAAAAAGAACAGTGTAACCCTTTTGGCAGGTTTTTTATTGATTTTCATGGGCTTAAGCATGCCCTCTTTGAAAGCACAGGATGGGGAAAAAACAGATAAACTGATAGCAGATGCCAAAGAGGCCAGATCACAATTTGTATCAACAGACAACCTGATGGAATCCCTTTTTAACAGTTCTGCCGGGTACGTAATATTCCCCAATGTGGGGAAAGGTGCCATTGGAGTGGGTGGTGCCGCCGGTAACGGGGTAGTTTTCGAAAAAGGAAAGGCAGTAGGTACGGCTAAAATGAAACAGGTAAGTGTAGGTTTCCAGTTTGGTGGACAAGTTTATCGAGAAGTTATATTCTTTCAGGATCAGGCGGCCCTGAACCGGTTCAAACAGAACAAATTTGAATTTTCAGCTCAGGCTTCAGCAGTGGCGGTGACCAAGGGTGCATCTACCAATGTCAAGTATAGAAATGGGGTATTGGTATTTACCCAGGAGAAAGGTGGCTTAATGTATGAAGCTTCAATAGGCGGTCAAAAATTCAGCTATAAATCCTTATAATCTTATTGATCATTCCGGAAGCAGATTCATCATGTTTTTGCTTCTGGAATCTGAATTGCCGGAATATGTTTCCGGCAATTTTATTTTAAAAGATCTCTACAGCAAGGAAGTGGATCACTTCAATGGCTATCAGAATAATTATCACCCACTCAAGGTAAACGCTATTACGGTATTGCAGGATATCCCTGAACAATTCCAGATTCTCTTTTACAATGGTCAATCCTTCTGAAATATTACGAAACCGGTCCTGTAGTTCAAAATGCTTCTTTAATTCGCTGTCCAGCTTATCCAGTTGTTCATTTTCCCAGGTTTCATCTGGTGAATCAAATATGTAAAGATTGGCGGAGATCCTGTTCTTCAGCAGGAGTGTCCTGCCGATATATTTTTTAAGATTTGAACCGGATATAATGAGCCGGCCTTTTTTTTCCAGTACCTGTGTGTGATTATTAGTTTCTTCCAGGAGCATGCTGGTTTGCTGGGAGTAATAATCCAGCGCTACTGATTCCGAAACATTCAGCATGATCATGCGTATAATATTCCTGTCCGCCCCTGTAATATCGATTTTATTATATGATATCTTATTTTCAGTAGCATTTGTTTCAATAAAGAATGCATCACTCAGGTCTTCAGTAAAGCGATTCCTGCAAAAAGAAGAAATGAATTGCAGGAAATTGGATGCTTCAATTGGTTCGAAATTAAAAAAGCTTACTACGCCATACTTGAATATATAGATATAATGATCGGGTCTTTCTTCAAAGAACAGTTCGTCTGAATCACTGTAATGTAGCTTTGCCTTGAAGGCACCTTTCAGTCCTTTAATATCCAGGCTGTCCGCAATCTGGTAAGCTATTATCTTGTAAACTGCCATATCCCAAAGTTAGCCGCTCTGCCACTAATCCAATTTGGTTTTAATAAATACTTAATTTGAAATACATTCACCGGAATTTTAAACACCTGTTATGAGGAATTTATTTTACCTGCTGATATGTGCCAGCCTGTTTTTATCCTGTAATGAATCTCCTAAAACAACAGTCGTCCTGGAAAGCAATAAGGATTTAGCGAACTTTTTTGAAAATTATTACCAGAGAAGGATGGAATTGTACCCAGTTGAATCTACCATTAACGGAGAAACTGATTATAATGACCGATTGCCAGCAGAGTTTACAGACAGTTACCGTGAAAAGATCAGCGATTTTTTTCGACTGTACCTGAATGCGGTTAACAGGTTTAATCGGGACTCGCTTAATGAAGTTGACCAGACCAGCTATGATATCTTCAAACGTGAAATGGAAATGACGATTGAAGGACTGCAGTACGGATATGCATTTACTTCCGCCTATGATATTAATGGTCATGTGCCTTTTCAGCAATTTTGGGCACTGCCACTGACATTAGGTCAAATGGGAAGTGGCACAGGATCACAACCATTTAAAACAGTTGAAGATTATGATAACTGGCTGAAACGGGCAGGTGCATTTGCAGCCTGGAGTGATAGCGCCATCGTTTATTTCCGTAAAGGGATTGCAGAAAATTATGTACTGCCTCGGAAATTAGTGATCAAGATGATCCCGCAGATGCAGGATATGGTAGTCTCCGATGTTACCAAAAGTCTGTTCTATGGACCTGTTACCAGTTTCCCCAGGGAATTCAATGATCAGGATAGAAAAAGATTGACAGGAGAATATACAGCCCTGATCAAAAATGTGTTGTTCCCTTCCTACCAGAAACTGGCCACTTTTCTGAAAAATGAATACCTGCCCAAAGGAAGAAGTACTACCGGACTGAAAGATGTACCCGGTGGAGACGCCACCTATAAATACCTGGTGAAATACTGGACCACCACCAGCAAAACACCTGATGAGATATATAATACTGGCCTGGCAGAGGTTAAGAGGATAAGACAGGTGATGGATAGTATCAGGGTGGCAACTGGCTTCAAGGGTGATCTCCCTGCTTTCTTTGAATTTATGAAAACAGATAAGCGGTTCATGCCTTATAAAACCCCTGCAGATGTGCTGGCAGCATTTAACAGTATTCTTTCAAGAATACAGCCCAATCTTAAAAATATGTTTGGCCGTACTCCCAAAATGAAATTTGAGATAAGGCAAACAGAAGCATTCCGTGCAGCCAGTGCCAGTGCTGAATACATCCAGGGCACGGCAGATGGTAGCAGGCCGGGAATTTTTTATGTTCCCATCCTTGACGCAACCAGATTTAACACCACGAGTGGAATGGAAAGTTTATTCCTTCATGAAGCAATTCCGGGTCATCACTACCAGATAGCCCTTACAATTGAGGATACCAGCTTGCCAAAGTTCAGGCGTTATCTGTGGTATGGAGCGTATGGCGAGGGATGGGCCCTTTATTGCGAAAGTCTGGGGAAGGAACTGGGATTGTACACTGATCCTTATCAATACATGGGCGCATTAGGAGATGAAATACATCGTGCAATCCGGCTGGTGGTTGATGTTGGCATGCATTCGAAAAACATGACAAGGGAAGAAGCTATTAAATATATGATGGAAAATGAAGCCATCAGTGAAGAAGGCGCTACGGCAGACATAGAAAGGTATATGGCCATTCCCGGACAGGCATTAAGCTATAAGATCGGTGCACTTAAGATCAGAGAGCTTCGCGAAAAATACCGCAAACAGATGGGTGATAAATTTAGTCTGTCTGCATTCCATGACGAGTTCCTTCATTTTGGCTGTATGCCGCTTGAACTGGTTGAACAACGTATGGACAAATGGGCCAATAAATAAGCTTGTATGGAGAAAGGAGCATTTACCAATTGGGCTGGGAATCTTGCATATGGAACGCGTCAATTGATTCAGCCAGCCAGCATAACTGAAATAAAGGAAATAATTCACCAAAACAGCAAATTACGGGCGCTGGGTACAAGACATTCTTTCAATTCAATTGCGGATAGTGATTCTTTGCTTGTCTCAAGTGCTCTATTAAACAGGATCATTTCTTTAGACAAGGTGAACAATACAGTTACTGTTGAAGCAGGGATTAAATATGGCGAACTCTGTGGGTATTTGCAGGAAAATGGTTATGCACTACATAATCTGGCTTCACTCCCTCATATTTCTGTAGCAGGAGCATGTGCTACTGCAACTCACGGATCTGGTTATTCCAATGGTAGTCTGGCAACCGGTGTAAGCGGCATTGAATTTATTAATGGGAAAGGGGAGTTGGTCAGTTTGACGAAAGAAAAAGACGGAGATCTGTTTTGCGGTGCTATTGTGAATTTGGGAGCACTCGGAATAGTAACCAGTATAACGCTTGCTCTTCAACCTGCCTTTACGATAAGGCAATGGGTATTCCGGCAATTACCTGTAGACGAATTGGAAAAAAATTTTAAGGCAATTATGTCAGCTGGTTACAGTGTTAGTCTATTTACAGATTGGAGGAATAATACGATTACCCAGGTCTGGATAAAAAGTAAATCCGGAAAAACAGATTCATTTCCATCTGGTTTCTATGGAGCCATACCCGCATCTGCCAATCTTCACCCACTGGAAGAACTTTCTCCGGAGAATTGTACTGATCAAATGGGATTGGAAGGGCCCTGGCATGACCGGCTTCCTCATTTTAAAATGGGATTTACTCCCAGCAGTGGCACAGAATTGCAAACAGAGTATTTTATTCCGTTTGAATTTGGATATGAAGCCTTCAGGGCTATTGAAAAAATGAATTCACTGATTTCTCCGCATTTGTATGTTAGTGAAATACGTTCAATAGCGGCTGATGATCTTTGGATGAGTCCTTTCTATAAAAAAATCTGTATAGCCTTCCATTTTACCTGGAAACAAAACTGGAACGAAGTGAAGATATTACTCCCAATGATTGAAGAGACGCTGGAACCTTTTAAACCATTACCACATTGGGGAAAATTATTCAGTATGCAGCCTCGGTTATTGCAGCGCAGAATAGAAAGGCTGAATGATTTTAAGGATTTAATGGTTCAACAGGATCCGCAGGGAAAATTCAGGAATCAGTTTATTGATTCAATTTTCAGTGATAACAGGGGATAAGGTATAGGAGGTCTTAAGAGCTTAACGGATCCGGTTGCTGAGCTAATTAACAACAAGGTCAGCCAGGGAAAATTCTACAGAGTCTTCGAGAAAGGACGCCAGTGTTTCATGAATGGAGCTGTTTCGTTTGCTTAGCTGAATAATCTCCATCATTTTTTTACATTCCTTCTCGTAGTTGATCTCCCTGATAATAAAGTGGAGAAGGAGCTTTTTTGATTCAAGTGATGTTTTTACCGAGGTCATAATGGGGTCAGTTTTGATTGATTTACATGAAAATTTATGCCAAATAAGTGAAAGTACTTAAAATAATTGTCAACCTAACAATTGTTAGCGCGGATAGGGTTTAATGCTGTCCTGTAAAGGGACGAGTTGGCTAGAATAATGAAAGCTGCACCTGTGGCGCGTTTTGGCGCTTCTTTGTACCAAACGATGAAGTTGCTCCACTAATTGTATAGACATCAGATTCTGCGTAGCGGGAAGCCACAATAATTTTAGTATTTCCTGCCATTGCGCTGAACAGCTGTTATACCAGTTCTGGTCTGTTATTGTTTTCCGATAAATGTGAGAGGATCAGGTGTGTCAGATTTTTACTTCTGTATTTAATAAAAAGATCAAGCGCCTGCAAATTTGATAAATGTCCATTATTGCCGCTGATTCTCTTCTTTAGATGCCACGGATAACTTCCGCTTTCCAGCATATCACTGCAGTAATTGGATTCAAGAAATGCTGCATCGCATTGTGAAAAGTACTTTATCACTTCGCGGCAGGCATAACCTATATCTGTAAAGATGCCAATATTGACGTTATTTCCTGTCACAATAAAACTATGGGGATCACAGGCATCATGAGATTTAGTGAATGACTTTATCGTTAAGTTTCCAACCAAAACGGGTTCCTCAGGCCGAAAGGATTTTACCAGGTGCTTCTCAATAATAATTCCGCTGGATTGAAAAGTTGGAGCTGTGATGTAAACAGGTATGCGGTATTTTTTAGAAAGTCTGCTGATACCGGTTATATGATCTGAATGTTCGTGAGAAACAAATATAGCTCTCACAGAATGAATCGAAAGGCCCAGCTTTTTCATCCTTCGCTCAGTTTCGCGGCAGGAAATACCGGCATCGATCAGCACGGATTCTGATTCATTGCCGATATAATAACAATTGCCGTTACTGCCTGAATTAAGAGATGCTATTGCCAGTGACATATGTAGATAAAATTTCGATTACACGGGGCCAAAAATAAGAAATTAGGCTTAGTGCTTCTGATTTTTACCAAAGAGCTTTTGCAGGTTGCCAGATTTGCGTCTGGAACTTTCTTACCTTCAGGAAGGAATCAAATCCTTTTAACCATTCAACCCTATAACTGCACCTGGCAACAACCCGGTTACTTCTTGCCATTAAATCCCAAATACATCCTTTCATTTTTAAATCATCTTTTTTATGGCTAAAAAACCAAACATCGTTCTCGTGCATGGTGCATGGGCCGATGGATCCAGCTGGAACAAAGTAATCACTCTACTATTAAAAGAGGGCTATAATGTAACCGTTACCCAACATCCCCTGACTTCTTTGGAAGATGATGTTGAAACAACGCGCCGTGTAGCAGAAATGCAGGATGGACCTACAGTATTGGTAGGACATTCCTATGGCGGAGTTGTGATAACGGAGGCAGCGCACAAATGTCCCAATGTGGTTGGACTGATATATATTGCTGCGTTTGCACCTAATGTAGGTGAAAGTATTAATAGCCTTGCGGCGGGAGCTCCCCCTCCACCTGGATTTTCCGCTGTGCGTCCAGACAAATATGGCGTACTATGGCTGGATAAAGAACTAATGCCAGATAATTTTTGTCAGGATGTTGAAAAAGAAGAGGCAGCCGTAATGGCGGTTACGCAACAACCGATCGCTGCGAGATGCTTTGATGATAAAGTAACAAATGCCGGCTGGCAAAAACTTCCAACCTGGTACCAGATCTCTGCACAGGATAAAATGATTCCACCACCTGCCCAGCAGTTCATGGGTGAACGCATGAAGGCAAAAATTGTTTTCCTGCCTGCCAGTCATGCCGCAATGGTATCTCATCCCAATGAAATTGCTGATATTATTATGCAGGGATGTAAAGACGCAGAATCTGCAAAGTCAATGATGGAAGCAGCAATGGTTTGAAATTATTAAGACCTCGTAATTAATTACAGCGGATGCCCATCCTTTCTGTGAGATCACGAAACCGGGTATCCGCTTTTAATTCGTTCAGCATCGGATAACGTATACAGAAGATCATACCCAGGCAGGCAATCCCGATCCGCTGTTCATAAGTCTTGTTCAAATGATAAAAGGCTTTATCATATTCTTTCAACCCGGAATATAAAAAAGCAAAATCCATGTGAAGTATCACATTGGGTTCCTGTTCTTCCCTCAGTTTTAATTTATCCAGGCATTCAAAGGCCTTATCCATCTGGCCAGCCGCAGCATACGCATGACCAAGGGAACTGACTCCTTTCAAAGGATGGCCAATCATTTTATGGTATTGTTCAAAATTGATGATCGCCTTATCGTACTCTTTTTTTGCAAGATAGATCATGCCTCTTCCTTCAAATCCACGACGGAAATTGGGATCCATTTCTACTGCTTTGTCATACTGGGCCAGCGCATCATCAAATCGTCCGGCAAATGCATAAGCATCTGCAAGGTTGCTCAGTAAAGGAAGAGAAAGTGGATCAAGATGAACGGCTTTTTCCATTTTTTCAATGGCGCTTTCAAAATCTCCCCTGGAGATCAGTAGCCAGCCATGGACCTGGTTCACGAGCGATGAATTCAGGCTAAGGCTTTCGGCCTTTTTTAGAGAAGCTTCCGCACCTTCAAAATCCCAGTTATGGTAAAACTTGATAATTGCAAGGGAAAGATGTGATTCAGCATGGTTCGGATCCAGTTCTATCGCTTTAAGTGTATTGTCTTTTGCCTTCTGGTAGGCTTCTGCAGGAGGCACCAGACCTGATGACCCCAAAAAAGAATAGCAATAAGACAATGCACAATAGGGTAGGGCAAATCCGGGATCGATGACAACAGCCTCTTCAAAAGTTTTAATCGCTTTCTTTATATCTTCCGGATTGGATTTATTCCAGTGATATCGTCCCTTTAAATAGAGATTATACGCATCCAGGTTATCAGTAGCAGGCTTTACGATCTGTTCTTTTTTCGGTCCTGTTTCAAAATTCTCTTTTAACCTGTTCAATATCTTCAATGATATCTCATCCTGAACCTGGAATATATCTTCAAGATCGCTATCATACACCTCCGACCAGATATGGTATCCATCTGCAGCATTGATCAACTGAGCCGTGATGCGCATTCTCTTACCTGCTTTTCTTACGCTACCTGATAATAATCTGGATACTCCCAGTTTTGTTCCGATCTGCCGGATATCCTCATTTTTACCTTTAAATGAAAAAGAAGAGGAGCGTGCTGTTACCTGTACACCTTCCACATGCGTCAATGCATTTAATATTTCTTCAGAAATACCATCACTGAAATATTCATTCTCGGGATCTGCACTCATATTTACAAAAGGAAGTACTGCAATTGATTTATCAGATCCGGATTTTACACTTATCTGGGCCGAAGAGGGGATTACGAGGCCTTTATTGGCAATTGCATAAACTTCCACCTGTCTCTTTACATTTTTCAGGCTGAACTTTCCAAGCATGCTTGTTTGGATATCAACCTGGTTTTTTATTTCATCGAATATTTTATCGGAAACAAGCACAGCACCCGGAACAGAAAGTGCTTCAATCCTGGAGGCCAGGTTTACACTGTCGCCATACACTCCCTGACTGTCATAAGCAATATCACCGGAATGCAATCCGATCCGTAAAGAGACCTTTGGATCTTTTTGTAATTCTGCCTGAATTTCAATACCGCATCTGACAGCATCAATAGCACTTCCGAAAATGCTAAGAGTGCCATCTCCAAAATATTGGATGATCTTGCCGTTATAATAAGGGATTAATTTCTCGAGAATATATCGCTGGCGGTCGCGGAGCATTTTAGCCTTTTGCTCATCTTCCTGCATAAGCGCTGTATAACCCGTCATATCCGCAAACATTACTGCTGCCAGTTGGCGAGTCAGGTTGGATGAAGCTTTAGTATCGGTTGCAGGCTCTGTCATCAATTGTGCTTTAGGCCACCTTTCAAAGGTAAGTAAATTAGGCAGGTCATTCCCTTCCCTAAATGTGGTAATTGTTGCATGATACACTACTTTTGGCGGATTCTGACCCATGTACCTCTTATACATTTCTACCCCCGCATACTGGTTTCTTGTTGCACTAGGCGCATTCATTATTGGGCTTTCCAAAGCTGGTCTTAAGGGCATTGATATGGTGAATGTGGCACTTATGGCAATTGTTTTTGGTGGGAAGGCATCCACCGGCATCGTATTACCTCTTTTATGTATTGCTGATGTGATGGCAGTAATCTATTATAACCGGCATGCACGCTGGTCCCATGTATGGCGGCTCATGCCCTGGATGGTAATCGGGATAATAATCGGTGTATTTGTAGGAAAGGATTTGAATGAAGTTATTTTCCGGAAGATTATGGCCCTGATCATTGTTATGACAGCTTTAATAATGGTATTCCTGGAAATAAGGAAAACGATGATAATCCCAAAAAACAGGGCATTTGTTGCCAGCATGGGATTAGCTTCAGGTTTTACCACGATGATTGGCAATCTGGCGGGTGCATTTTCCAATGTTTATTTCCTGGCGATGCGATTACCTAAAAATGATTTTATTGGAACAGCCGCCTGGGTTTTTCTACTGATCAACTGGTTCAAATTGCCCTTCCAGGTCATCTATTGGAAAAATATTAATGCTGATACATTGCATACTAATCTTTTAGTCCTTCCGGCGCTTATTGCAGGATTCTGGATTGGCATCAGGGTAGTCGCCAAAATTCAGGATGACAGTTACCGCCGGGTAGTGATTGCATTAACCCTGATCGGAGCGATTTTTATTTTTCTTAAATAGCAATTAAACCTTTCTGGTTTGGTTAAGTCTGAATAGGTTACCTGTACCCGCAAAAGTCTAAGATTTTCCTGCCTCAATGATTTGCATTTTCTGCAAATGCCTTTTCACGACATTGACATTCATAAAATTGAATAGATCCATTTTATTTAATCTCTCCTTATCGGAATCGAGCGAGAACAATCGGCTCAGTATTTATACCGCCTTGGAAACATAGTATAAAAATTGTAAATCTGCTATTGCTATTAATGCCAACGCTTCATAGGTTTGTTAAAATTTGTTTCTATGAAAGCTTTAATCCTCGTATGCGGTCTTCTCGTTATTACTTCTTCAGTTGTTTCAGGTGCTCCAGTACCTGCTTCAAAAGTTTCTAAAGTATTTAATGGGTTTGATGCCTTCCATGCGCACAGACAGCAGGCAGGTATTTCTCTGGCCTGGACACATACTTCAGCTACAGTTACAGGTTTTATCATACAACATTCATGGGATGGTACAACCTTTAATACTATCGATCAGGTTGAACCTGATACGAAGGGCTGGAACAATTACCAGGACGATGGAGCATTACCTGGCTTTAACTATTATCGTATAGGAGCTGTTTTGAGTGATGGTACTATTGATTATTCTGATGTTGAAGTGGTGAGGATAGTCAAGAGGAAGTAATTTCTCGTGATTTCCTCTTTAATCCGATTACTATGAAGAGAATTCTACTCCCTGTTTTACTGATCGTTTCATTATTTGCTCAGAGCCAGATTACCAATCCCGTAATAAGGGCCAACTTTGGTGTAGAAGCCGATCTAAAAGCCAATTATTACAACGGGTTTGTGCAGGCAGGTAATGATGACTGGTTTGGGAATGGAGATCCAGGCCCAGGCACTTTTATTATCGATACAACAGGAGCGTATTTTCTCAAACAAAAATATATATCTACTCCAGCGTTCCGGATGACGCCATTCTTTAGAAACATGCGTTTCCCGCAATTTTCAATTGTGAATGGCATGATGCTGATTGATGCAGTTTACATCCGGGACCACCATGGAGATGATTCTACCGTATTTGCATCTGGCTCTAATAAGAACGGAATGACCCCGGCGGACTGGTCATGTCCTGTTTCCCAGGGTATTCCTGATAAGAATGATAT
>Ga0136846_1218940_pt1 | contig 11017 bp, 7 predicted proteins | sample HopSoiMetagenom2_FD_96841 | JGI IMG/M metagenome (GOLD analysis project Ga0136846, IMG submission 96841) | Grasslands soil microbial communities from Hopland, California, USA - 2 Assembly 2016 (version 4) | ecosystem: Environmental > Terrestrial > Soil > Grasslands | place: USA: Hopland... | reverse complement strand
GCCGCCCCGGTATGGGACTTCCTGATTGGCGAAAAGATTTTCGAATCGCTGCTCAAGCAGGCGCGCCTCGACATCCCTCTCATCACGCGCTTCGTCAAACGCATTGGGCCGATCGCCATCCCTGAGCTTCTCGAGACCGCGGTCTCCTTTGACGATGCCAAGGTAAGGGCACAGTTCTATGAGCTGTTGCTGTCACTGGGCGACGACATAGGTGCGGCGGTGGCCGAGCGCATCGCCGGCTCGCCGCCGATCGTTCAGAGAGAGCTGCTGGTACTGGTCGGCAAGCTCGCCGCACTGCCTACCGGCTTCTCGCCTCGTGCATTCCTCGACAACGACGAGCCGCTGGTGCGCCGCGAAGCTGTGCGCCTCCTGCTGCGCAACCCGGCCGACCGTGACGAGACCATCATGAGCGCGCTCTCGGACGCCGACGATCGCGTGGTTTTCGCCGGCCTGACTGTCGCTCAGGAACGTTGTCCGCCGGCAGGGATCGATCTCATCAGACAGAGAGTGGATCGCGGGGAGCTGGATTCGCAGCTCCGCACCATGGGGATCCGCATCGTCGCGCAGCAGCACAACGCCGATACCCTGGCGTGGTTCCTCCACTTCATCCTGACGGAAGCCCATTGGCCGCGCCGGCCGAAGCTGAGGCCATCGACACCAGAGATGCTCGCCGCTCTGAGCATGGTCGCCAGCAACTGGCGCACCGACCCCGCGGCTGAAACAGCTCTCAGACTCGCCGAACAAAGCAAGGATCCCGAGGTGCGCGAAAAGGTCACGCGCGCCCGGGCCGGCACACCGAGAGGGGTCCAAGCGTGAGCGATCCGATTCGATTCCTGGTTTCGTTCGGCCAGGCGGTGTCAACGATGGCGCTGTACAACGACGGGCACCCCGCTCGCGAGCGCGCGGTGGACCGGTCGTATCAGTGCCTGCGCGATCTGCAGAAGGCCGACCCTCACCCGCGTTTCTCATTCCTCGGGGAGGAGACCATCTACCAGGACACTTCCCTGCGCGAGATCGGAGACTGGGAATGGGCCAACCGTCTCGCGCAGGCCGGGATCCAACGGATGGAGTTCGATGCGGACGTGACGCGCCAGCAGTACGAGGAATTCCTGGAAGAGATGATGGCGCGCATCACGCTTTCCTTCATCGACTCCGCCGAAGCGCGGACGAATCGTCCGACTGGAATCAAGGTCGGCGCGCTTGGAATCCGGGGAGAGAACAAACAACTCCAGGACGCTTTCGAGACTCCTGTGCCGGTCGCGACGATTTCATACTCGCTCGGTGAAGAAGCGGAGTCGATTCAGTCGATGCACCGCGAAGTCCTCGAGCGCGGAAAGCTTCCGCTGGCCGAAGCCGAAGCGGTGGTCCGCTCGCTGTCGATGGCCATGCACGGGGATCAGGAGATGATTCTCCCCCTGCTCCAGCTGCGCGAGTTCGACGAGTACACGACGACGCATTCGCTGAACGTGTCCGTGCTGGTGATGGCGCTCGCCGAGCATCTGGAGCTGGCGCAACAGGACGTTCGCACGTTCGGCATCGCGGGTTTGCTCCACGACCTCGGCAAGGTCACCATCCCGACGGACATTCTGAACAAGCCGGGCAAGCTCACCGACGAGGAGCGCCAGGTGATGCAGAACCACCCCGTCCAGGGCGCGAAGCTGATCATCGAGAGCGGCCGTCGCCTGGACCTGGCCGCCGCCGTCGCTCACGAGCATCACATCATGATCAACGGTCACGGCTACCCGACCCGCCACTACCACCGTCCCTGCCACAAGGCGAGCAACCTCGTGCACGTCTGCGACGTTTATGACGCACTCCGCACAAAGCGGCCTTACCGCGATTCGTGGGAGACGGAGCGCGTGTTGGGTTACATAGAGGAGCGCGCCGTCACGGAGTTCGAGCCGGAGATCGCCCGGTCGTTTGTGCAGATGATCCGGAAAGTCGAGGGCGGAATACAGCTTTCGGCACTGCCCGCAACCAACGGCACGCACCCCGCGGGAGAGTCCTCTGCGCCACCCGCTCCTCCATCGACGCCAGCGCCAGCGGACGCCGCGGCGCGGCCCGGAGCCGACAAAAAACCTTAGGGAATCGCCGAGGGGAAAATGCGTCGGTACTGACTCATTTTCCGGCGCGGTTCGTGGCCTTTCGCGTCGCCGGCTTGTCGAAGAGCATAGTCGCGGGAACATCGCCGAGCCCGGAAGCCTCGAGCCATTTCTCGAGACCGCTCGCAACTGCGCGCCTGACCGAAGGTGAAAGGGTTTCGAAACCCTCGATCAGGTCCTCCTGGATCGCCCGTGGCGACTTTTTAAGCAGCATTCCACCCTGACGGGTGAGACGCAGCAGCGCGCGGCGGCCATCGGACGCGTCGGCAGTCCGCGCCACCAGTCCCTTGGCGATCAACTGACTCACAACCTCGGAAACGGTGCTGTGAGTGGTCATGGTGCGCGCAGCGAGATCCTTCACCGATTGCTCGGGGAGCTGCGACAGCTCGCTCAGCACGAAGAGCTGTGCCGCGCTCACTCTCAGATCGCGCTCCGATGATTCAGCCGAGGCGCGCAGGCCGCGCACCATGCGCCGGAGGGCATTGATGGCGCGGGACACATCGGTTTGGGGATCGGATTTGGCCTTTCGCATCACACAATTATTGGCACCGCACAATTCCTATAGTATTGGCCAGGAGGCCTGCCGCTCCTCGCAAGGCCTTCACCGGGAGGCGCAAGTTATCCGCCGGGTGATTTGCAGGAAATAGACTAAAAGCCTTGAATCCCCATCTGCCCCCCTTAGTATTGGACAAGTAGCGGGTCTGCTACCTCTTCGTGCACGTTGCGAAGGCTGGGACCAGCCGCGTACGCTGCGCGTCCGCCAGTTTCATTTGGACGCGCATCGTGGGTGGCCGCGCGAGTTACACTCGCGACCCGCTGGCATGTTGTCCTACAAGCAGCGGGGGGCCGCTTCAATGTCATCGCCAAACAGCGATAACTACGCGTATTTCGCTACGCGCTCTCTCCGCACGCACCCGCAATTTCCTACCGCCTTACGCGGCGCGCCTCGCGCGGCCGTTATCGGGCGTCCCGGCACCTCGCCGCGACGCGTTTTTGCGAGCCTTCGGGCTGAACGGGGGGAGTATGACAGATCGATTCGTTAGGAACATCCTTCGTCTCGGATTTTCGGCTCTTGCCATGCTGCTGTGCATGGCGAGTCCGGGCCAGGCGCAGGATGCGGGGACAATCAGCGGCGTAGTGATGGACGCTGCATCTCGAGTGCCGGTTCCATCGGCGCAGGTCCAGATCGTCGGCACCACGCGCGGCGTCGTAACCGGAGAAGACGGGCGCTTTCGGATCACCGGAGTGCGGCCGGGAACCTATCAGCTGCGTGTGCTGCGACTCGGTTATCAGGCGTCGAGCCAGGGTGTAACTGTCACTTCTGGTGGCACCGCAGAGATCAACTTCTCGCTGGCCCAGGCGGCAGTCAGCCTCGAGCAGGTCGTAACGACGGCGACCGGTGAAGCCGAACGCAAACGCGAGATCGGATCCGCGGTCGCCACGCTGCAGCCAGCGGAGGCGCAAATCACCGCGGCGCAGAATGTCAGCCAGCTCCTCACCGGCAAAGTCGCCGGCGTGGACGTGCAGCAGGCGGGCGGAACGGTGGGAGGCGGATCGCGTGTCCGCATTCGCGGAGCAACGTCCGTCTCGCTGACCAACGAGCCGCTGATAGTCGTCGACGGGATCCGGTTCGGAAATCCGGTCTCTCAGAGCAACACTACTGGTTCGACGACGATCGGTGTTGGCGGTCAGGTGCCATCACGCTTCAACGACATCAACCCCGAGGACATTGAAAGCATCGAGGTGCTCAAGGGGCCAGCAGCCGCTGCTCAATACGGTACAGCCGCCGCCAACGGTGTCATCCAGGTGACGACGAGGCGCGGAAGATCGGGCAAGCCACGGTGGACGACGTTCCTCGAGGGGGGAACCATCAAGGACGTGACCGACTACCCGGCTAACTACCTGCGCACATCGCCCACCGGCGCGCGGTGCACGCTCGACAGCATGACGCGCGGTCTCTGCACCCAGGCTCCCGACTCCGCGTTCAGCTTCAATCCGCTCGTCACGAACAGTCCCTTCATCACAGGAAAGCGCGGCGCCTACGGCGCGAGCGTCACCGGGGGCAGTGACCAGGTGAACTACTATGTGTCGGGGAACTTCGACAAGCAGCAGGGAGTGTTCACGTCGAGCCTCGACCAGCGTGCATCGGGACGCGCCAACGTGTCGGCGCAGCTCCGTGACAACTGGAATCTCCAGGTCGGCACCAGCTATCTGAGCGATCACCTCAGGCTGCCGCAGAACGACAACAACACGCTCGGCATTGTGTCTGCCGGCCTGCTTGGCAGCGCACGCAACAGCCCGGTGACGCAAGGATACCTGAGCGGTGCCACACCTGAGCAGATCTACAACATCAACACGCGCCAGGACATCAACCGGTTCGAGAGCACGGTCAACACCGCTTATCAGCCGCTCAACTGGCTGACAGCCACAGTGGTAGCTGGCCTGGATTATCTGAATCGGTGGGACAACGAGCTCGTTCCGCCTAACAAGGTGAACTTCGGCTCGCTGCCGGATGGTCAGCGTACGTCGAATCCTTATTCGATTTACAACTACACGGCGAACTGGACGCTATCGGCGTCTTTCACTCCGTTCGCTGGAATCAAATCGACGACGAAAGTGAGCAGCCTGTTCAACAAGGAGCTGGTCAGAGGAACACTCGCCTTCGGCGCGAAGCTGCTCGGCGGCACCGAGTCACTGGCCGGCGCGAGCGCGCGCTTCTCCGTCAACGAAGTCAACACTGACAACAAGACCATAAGCCGTCTGATCCGTGAGGACCTTGCGTGGCGTGATCGCGTTTTCATAAGCGGAGCAATTCGCAACGACAAGAACAGCGCCTTCGGCCAGGACTTCGGCAGCATCAATTATCCGTCGATAACCGCGTCCTGGGTCGTCAACGAAGAGGATTTCTTCCCGAAGCAGCCGTATTTCAGCTCTCTGCGCTTGAGAGCCGCGAACGGGAAGTCGGGCCAAAAGCCGAACTTCCGCGACGCAATCACGTTCTTCAATGCGCAGACTGTAACCGTCGCCGGGGTGGATGTGCCGGGCATCACAGTCGGTGGAACCGGCAACCCGAATCTGCGTCCAGAGAAATCAAAGGAAACCGAGCTCGGGTTCGACGCGGGCTTCTTTGATGAGCGGATCGGTCTCGAGGTCACGCACTACAACAAGCGCACCGACGATCTTCTCATCGCGGTGCCGCTGCCGCCTTCGCTCGGACTCACCACCACCCAGTTCCAGAATCTTGGCGCGGCGAGCAACAAGGGCTGGGAGTATCTGATGAACGCGCGTGTTGTCGACATGCAGCGGGTGGGGTTCGACTTCACGGTCACAGCATCCACGAACGAGAACAGGCTGCTCACGCTCGGCTTTCTGCCCAGCGGTGATCCGGTGCCGCCGATCGTCGTGAACACCCAGCAGCAGCATCGCGCGGGCGTTCCCCTGGGATCGTATTTCCAGAAGAGCTACACCTACGCCGACGCGAACGGCGACGGCATCATCGCCCGCAGCGAAATCAAGCTGAGTGACACTGCGGTTTACCTCGGCAATCCGCTTCCGACGCACCAGTTCGGATTCACGCCGACGCTGACGCTCAACAAGATGTTCACGGTCTCGGCGTTTTTCGATCACAAGGGTGGCTACAAGCTGTTCAATAACACCCGCCGCTTCCGGTGCACCTTCTTCAACTGCCCCGAAGCGTACGATGCGACGCAGCCGCTGGCGGACCAGGCGGCAGCAGTTGCCGCTGCGGCACTCGGCACCGACGCCGGTTACATCGAAGACGCCACCTTCACCAAGCTTCGCGAGCTGACCTTCACGGTGCAGTCACCCGAAGCGATGACCCGGGCGTTGGGCCACGCGATGTCGTTGAGTATCACGGGGCGAAACCTCAAAACCTGGACGGATTACAAGGGCTTTGATCCGGAGATCAACTCCACTCCCGGCGCGAACTTCAGCACGTCGGATTTCCTGACGCTGCCGCCGACGCGCAACTGGACCGCACGCTTTACGGTCAACTTCTGAGCCCACTTTCAACCATTGAGATAATCACATGCGATATAGAAACTCATTGCGCGATCGCTGGCTCACGCCGGCGCGCGTGGCGACAGCGGCAGGATTCGCCGTGCTCGTCGCCTGCAACTCCGACAAGCTTCTCAAAGTCGAGGACCCCGATGTGGCACGGCCGGAGGCACTACAGGGCGCCAGCGCTCTGCCGGCGCAGCGTGCCGGTGCCGTAGGCAATTTCGGCGTGGCGCTGAACGGCGGCGCGGCCGATGTCGAACAGGTACACCTCTCCGGAATGCTCAGTGATGAATTGATCAACACGGAGACTTTCCCGACCCGCATCGAGATCGATCAAAGGGCGATGACGCTGCCGAATACGAGTCTCATCGGCACTTTCTTCGATCTGACGCGCGCGCGGTCGTTCGCGGACCTGGCGGTGGACAATTACCGCCTCAGCGCCACGAAGGCCGCTGACAGCGTCGGCTTTCCAGAGGTTCTCTCGTTGAGCGGAATGTCGTACATCCTGTTCGCCGAGAACTATTGCGGTGCAGTTCCGATCAGCAAAGCCAATCCTGATGGCTCTTTCACCTTCGGAAAGGCAGAGTCTACCAATACTCTTCTGGACAGCGCCGTTTCGAAGTTCAACCAGGCTCTCGCAGTTCCGCAGACCACGGTGCTGACGACATCCCTCAAGCAACTGGCTCAGATTGGCAAGGGTCGAGCATTGCTCAATCAGGGTAAGTACGCTGAGGCAGCCGCTGCCGTCGCCGGTGTCAACACGCTCTTCCAGTACAACTACGTCCACTCCGAGACCACGGGCCGGCAGAACAACGGCACGTGGGGCCTCACGGTGAGCGTCGCCCGTTTCGGCGAAGCAAACGTAGAAGCAGGCGTTGGCCTGCCATACCAGACGGAGGGCAATGTAAAGACGGCGGGTTTTGATCCACGCGTCGCCGACAGCGTTGCCAATCGCGCGGGACAGGGCAACAAGGGATTCGACGGCACGACAGTGCAGTGGGTACAGGCAAAGTTTCCGCTGCGGTCATCGAGCATCACTGTCGCCGATGGTGTCGAAGCGCGCCTGATCGAGGCCGAAGCGGCACTGAACGCAGGCGACGCCGTCGGTGCGCTCAATACTCTCAATGCGCTTCGCAGCAACGCAGCATTACTGGCGCTGCGCGGATACCCGGCGAATTCCCTGCCCCCGCTGACGCTGCAGGTCACGCCCGCGGCCCAGCAGGATCAGCTCTTCAAGGAAAGGGCGTACTGGCTGTACCTCACCTCGCACCGGCTTGGCGACATGCGGCGCTTGATCAGGCAGTATGGTCGAGCGGTCAATTCTGTTTTCCCGAACGGACCGTACTTCAAGGGCGGCACCTACGGGACCGACGTCAACGTTCCTGTTCCCTTCCAGGAGCAGAACAACCCGGAGTACGATCCGAGCCTGTGCAAGCAGGACGTGCCGTAAGCATCGCCAGCTTCGAGAAAGAAAAAACTCCGCCGACCAAAGTCGGCGGAGTTTTTTTTGCGCACCGAATAGAGGCATTCAGGACGACGATGCTTCCTTGGTGTGAATGTAGATCACGCCCGCGACAGCATTGGTTCCTTGCTGCGACGTACCGTTGATTCCGCTTTGAAGCTCGATGCTTTGTACCGCATCCGTGGGCATGTCGCGAAGAGCAGCGACATCACCAAGCCGCGCGCCGTCGATCACAATCATCGGGCTATCGGAGCCCGCGAGCGCAATGGTGCTGGCGCCGCGTTTGGTGGTGATGAACTTCGGCCGACCGTAGCGATCTTCAGCGTAGTTGTACATGCGCGCGCGCTTGCGGAGAAGATCCCAGACATTCGTGCAGGAAGACTTCGAGATCTCCTGCTCGGTAATGATGTCAGTGTGGCCGGCGCCCTCGGGGGCGCGATAGGCGGAAGTGGCGCAGCTCGTGAGGGAAGCTGCGACGAAAAGGCCGGCAAGGTAGCCAAATCCAGAGTGACGCATTCCACCTCCGGGAAGCAGCCACTTATTGCGGCAAGCTAGCCGTGAACCCACCACAATGCCAGCGGATTTTGGTAGAGGCAGTGACCCGGGTGGGTTTCGAACCCACGACCTACGGATTAAAAGTCCGTTGCTCTACCAACTGAGCTACCGGGTCTGAAGCTCCTGCAAGATAAACGTGATCCTAAACCACGTCAGGCGGCGTGGATAACTTCGTCGCAACATTCCGCGCGTCCTCACATATCTGCGTTGGGTGCCCGCCAGAGCGCACCAAGGCAATTGTCTGACGCCGCACGTGTCTCGGGGCAGGAAAGGATCGTCTTTAGAGTACCCCGAATTGTGGGCGCGAAGATGCCATTCACCTTCTCCAAGGTCAACGCGGTGTTTCGCGCTGTCAGGATGTCCCGGCAGCGCGAGATCGCGGCTGCGCACATGGCTGCGCTCGAGGAAAGCAATCACATCCTCAAGAGCCAGGCCGAGCAGCTCGAGCACCAGACCAACGAAGCCAAAGAGCTCGCTCACGAGTTGGCGCTCACCAACGAGGAGCTGCGCGCCGTCATCAGCGAAGCCCGAAAGGCATGGGCGGCGGCCGATGCGGCTAACCGTTCGAAGGCGGAGTTTCTGGCGGTGATGAGTCACGAGCTGCGCACGCCACTCAATTCCATCGGTGGTTATGTCGACCTGCTGGAGATGGAGCTGCGCGGGCCGCTTACTGACGCCCAACGTGCGGACCTCGCCCGGATCAAGCGCAGTCAGGCGCACCTGCTCGGCATCATCAACGATATCCTCAACTTCACCCGCCTCGAGGCGACCGAGGTGAAGTTCGAGATCATCGATGTGCCGGTGCGTGCGCTCATGGGAGATCTCGATGCGATGGTCAGCTCGCTGGCCCGCGCCAAATCGCTCCTCTATGAATCCGAGTCGCCATCCGCCAGGCTCTTTACCCGCACCGATCCCGACAAACTTCGGCAGATCATGATCAACCTTCTATCCAATGCGGTGAAGTTCACGCCGGAGGGAGGCCGCATCCGGGTGTACGCGACTACCGCGGACGGATCGGTGTCGATTCACGTCGAGGATACCGGGCCGGGGATTCCGGCCGACAAACGCGAGGCCGTCTTCGAGCCGTTTGTCCAGCTGGACCGCGGGCTGACCCGCACCAACGATGGGACAGGACTCGGTCTGGCGATCAGCCGTGGGCTGGCGCGCGGCATGGGCGCCGATGTCACCCTCGAAAGCGAGGTAGGGGTGGGATCGACGTTCACCCTGACGCTACCTCTCGCGCCCGCCCGCCACACCGACAGTCAGCAACGTCGGGACGCCCACCTGCGCACTACGCCCCGAACCAATCCCATGGTCTGATCCTCGCAATTCCTCGCCGTGACCAGTCAGGCGGAGGATGAGGACATGGCAGTGGCGGTTGCTCCCGCGAAAGCAAACAAGGGACCACAGAAGTGCAGACGAAAATTTCTTCGCTTCTTTCGAAAGGGGTTCGACGATCCCAAGTACTACGATTGGGAGCGCGGCTACAAATGGGAAGCGCACTTACGCTGGAACGAGATTCTCAGCAAGCAGATTCACGGTGCGTTGATCTCCGAGGGCAATTTCGCCGACGTTGCCCGCCGAGCGGTCACTATCGAATCCCGAACCAACCTGCTGTTCTCGTTCGAGAAAATGGCGCTGCGGGATGCCGTTAAATCCACCGCCGGCGCGAAAATTTTCGCCGAAGGGCTGTACGAGTTTCTCTATGGCCGCGCCGGCGAGCGCGCCAGGTTCGAGCAATGGTGCGAGGCGGTCGCTTCACTGCCCCGACGCCAAACCCGCGTCCTCACCTGGCCGCTGCTGACGGTGTTCGGCTTCCTTGCCCAGCCCGAGGACCATTTTTTCCTAAAGCCAATGGTCACCCGGACGGCGGCGCGCGAATACGGATTCGAGTTCGAGTACTGGTCCCGCCCGAACTGGGACACTTACTCAAACCTCCTCGACTTTGCCGCAACGGTGGAAGAGGATCTTAGCGATCTGCGCCCCAAGGACATGATCGACATCCAATCCTTTCTCTGGGTGCAGGGGTCGGACGAATACGAGGAGTAGGCGCTCTTGCGTCGCGCGGGGACGGGTGGGATAATCGCTTTCCCCGACTCTTCCCCGCAATGCACCGACTCCTGAAAGCAGTACTGCTCGCCGGCCTCTGCGCCTGCGCATCGGCCCCATCTCAGCCTTCGACCGAGCCGTCCAGGCCAGTGGCAACCGCTCAAGGCTCGTCGATCCAATCCAGAACCGCGGGGATGGACCGGCGGGATGGGTTCATTCCGCTTTATCTGGATGCGAAGCAGGGCAAAATCTTCCTGGAGATTCCACGCGACTCCACCCGGGCCCTGATGTTCGTCAGCCTCGCTACCGGACTTGGCTCCAATCCCATCGGGCTCGATCGCGGCGCGAGCGGAGACTCGTACGTCGCCCGGTTCGACAAGACCGGTGACAAGGTCCTCGTGGTTTTCGAGAACTGGAATTATCGGACTTCGGCGCTGGAAAATCCGGCTCATGCGCGCACGGTACTCGAAGCATTTCCTCCGAGCACCCCGGCCGCACTGCCGATCATCGCGCAGGACGGGCGGCAACTGGTAGTCGATGCCACCGAGTTCTTCATGCGCGACTGGAACGACGTCGTTGGAACGCTCACCGCCGCGAACGAGGGCAGCTACGCTGTCGCGCGCGACCGCTCGAGCATCTACCTGCCGTACACGAAATCGTTTCCACGAAACACCGAAGTGGACGTCGCGCTCACCTTCGCATCGTCTGGACGTCCGGGTCAAACGGTGTCTGCCATCGTCCCCGACGGAAGGTCGTTCACTCTCAGGCAGCACATCTCACTGCTTCCCTTGCCGGACGATGGCTATCGGCCGCGCACTCTCGATCCGCG
>Ga0136846_1241681_pt1 | contig 11019 bp, 11 predicted proteins | sample HopSoiMetagenom2_FD_96841 | JGI IMG/M metagenome (GOLD analysis project Ga0136846, IMG submission 96841) | Grasslands soil microbial communities from Hopland, California, USA - 2 Assembly 2016 (version 4) | ecosystem: Environmental > Terrestrial > Soil > Grasslands | place: USA: Hopland... | reverse complement strand
AGCAATAGAGGGCGGGCCACAGGGAGAAAATAACCTTCACGACTCCACTTTTTGGGGCTCCTGGCCCTAAAAAGTGGAGACGTGACCTCGGTACGCTGAGCCCGTGGCCGACTCGCTCCTCCGACCCGCCACCACTGCGGACGCAGACGCCGTGACCGCGCTGGTGGATGCCGCCTACGGGCCCTATGTGGAGCGCATCGGGCGCCCGCCTGGTCCTATGACCGAGGACTACCGGGAGGTCATCCGCGACCGGCAGGTGACGGTCGCCGAGGCCGGCGGCGAGGTCGTTGGCTTAGTGGTGACGGGCCCGGGCGACGAAGGTTTCCTGCTCGACAACGTCGCGGTCCATCCGTCCCACCAGGGCGGCGGACTTGGCCGCACCCTCCTCGAGCTCGCCGAAGCCGAGGCGCGGCAGGCGGGCTTCGACTCGATCTACCTCTACACGCACGAGAGGATGACCGAGAACCAGGCGATGTACGCGAGGATCGGCTACGTCGAATACGAGCAGCGCTCGGAGCACGGGCTCTCGCGCGTCTTCATGCGCAAGCGGCTCCCCTAGTCGTCGTAGAAGCCGATGCGACGGTCGAAGCCCGCGGGCGCGTGGATGTTCAGCATCCGGACCGACACGGAACCGTCGTTGCGGAAGCCGTGCGTTACGCCGGGTGGCACGAGCACAAATGTGCCGGGCGGTGCCGCCGTGCTCTCGTCGCCGAACGTGAAGGTAATCTCGCCCTCGAGGATGTAGAAGGCGTCGTCCTCTCCGTCGTGGACGTGCTCCTCGAGCTCGCGCCCCGCCGCGATCTCGATGATCCCGAACGTGAAGCGCGGGGTGTCGACGCTCCGCGCCAGGAACTCGACGTTCCCGAACTGATGCCCCTCGCCGGGCGGGATGACGATCGGCTGCGGCTCCATCAGGGCTCTACCGGCGGCGTGCCATAGGTGTGAAATGCCTCGATGGTCTTGACGCCCCAGGCTTGGCCCTTGGCACGCTCGGCCTCGCTCCAGACCACCACCGGCTCGTCGGGCGCGTAGACGAGCCGGCCTCCCGAAGTCACCTCCACGCGGTTCCCTCCCGGCTCGTAGCCATAGAGGAACATCCCCTGGGCGATCGTGTGCTTCGACGGCGCGGCCTCGATGTAGACGTCGTTCTCCAGCCAGATGTCGGCGGCCCGCAGGCATTCCTCGCGCGTGTCGACCCAGAACGCCACGTGATGGAGCCTGCCGCGAGCGCCGTAGAAATCGGCCGTGTAGATCAGCTCGTGCGCGGCGATGGACGCGCTCATCCAGGCGCCGCTCTCCACCCCGTTGTCGAGGATGATCTGCTCGTACAGCCGGTAGCCCAGCGTGTCGACGCAGAACTCGCGGCTGGCGGTGACGTCGGCGGCGAGCACGTTGATGTGGTCGAGGCGCTTGATCGCGCAGCCACGCCCCGTGTAGCGCCCAGGCACGTTCTTGTGCGCCGGCCGCAGGTGCTCTGGCGGGTCGTAGCGCTCAACCTCGCAGTACAGCTCGAACACGTGGCCGTCCGGGTCGCGGAAGCGGTAGGAGGGGCCGCGGCCAAGGTCGCCTTCGGTCCAGCCCTCCCCCAGCCCCGTCGCCTCGACGCGTCCCACGAGGCGCTTCAAGGCATCCGGATCCCAGGCGCGCAGGCCGAGGTATCCCATGCCCGAAGTCGAGGACTCGGTGAGCTTGAGCGACCAGCGCTGATAGTCGCCCCAGCAGCGCAGGTACGCCGACTGTCCCTCCTGCGCCTCGATGTCCATCCCCATCACGTCGACGAAGAAGCGCAGGCTCTCCTCGCCCTTCGGCGTGAGCAGTTCCACCGGGCCAAGGTGGGCGAGGTCGCTCATCCCTCGACTATTGCGCGCAAACCGTCCAGGTCGTACGACAGCTCGCCGCGCTGCAGCTTCTCCCGCTTCACGCGCTCCTTCTCCTCCCGCTCCAACGACGCTGCCAGTACTTCGTCCATGCGCTCGGCCTCCACCACCGCCGCGCCGTCGGCATCCAGGACGACGACATCGCCGGTGCGAATCGTGGCGCCGCCCATCGTCACGGGCTCGTCAAGCGTGCCGACCTCGTTCTTGTCCGCACCGTGGACCCGCACCCAGCGCGCCCAGATCGGCAGGCCGAGCTCCGCCAGCTCCTCCACGTCGCGCACCGCACCGTCCACGAGGACGGCCGCGGCCCCGCGCGCCTTGGCCTGGGTTGCCAGGAGGTCGCCCACCAGCGCGACCGGCTCGGGCACCGGCATCGTCAAGACGAGCACCTCGCCCGGCTGGAGCCTCGACATCGCCGCGTGCACCATCAGGTTGTCGGACTGGCCACACAGCGCCGTGCGTGCCGGCCCCGCTGCACGGCTGCCGGGCACCAACTGGATCAAGGGAAAGTCGACGAAGCCGCCGCGCCCGCCGGCCTCGTAAACGGTCGCGCTGCCGAGGCGGGCGAGTTCCGACAGCGCGTCGGCGCTCACAGCTCCGTGACCACCTGCGGAATCACCCGCTGGAATGCCTCGGCGAAGCGCACGTCCTGGTTGCCCGATGCCCGCCGCGCGTGGTTGCCGCGCTGCTCGGCGCGCTGCGCGTAGTAGGTCTGGAGGTACTGCTGCGCCTTCATCTCGGCCATCGCCGCGCGTTTGCGCTCGATCGCGGAAGTGATATCCACGAACACGGTCGGCGTGAAGTTGCAGAGCTCGGGCTGATGTGGCTCGAACAGGAACAGCGCCGGCGGCTTGACCGTCTGGAAGGCGCTCGACACCCCGGCGCCGGCCGCCAGCCCGCGCGCCCGGTCCACCGCCGCGTACGCCACCGGATGGTCGGGGTTGAACGGGTCGGTGTCCGTGTGCGTGATCAGCACGTCGGGGGCGAACTCGCGGATGGCATCGGCCACTCTCATCAGCGCGTCGTAGTCCACCTGGAGTGGATAGTCGCCCAGGTCGAGGCAGCGGAAGCTCGCGCCCAGGGCCTGCGCGGCACGTTCGGCCTCGCCGTGGCGGATCTCCTTGACGTTCTCGACCGTCTGGCCCTCCTCCTTCCACAGCTCTCCCGACTCGCCTCGCTCGCCGTAGGAGAGAGCGATCACCTCGGCCACTCCCCCCTGCTCCACGGCCATCGCCACCGCGCCGCCTGCGCGCCACACGAAGTCGGCGGAGTGAGCGCCGATTACCTGCACGCGCGACATGGTTACCTCCGCGGGGCATCCAGCCCCGCGATCTGATCGCCTTGGACTTCGTCCCGCCGTCCGTAAACGCGGACCTCCGCCGGGACACCCGCCACCCGTCGCGTGTTCTCGACAGCCATCAACCGAACCTCGTCGTCGCTGAACCCGGCCGCCAGGAACTGATCGGCCATCAGCGCGAGGCCGTCCTCCACAGGCGGGTTGAAGCGTTGCCCGAGATCGGTGGCCCACACCGTGCGCGCGGCGCCCACCGCGCGCGTGGCCTCGAAGATCTGCTCCCACGTGCACTTGCCGGTGTAGGGAGTGGTGAACGCGCGCTCAAGCAGCGCGCCCTTGTCGGCCAGCGCGACCTGGTAATCGGGGGAGATGCGCTGCGAGGGGAACTCGGGATGCGTAATCACGATGTCCCTCACACCCGCCTCCACGGCGCCGTCCACCAGCCTGAAGATCTCATCGCGCGAGAGGTGTCCAGTTGCGAGCACCATCTCGTTGCGCGCGATCACCTCGAGCACGGCGCGGGCCTCGGGCAGCAGCTCGCCCGACGCGTCTACCACCGGCACCGGCTCGGGCACGACTCCAGCCTCGCGCAGCGACAGCTCGAACTTCACCCACACCGGCACCTTGCCGTCGGGATCCGCGGCGAGCACCTCGTGCTGCTCGTTCTCGGAGCTGACCGTGGGGAACCAGACGATGCGTGCCCCCTCGCGCGCGGCTACCTCCACGGCGGTGTGGTTGAGGCCGCCGACAGCTCGGTTGAGAGTGATGGCGCCGAGCACGTGGATGCCCGGCACGGCCTCCGACACCACGCGCGCGCGCTCGGCCGTGGACGTGTAGTGCGATTTCAGGCCGAAGCCGGCGAGCCCGAGGTCGAGGAAGCGGCCGGCGAGCTGTACGTCGGAGATCCGCCGCTCCACCACGTCCGGAGAGATGTGGATGTGCGGGTCGTACCCGCCGCGCACCAGCTCGCGGGCGCGCTCGGATGGGATTGGATGATTGTCAGACACTGAGTCGCATCCTATGAGGCGGCCTAGCCGGCGCCCGGTCCAGACGTGGGATTTGCGCTGGCGTCCAAGGAAGCCGTCGCCCGCTCACCAAAGTAGCTCGCCATCAGCAGGTCGTGATTGGCTCGAAGCGCCTCCGCCCGGTCGTGCAGGACCAGCTCGCCGTGCGAGAGCACGTAGCCACGGTCAGCCACGCTGAGGGCGAGCTGAACGTGCTGCTCCACCAGCAGCACGCCGCAGCCGCTCTCCGTGGCGTACTCGCGCACCACGGGCAGGAGGCGCTCCACGATCAGCGGCGCCAGCCCGAGACTCAGCTCGTCGAGCAGGAGCAGCCGCGGGTGCCGGGCGAGCGCGCGGCCCACGGCAAGCATCTGCTGCTCACCGCCGGACAGCAGCCCGCAACGGCGCTCCCGGAGCTCCGCCAGCGCCGGGAAGTGGCGGTAGGCGGTGTCCTCGTCGAGCCGCTCGTTGCGGTGCCCGAGGCGGAAATGCTCCGCCACCGTGAGGCCGAAGAAGAGGCCGCGATTCTCTGGCACGTGTGCGATGCCCATCCTCGCCCGCCCGCTGATCGAGGCGCCCGCGAGGTCCTGGCCGCCCAGCACTATCCGTCCCTGCATCGGGTGCACCACCCCGGAGATGGCGCGCAGCGTGGTGGTCTTGCCCGCGCCGTTGGCGCCCAGCAGAGCCACCACCTCGCCCTCCTCGACCGTGAGGTCGAGTTCGCGCAGAACCGCGGCGTCCTCGTAGCCGGCCGTCAGCCGCTCGATGGCGAGGACGGTGCCGCTCACGTCGTGAGCTCCGCCGCGGCGCTGCCGAGGTACGCCGTGATCACGCGCTTGTCCTTTCGCACGGTGGCGGGCGGGCCGGTGGCGATCACCTTGCCGAACTCGAGCACATAGATCCGGTCGCACACGCTCAGCACGAAGCCCATGTCGTGGTCGATCAACAGCATCGAGTGACCCTTGTCCGCGAGAGCTCGGAGCTGGCGCCCGAGCTCCTCGCTCTCCCCGGTGTCGAGTCCCGCCGCCGGCTCGTCGAGGCAGAGCAGCCGCGGCTCCATAACGATCGCGCGCGCCACGCCCACCAGCTTGCGCTGGCCCTGCGAGAGGTCGCCCGGCATGAGCTCGGCCGCCCAGCCCAGCTCGACGAGCTCGAGGGCATCGTCAACCGCTCCGCTGTCGGTGGCCGTCGTGCCGAACAGCTCCTTGGCCACCTGCCACATGGAGGGGTGGCGCGACGCGACGGCGAGGTTCTCCCGCACGGTGAGATCGTCGAAGAGCTCCGTGCTCTGCCAGGTGCGCGCCAGGCCGCGGACGGCGCGGCTGTGCGGCGACAGCCGCTCCAGGTCGCCGGCGTCCAGTTCGATCCGGCCGCTGTAGGGGACGAACCCGGTCACGGCGTCCACGAACGTTGTCTTGCCGGCGCCGTTCGGCCCGATCAGGCCCACGAGCTCACCATCCCCCACCTCGAGATCGACGTCGGTGAGCGCCTGCACCCCGCCGAAGCGCACGGACACCTCGGTGGCCCGAAGAACCGCGGTCACGACTCCGCCACCGACGCCGCGGGGACGATTCGATCGGGCTGCCCGCGACCGCCGCTGCTGCGCGAGCGGCCCAGCCTCTTGTAGAACGCGCCGGCCACGCCCTCGGGGTGCTGGATCAGCGTGAACAGCAGGATCACGCCGCCGAAGAGCAGGAACCAGTTCCCGTTGATGCCGAACCACTTGTCGAGGGCATGCGGCACGAGCCCCTCGGTGGAGATCAGGCCCGCGAACACCGCGCCCGACACCATCGTTATCCCGCCCGCATACGCGAACGCGATCAGCGCGAGCGCGGTGACGGCGTCGAAGCGGTCCGCGCTGACGGAACCGAAGTTGTACGCGTAGAGCGAGCCGGCGACGCCCGCGATGAACGAGCTGATCCCGAAGGCGACCAGCTTGACGTTGCGCACGTCCACTGCCGCCGCTGCCGCCGCGCGCTCGTTCGACCGGACCGCCAGCATGCGCTCGCCGAGGTTCCCTCGCCGGATGGCGGCCACGAGCAGGCAGAGCACCACAGCCGCGGCGAGCGCCACCCAGCCGAACACGGGGCTCGGCAGGCTGCCGTCGAGGCCGCGGAACGCCGAGCGCGGGCCGAGATCGAGGCCGAGCAGGTGAGGCTCGGGCACGGGCGAGCCCGTGTCGCCGCCGCCCCAGGTGGAGTTGATGAAGCCGAAATTCACGATCGCCACGGCCGCGCCGAGCGTGACCACCGCGAGGCTCACGCCGCGAACGCGCAGTGCCGAAATCGCGGTGAGCTCGCCGAGCGTCACAGCCAGCGCCGCGCCGCAGATCGGCGCGAGCGGGAAGCCGATCCCGGCGTTCACCGCGAGGTGCGACACCGTGAAGCCGGCGGCGCCCGCCAGGCTCAGCTGGACCACCGAGATCTGCCCGACGAAGCCTGTGATCACCACGAGCGAGAGCGCCATCACGGTGCCGATCAGCGAGTTGATCAGCGCCTGCCGGAAGTCGAACGGCAGGACGATCAGCGCAACCGCGCACACCAGCGCGAAGCCCACCGCCGGCGCCGCGAGCCGGTTGGGCCGCGGCACCTCCGGCAGCCGCTGCTCAACCAGCTCGCCGCGGCCGGGCAGCGTCGCCCCGCGGAGGAACATCGCGAGCACGATGATCAGGAACGCGATGAGCTCCTTCGTGCCCGGCAGCGGCACGCCCTGGTCGGTGGGGAACCAGGATTTGGTGGAGAAGTAGTCGATTAGCGAGTTGAGGATCCCGATGCCGAGTCCGGCGGCGCAGGCGATCCCGAACGAGGTGAGCCGTGCAAGTAGCGCCGCCGCGAGCGCGGGCACGACCTGCAGCGGCAGCGAGACGGTGTCGAGCTGCGTCACTGAAGCGGCGAGCACGCCGACGCCGCCGGCGACCACGCTCGCGAGCAGGGTGTTGCCGAGCGACAGGCGGTTGGCCGACAGGCCCGCGAGCTGAGCGTTCACCTCGTTCTCCGACGCCGCCCGCGTGGCAAGGCCGAACCGCGTCCAGCGGTACAGCGCGGCGAGCACGATCGCTATCGCGATCACGATGCCGGCGAGGATGAATCTGTCCTCGGGCACCGTGTTGCCGAACACGTGCACCGTGCCGCTCGGCAGGATGGCCGGCTGCGGCTTCTGCGTGGTGCCGAACGCGAGCAGCATCGACGCCTGCGCCACGAGCAGCACGCCCAGCGACGACACGAGCTTCGCCAGCGGCGACGCCGTGCGCAGCGGCCGGAACGCCACGAACTCGATCAGAGCCCCGATCGCGAGCGTGATCAGCAGCGTGAGCACGAGCGCAGGCGCCGTGCCGAAGTGCGTCCCGCCGTACTCCCCGGTCTTGAGCGACCAGTACGCGTAGCCGGACAGCATGGCCACGGCGCCGGTGGCGAGGTTGATGATGCCCGAGCCGCGGTAGGTGAGGACGACGGCTAGAGCGATGCCCGCGATCAGCGCTCCCGATCCGAGGCCCAGCAGTACGAATAGGAGTACCTGTTGCATCGCTCTCCCGCGCGTCCTCCCGGCGGGGCCTCGGCCGAGGCCCCGCCGTGTCTTAGGTCATCTCACTGTGGCGGCTGGAGCCAGGATGCTGCCTTCTTGAAGTCGTTCTTCCCGTGGTAGGTGAAGAACTGAGTGCGGTCGTTGCAGACCGCGGGTGCGTCCGAGTACTTGCCGCACTGGAGCTGCGGAGCTCCCAGGGCCACCGGGCCCTTGAAGCCCTTCGCCTTGGTCAGGATGGCGCTCGAGCTGAGGTTGCTCGGTCCCACCTCGTTGAGGAACTTGACCGTGGTGAGCACGTCCGAGAAGGACACGATCACCCACGGATCGGGGGCCGTCTTCACCTTGTACTGCTGCGTCACCTGCATGTACGGCTTCATCCCCGGGTCCGTGGGGTCGCCGAACAGCGAGCTCGCGATCGCATAGGTCCAAATCGGATAGTCGCCGCCAAGGCCGGCGGACACCGTGGGGTTGAGGCACAGCGGGGCCGACACGATCTTCTTGGCGTCGGTGATGCCGAGCTGCTTGAGCCCCTTTGCCTGGTTCACGCAGCCGGAGGCATCGCTGTACGGGATCACGATGTCGGCGCTGGGGGCGCCGGCCGCGGTGAGCGGCCCGATCAGGTCGGTCTGACCCTGCGAGTAGCCCACCTTCTTGACCTTGATCCCGGCGGCCGTCAGGCCCTTCGCGATCGCGGCGGCCCCGTCTGTGATGCCGGCGATGTTCGGATAGACGAGCGCCGCGCTGTTCGCGTGGAGTACCTGCTTGGCGTAAGAGCCGAACGGCCCCAGCACCTTCGTCACGTCGCCGAACAGAATCACGGCGTTCTTCTGCACCGAGTCGACCGGGGTGACAGCCACACCAACGATCACCGGTTTCTTGCCGGCGATCGTCGAGTAGAAGGGCTGGATACCGATCGCCACGCCGCCCATGTCGATCGCGGCAACGGACTTGTCGTTGCCGAGCTTCTGGGCGCAGGACGTGCCCTCTTCCTCGGCCGACTTGATGAAGCACTTCTTGAGCACGACCGGATGCCCGTCGATCCCGCCGAGCTGGTCGTTCACGAGCTTCACGGCGAGGTCCGCGCCGTCGGTGGCGGCGGCGCCGATCACCTGCTGGCCGCCCTGCTGGTTCACCCAGCCGATGTAGATGGGCGACTTTGAGGAGTCGGCCTTCCCCGGACTGCCCCCGATGTAGGCCTGGTAGTTGGTGACCGACTGGCCGCCCGCGCCGCCGCCCTGCGCGCCGGTGGCACCCGTGGCACCCGTCGCGCCCGCCGGTGTCGACGACGGGGTGGACGACGAGCTCGAGCCGCTCCCGCCACATCCGGCCGCTACGAGCGCCAGGGTCACGACTGCTGCGGCCCCGAGCCCGGCACTCCGAGTCTTCGAAATCACTTCCCCTCCAGTCCTCGCGTCCAAGACTCGAACCGGGACGCAGAACCCAGCCGTCCCCGCTCAACCCGCGCAGGATTTAACCGTATCGTCGGCTATCTTGTCAACAATCTTTTGAACCTTCCATGAGTGTGCAGAATTAGCTCGACCTTGCGGACCCAGGCGGACGACAAAGACAAGAGCCGGCCCTCCGGCGACGAAGACGGATACCTCCGCCTGCGCGACGCGATCGTGCGCGGCGAGCTTGCCCCCAACCAGCGGCTCGTGGAGGCCGACATGAGCAGCGCCTTCCGCATGCCGAGGGCGGCGGTGCGCACCGCGCTCGTGCGGCTCGAGCACGAGGGACTGGTGGAGCGCGAGCCTCATCGGGGCGCCCGGGTGAGGCTCGTGACAGAGCACGAGGCCGTGGAGATGCTCCAGGCGCGCGCCGCCCTCGAGGGGCTCGCCGCCCGCGAGGCCGCGCTGCGCATCACGCGGCAAACGGCGGCGGAGGTGCGGGCGGTGCTCGCGCGGCAACGGGCGGCGTTGAACGGCCAGGACCTCCTCGGCGCCTCCGATGTGAACGCCGAGCTCCACGCGAAGATCGTGGACCTGTCCGGCCACGCCACCGCGCAGCGGCTCATCCACTCGCTCAACTCCCAGATGGTCCGCTTCCAGTTCAGGACGATCCTCATTCCCGGCCGGCCGACGCAGTCGCTAGAGGAGCACGCGGCCATCGTGGACGCCGTCACCGCGGGCGACGCCGACAAGGCCGAGCGCGCGATGCGCCGCCACCTCACGAACGTGGCGAAGGCGCTCGCCAGCTCACACGAGCAAGCGGCGGGCGCCGGCGGGCGCCGCCGCTAGCGCCTAGGCGGCGGCTTTCGCTCCCCAGAGCTCCCGCGTGGCGATGCGGGCTCCCTCGGCCAGCGCCTCGAGCTTGGCCCACTGGATCTCGGGATGCACGCGGCGCACGAACGCGCCCTGGGCGAAGCCGCAGTCGGTTCCGCCCATCACGTGCTCGCGGCCCACGATCTTGGCGAGCCGCGTAAGCCGCTCAGCGACCAGCTCGGGGTGCTCGACGACATTCGTGTGGTGCGTGACCACGCCTGGGATCAGCGTCTTCCCCTCCGGGAGCTTCACGTCCTCCCAGACGCGCCACTCGTGCTCGTGGCGAGCGTTGGCCTGCTCCATCAGGTAGTAGTTGGCATTCACGCTGAGGATCATGTCCACCACGTCCTTCAGCGGCGGATCGAACGCATGCGGACCGTGCCAGCTGCCCCAGCACACGTGGTAGCGGATGCGCTCCGCGGGCAGTCCGCGCAGGGCGTGGTTGAGGGCCTCCACTCGCAGCTCGGCCCACTTGCGGTAGTCCTCCCAGGATCCGCCGAGCGACATGATCGAGTCGGCCTCGTGCATTAGCACGGCGTCGTCCACCTGCAGGAGAAGGCCCGCGTCGACGATTGTCTTGTACTCCTCGTGGAGTGCGTCGGCCAGGCCGAAGACGAACTCCTCCTCGCTGCCGTAGTGCTCGTCCTGGAGCCAGTACGCGCTCGCGGGCGCGACCACGGGCAGGAAGAGCTCGGTGTAATCGAGCCCTTCAGCCGCGGCCTTGAAGTTCGCGATGTCGCGCTCGAGCGCGGTCGTGTCGTACGTGATCGGACCGACGCACACCCACACCTTTGCCTCGGCCGCCTCCACCTCGTCGTCGTCCGCGGCGCCGACGCTGGCGCGGTTGGCCTTGTCGAACTCCGCGTCGTGCTCCTCGTAGAAGCCCGGGAACGCGAGCCGGTCGCGGCTCGGCGGAAGGATGCTCGTGCCCTCGAGGGGCACGTTGCGGGCCTCGAGCCCGCCCACGCGCTCGTACAGGTACGTGATCCAAGTGGACTTGCCCATCTCGCCGTCGTTGATCACGTCGACGCCGGCTTCCGCCTGGCGGCGAACTGTTGTGT
>Ga0136846_1241934_pt1 | contig 11020 bp, 10 predicted proteins | sample HopSoiMetagenom2_FD_96841 | JGI IMG/M metagenome (GOLD analysis project Ga0136846, IMG submission 96841) | Grasslands soil microbial communities from Hopland, California, USA - 2 Assembly 2016 (version 4) | ecosystem: Environmental > Terrestrial > Soil > Grasslands | place: USA: Hopland... | reverse complement strand
CGGGTCAGCAGGCTCAGCAGGCCGACTGCCAGGAGCGCCGTGATCAGTGGGGCGAGGCTGCTCACCCCGCCATCATGCCCGCGCTGCTGCCTGCCGTTCCCGTCGGTCGTGCACCGCCCGCAGCGCGGCCAGCACCAAGAAGTACCCGCACCCTAGGTAGAGCATGATGCGCACGAAGTAATAGTGCGTCGGGTAGGCGATCGTGCCGACCGCGACACCGCCGATCAAGCAGGCCGCACCGAGCACCGTCCACTCGCGCATCCACCGCGCGCGGGCGATGTGCGGAAACGGCATGTTCGTCAGCGACAGGGCGGACAGGAGCAGCGTCAGCACCGAGCCGACCCCCGTGCGCGCCTCGAGAAGGAACAGCACCGGCGCAGTGATGTTCCAGGCTGCAGGAAAACCGCGGAACCAGTTGTCCTCGGTCATCATGTCCTTGCGGGCGAACCAGATCGCCGAGGTGAACACCATGACGCACAACACCGCGATGCCGTAGTTGTTCTGGGGCACTACCTTGAACTCGTACATGAAGCACGCGGGGACGACGACACAGGCGACGTAGTCGATGATCAGGTCGAGCATGAAGCCGTCGATCCGCGGCACTCGGGCCTCGACCTCGAGTGCACGGGCGATGGGCCCGTCCACGCCGTCGATCAGGAGGGTGAGCAGCATCCAGATGATGGCGTAGTCCGGATGTCCGGTGAGGACGTCGCGCAGCGCCAGCATCGCCGCGACGATGCCGAGCGTGGTGAAGACGTGCACTGCCCACGCCCGGCCCCGTTCAGCGCGAGTGCAGTCTGGCGGCGGCGCGTAGCTGGTCGTCGTGTGTGCGGGCTGGGTCACCCTGCACCGCCTCTGGGACGTCAATATTCCCGATCAGTGTTCCACGCCAACGGCCAAAGTGGCGTTGTCCGCTCAGCCGGCCCCTCGCTCGAGCAGGCGGCGCAACCCGACCTCGCCGGAGCGCATCATCAGGGCATGGTTGAACTTCAGGGCCGGCCGGGTCAGCAGGCCGGCCGTGCGGAGCATGCCACGGCCGACACTTACGTCCTCGTCGAACACCGCCACCGAACCGCCGTCCCTGGCGCTGATCGTCCACTGGCTGACACCGACCAGGTCGCCGGTCAGCCGGCCGCAGAGCACGCGCGCCGCCGGGTCCTCGATGTCGCGTTCGATGACGAAGGTGACCTCGTAGGGCAGCAGGCTTCGGCAGGTCAGCTCACCCGAGCGATCGTCGAGCCGGCGGGCCCGCCGCACCTGGTGCCACCACGACGGGTAGGACTCCACGTCCGCGAGCGCGGCGTAAACGTCGTCCGGGGCCGCCCGTAGCCGCCACTCGCTGCGGAACAGGTAGTGCTTCGGCACGGCCCCCAGCCTGCCAGACCGCTGAACCCGACCGCTCGAACCGTGGCGGGTCGTGTACCGGAGATCCCTCCTACACCGGCAACGCAGATCTCGAAAGCACACCTTCCGGGGCGGACGCGGTGCCGCCGCCCGCGTCGGCCGACGCCCGAATAAACTCGGCCAACTGCCCTTCGGAGGTGCTCAGTGCCCTTTCCTGTGGACCACGAGCGCGACCGGCCCTGGATGATGCGCACCTACGCCGGCCACTCGTCCCCGGCCGAGTCCAACGCGCTCTACCGGCGCAACCTCGCCAAGGGCCAGACCGGGCTGTCCGTCGCCTTCGACCTGCCGACCCAAACCGGCTATGACCCGGACGCGGAACTCGCGCGGGGCGAGGTCGGCAAGGTAGGAGTGCCGGTGTCGCACATCGGGGACCTGCGGACGCTGTTCGACGGCATCCCGATGGACCGGATGAACACCTCCATGACGATCAACGCCCCGGCCATGTACCTGCTCGCGCTCTACCTCTCGGTTGCCGAGGAGCACGGCGCCGACTTCGCCTTGCTCGCCGGCACGACGCAGAACGACATCATCAAGGAGTACCTGTCGCGCGGAACCTACATCTTCCCGCCCGGCCCGTCCCTGCGGCTGATCACCGACATGATCGCCTACACGGTCGCGAACGTCCCGAAGTGGAACCCGATCAACGTCTGCAGCTACCACCTGCAGGAGGCCGGCGCAACTCCGGTGCAGGAGCTGGCGTTTGCACTGTGCACCGCCATCGCCGTGCTCGATTCGGTGCGCGACTCCGGCCAGGTCCCGCAGGAGCAGTTCGGCGAGGTCGTGGCCCGCATCTCCTTCTTCGTCAACGCCGGGGTGCGCTTCGTCGAGGAGATGTGCAAGGTGCGCGCCTTCGGCCGGCTCTGGGACGAGATCACCCGCGAGCGGTACGGCGTCGAGAACCCGACGCACCGCCGCTTCCGCTACGGCGTGCAAGTGAACTCGCTCGGCCTCACCGAGGCACAACCGGAAAACAACGTCTACAGGATCCTGCTGGAGATGCTGGCGGTGACGGCGTCGCGGGAGGCCCGTGCCCGCGCGGTCCAGCTGCCGGCGTGGAACGAGGCTCTCGGCCTGCCGAGGCCGTGGGACCAGCAGTGGTCCCTGCGCATGCAGCAGGTGCTGGCCTATGAATCGGACCTGCTCGAGTACGAGGACCTGTTCGCCGGCTCGCACGTCGTCGAAGCGAAGGTCGAGCAGCTTTGCCGGGGCGCGCGCGAGGAGATCGACCGAGTGCTCGAGATGGGCGGCGCAGTGGAGGCCGTCGAATCCGGGTACCTGAAGTCGGCGCTGGTGTCGTCGCTGGCCCTGCGCCGTCGGCGCATCGAGTCGGGCGAGGACGTCGTCGTCGGCGTCAACAGGTTCACCGAATCCGAGCCGAACCCGCTGGTGGGCGGCGCGGACGGCGCCATCCTGACCGTCGACCCGGCGGTCGAGGAAGCGGCCAAGGCGGCGGTCCGGCAGTGGCGGGCCGGCCGGGACGCGGCGGCCGTCCAGGACGCGCTCGCCGGATTGCGCGACGCGGCCAAGACCGACGACAACCTGATGCCGCCGTCGCTGGCCTGCGCCCGCGTCGGCGTGACCGTCGGCGAATGGGCCGGCGTGCTGCGCGATGTGTTCGGCGAGTACCGCCCGCTCACCGGCGTGGCCGGGGCGAGCGGGGGCGGCCATGAGCGCTCGTTGACCCAGGTGCGGCAGCGGGTGCGCCGTCTCGGCGAGCAGTTCGGCCGGCCGCTGAAGTTCCTCGTCGGCAAGCCCGGTCTGGACGGCCACTCGAACGGGGCGGAGCAGATCGCGTTGCGGGCCCGCGATGCCGGCTTCGAGGTCGTCTACTCCGGCATCCGGCTGACCCCGGCGCAGGTCGTGATGGCGGCGGTCGAGGAGGACGTCGACGTGGTGGGCCTCTCGATCCTGTCCGGCTCGCACCTGTCGGTCGTACCGGACGTGGTGACGGGCCTGCGCGAGCACGGCCTGGACGACGTCCCGGTGGTCGTCGGCGGCATCATCCCGGAAGGGGATGCGCGCGCGCTGCGCGCCGCGGGCGTGGCCAAGGTGTTCACCCCCAAGGATTTCGAGATCACCGAGGTACTCGGCCAGATCATCGACGCGATCGAGGCCGCCCGCGGCTAGTCCAGCCGCATGTCCACCGGCGTCCCGAGTTCGACGGTGCGCGACACCGTGCACAACCGGTCATGGGATCGCTGCAGAGCCGACGCGAGCACCGCCCGCGCCGCGTCGCCCTGCGCACCATCCGGGAACGCGATCTCGAAGTGCACCGCGATGTCGGTGAGCCGGTTTCCGTCACCGGTGCGCGCCTTGTTCGCGCGTGCCTGGGCCCGGAACAGAGACGGCGTGGCCCGCTTGCCGGTGATGTACTCCACGTCCAAGGCGGTGCAGCCGGCGATGGCCGTCAGCAGCAGATCGACGGGTGAGAAGTCGGTGTCGCCGCCGTCGCCGAACTCGAGCGTGCCGCCGCGGACGTTCGTCGCGCGGAACTTGTGCAGGCCGATGCGCTCGATCGACAGGGTGCGTTCGGACTCCTCGGCCATACCGACATCCTGCCCGGGCGCCGATAGGTTGGCTCACGTGCGTCTGGTCATCGCCCGCTGCAGCGTCGACTACATCGGCCGGCTAAGCGCGCACCTGCCACTCGCGACCCGGTTACTGCTCGTGAAGGCGGACGGCTCGGTGCTCGTCCACTCCGACGGTGGCTCGTACAAGCCGCTGAACTGGATGAGCCCGCCGTGCACTCTGGTCGAGTCGGCGGCCGGATGGATCGTGACCAACAAGGCGGGCGAGCGGCTGGTCATCACCATCGAGTCGGTCGAGCACGACTCGGCGCACCAGCTCGGCGTGGATCCGGGGCTGGTCAAGGACGGCGTGGAGGCGCACCTGCAGCGACTGCTGGCCGAGCACATCCACACACTGGGTGCGGGATTCCGCCTGGTCCGCCGCGAGTACCCGACACCGATCGGGCCGGTCGACATCCTCGCTCGTGACCCTGCGGGCGCAGCGGTCGCGGTCGAGATCAAACGGCGCGGCGAGATCGACGGCGTGGAGCAACTGACCCGCTATCTCGACCTGCTCAACCGCGACCCGCTGGTGGCGCCGGTTCGCGGCGTGTTCGCCGCGCAAGAGATCAAGCCGCAGGCCCGCACGCTGGCCGAGGACCGCGGCATCGCGTGCCTCGTCCTCGACTACGACGCCCTCCGCGGCCTCGACGACGTGGACAGCCGCTTGTTCTGAGCGCCAACCGGCGGACTAGGGTGCCTCGATCGGGCGTAGGACAGCGTAGGAGGACGAGTTCATGGCACGGGAGTTCAAGCAGGTCGGCGTCGTCGGACTCGGCACGATGGGCGCCGGAATCGCCGAGGTCTTCGCCCGCAACGGGCTCAGCGTGGTCACCGTCGAGAAGGACGAGTCCAGCATCGCCCGCGGCCGCGTCCACCTCGAGAACTCCACCGGCCGGGCGGTCCAGCGCGGCAAGCTGTCGAGCGACGAGCAGCGCGAACTGCTCGAACGCATCTCCTACGGCACGGATCTCGGCGCGTTCGCAGAGGCCGACCTCGTGGTCGAGGCGGTGCCGGAGCACCTCGAGCTGAAGCGGGCGGTCTTCACGACGCTCGACAGTGTCTGCAAGCCGGACACCGTCCTCGCGAGCAACACCTCATCGCTCTCGATCACCGAGATCGCCGTCGCCACCGGGCGGCCGGGCAAGGTCGTCGGCATGCACTTCTTCAACCCGGCGCCGGTGATGAAGCTCGTCGAGGTCATCCGCACCGTCGTCACCGAACCCGAGGTCATCGAGGACGTGGAACGGTTCGCCAAACGGCTCGGCAAGGTCGACGTCACCGTCGGCGACCGCGCCGGGTTCATCGCCAATGCGCTCCTGTTCGGCTACCTGAACCACGCGGCGTCACTCCACGAGTCCCACTACGCCACCCGCGAGGACATCGATGCGGCGATGACGCTCGGCTGCGGGCTGCCGATGGGTCCGCTGGCGCTGCTCGACCTGATCGGCCTGGACACCGCCTACGAGATCCTCGACACGATGTACCGGCAGGACCGCGACCGGCTGCACGCGCCCCGTCCGATCTTTCGGCAGATGATGACCGCGGGCCTCTTGGGCCGCAAGTCCGGCCGCGGCTTCTACACCTACGACGCGCCGGACTCGCCCAAGGTGGTCGCCGACGCACTCACACCGCCCGCCGACGCGGCCGTCGCCGGCGCTCGCGAGGTGCGGCGGGTCGGCGTCGTCGGCTCCGGCACGATGGCGACCGGCAGCGTCGAAGTGTTTGCCAAGGCCGGCTACGACGTCGCCTTCGTCGCGCGCGCCACTGACAAGGTAGACGCCGTCGGCAAGGCGATCACCCGCTCGCTCGACAAGGCGGTGCAACGCGGCAAGCTGGCCGACGCCGACCGTGACGCCACGCTGCGTCGGATCAGCGGATCGACATCCCTGGACGACCTGAGCGACGTGCAGCTGGTCGTGGAGGCCGTGGTCGAGGACCTCGCGGTCAAGCAGACGCTGTTCGCCAACCTGGACGACATCTGCGCGCCCGGCACGGTGTTCGCCACCACGACGTCGTCGCTGGCGGTCATCGAATGCGCTGTGGCGACCTCTCGGCCCGCGGAGGTCATCGGCATGCACTTCTTCAACCCGGCCTCGATCATGCGACTGGTCGAAGTGGTCAGCACGGTGTCGACGGCACCGGACGTGGAGGCGACGGTTCTGGACGTCACCAAGAGGATCGGCAAGCACGCGGTCCGGTGTGGGGACCGCTCCGGCTTCATCGTCAACGCATTGCTCTTCCCGTATCTCAACGACGCAGTGAAGATGCTCGAGGCGCACTACGCCACGGCCGACGACATCGACTCCGCGATGAAGGTCGGCTGTGGCTACCCGATGGGCCCGTTCGAGCTGCTCGACGTGGTCGGCCTGGACGTGTCGCTCGCGATCGAACGGGAGCTGTACCAGGAGTTCCGCGAGCCCGGGTTCGCGCCGGCGCCGTTGCTCGAGCACCTGGTGACCGCCGGGCGCCTCGGCCGCAAGACCGGGAAGGGTTTCCGGGACTACGGCTGAGGCCGGGCCTGGGTCAACGCGGTGCCGAGGGTTTGCCGCATCGCTTCGAGCTGGCCGCGGGTCTCCTCGCGCACGCTCTGCAGCCGGCGCACCTCCTCGCGCGCTGCGGCCAGTAGCCGGCCCGCCTGCTCCTCCGCGTCCGCGACGGTCTTCGCCGCCTTCGCCTCCGCCGCGGCCTGCTCCTCGACCTGCCGCGCGAGCTCGCTGCTGCGCCGCACCCGCAGGGTGATCTCGAAGTCCTCGTCGGCCCGCTTGCGCTTCTCCTCGGCGATTGCGTCCAACCGCTGTCGCTCGGCCTCCGCCGCGGCGGAGAGCCGGTACTGCTCGGCGTGGCTGCGTGCCTCGGACTGGGCCAGCGCGGTCTCGACGTCAACGCGGTGCGCCTCGGTCTCGGCGATGCGCCGGCGGAAGGTCTCGTCGGCCTCGGCGAGCCGCGCGGCTGCTTCCGCGACCAGCCGCTCGCCCTGGGCCTGCGCGTCGCCGCGCGTCTTTGTCGCCGACGCGAGTGCCGCCGCCGTCACGCTGTCCGCCTCGAGCCGCGCCTGCTCACGCAACCGGGCCGCCTCTGCTTTGGCGTGATGCAGGATCTGCTTGATGTGGTTATCGACGTTCTCGGCGGTGACGTCCTCGGTAGCCGCGCGCAGCTGGCGGCGCAGCGACTCGATCTGCGCCTGGGTGCTGGCGAGCTGGGCGGCGGTATTGGCGCTCCGGGCCGCGGCGGCATCCCGCTCGGCCGCGATGGCCCGCAGGTCGTCGTCGAGGCGGTTGATCTCGCGGTCGACCTGGTCGCGGTCGTAGCCACGCATCGCCGTGTCGAAACCACGGCTCGTCTGATAGAGCGGCACAAGTTCAGAGGTGGGCTCGCTCATGCCCGACATAGTCCCATCCCGGGCCGGTTCGGCTCAAAGGGGATGAAAACTGCACAGCGGGGGCTCAGGCCCCGCGGAACCGGTTGATGGCGTCGAGATGCTTGGCCCGCAGCTCTGTGTCGTGGATGCCCAGCCCCTCCTCGGGGGCCAGGCAGAGCACCCCTACCTTGCCCTGGTGGAGGTTGCGGTGGACGTCATATGCGGCCTGTCCGGTGTCTATGAGCGGGTAGATCCGCGACAACGTCGGGTGGATGTAGCCGCGGCTGATCAGCCGGTTCGCCTCCGAGGACTCCCGGTAGTTCGCGAAGTGGGAGCCGACGATCCGCTTCAGCGTCATCCACAGGTACCGGTTGTCGTACTCATGCATATAGCCGGAGGTCGACGCACAGGTGACGATGGTGCCGCCCCGCTTGGTGACGTAGACAGATGCGCCGAACGTCTCCCGGCCGGGGTGCTCGAAGACGATGTCGGGATCATCGCCCCCGGTCAGCTCGCGGATCCTGGCGCCGAGCCGCTTCCACTCCGCCGGGTTCTGGCTGCCGCCGTCCCAGAAGTGGTAGCCCTCGGCGGTGCGGTCGATGATCAGCTCGGCGCCCATGGAGCGGCAGATCTGCGACTTCTCCGGGGAGGAAACGACGCACACCGGGATCGCCCCGCCGTTGAGGGCGTACTGGGTGGCGTAGCCGCCCAGGCCGCCGGACGCCCCCCAGATCAGGACGATGTCGCCCTGCTTCATGCCCGCGCCGTGCCGGCTGACCAGCTGGCGGTAGGCGGTGGAGTTCACCAGGCCGGGGCAGGCGGCCTCCTCCCAGGACAGGTGCGCCGCCTTGGGCATCAGCTGGTTCGCCTTGACCAGCGCCAGTTCGGCGAGCCCGCCGTAGTTCGTCTCGAAGCCCCAGATCCGCTGCTGCGGGTCCATCATCGTGTCGTCGTGGCCGGCGGCGTCCTCCAACTCGACCGACAGGCAGTGCGCGACAACCTCGTCGCCCGGCTGCCACTTCGTCACTCCGGGGCCGACCCGCAGCACCACACCGGCCAGGTCGGACCCGACGGCGTGGAACGGCTGGTCGTGCTTGCGGGTGAGCGAGGAGTACGCGCCGTAGCGCTTGAGGAACGCGAAGGTCGGGACCGGTTCGAAGATCGACGTCCAGACCGTGTTGTAGTTGATCGCGCTGGCCATGACGGCCACCATCGCCTCGCCCGGGCCGAGCTCCGGAGTCGGCACGTGCTGCACGTGCAGGCTCTTGCGGGGATCCTTGTCGCGGCTCGTCAGGCCCGCGAACATGTCGACCTCGTCGGCCCGCACCACCACTGCCTGGTAGCTGTCCGGCACTGTCAGCCCGGCGACGGCCGCGTAGTCGCCGCTCAGGATCGCGTCGCGGATCTCGTCCATAGCGGCAGAGGTTACCGGTCGGTAGGGGAGGGCTCGACGAGCTCGACGAGCACGCCGCCGGCATCTTTGGGGTGGATGAAGTTCACCCGGCTGTCGGACGTGCCGCGCCGCGGCTCGTCGTAGAGCAGGCGCAGCCCGCGCCCGCGCAGCGTCGCGGAGACCGCCTCGATGTCCGCCACGGTGAAGGCGAGCTGCTGCACGCCGGGCCCGTTGCGGTCGAGGAACTTCGCAATGGTGGAATCCGCGGAGAGCGGGGCGAGCAGCTGAATCCGAGTCGTGCCGTCGCCGACCGCTAGCATCGCCTCCCGAACGCCGAGCTCCTCGTTGGTCTCCTCGTGCACGCTGAGTATCCCGAAGGTCTCGCGGTAGAAGTCGATGGCGTCGTCGAGGTCCGGAACCGCGATGCCCACGTGGTCGATCGCTGCGAACAGGCTGTTGGCAGGCGACATCGGGTAATCCTTGCAACTGAAAGCCCTGCCGGACGACCATGCGTGCCCAGCTTCACACTTGGTGGCCCAAGCCGCCTACTAGAGTCCTGGGTAAGCGGCACCGAGGAGGACGTGTCACATGGCTGGATCGGTCATCGTCAACGGCGCTCGGACGCCCATGGGCCGACTGCTCGGCTCGCTGAAGGACTTCTCCGGTGCCGATCTCGGCGGGATCGCGATCAAGGCAGCGCTGCAACGGTCCGGGGTGCGCCCGGAGCAGGTGCAGTACGTGATCATGGGCCAGGTGCTGCAGGCCGGTGCCGGGCAGATCCCGGCGCGTCAGGCCGCGTACAAGGCGGGCATCCCGTTGAGTGTGCCGGCGCTGACGGTCAACAAGGTGTGCCTTTCCGGTCTCGACGCGATCGCGCTCGCCGACCAGCTGATTCGCGCCGGCGAGTTCGACATCGTCGTCGCCGGCGGCCAGGAGTCGATGACGAACGCTCCGCACCTGCTGCCCAAGTCCCGGGAGGGTTACAAGTACGGCGCCGTCCAGATGCTCGATGCGATGGCCTTCGACGGGTTGACCGACATCTTCGACAACATCCCGATGGGCGAGTCGACCGAGAACCACAACAGGAACCTGGATCTGAGCCGTGCGGCGCAGGACGAGTTCGCCGCACGATCGCACCAGCGGGCCGCGGTCGCGCAGAAGAACGGCGTGTTCGACGACGAGATCACGCCGGTGCTGATCCCCCAGCGCAAAGGCGACCCGATCGAGTTCCGCGAGGACGAAGGCATCCGCGGCGACACCACCGCGGAGTCGCTCAGCAAGCTGCGTCCGGCCTTCACCAAGGACGGCACCATCACCGCCGGCTCGTCCTCGCAGATCTCCGACGGCGCCGCCGCGGTGGTCGTCATGAGCAAGGCGAAGGCCGAGGAACTGGGCCTCAGCTGGCTCGCCGAGATCGGTGCCCACGGCAATGTCGCCGGCCCGGACAACTCGCTCCAGTCGCAGCCCGCGAACGCCATCAAGGACGCCGTGCGCAAGGACAACCTCGCGGTCCAGGACCTCGATCTGATCGAGGTCAACGAGGCTTTCGCCGCGGTCGGCCTCCAGTCGATGAAGGAGCTGGGCGTGTCCGAGGAGATCGTCAACGTCAACGGTGGCGCGATCGCCCTGGGCCATCCGATCGGCATGTCCGGCGCCCGGCTGGCGCTCACCCTCGCGCTCGAGCTGAGGCGGCGTGGCGGCGGCACCGGCGTGGCCGCGCTCTGCGGCGGTGGTGGGCAGGGCGATGCGCTGATCCTGCGCGTCCCGGCCTAGGCCCTTGGCGGTCTCCCGGCGCGGAGTCGATGTCGCCGATCTCGTCGAACGGGCGCGTGCGGGTGAGTCCCGGGCGGTCGCCCGGCTGATCTCGCTGGTCGAGAAGGACGCGCCGGTGCTGCGCCAGGTGGCGGCTGCGCTCGCGCCGTTCGGCGGTCATGCCCAGGTGGTCGGCCTGACCGGCTCGCCTGGCGTCGGCAAGTCGACGACCACGTCGGCGATCGTCGGGCTGTTGCGCGCGGCCGGCAAGCGGGTCGGGGTGCTTGCCGTCGACCCGTCGTCCCCGTTCTCCGGCGGCGCGCTGCTCGGCGACCGGGTGCGGATGCAGGACCACGCCACCGCGGACGACGTATTCATTCGGTCGATGGATTCCCGCGGTCAGCTCGGCGGGCTGTCCGCCGCGGTCCCGCAGGCACTGCGCGTGCTGGACGCCGCCGGCTGCGAAATCGTGCTGATCGAGACCGTCGGTGTCGGCCAGGCCGAGGTGGAGATCGCCTCGCTGGCCGACACCACGCTGCT
>Ga0136846_1240449_pt1 | contig 11020 bp, 12 predicted proteins | sample HopSoiMetagenom2_FD_96841 | JGI IMG/M metagenome (GOLD analysis project Ga0136846, IMG submission 96841) | Grasslands soil microbial communities from Hopland, California, USA - 2 Assembly 2016 (version 4) | ecosystem: Environmental > Terrestrial > Soil > Grasslands | place: USA: Hopland... | reverse complement strand
GCGGCCATCGGACAGCCGACGCAGACCAGGGCGAGGATCGGAAGGGCGGCGGCCGGGGCGGGCGCCAGCGCGGCGGCGGTGAGGAGCGCCGCGCACATCAGCGCGGTGAGGGCCGCGAACACGCAGACGAGGATCGCCTGATGTCGGGTGGGAGGTACGGGTCGGTCCGGGGTCGGATGGACGCCAGGGAGGCTTCCCCTTTTTGGCGCCCGCACGCGCACCCCGTCGGAGCTCCACGTCATCCCCTTCGGAGGATGCGCGGCACGCATCTCGAATCTAGTGTCACGGTGCGGTGCGCACTCCGCGCGCCTGCCCACCAACATCAGACGGGAGGTCTCATGTCCATGTACACGCCCGCGGGCGGTGAAGAGCGAGGCGACCTCGCCTACGACTACGACGACGCCCACGGCCAGGGGCTCGTCACGTTCGCGGGCGTCATGCTGTCGATCGCCGCGGTCCTCAACATCGTCTATGGGATCGCCGCGATCAGCAAGGCGCACTTCTTCGTCGGCGACGCGAGGTATGTCTTCGGGAACCTCAGCACGTGGGGCTGGTTCCTCCTCGCGTTCGGGATCCTCCAGGCCTTCGCCGCGTTCGCGATCTGGCGTGGCGCGTCGTGGGGCCGCTGGTTCGGCGTCGCGTGCGCGAGCGTCAACGCGATCCTGCAGATGTTCTGGATCCCCGCGTATCCGGTGCTGGCGATGACGATCCTGGGACTCGACATCATCGCCATCTACGGCCTGCTCGCCTACGGCGGCCGCCGGCGCGCGTACCAAGCTGAGCGCGACCGCGCCCAGACCGCGGACCGCGCCCCCGCCCAGACCGCAGGACGCTGAACCTCCGGTCGTAGGACCACCATCACGGGCCGTCGCACAGACGGCCCGTGACGGGTCGGTCCCCCCTCCCCCTCAAGCGGCCTGCGCGACCCGTGGGGCGGAACGGCCGGTGCTCGAGTTCGCCGCCGTGCTCGACGACCACCGCGCTGTCCTCGGGCACCTCGTCGTGCCGCGCGCCCGGCAGATCGGCGAACGGCTCGGACACGACGAGGCGATCGCCGTCGCGCAGCAGCTGCAGGCGCGTGTTCTCCGGGTGCAGCTGCCGGAGGCTGGCCGGATCGGCGGAGGCGAACACGAAGAGCCACTGCCCGTAGCGGAACGGGTGGCAGTTGGTCTCCTGGACCGCCGTGCCCGACGTCGCCCGCACGTGCGCGAGGAACAGCGGCGAGGCGATGTGCGCGGCCAGCTCGCGCAGGTTCGCGTCGCCCCACGCCGGTGCGACGCTGTGGTAGACGCCCGGACCGTCGCCGGTGCCGTACCAACCGACGCCGAACCCGTCGCCGTTGGTCGTCTCGGCGCCCATCCGCGCGTGCAGGGCTCTGGTCGATGACCCCGTGCTGCGTCTTGAAGAGCAGCTCCGCGAGCAGCAAGTCTGTCTCACCCACGCCATCCATCGGCACATGCGAGCATCCGCCGCGCCGGTCGACGGGCGCGCCTCATGCCGTCGGGATGAAATTCGCCGGGGCCGCTCAGGTCGGCCGCGCGATCGCGGCGAGGACCGCGGAGACGATGTCGCCGTCGCCTTCGGCCAGGAGCTCGTCGGCCACCATGCGGCCGCCGATGCGGTCGGCGGCGCGCCGTACACCGGCCAGCCACTCGTGGTCGACGAGCACCGCGACGATCGCGGCGCCCGGCGCGAGCGAGCCCGCAAGCTCCTCGGCCTCGTCGGCGCGGACGGCGGCGCGGCCGCCCCCGCGGGCTCCGCCGATGATCTCCGGGCGGCGCTCGGGCGCGAGCCGGAAGTCGGTGAGCGTGGCGACGAGCCCGCCGGAGCCGCCGTGGAGGCGGACCGCGGAGACCTCGCCGGAGTCGGCGTCGCGCATGGCGAACAGCGTCTGCACGACGCGGATCGCCCCGCCGCTCTCCGCGCGCTCGAGCGCGGCGACGATCCCGCCCTCCAAGCGGCTCGCGCCGTCGTCGAGGGCGAAGACGAGCAGTTCGGGGCGGCTCGGGGCTCCCATCGCGGCGGCCTACCCGTGCTCGCCGACCACGTCCAGCGCTCGGGGACCGGCCGCCGCGGTCGACGCGCGGCCGGGCGCGGGATTCGCGGGCAGACGCGTGGCGACGGCGAGCCCGATGAGGGCCATGACGGCGAGGACGATCATCGCCACGACGTACGACGTGTTCCCCGAGGCCAGGTCGGAGACGAGGATCGTCCCGGCGATCGCCGTGCCGAACGACGACCCGAGGTTGGAGACGCTGCGCGACAGCCCGGAGATCTCGCTCTGCTGCTCCTCGGGGAAGCTCGACTGCACGAGGTTGACCGAGGGGGTGAGCATGACCCCGATGCCGAGACCGATCAGCAGCAGCCCGGGCCCGAAGGCGACCACGCGCGAGGAGGCGCCGACGAGCGCGAGCAGAACCGCGACGCCGGCGACGGCCAGCGCGAAGCCGGCGATGATCAGCGTCTTCTGGGCCCGCCGCTTGGCGAGCCGTTCCGCCGCAAGCGACGACGCCAGGACGCCGACCGTCGCCGGCGTGAAGATCACGCCCGTCTGGATCGCGTTGTAGCCGCGCACCTCCTGCAGGAAGACGGCGACCACGAACGAGGTACCCATCAGCAGCAGCCACTGGATGTTCTGGGTGGCGAGGCCCAGATTCGACGTGCGGTTCTTGAAGAGCGCGGTGGACAGGAGCGGCTCCGAGCCCGCGCGCTCGCGCGCTCGGATGTAGACGAAGAACGCGATCAGGAGCGCCACGCCGGCCGCCACCAGCACCGCCATCAGCGCGGCGTCGCGGTCGGCCTGGAGGATCCCGAACACGACGAAGAACATGCCGACCGCGGACAGAATCGCGCCCACGGCGTCGAACGGACGGGTCGGGTCGGCCGGCAGGGGATCCTGGACCCGGCGGCTGAGCAGGACGATCGTCAACACGATCGCGGCCTGGAAGAGGAAGGCCGCGCGCCAGCTGATCGCGCTGGTGATGAGCCCGCCGATCAGCGGTCCGGCCGCGGCGCCGATGCCGCCCATGCCGCTGATGACGCCGAAGGCGCGCGCTCGCGAGGTCAGATCGCCGAAGTGCAGCGTCGTCAGGATGTAGACGGGCGGGATCAGGAGCGCCGTGCCGACACCCTCGAAGACCGAGTTGCCCAGGATCAGGACACCCAGCCCGGGCGCGACCGCGCTCAGGAGGGCGCCGATGCCGTAGAGCACGAGGCCGGCGGTGAAGCAGCGCTTGCGGCCCCAGCGGTCGGTCAGCTTGCTCGCCGGGATCATCAGTACGGCCATGATCAGCAGGAACAGGGTGATCGCCGCCTGGACCCCCGTCACCGTCGTGTCCAGGTCCTTCGTGATGTCGGTGATCATCACGTTCATGTTCGAGCCCGCGAAGCTGCAGATGAACTGCGCGAGGGCGAGCGGGGCCAGGAAGCGGCGCCGCGAGGCGGCCGATTCTGCTGCGACGGCTTGCACGGTCAAGGTCGCCGCGCGTGGCTCAGCGCCACACGCCGGTCCCCCCGACCGGCCGCCGGGCCGCTTCCGCGTGCCGGTCGGCGTCGGCCCTGTACGCCGCGTCGGCGTCCTCGGCTGACACCGGCTCGCGCCCGCGGAAGACGAAGTAGAGCAGCGGACCCAGGATCGGGACGACGAGGATCAGCACGAGCACGGCGGCGATCCTCAGCCCGGATCCCCCGTGCCGAATGACGTCGACCACGGCGGCGACCCAGAGGATGACCACCGGGACGATGATCAGCATCGCGAGCAGGACCTGCAGGAAGGTGGAGGTGGCAAGCGGAGGCACGGCAGCTCCTTCGGGCGGACGAAACGCCACCCTGCCACCACGGGGCGTGCGTGACCATGGTGCGCCTGCGCCCCCGTCGGTGGTGCGCGCCTCCCTCTCGCGCAGTCGGCGCCAGCCGTTGCGTTTCACCCGTTTCGGTGGATGCGCCGCCGCGGCTCGCGATCCAAGCTTGGGCACCCGACACGAAGGGAGGGACTGGTGAGCGCCAGCACAAGGAGTGCCGCGGTGTCCGAGGAGCTCGGCCCCGTCGATATCGTCGTCATCGGCTATCCCGCCGACGCCCCTATGCGGGGCGACGCGGCGCCGCTCCTGTTGGACCTCGTCGAGCGCGGGATCATCCGCGTCCTCGACGTCATGTTCATCACCAAGGAGGCCGACGGCACGTTCTCCGGCTTCGACGCCAGGGACCTGGCCGCCGACAGCGTCGGTGACTTCGCGATCTTCGAGGGCGCGTCCTCCGGGCTGCTCGGCGACGAGGACCTGACCGCGGCGGCCGAGGAGATCGAGCCGGGGACGTCGGCCGTCATGATCGTGTACGAGAACAGGTGGGCCGCCCCCTTCGTGGCCGCGGTGCGCCGCAACGGCGGCCACCTGGTGGGAACCGCGCGCGTCGGGGTCGAGGACCTGGTCGCCGCGCTCGACGCCGCCGAAGCGGCTGCCTGAAGAAGGAGGAGGACGACATGCCGGGATTGCTCCGTGGAATGGCCCGGACCGCCGCGGTCGCCGGGACGGCCACCGCCGTCTCGAACCGCGTCAGCCGGCGTCAGGCCGAAAAGTGGTCGGCGCAGGACTCCCAGTACGTGCCTGCGCGCGTGAACCCGACCCAGCCGCCGCCCGACCAATACCAGCAGCAGGCGTACGCCCCGCCCCCGCCGTCCGCTCCGGCCCCGGCGGCGGCGAGCGACGCGCGGATCGAGCACCTCAAGGAGCTCGGGCGCCTGAAGGAGCAGGGGGTCCTCACCGACGCCGAGTTCGCCGCCGAGAAGGCGCGCATCCTGCAGTCATAGGCGGAAGGCGCGTGGTTCCGTCCCCGCGACCGAAACCGGCGGCGACCGCGTGACCGTTCTCGACGGATCGGCCGCGTCGCCGCCGGCTCCCCGACGCGCGGCCGTGTGGCTGCCGATCGCGGTCCTGGCCGCGGCGCAGTTCGTGATGGTGCTCGACAGCAGCGTCATGAACGTGTCGATCTCGCAGATCGTCGCCGACCTGGACACGACCATCCAGGGCGTCCAGCTGGCGATCACGGCCTACACGCTGGTCATGGCGGCGTTCATGCTCGCGGGCGCCAAGCTCGGGGACATCCTGGGCCGCGACCGCGCGTTCGCGCTCGGCCTCGCCATCTACGGCCTCGGCTCGCTGACGACCGCCCTGAGCCCCAACCTCGCCGTCCTGCTGGTCGGCTGGTCGCTGGTCGAGGGGCTGGGGGCGGCCCTCGTGATCCCGGCGATCGTCTCGCTGATCGCCGGGATCTACAGCGGCAAGCAGCGCGCGCTGGCGTTCGGGATCATCGGCGGGGTGGCCGGCGCGGCGATCGCCGCCGGCCCGCTCATCGGCGGCTGGGTCACGACCGAGCTGAGCTGGCGGTACGTGTTCGCCGGCGAAACCGTGATCGTGGCCGTGATCCTGCTCGTCCGCCGGCGAATGCCGCGCTCGCCGAGCGTCGGCGAGCGGGTCGGGCTCGACGTCGTCGGCGTCGCTCTGTCGGCCCTCGGGCTCGGCCTGGCCGTGTTCGCGATCCTCATGAGCAGCAAGTGGGGCTGGGTCCAGCCGCGCGCGGCGCCGACGATCGGCGGCCGGGAGATCACCCCGCTCGGCTTCTCGGTCGTGCCCTACCTGATCCTCGCCGGCCTCGGCTGTCTGGCCGGCTTCGCGTCCTGGGAGGAGCGGCGCGAGCGGCAGGGCCGCGACACCCTGCTGGACCGCTCACTGCTGGAGATTCGGCCGCTGCGCGCCGGCCTGAGCACGCTGATGATGCAGCAGCTCATCCTGCTGGGCACGTTCTTCGTCCTGCCCGTCTATCTGCAGGTCGTCCTCGGCCTGGACGCCTTCGAGACGGGCAAGCGACTGTTCCCGATGTCCGTGACGATGTTCCTCGCGGCTATGGCCGGGCCACGTCTGGCGGCCGGCTTCGCCCCCAAGCGCGTCGCCCAGGCCGGCCTGCTCGCGCTCGTCGCCGCGGCGACCGTCCTGGTGGCGACCATCGACGTGCAGCTCAACGGCACGCGGTTCGCCCTGGCGCTGGCGCTCTTCGGCATCGGCGCCGGCCTGCTGCTCTCCCAGCTCGGCAACGTGATCATGTCGTCGGTCGACCCGTCGCAGACCAACGAGGCGGGCGGGCTGCAGGGGACCGCTCAGAACCTGGGCGCCTCGCTCGGCACGGCGCTGATCGGCTCGGTCCTCATCGCCGCCCTCAGCAGCGGCCTGGTCACCCGGGTCGAGCAGAACCCGGCCGTCCCGGCGGACGTGCGGCAACGCGTCGCCCGGATCGCCGAGAAGGGGATCCCGGTCGTGCCGGTCGCCGACGTCGAGCAGGCCGCGCTGAAGGAGGGCCTGCCGCAGAGCCAGGCCAAGGCCCTGGCCGACGACTACGGCGAAGCTCAGCTCGAGGGCCTGCGGCGGGCGATCGCCGCCGTCGCCGTCCTCGCCCTGCTGTCGCTGTGGTTCACGCGGGGGCTGCCGGGGCGCGCGGCGACGAAGCCGGCGGAGGCCGAGGCGTTGAGCACCGCCGCGTCGTGAGCGCCGCGACCGACGCATCGGCGACCCTCGCGCGCTACCGCGCCGTGCGGCGCGAGGTCGAGCAGGCCGTCCTGCCGCTGGCCACTTCGATCGACGGGCGCCGCTTCTCCTTCCAGGCCTCGCTGCACGGGCTCGCCCTGCAGCTCGGCGGCTACGTGATCCTGGAAGGCGAGGGCGGCGCGCGGCTCGGTCAGGTGCTCGACCTGCACGAGGCTGTTGCCGAGGTGGGGTCGCTGCGCTCCGGTAGCGCCGACGACGGCGCGCTGGAGAGCCGGCTGCGGCTGCGCGTGGCCGAGGGCGCGGGCGTCGTGCTCGACGGTCCGCCTGCGCCCTTCCACGACGCGCTGGCACGCCCGGCCATCACCGACGAGGTCAGGGTGTGGCTGGAGCGCACCGCGCCCCACCGCGCGCGTCTGGCGATCGGCGGCCTCGCGCTCGAGCGCGGCGTCCCGTTCGCCCTCGACGCCGGCGGATTCGACCGCCACACCTTCCTGTGCGGGCAGTCGGGCTCCGGCAAGACCTACGCGCTCGGGGTGCTGCTCGAGCAACTCCTCCTGAAGACCGGGCTGCGGATCGTCGTCCTGGACCCCAACTCGGACTTCGTCCGTCTCGCGCGCCCTCGCGACGACGTCGCCCCCGCGCAGGCTGAAGCCTGGCGCCGGCGGGCGGAGGGCGTCGTGGTCCGCGCCGCGGACGCGCCCGAACAGGCGCGGCTGGGGTTGCGGTTCTCCGAGCTCTCGGCCCCGTCACAGGCCGCCCTGCTGCGCCTCGATCCGGTCGCCGACCGCGCGGAGTACGCCGAGTTGGCCGAGGCGATGCGGGCTCGGCCCCGCACCCCGGAGGACCTGGCCGCGAAGGCCGGGGAGCTGTCGGGAGACCTGCGCCTGCGCATCGCCAACCTCGGCGTGTCGGACCTCGGCGTCTGGGCGCGCGAGGAGGCCGGGTCGGTGCTCGAGGATCTCGACGATCCGCGCATCCGCTGCCTGGTCATCGACCTCGGGTCGCTGCCGACGCTCGTGGAGCAGCGCCTCGTCGCCGAGGCGGTCCTGGCCGCGCTGTGGAACGGCCGAGCCCGGCGCCGGCCCGTGCTGGTCGTGATCGACGAGGCCCACAATGTCTGCCCCGCCTCGCCGGAGGACGCGCTGTCGGCGCGCGCCACCGACCACACCATGCGCATCGCCGCCGAGGGCCGGAAGTTCGGGCTCTACCTGCTGCTCTCGACGCAGCGGCCGCAGAAGGTCCCCGACAACGTCGTCTCGCAGTGCGACAACCTCGTGCTGCTGCGGCTCAACAACGCCGCCGACGCCGCCTACGCGCGCGAGATCTTCTCGTTCGCGCCCGCATCGCTCGTCGGGCTGGCGTCGACCTTCCGTCAGGGGCAGGCGCTGATCGGCGGCAAGCTCGCGTCCCACCCGGCGCTGGTGACCTTCGGCGCCCGCGTCAGCGAGGAGGGCGGAGGCGACGTGCCCGCCGACTGGGCGCGGGCCGGGAGCTGAACCTACGCGTCCGGCCCTTCGGCGAGCCAGACCTTGGCGGCGGCCAGCTCGCGCACGCGGAAGCCCTTGGCCTTGCCCGGGAGCAGGAAGGACAGCGCGCGCAGCGCCGGGCGCATCCAGTCCTCGTCGCTGACGACGGCGACGCGCTCGAACGAGGAGGCGTGACGGGCGCGGAAGCGGGAGTCCGCGCCCATGGCGTCGCCCTCGACCTCGCGGGCCTGCGGCCCCAGCAGGTAGAGCAGCCGCACCTTGCGACCGTCGGCGATCTCGCGGCGCAGCACCGGCTCCACCGCGTCCTCCCAGTCGTCGTCCTCGACCTCGCCGATCGCCTCGAAGCCGATCGTGCCGGCCGGCATGTCCGTGATGCGCCGCAGCATGCTCCGCCTCCCTCGTACGTTTCGCCGATCCTACGCTCACGTCGCGGTTCGGTTCGAGGCGTGCCTGCACCCCCTCGCCGCAGGTGCAGGCTGGTTTGTAACCGCCCCGGTCGAGCGAGACAGTTCGGCGATGAAGGCGATCGGCGCCCTGCTGCTCCTCCTTGCCGCCGCGGCGCTGGGCGCGTGCGGCGGCGAATCGAAGGAGACGAAGGCCAAGAACCAGGTCTGCGACGCGCGCGCGGACCTCTCGAAACAGGTCAACACGCTCAAAGGGCTGACGCCGTCGGTGGCTAACGTGGGCCAGGTCAAGACCAGCCTGAATGCGATCCGCGACGATCTCGGGAAGATCACAAGCGCCCAGGGCGATCTGAAGGGCACACGCAAGAGCCAGGTCAGCGCGGCGAACCAGGAGTTCAAGTCCAAGGTCCAGGACGTCGCGGCGAACCTGGGCGCTGGCGTGTCCGCCGGCGAGGCCAAGACGCACCTCAGCGCCGCGTTCGACGACCTGGCCGCGACGTACAAGCGGACGTTCGCCAAGGTCGACTGCAGCTCGTGAACCCGGGGGCGCAGCTGCGAGGTCCGAGCGGGGTCCCCATCTGGGCACACTGGAGCTCCGCCGCGGCGGCACGCCCGTGGACCGTCGGCGTCGAGGAGGAGGTGGTCCTACTCGACGCCCGCACGTGGTCGATCGCCAACCGCGTCGAGGACGTGCAGTCGGCGCTCCCCGCGGCGCTGGCTGCACGGACGTCGCCAGAGACGCACGCCTGCGTGCTCGAGCTCAAGACCGCCGCGCATGCGACCGTGCCATCCCTGGCCGCCGAGCTGGCGCGGACGCGTGCGATGCTCGACGGCATCCTCCGAAACCGGCTCGGGCTCCGCGCCGCAGCGGCCGGGACGCATCCGCTCGCGCTGCGCTCCGAGGTCGCCCTCGCCTCCGGTGTCCGCTATCAGAAGATCGACGAGACGATGCGGGCCCTGGCCCACCGCGAGCCGACGATGGCGCTGCACGTGCACGTCGCGGTCCCCGACGGACCGACCGCGGTTCGGGCGCTCGACGGACTGCGCGGCGACCTGCCGGCGCTCCTCTCGCTGTCGGCGAACTCGCCGTTCTGGCGCGGAACCGACTCTGGGTTCGCCTCCATCCGCACGCCGGTCTTCGCGATGTTCCCGCGCGTCGGCATCCCCCGGCGCTTCGGCAGCTACCGCGCGTACGTGCGGCTGGTCGATGCGATGGTGCGCTCCGGCGCCATCCCCGACCCCGGCTTCCTGTGGTGGGACGTGCGGCTGCAGCCGCGGCTCGGCACGGTCGAGGTGCGGATCATGGACGCCCAGTCGCGGGTCGCCGACGTCGCGGCGCTCGCCGCTCTCGTCCAGTGCCTGGTTCGCCGCCACGCCGATCGGCCGGCCTCGGCCGTCGCGACTCCCGAGACCCTCGCGGAGAATCGCTTCCTCGCCGCGCGCGACGGCATGTCGGCCTGGTTCATCGACGGCTCCAGCCGATCGCGACGACCGGCGGCCGACGCCCTGGCGGAGATGCTCGAGCTGTGCCGGCCCGCGGCCGACGCGTTGGGCTGCGCCGCCGAGCTCTCGGCCGCGGCAGTCCTGACCGACGACGCGCCCTACGGCCGCCAGCGGCTCGTGGCCGCCCGCGACGGCATCGAGGCCGTGCCCGCGGACCTGGCCGGCGAGTTCGTCGGCGGCGCGGGCACGACCCTCGCCGCCGCCTGACAGCAAGCGCGGCCGTCCTCGCCGCGCGCTGATCTTCGATCCACATTCAGAAGGTCGGCGGATGGAGGCGCCCGGATGGAGGCGACCGTCTCGACGGATGGAGGCGCCGCATGGAGGCGACCGTCTCGCGGGAGGCGACCGTCTCGCGGCGCCGCCGGGTCCGACCACCGCCTTTCGCCTTCGGCGGCGGGCCCCGCCGATCCGCCGCCCCCCGGGGTTCTACAAGCCGGTTCTCGATCTCACGATCCACCGGTCATCGTGACGTGGATGGTCACCGCGGCGAGCCGCAGTGACCAGTCGGTGGGATCCAGGCTCAGATCGCGTTGTGCACCGAGCGGACCGCGAAGGCGCGCACGATGTCGGTCACGCCCTGCATGAGGGCCCAGATGCCGGCGAACACCAGCAGCGTGTAGGCCTTGTGGATGAACAGCTGGCCGCCGGTCCAGAACGCCAGCACCACCAGCGCGACGCCCGCGATCAGGCCCAGCCACCAGATCGGGTTGATCTCCTTCTCGAGGAAGGCGCGGATCATCCACCAGATCCCCACGGTCAGGAACAGGAACCCGAGCAGGTCGGCGAGCCCGGCGAACGTCGACTCCGGGTTGATGAGACAGACGATCCCGCAGATCAGGAACAGCGCGCCGAAGAGCGCCCACAGCCAGCGCAGTGAATCCGCGACCGTGACGAGCACGAATTGCTGGGCGGCGGCGAAGAGAAACATGAGCCCGACGATGATCCCGACCGTCGTGATCGAGGCCCGGTCGAACTGCAGGATCACCAGCGAGGCGATGATCCAGGCGATCCCGACGACCAGCCAGATCCACCAGAGACCGGTCACCTTGCGGGCGGTCTCCGCTCCAAGCACGCCTCCGAGCCTGTCGGGGGC
>Ga0136846_1232279_pt1 | contig 11020 bp, 8 predicted proteins | sample HopSoiMetagenom2_FD_96841 | JGI IMG/M metagenome (GOLD analysis project Ga0136846, IMG submission 96841) | Grasslands soil microbial communities from Hopland, California, USA - 2 Assembly 2016 (version 4) | ecosystem: Environmental > Terrestrial > Soil > Grasslands | place: USA: Hopland... | reverse complement strand
GTTGGCTTTCGACTGGTCGCCCGATGGCAAATGGCTGGTGACGTCGGAGCAGAACGCAGAAGGCCAGACGGATATGTGGATAGAGCCAGCTGCAGGCAGGCACGCGGAGCCAACCACGGCGCGAAAGATTGTGACCGCCCAACCCAACAGCGATATTTGGCAGGGGCGCATGTCGCCTGATGGACGTTGGGTTGTGTTCGAACTCATCAAAAATGCCCTAAATGGATTTGAGTCCAGTATCTACGTTGCGCCGGTTGCCGGTGGGAAATGGATCAGGATTACGGACGGCAAGCACTGGAATGACAAGCCGCGATGGTCGCCAGATGGGCGAGCGATCTACTTTCTCTCTGAGCGCGGGGGATACTTCCACGTGTTTGGAGTGCGCTTTGATCCGGCCGCCGGGAAGATGGCAGGCGATATTTTTCAGGTCACGCAATTTCACGATCCCAGTTTCATGGTTGGAAGGCTCGTCTCCACGGTAGGGCTTTCATTGACGAAAGAAAAGCTGATGGTAACAACATATCAGAGCTCCGGCAGCATCTGGGTGCTGGATGGAGTAGACCGATAAAACTAAACGCAATAAACCGAATGCTTTGTGACGCGATTCGGGTCTGTTACACTTGGACGTTCGGTTACGGGCGATTTCACGCCAATTTAAAGCAAAGTAGGGAATGACGATGGCGAAGTGTGAATTGTGCGGCAAAGCGCCGGCTTTCGGAAATGTGATCAGCCACGCCAATAATACGCGGCGGCGCCGGTGGAATCCAAATCTGCGGCGTGTCCACGCGTTGGTCGAAGGCGTGAAAAAGCATGTGCGCGTTTGCACCGCTTGCATCCGTGCAGGGCGCGTCAAGAAAGCCGCGTAGAGCTTCCTCCCTTGTCCTTATCTCCAGCCAAAATACGGACGACGGGACTTCACCGCCTTGGCGGCGTTTATCGCCGGGCGGCGCTGCTGCCACTCGCGGGTGCGCTCCTGTTCGCGATCGCGGGATGCAAGCAGGAAGTCCAGCATGCGCCCGATGTTTGGGCGACGGTGAACGGCAAAGAGATCAAGCACGATGACGTGGACAAGTATTACCGTACGCGCGTGAATCCAGAAGGGCAGCAGCCTTCCCAGGAAGAAGTGTTGTCGCTCAAGCTGAACGTGCTCGATGAACTGATCAACAACGAAATTCTTCTGGAGCGCGCCAAGAAGCTGAATCTCGAAGCCAGCGACGGCGAAGTCGAAGACAAATTTACGGAGATGAAGAGTCCGTACACCGAAGAAGAGTTTCAGCGCCAACTGAAAGAGCGCGGGCTCTCGGTGGATGATCTAAAGAAGGGCCTGAAGCGTCAGCTTTCCACGGAAAAATTGATGAACCGCGAAGTGGTGGCGAAGATCTCCATCACTGATCAGGACGTCACGGATTTTTACAACGCCAACAAGGCGCAGTTCAACGTTGCTGAGCCGCAGTATCGCATCGCGCAGATCGTGGTGACGCCGAGGAAAGAACCGCAGATCCGCAATCGCAAGAACGACGACGCGACCACCGACGCCGAAGCGCAACGAAAAGTAAAGATGCTGGTCGACCGGCTGAACAGCGGCGCCGATTTTGCGCAATTGGCGACCGATTATTCGGAAGACATGAATTCGGCAGCGACCGGCGGCGATCTGGGGTATGTCCCGGAATCCGCTCTGAACCAGAGCGATCCGGCGCTAAAAAAGATGGTGGTAGGAATGAAGCCCGGCCAGGTAAGCCCCGTCTTGTCCCTGAAAGATCGCTACGTCATTTTGAAGTTGGTGACGCGGGAGTCGCCGGGACAGCGCAATATCGCCGATCCCCAGGTGCAGCAGACCATTCGCGATACCTTGCGAAATCGTAAGGAGCAGTTGCTGCGTTCCGCGTACCTGGCCGTGGCGCGCGATGAGGCCCGAGTGCGAAATTTCCTCGCCGAGCAGGTGGTAGAAGCGGCTGGCAAATTGCCAGATGCGGCGAAGGGAAGTACCGGCAAGTAGCGACCCACGTTCGTAGTCTTCCTAAAACTTTTTGTTCCTAGATTTGTTCCTGCCGTCTTTCAAGCCGCCAAATAGAGTTCGGTTGATTCGATCCAGATCCTGCTTTTAAAAATGTAGGCTTCAGGTGTCTGGCGCACTCTGCTAGTCGATCCACGCGAGTACCTGGCCGGCGTTGACAGGCTGCCCTTCTTGGGCTTGTAGGCGCTCCACTGTGCCTGTCTTTGGCGAACGCACCTCGTTTTGCATCTTCATCGCTTCAACTACCAGAATTCCCTGTCCAACCTCGACTTTATCCCCGGCTTTGACCAGCAGACGCACAACCTTGCCTGGCATCGGGGCGATGATCTGCTGTCGACCTTCGGCTTCGACGTGGCCGTGACGACGGCCGCTCCACGCGCGGGGATCGACCACTTCAGCGCTGAATTCGTGATCCGCGGATTGCAGCGTAAGCCTTCCGTCTGGTTGCGGTGTGACCCGAATTTCATGCGATTGCCCGTTGAGCAGGATGGAGAAAATATTCGATGCGAGTTCGACAGCGTCGGCATTCGACGGGCGCCCATCGACGGAAATGTGCAACCGCTCACGCTCTCGTGTGAGCTCGACGCACCGGGTTTTGCCGGCAATGACCACGTCGAATTTCATAGAGTGCGATCCACTTGATCGCGCCGGCCAGATTGCTTCCACCGCGATGGTGCTTCCGCTTCCACCGATTGAGCGCCGTTTGCGGAAGCGCTGCGCGAAGCTTGCCACATAGCCGTTGCGATCGCTGCGGCTTCCAGTGAACCGTCCGCTGGCTCGGCGGCGTCTTTCTTAGGGCCGGAAAGAAGTTCGTCCAGCCATTTCGTGTGAATTTCGGCTTTCAAAAAGTCAGGCTCCATGAGCAGCCGGCGAAAAAGGGCGACATTGGTCCTGATTCCCGTGATAGTAGATTCCGCGAGCGCACGCCGAAGTCGCGCGATAGTTTCCTCGCGGCTATTGCCCCAGGCGATCAGTTTGGCGAGCAGCGGATCGTAATCGTTCGGTACGGTCCAGCCTTCGTAGACGCCATCATCGAGACGGATGCCCGGTCCGCTGGGCGCATGACGCGTAAGAATCTTGCCCGGCGATGGGAAGAAATTGTTGTCTGGATCTTCGGCGTAGAGACGAACTTCCATCGCATTTCCGCGAGGAGTGATGGTTTCCCACGCGAACGGCAGACGATGCCCTGCGGCAATGGCGATCTGCAGCTTTACAAGATCGAGGCCGGTGACTTGCTCGGTGACCGGATGCTCCACCTGCAAGCGCGTGTTCACCTCAAGAAAATAAAAATTGAGATTGGTGTCGACGAGAAATTCGACAGTGCCAGCGTTAGTGTATCGGCCCGCGCGGGCAAGGCGTACGGCCGCGTCTCCCATTTTCTTTCGGAGGTCTGGCGTCATGATCGGGGAAGGAGCTTCCTCAATCACTTTCTGGTGCCGCCGCTGTACGGAACATTCGCGCTCGCCAAGCGAAACAACGCGCCCATGGTTATCGGCAAGGATCTGAATTTCGATGTGCCGCGGCTTGACTAGATATTTTTCCAGATACAAGCGCGGATCGCCGAATGCGTTGTTGGCTTCGGACGACGCATCGCGATACGCGGAGGCGAAATCCGATGCTGCGGTGACCAGGCGCATGCCTTTGCCGCCGCCGCCAGCCACCGCTTTGAGCAGTACAGGAAAGCCCATTGATTGCGCCAGCGCACTCGCTTGTTCGGGATCCTCGATCGGGTCGTTCGTGCCCGGGACCGTCGGCACGTCCGAGCGTCGCGCGAGTTGCCGGCCTGCCGTTTTCGACCCGAGCGCCTCCATAGCTTCGGCGCTGGGGCCAATGAAGGTGATGGCGGCGTCGGCACAGGCGCGAGGGAGTGCGGCGTTTTCCGCGAGGAAACCGTAGCCTGGATGGATAGCGTCGCAACCGGACCGCCGAGCTACGTCGATGATTTTGTCGATGCGCAGATAGCTTTCGCGCGCGGATGCTGGCCCGATAGGGTAGGCTTCGTCGGCCAGTCGGACGTGCAGTGATTTGCGATCGACTTCGCTGAAGACCGCGGCGGAGCGAATTCCAAGTTCGCGGCAGGCTCGAAGGATGCGAACGGCGATTTCACCGCGATTTGCAATCAGGATTTTCTTGAACATGCGTTGTGAGCTTGCAGGCGAAATCTTAACATGTGGGCGGCGTCGGGCCAGGCAGGGCGTCGGAGTTGCGTGCCTAAAGGTGTGCGGTGTAAGGTGCGGCGGCGCAAAGATGAATCGAAGCGCTTAGCTGCTCGAAAGAAATTGGTCGATTTAGGAGGAAGCATGGCGCGACGTGGGTTGGTCATCATTGCAGTGATCGTGCTGTCAAGCGGGGCGTCGAAAGCGCAGACTGCCGCGACTCAAGAGGCGGTGATTGCGCCAGCCGAGAATCTGGTGGTCGACGGAGTGCCCAAAATTCCTGCTTCGTTGGTAGAGAGCGCGGGTCGGTACGGGTCCTATCGCGGCGCGAATTTCGCGGATTGGAATCCGACGCGTCGCGAAGTTTTGATTTCGACGCGGTTTGGCGACGTGCCGCAACTTCATCTCGTTGCTGCGCCCGGAGGTGCACGACAACAGCTTACCTTTTACCCGGATTCGGTCTTCTCCGGAAGATTTCATCCGAATGGCGGGGACTACATCGTTTTTCAGAAGGACATTGGCGGCGGCGAGTGGTACCAGTTGTACCGCTACGATATCAAGACCGGCGATGTGACGCTGCTCACCGATGGGAAAGCGCGCAATCTGGCTGGTCCGTGGTCTTCGGCAGGAGATCAGATCGCGTATATGTCGACCCGGCGAACTGGGAAAGACACGGATCTATGGGTGATGAATCCCGCAGACCCAAAGAGCGACCGCATGGTGGCGCAGTTAGCGGGCGGCGGCTGGGAGCCGCAGGACTGGTCGGCAGACGATAAGAAGATTTTGTTGACCGAGGAACTTTCGATCAACCAAACATATTTGTGGCTTGTGGATACGATGACCGGAGAAAAGACAGCCGTTACGCCACGAGATGCGAGAGAAAAGGTTTTTTGGGGACAGGCGGCTTTCAGCAAGGATGGCAATGGGATTTACGTGACGACCGATAAAGATTCCGAATTTCAGCGGCTCGCGTATTTGGATCTGACGGCGAAGCAGCCGAGATTCTTGACCACGAAAATTCCGTGGGATGTGGAGCGCTTCGACCTGACGCGCGACGGGAAGCGCATTGCGTTTGTGACCGACGAAGAGGGCGTGAGCGTGCTCCATGTCATGGAGACGGCGACCCAAAAAAATGTGCCGCTGCCCAAGTTGCCGTCGGGCGTTTATGGCGGTTTGCGCTGGCATCCTAACGGGCAGGACCTGGGATTTGCCGTGAACAACGCGAAGAGCGCCGGGGATGTGTACTCGGTGAATGTGGCGAGTGGGAAGGTGGATCGTTGGACCTCTAGCGAATCAGCCGTAAAGACCGATGCGTTTTCGCAACCGGAACTCGTGCGCTGGAGAAGCTTTGACGGCAAGATGATTTCCGGGTTTTTGTACCAGCCGCCGGCCGGGAAATTCCCTGGCAAGCGTCCGGTCTTCGTGAACATTCACGGCGGTCCCGAAGGGCAGTCGCAGCCAACATTCGAAGGACGCAGCAACTACCTTTTGAACGAGCTGGGAATCGCGATCATTTATCCGAACGTCCGCGGCTCGACTGGCTACGGCAAAACATTTTCGTTGCTGGACAACGGATTCCAGCGCGATGACACATATAAGGATATCAATGCGCTGTTTGACTGGATTGCGACGCGCCCGGATCTGGATGCGGATCGCATCGCAGTGACCGGTGGGAGTTATGGCGGACACATGACCTTGGCGGTCGCCGCGTTTTACAGCGATCGGATTCGGTGCTCCGTCGACATTGTCGGGATCTCGAATCTGGTGACCTTTCTGGAGCACACCGAAGCCTACCGGCGCGATTTGCGGCGCGTCGAGTATGGCGATGAGCGCGATCCTAAAATGCGCGAATACCTGGAAAAGATCGCGCCCATGAATAATATCGAGAAAATCAAAAAGCCCATGTTTGTCATCGCCGGTAAAAACGATCCGCGGGTACCGTTGAGCGAATCGCAGCAAATCGCGGATGCGTTAAAGAAGCAGGGAACTCCGGTCTGGCTGCTGATCGCTAAGGATGAAGGGCACGGCTACCGGAAAAAGGCGAATCAGGATTTTCAGTTTTACGCCACGGTAGAGTTTTTGCAGGAATATTTACTGAAGTAAGCGCAACAGGGTTAGCCGCCACAGCGGAGTGACACAAACATGAGACTTCAGAGATGTTCAGCCTCCAAGAATGATATCGACATCGAATTGTGATGCTCTAGGGATGCCCAACGGCATGATCGTGATCGAATGCAGCCGCGGTACGTCCATCAGCACGTTCAACATCTTGTTGAGCGCGATGGACTCGATCACATAGCTCACCCTGAGAGCATTTGTCACCGGCGAACCCTGTGCGGCGGCGGCCAGTGGCACGATTCCGTATTTATTCTTCAAGCTGACGACAATACTTACGAGATCGTTCAAATTGTCGCGTTCTATTCCGCTGAATTTCATGTGCTCCAGCAGGTGATGGTCGAGCGAATACTCGCGTCCCGGCGTGGCCATTGGGGCCTTTCGTTTTCTTAAGAGTTTTGGCGTGAGGGACTGGACGCGCAGGCGGCGCCGTGGGGGCTTACGTAGCCAGAGTACGTTGCCGGAAACCTTCGGTCAACGCAGGAGCGCACACTTTAAGCTTAGTAGTTACGCAAGCGCAGAGACTCTCGCCCTTCCGGCGAGTTATAGCGGAATGTTGCCGTGCTTTTTCTTGGGATTGGTGTCGCGCTTATTTTCCAGCGCGCGCAGCGCGGTAATCACCCGTGTGCGAGTGCTGGCAGGTTCGATGATGGCGTCGATATAGCCTCGTTCGGCGGCGATCGCGGGATTAGCGAAGCGATCGCGGAATTCCGCGATTTTTTCCTGGCGAAGATTTTCGCGGTCGGCATCCGCGACTTTTTCCAGTTCGCGCTTGTACACGATGTTGACGGCGCCTTCGGGCCCCATCACCGCGATTTCAGCCGTAGGCCACGCGAAGTTCGCGTCGGTGCGGATGTGCTTGGAGGCCATGACGCAATAGGCGCCCCCATAAGCTTTGCGGGTGATGATGGTGATTTTCGGAACGGTGGCTTCGGCGAACGCAAAGAGCAACTTCGCACCATGACGGATGATGCCACCAAATTCCTGTTGCGTGCCGGGAAGGAAGCCGGGAACGTCTTCGAACGTGATCAGCGGAATATTGAACGCATCACAGAAGCGCACGAACCTCGCGCCTTTGACGCTGGCATTGATGTCCAGAACGCCCGCGAGCACTGCCGGCTGGTTCGCGACCATGCCGACGGGCTTTCCACCCATGCGCGCGAAACCCACCACAAGATTCTTCGCGTAGTGTTCGTGGACCTCGAAGAAATAATTATCGTCGATAATCGAGTGAATGGCGTCCTTAATGTCGTAGGGTTTTTGCGGCTCATCGGGAACGAGTGCATTGAGCGCCGCATCACGTCGGTCGGCTGGATCGGAAGTCGCGCGGCGAGGTGCATCCTCGAGATTGTTCGAAGGAAGAAATCCCATCAACTCGCGGATCATCGCCAGGCAATCGGCATCATCGCGGGAAACGAAATGCGCGACGCCACTGGTGGCATTATGGGTCATGGCGCCTCCGAGCTCCTGCTTGGTGACTTCCTCGTGCGTGACCGTTTTGATCACGTCCGGACCCGTCACGAACATGTACGAAGTTTCGCGGGTCATGAAGATGAAATCGGTAATCGCTGGAGAGTAGACCGCCCCGCCGGCGCACGGGCCCATGATCGCGCTGATCTGCGGGACCACTCCGCTTGCCAGTGTGTTGCGCAGAAAAATATCCGCGTAGCCCGCGAGAGACGCTACTCCCTCCTGAATCCGCGCGCCGCCGGAATCGTTGAGCCCAATTACCGGCGCGCCTGCGCGCATCGCCAGATCCATAATCTTGCAAATTTTTTGAGCGTTGGCCTCGGACAGCGAGCCTCCAAAAACAGTAAAATCCTGCGCGAAAACGTAAACCAAGCGGCCCTCGATGCGGCCAAAACCGGTGACGAATCCGTCGCCCGCAGGACGCTGCTCCTGCATACCGAAATCCGTGCAGCGATGACGCACAAATTTGTCGAGTTCTTCGAAACTGCCTTCGTCCAGCAGGAGGTGAATGCGCTCACGAGCCGTGAGCTTGCCGGCTTTGTGTTCGCGTTCGCGGCGCTCCGGACCTCCGCCTGCTTCGGCTTCCGCTTCCAGCCGGCGCAAATCTTCCATCCGATCGTGATGATTGCTTCGTGCGCGCGCGGCCGACTCGTTGTCAGGCAACCGGACCTCCGGGAATGGAAGCGGCATCAGCTTCGTGCCGGAAGATGCGAACAGCAAGATGCGTCGCCAGCCAGGTAGTGCCCAGTAGCAGTGTTACGCCCAGAAAAAGCTCCGCCACGACAGCAACGGCCCGTTGCAGCGGCGACTCAATTGAATTGATGTAAAGCGTGGCGCGCACCAGTGTAAACATGGCCGCGAGCGTCATGATGATGGTCAGAACGACCGTGAAGATCGAGGCGAAAATCATTTTCATGAGAGATGACTCATCGCCGTACTCAGAGCGTCGTGCGATCGCACCAAAAAGCATAGCGAACGAACGCCCCGGATACCAGCGCCTCAGACAAGTTATCTCGCAACTGTAATCGCCTCCCCCGCATAATCGACAATCTTATCCACCTGCGCAGATGGTTCGATTCCCACGCCGTGACCCTCTCCGACAAATACGATTCGAAATGTACGATGAGCCAGCATTCCCGGAAATTGACCCTGGCGATCACCAATAACTAGTTTTCGATTCGCATCGTCCCATTGCATCGGAATTGTCGCGCGCGCGCCTTTTTCGTACGCGTACGTGTCATTTTCGTCTTCATAGATAGTGAAGCTGCCATCGGCTCCCGTGTAGATGCGCAGTTCGATGGGATCCGCCGCTTTCTGTGTCGCCCACTCCAGATCTGGTCCCATGGGCAGAATGGATCCCGCGCGGATGTGGAGCGGAATGCGATCCAGAGAAGCCTGCACTTCCGCCGCGGCGCCGCCATCGACGACTCGACCCGTCCAGAAGTCGTACCACTTTGCTTTTGGAAAATAAATGCGGCGCGATGTAGCGCCCGGCTCAGTGACGGGACTCACTAGGATTGCTGGACCGAACAGGTACTCGTCACCAGTGTTCAGCGCGCGAACGTCGCCGCGAAAATCCATCGCCAGCGCACGCATCGGCGTGTAGGCCTCGTTGGTGGTCTTCCATGCCAGAGAATAAATATAAGGCAACAGGCGATAGCGAAGGCGATCGTAACTGGTCAGAATCTTTTGTGCTTCGGGACCGTAAGACCACAGCTCATTCTGATTTGTAGTACGCGTGCCATGCAATCTAAAAATCGGGCAGAACGCACCGTATTCGAACCAGCGCACAAACAATTCGCGATATGCGGGATCATCGGGATTGCCAATGATGAAGCCGCCGATGTCTGTCGTCCAGTAAGGTAAGCCAGATAATTCGAAATTCAAGCCCGCGGGAATTTGGCGTGCGAAGCTCAACCAATTCGATTCGACATCGCCCGACCATGCGGTAATGGCATTGCGTTGCGCGCCGGCAAACGCCGAACGCGAAAGGATAAAAACGCGCTTTTGATCTGAAGTGCTGCGCTGTCCTTCATACACAGCAGAAGTAGTCATCAGCGGATACAGATTCGCATAACGCGCGCCGCTGCCCAGCGCAACTTTATTGGTTGCCAGAATATTCGTCTCGCGCCCTTCGGTTTCCGGTTCGTCCGTATCCAGCCACCACGCATCTGCGCCGAGTTGAAAAAGCCCCTTATCGATCAGCTGCCAGTAATACTTCCTCGCCGCAGGATTGAATGCGTCGTATAGCGCCTGGCCTGCAGGATGGAACCCGCTGACCTTGGTGCGATCGATGAAATAACCTCGCTTGTCCATGTCCTCATACACCCGCGAGCCCGGGCGAAAATACGGCCAGAACGAGAACATGACCTGAAAATGATTCTCGTGCAGGTCGTCGATCATCCCTTTGGGATCGGGATACTTTTTGTTGAAGGTGGGCTCGCCCATGATGTCCCACCAGAACCAATCCTGGACGATGTTGTCGACCGCAATGTGCAGCTCACGATATTTGTGCGCCACGCCCAAAACTTCAGCCTGCGATTCGTACTTGTTCTTGCACTGCCAGAATCCGTACGCCCATTTGCCGAACATCGGCGCCGCGCCCGTCATATCGCGATAAGCCGAGATGATGGCATCAAATTCGGGGCCGTAGAGGAAGTAGTAGTCGACCGCGTCGGCTACTTCGGAGCTGAGATAAAGCTCGTGAGGAAAGCGGTTGTTGAAGCGGCTACGCGAGGTGTTATTCCAAAAAATGCCGTAGCCTTTGCTGGACAGAAACATCGGCACCGAAATATTTGTATTGGCTTGCGACAGCTCCACCGATTCCCCGTGATAATTCCACACGCCCGCCTGATGCTGCCCTAAGCCAAAGAACGCTTCGGTCGAATCCCACAAATTCGAAAACAACTCCGCGTGATACGTTTTCTCGCCATTGACTTCGACTGGCGTTAACGTCCGATCGTAATCCTGAAAGAGCTTTCTGCCGCCCGCATCCGCGAAAAGAATCGTTCCGTCTTTGCGCGCAATCGTAACCTTCAGCCGTGACGTAACAATCGTCACGTCCTTCTCGCTGGATTGCATCGTCCATGAGGTCTTCGGCCAACTGGTCTTCGTAATTACGTAGGAAGCGTCGTCAGGAAAGCTCGTGCCCGGCGCATAGGTGACGCGCACGATCGTATCGGAACAAACCAACAGTCGCAGCGTGCCGCGCTCCATCTTCAGCACCACGCCATCGTCCTGTTGCTTCACATCCTCCACAGGATTC
>Ga0136846_1222052_pt1 | contig 11020 bp, 5 predicted proteins | sample HopSoiMetagenom2_FD_96841 | JGI IMG/M metagenome (GOLD analysis project Ga0136846, IMG submission 96841) | Grasslands soil microbial communities from Hopland, California, USA - 2 Assembly 2016 (version 4) | ecosystem: Environmental > Terrestrial > Soil > Grasslands | place: USA: Hopland... | reverse complement strand
TCGGCGCCGGCTTATCCAACCCGTCACTCAACGGCGGCTTGGAGGAGTTGCGCGAGGAGGCGGCCAGCCGCTGCTCCTGCTCCTGCTCCGCGATCCGCGCGTCCTGCTCGGCGATCCGGGCCTGCAACGCCACCACCAGAGCCGCCAGCTCCTCGTAGGTCGGCGCGGTCACGGACCGATCCTTCACAGCCCGACCATGATCACCCGATCACGACACGCGGGCCCGGACCTGAATAGTCACACGGCTCGCATATCCGGGCGCTGAAGGGGACCACGTTGGCCGGTCGCCGGTCGACCGCGGGCGTCCGGGCTCCAAGCACCAACTGATCTGCGACGCGCCAGCATCCCGCTGGCGATTCACTACAAGAAGCTCTGCACCTGAGACAAGCTCTAAGCATGAGTGAGGGCGAGCATCATCATTTGACGGTGGACGCCCGGGTGGGACAGGAAGCTGAAAAACGGCTTGACGAAGCTGGTTGGCAGGTTGGAGATCAACACACCCCGAATCTCTTCGATTCTGGCCCGGGTACCTCCATCCCGCCGGGGCTTGACCAGCTCGTTGGCGTTTCGCTGTTCGAGACCCTGGACAGCAAGGCGCGCCACCGGTTCCGGCGCGAGGCGCGAGCCGTCACGGTGCGGGCGGGGCAGTGGTTGTTCCGGGAGGGCGCTCCTGTGGACGCCATGTTTGTCGTCCTGGCGGGACGGCTCGAGGTCATCAACGATTCGACCGGCGATGTGATCCGAGTGCTTGGCCCCGGCGACACGGTCGGTGAACTGGCCGTGCTGACGGCCTCACCCCGCTCTGCGTCGGTGCGCGTGCGTCGCGACGCCGCCCTGCTCGAGATGGCCCGGGATAGCGTGGAGCGGTTGCTTTCCGATGTCCCCGCGATAGGCGCCGCGTTCGCACGTCAACTCGCCCGCGTTCTGCGCGACAGTCGGGCGCTGGTCGACTACTCGGCGCGGCGAGCCACGACGGTCGCGCTGGTAGGCGACGGTCAGAGGGTTCCGGTGCACCGCTTCGCCGACGCGGTCGTGGACACCCTCACTCGATGGCAGTCCGTGACTCGTATCGACCGGGCAACTCCCGGGATTGCCGGCGCGTCTGGACCCGGTGTGATGGTTGACGCGCTCGAACGGCGTGGCACGCTGGTCCTGCTCATTGCCGACTCACGGGATCCCTGCGACGAGTGGGCGGGCTTCTGCCGGCGGCAGGCCGACCGGGTGGTCGTTCTTGTCGACGACCATGATCTCCGCCTGGCTGACTTGTCCGGTAACGATGTCGTGCTGGTGCAGCGCGACCGCGCGCCTGTGCCCGAGCGGATTAGCCGGATTCAGGTGCAGGCCCTGTACCGCTGCCTCGGAGACGGCGGAATCCTCGCGTGCGGAGCAGCGGTCGCGCGCCGACTCGCCGGCCGGTCACTCGGGCTCGTCCTCTCCGGTGGAGGCGCTCGTGCGTTCGCCCACATCGGGGTGCTGGACGAGCTCGCTGCGCGTGGTGTGTCCGTGGACCGGGTCGGCGGTGCGAGCATGGGCGCGTTGATCGGCGCACTGTATGCCGCCGGATGCTCGCCGGAGGAGATCGCGGAGCATGTCCGCGCCGAGTTCATCCGCCGCAACCCGTCGGCTGACTACACGGTTCCGCTGTCGGCGCTCATCCGGGGTCGAAGGGCGTCGGAGATGCTGGAACGACTCTTTGGTGCTACGACGATCGAGGATCTTCTGTGTGAATTCTTCTGCGTGAGCTTCGACCTGTTGGCCGCCGAGCGGGTGGTCCACCGGCGCGGCAGCCTGGCGCGGGTTGTGGGAGCCAGCATCACGGTGCCCGGCGTGGCACCCCCGATGCCGATAGGCGGCCGGCTGCTTGTCGACGGTGGGGTGGTGGACAACCTGCCCATCGGGATTATGGCCGACACCGCCGAGGGCCCGGTGATCGCCGTTGACGTGGCGACCCCCTTCGGCGGAACACGCCTCCCGACACCGCGGGCCGTCGGACTTCGGAACCGTACTGTGGGCGAGCTACGGGCGTGGCTGGTGGGCACCCGGGAGCCCCTGCCAGGTATCGCGGAGACACTCACTCGGGTGATGACATTTGCGAGCGCGGACGCCGCGAAGGTGGCAGAGCGTCGGGCTGCGCTCACGATCCGCCCGCACACCCCCGGGACCGGCCTCCTGCAGTGGAGTCGATTGGACGCGGTGCGTGATGCGGGTCGAGCAGCCGCTCGCACGGCGTTCGATCTGCACGGGATCCCCGAGCAGGTGCCTGCTCTACAGCCTGATCCACTCAACTGAGCAGGAACGCCCGCATCCGGCCGGCCAGGCGCTCCACGACGCCGGTGCCACGAGTATCGGTGTCCGCGTAGAGGTAGTCCTCGCTGCGGGAGCGCCGGTTGGCCCGGCGATCGGCGAGCAGGACGCTGAGCTCGACGACGATCTCCGGGCGGTTCGCGATGATCGGCGCCAGCGCGGAGGGCGGGATCACGTGGACCAGCGCTGTGTCGCGTGCCCGCACGGTCGCCGAGGTGGGCCGACCGGTCAGCAGTGAGTATTCCCCGAAGAGATCGCCAGCAGCCATCCGGTCGACGGTGAGCTCGGTGTCATCGGCCTGGACAACCCGGACCTCGACGCTGCCGCGCTCGATCAGGTGCAGGCCCACGCTCGGCTGGCCCTCGTGGATGATCTCGTCGCCCGCTACGTACGTTCGACGCTTCGCGTTGTGCGCGAGCTGGAGAATTTCGGCACTGGTGAGCGGTTGGAAGATTTCGGTCGCGCGCAGGATCGCGGCCACGATCTCCGCTGCAGCTTCATCGGCGGTACCACCGTTGGCGCCGTCGAGAGCCTCGCCTTCGCCGGGATCGGCGTCCCTGCCCAGCGCCGCGTTAGCGTCGGCAAGCCGGTAGCGGGTCCGGTCGGGGGGAGGCCCGAAGCCGTCCTCGGCCTGCAGCGCGGCGTACCGATCATCGTCGGCTACCAACCGAGCCTCTATCAGGCTTGCGCTGGGCGGGATGCATTCCGTGCCGTAGTAGTCCATCAGGCCCCGGCCCTTCGCCCATGCGGCGACCTCGTTCATCGACTCGCGATAGCGTCGAGCCGCTGTCGGATAGGCGCCGTCGCGGTCTCCGATTGCGGCGCTGAGCCACTCTGGCAGGGCCGTCGAGGGGGTGACCGGCAGCGTCCCGCGCTCGTGCCAGAGGACCATGTTCTGATACGAGCCGCGGAGGTGACGTAGCTCGGGGAAGGCGGTCTGAGAGGAGCCCAGGACCGCGCGCTCAGCGTCTCGGAACACCCGGTGCCAGGTGTGTTGACCGCCGCCGGGAGCTGGCCCCGCCAGCGCGATCGCGTTCTTGAGATCGGCGTGGTGGACTTCGAGAAAGGCCAGCACGGCGGTCTGCTTCTTGAGTAGATTCCGGAAGTCGACGGGACCAGCAGCGGTCAGGGGTGTACCCGCGAACACGATCGAACGCATCGCCCAGACCTCGCGCCACCTGGCGGGATCCACGCGGCGTCGGCTCTCGGCGAAGGCGGGGGACTGCTCCCAGCAATGCCGCTCGGCCGACGAAAGCAGATCGGGGTACTCGGGACGGACGGCCTCGACGATCCCGAGACAGGTGAGAAATTCCAGATGCAGCCCCACCCGCATCAACCAGCCCGGGTCGGTGAGGTTGTGCCGCTGTAGCGCGATGTCCTCCAGGACAGCCCGCATGTACAGCCGGGCCTTCGCGAGCCCAATCGCGAGCACCGGATACCAGGGGTGGTAGGCCTCGTAGACGCGCCGAGCGCCCCGTGCGGCGGCCTGAGCGCGGGAGTCCACAGCAACAAGCTGGGTGATCAATCTCTCATAGAGGCTGCCGATGCGGTCGACGTCGAACACCTCGACTTCGGTGCTTCGCAAGGCACGGCGTGACCCGTCACCGTCAAGGAGTGCAAGCTCGACGCGCAGCCGCTGGAAGAACAGGTGCGCGAAGGTAAACGGATCCTCGCCGTCGGGTGTGACGGCCCTCATGGCCGGATCCAGCGTGTCCCAGGACCAGCCGGCTTCCTCCGACCCGGGGAACAGATCGCGCAGAGGGTCGATCTCAGCGACGAAGAAGCCGGGTTGGCCGGGGACGAACCGGGCTGGTCCGAGGGTGGGGTAGGGGCTGGGACCGCGTGCGACCCGGCGGGGTGCCACCGGGACATCGACCAGGGCGGGCACGGAGGCGGGAATGGTCAGTGGGCTGTGCGGGCCAGGTATGAAAGAGGCGGAGAGCCGGACGGCGGCGCCCCGCCAGCTGTCCGGTCCGTCGTACCCCGACCCGTCGGCCGCTGGCTCGTCCAGGCCGAACAGCACCCACACGCTGTCCCGCTCACCATTCGGGCGGCTGCTGACGAAGCCGCATGCCTTGCTGCCCCCCGAGCCGGGGCTGCGGGCCTCGTTGACCGGGCGGGCTCCCGGGCGGGAGTCGACGATCCTCAGCGGCCCGAACTCGCCGGCGGGCGGAGGCGGCGGCTGCGCCGGCAAAGTGGCGGTCGGCTCGGTGCTTGCGCGCTCGGTGTCTGTGGGGGTCCTGGCCGCGAGCTGCGGCGACAGATCCTCGACAAGTCCCGCCCGTCCGCGCGGCAGGAGGCGGTTCACCAGCACCCGAGCCGTTGCCAGCAGGTCCACGCCAGCAGCCGCCCCCCCGGCACCCCCGCTGGAGGACGGCCCGTTCAGGGGCCAGGTCTCCAGCACCGCTGCGGCGCCAAGTGCCGCGAGCGTAACCACGACGGTGTCGACAACTTCGGGAATCAGCCGTGCGGAAATTTTCATGGCGATCCCACCGCCGTCCTCACCGACTGCGAGAGGCGCGGACACCGCTGGCCCGAGCAGCGGGGCGAGCGGGCCGGCCGCTATCCGACGGATCTCCGCGACCACGTCGTGGCCGACACGGTGCGGGGCCAGCACGCGGACACCCACCGAATCGCTCGAGCCGGGTTCGACCAGCATGGTCGTCGCCACGGATCCCCGGATGTGGTGAAAGGTGTCGAGGGCGTCTTGCAGCGCGCCGGGTTCGAGGGCCACGGGACCGATCGCCAGGGCTCGGTCGTACCCGTCGGAGGACAACTGCCAGGCAATCGCCGGGCTGCTCGACTCGCCCGACACGTTGTCCAGCAGCGGACCGAGATCACCCCGCTCGTGCGCCGGTACCGGATCCCAGGATGCTGTGAGCTTAACCATCGGTTGCTGGCTCATGGCTCGCTCCGTTCTCAAAGCAACGGGCATCGAGCTCATTCACACACAGGCTACTGGTGCCCTGCGCAGAACCTTAACGTGTCGACACAGCAGGAGATGCCCGCCAGACTGATGGCACCGTTGCCCCGCATCGCGGCGGGATGTACCGAGCTGTGAAGCCGACCCATCGCGTAGACGGCCACTGCTGAGGGGGCACCGATGCGAAGGCAGCATAGTGAGCGAGCCGATCGGCTCGGGGCGGACACCGACGGTCTCCCGCTGCGCAGGCCCTCGACAGTCCAACTTCCTCCGCTTCCCGCTCTCATCGCGAGCTTGGGGGTTCCGGGGGAGGTCGAATTCCCGGATGGCAGGGTGCTGCCGACGGGCGACGGCGATCCCGCGTTTCGCGTGACGTTTCGCTCGCCGGGCGCCCTGTACACGTCGCTGACCGGGCTCGCCGTGGGCCGCGCCTACGTCGACAAGGAGATCGAAGTATGCGGTGACTTCGGCGCGCTTCTCGATCTCCGCACCGGGTTGCGGTCGGGCGTGGACCTGACTCAAAAACTGCGTTTCGCCTTCCATTTCTTGCGTCCGACCACCTCGATGAATGCTCGCGCTATCAACCAGCACTATAGCCTCGGAGATGATTTCTACCTCTCCTTCATCGACCGCCGGTACCGATTCTACTCTCATGGCATATTTCAATCCGACGACGAGTCGCTCGAAGAGGCGTCCGAGCACAAGCTGGAAAGCATGTTCACGTCGCTGGGACTCGAGCCCGGAATGCGTCTGCTTGATATTGGCGCCGGCTGGGGTGGCGTCACCGAGTATTGCGGCGCCCGAGGCGTGCACGTCACCTCGGTCACGCTGTCCGAGGACTCTGGTCGGTATATCCGCCGGCTAATTGACGAGAAGGGACTGCCTGGCGAGGTGTTCGTCGAGGATTTCCTCGACCACCGTCCCATCGAGCCATATGACCACGCGGTAATCTATGGGGTGATCGAGCATCTCCCGAACTACCGGCGTTTTGCCGTGGCTGCGTGGGACGTTCTCCGACCCGGCGGCCGGCTCTACCTGGATGCCTCGGCCGCGGTCGAGAAGTACACCATGAGCGCCTTCGCCCGCGAATACATCTGGCGCGGCACTCACTGCTTCCTGTCCGTGCAGGACATCATCCAGGAACTGCTCATCCACGGCTTTGAGCTGGTCGACCTGCGGCGTGAGACCCACGACTACGAACTGACGATTCAGGGCTGGGCGCAACGGCTGGATGCGGCGCGCGACAAGATCATTGCCGGATGGGGCGAGCAGACCTACCGAGCGTTTCGCCTCTTCCTGTGGGGTGGCGCGCACGCCTTCCGCACGAATCGTCTGCAGGCCTACCATCTCGTCGCACAGCGACGGGCTGACCGCGGCCCGCGACTGGGCCTGACACGGCGCCTCGCGCAGGTCGTGGGGTCGTTGCGCTAGCCCGGGCGGCGCCGGCGCGGGTGGAAGCGCGGACAGAGCCATGACGGTCGAACGGCGGATAGCCAGCATCCTGTTCGCCGACCTGGTCGGGTTCACCACGCTGTCGGAGGACCTTGACCCGGAGGACATCGCCGAGCTGCAGGATCGCTACTTCGCGCTTGCCCAAGACGCCATCACCTGCCACGGCGGACGCGTCGAGAAATTTATTGGTGACGCCGTCGTCGGCGCGTTCGGAATCCCCCGCGCCGGCGATGAGGACGCAGCGTCTGCCGTACGGGCGGCGCTGGCCGTCGTCGATGCGGTCACGGGGCTGGGGCAGGCACTTGGGCTGGCCCCAGGCCTACTGCGCCTACGAGTCGGCATCAGCACCGGCGAGGTGGTCGCCACCTACGGCGACGCCGCGCGCACCTCGTGGCGGCTGACCGGTGATGTCGTCAACACCGCGGCCCGCTTGCAGTCCGCCGCGGAGCCCGACACCGTGCTTATCGGCCTCGACACCCAGCTCGCCGTGCACCGCCGGTTCTGGACCAAGCCAGCGGGCTCGTTGACGCTCAAAGGCAAGTCCGAGCCGGTGCCGGCCTGGATCGTGATCGGGTCGCGGGAAACACCGGAAGACACCGCCCGATCCCCGACGCTGGGACGCGAGGACGATCTCGCCGTTCTCGATGACGCCTACACCCGGGCGGCCGGGACCTTGAAGCATGTGCTGATCATCGCACCGCCCGGGGTGGGCAAGACCCGTCTGGTAGAGGAATTCACCACACGACACCTTGACGCCGGGGAGATGGTCTGGACGTCCCGCGTCGGCACGGGACCCGACTCGGGATACCGGGTAATCGCCGCTCTCCTGCGTGCCGCCCTCGGATCCAGTGGCGACTCCACGCACCACAGCGACCTCGCGACGAGAATCGCGGACGGCATCCCTGAGCCCCGCGACGAGCTTGCCGCCCGACACACCACTGCCCTGCTCGTCGGCGGAACACTAGACGGTGACCCGGAGGATCTCTATTCCTCGTGGCTGGCCGTACTGGACCGGTGCGCCGGTCCGCATCCGGCGATCTGGGTCGTCGAGGACCTCCATCTGGCCGGGCCTGACCTGCTGGCGTTTCTGGCCCACGTCGCGGCGACCGCCCCGCCAGCCGGCGCCGCAGGCCGGCTCGTCATCGTGACTGGCCGTCCCGCCGTCCTGGACGCGGTCCCCAGCGGTTGGCCAGGCTGGCAGGTCCACTACCTCGAACCGCTCACCTACGTCGCCGCGAGGCAACTCATCAACGGTCTGCTCGGCGGGGCGACGCTGCCGGCCGGAAGCCGGGACGAGGTGCTACACGCCGCCGGAGGCAACCCACTGTTCGTCGAGGAGCTGGTCCGCTCCTGGATGCTATCCGGCGTTCTGCGACGCGATGACCAAGGCGCGTGGCGGTTCAGCCGCGAGGCTGGGCTCGGCAGGCTCCCGTCGACTGTCCACGGGATCTACCTGGGGCAGCTTGATGCCCTTGATGAACACGAGCGCCGGCTGATGACCACGGGGTCGGTCGCTGGGCGCACGTTCCCGGTCCGGGCGATTGCGCTGCTCGGTGCGTTCGAACCCGCGGAGCCACTGCGGCAGCTCACCCGGTGGGGGCTGCTCACCGGTCCGCACTCCGGTCTGATCGACGAGGAGTCTTACACCTATCGGCACGCAGTGCTGCGTGACGTGGCCTACGCCTCGTTGCCGCGAGGCGACCGAGCGGCGCTGCACCAGAGCTTCGCTCGGTGGATTGCACGGACCGGTTCCTTCACTGGGGTCGACGAATTAGTCGGAACCCACCTCGCTGCCGCCCACGACAACGTCCCGGCCCTTAGAGCGAACCCGCGGACCCGGGCCGACCTCGCCCGCGAGGCTGCCCGCTGGTTGGACCGAGCCGCGGACCGGCTCATGACGAGCGCCCCGCAGCGCACCGTAGACCTTCTGAGGCGTGCCCTTGAGCTCACCCCTGCCGACGACGAGGACGACCTCTTGCGCCGTCAGTTGGCGATCGCCGAGGCCCTGCGCCGTTCCGGGGCGCTGGAGGACGCAATGAACACATTCGCCGATGCCGGAGCCCTGGCCGCTCTGCGCTCCCGGCCCCTCGCGACTGCCGCGCTCGGCTACGAGGACACCCTGCTAGCCAGCCGCCTACCCCGGTCCCGGTGGGGCGCTCGAGGCATGGACTTGCTCGAGGCGGCCGCCGAGCAGGCCGAGGTGACCCGACGCGGCGAGCTGATGGCGGCCCTGGGGCAGGCTCGCGTCCACGGTGATCAGCCGGACTACGGCGCCGAGACTCTCCGCGAAGCGCTGGACCTCGCCCGGGCCGCCGGTGACAGCCGAGTCATCGCCCGGGCCCTGCTTGCCTTGCGTGCCACCCAGATTGGCCCGAAGCAACTGCCCGACCGGCTTGCCGGCACGGCTGAGATCGTGGACTGCGCCCACGCCGCCGGCGACATCGAGACCGAGGTCGAAGGCACCCGCTTGCGCATGATCGACCTGCTCGAGTCTGGCGATCGAGCTGGTGCCGACGAGGCCCGCGCCCAGGCAATCGTGCTGATTGAGCGTCTCGCCCGCCCCTCCCACCTCTGGTACCCACCGATGTGGCGCGCGATGGGAGCTCTGCTCTCCGGCGACGCCGAGGGCGAGGCACTTGTCGAGCAATTCCGCCACAACGGCGAGCGCTGGGGCTACCGCGACGTTGGGCAGGTCTACCGGGCACAGATGCTGCACCTGCACGCCGATCGGGGAACGGTCGAGGCTGCGCTGCCGCTGCTGGAGTCAGTGCGGTCGGAATTTCCCGCCCGATGGGCGCCTCTGCTTGCCTACGGATACGCCCGGGTCGGCCGGATCGACGACGCCCGCCACGAGCTCACGGTGCACGGCGGAAACGGGTTCGCCTCAATCCCCCGCGACCTGAGCTGGAGCTATCTCGCCGCACTGTGCGCTGACGCGGCCGCTGAAATTGAAGACGTTACGGCGGCTCGAGCGCTGCTGCCGCTACTGCGGCCCTGGGCTGGACAGGCCGTGGTCCTCGGATCGGGCGCCCTGTGTCTCGGCGCCACCTCCCACTTCGTCGGGCTGCTCGCCCGAACGGCGGGGATCTTCGATGAAGCTGCCACTATGCTCGCCAACGCGGTGCGGATGAACGAGTCGCTGGGCGCCCACGCCTGGGCCGACCGCTCACGCCAGGCGTTGAGACGGACAGTCGTCATGAGCGTCGGAAGGGCTGGTGGCTAAATTGCTCAACGTCAGCGGCGTCCGTGGCGTGGTGAGCCGCGAGTGGGGCTCGGTTCTCACCCGCATCGCCGAGATTGATGGTGCAACGTGGACCCACCCGACTCGCTGCACCGGCTGGACCGTCGGTGACCTGGCCGCGCACGGCGCGTGGGGTGTCGCCGTCGAGGCTGATGGGCTGCACCGGGCCTGGAGAGGACACAGCGGTCCACCCCAAGCCGACCGTCCCGTCGCCGAAGATGGGCGGGCAGCGGTGCACGACGCACTCGCGGCGGCGCTCGAGGCCCTCATCAGAGAGACCGACGCCCTGCGCCCGACCGACCTCCAGCGAACTGCGCCGACCCTTGTGGGCGAAATCCCGCTAGCGCTGGCCCTCCAGATGTTCGCCACTGAGGCGGCGGTGCACTCCAGTGACCTCGCGGCAGCCCTCGGCGCCGACGACACCCTGGAAGCTGATGCCGTCACCGCCGTGACCGCGACGCTCGCCGCGTTCCTTCCCGCCCTCGCTGAGGCCGGGGTTACCCCGCCATCCGACGGCACGGTCGTCGCGTTAGCCGGCCGCGCCGTCGACTTGCGGGTCGCAACACACGACGGGCGGTGGGTTCTCGACAACGCAACCGAACCGACCACTTGGGTCCGCGGCGACGACTCGGACGTGCTGCTGTTCGCGCTCGGACGCTTGGCCGCGGTCGACCCACGGTTAGCCGTCGACGGGGACATCGCCGTCGCGGAACGGTTCAAGGACTACATCCCCGGTCCCTGAGCGACCCGTGGTTGACCCGCTTCACCTGCTCCCTCGATCAGCAGATCGATGCCTTGGTGGGGCGATGGAAATCTGGTCGGTGTAGACAGGCCAACCATCGACTTCGCCGGCGGATCCTGACCCGCCCTCCACCGTCCCGACGATCAGGAAGGAGCCCGACCAGGCCGTGGAACCCGGCGCCCCCGACGCGACAGTCGGCCCCCGATCTGCCCACCAGCTCAACCCATGATCCAAACAACAAGGTCGTAGTTCACCCCGGGTTCCGCAGTTCGTAGGTCGACGAGGCCGCTGAATTCGGCTGTTGACCTGCGGTGATGGGCGTCGGGGAGTATCCTAGGCGTGTTACTACACGCTCCGG
>Ga0136846_1225230_pt1 | contig 11022 bp, 12 predicted proteins | sample HopSoiMetagenom2_FD_96841 | JGI IMG/M metagenome (GOLD analysis project Ga0136846, IMG submission 96841) | Grasslands soil microbial communities from Hopland, California, USA - 2 Assembly 2016 (version 4) | ecosystem: Environmental > Terrestrial > Soil > Grasslands | place: USA: Hopland... | reverse complement strand
TTCGGCACGCGCGCCCAGCCGGCGACCTCGCGCGACCCAGCGAGTGGTGACGTCAGGGCGGGCCATCGACGGATGCTCTCAACCTTCTGCCTTCGAGACGACCAGGTCGAGCCCGATCTCGCGCGAGAGGAAGCGTGCGCCGCTCCTGTCAAAGCGGACGACGGGGTTCGAACCCGCGACCCTCAGCTTGGGAAGCTGATGCTCTACCAACTGAGCTACGTCCGCGCCCCGCGATTCTAGCCCAGGTCGAAAGAGCGACTATCGGCGCGGCGCGGGCGCAGGCACCCTCGACCGGTGCGGCGTTCCATGCTCGTGATCGGGCTCTTCCTCGTCTGTTGCACGCTTGCCTGCTCGCTGCGCCGGCAGGTCGCGCCGCCCTCGCCGTACTGCCGCGGCGGTGGGCCGCTCGCGGGCGTGTACCACCCCCAGCGCCTCGTCGTGAAAGAGCGGTGCGCGGTCGCCGTCGGCACCGTGCGCAAGGTCGTCTTCGAGGAGTACGACGGCGATGTCCATGTCGATCTGCGGCCGGACCCCGGCTATGAGCGTCTGCTCGCGGACGGCAACGCCCGGATCGGCGGCAACCTCGTCGTCGAGCTGATCCCGCAGGACCGCTCGCGCGTGGCAGTCCCCGCCGCGGGCTCGCGCGTCCAGGTCGTCGGTCCGTGGGTCGCGGACGGCCAGCACGGCTGGAACGAGATCCACCCGGCCTGGTGGGTGAGCGCCGGGCGGATCCAGCCGGCGACCTCCGCCGAGCTGCGCCGCGCACAGCTGCTGCTGCAGGGGTCGGCTTCGGACGACCCCTAGCGGGGATAATCGGCGCAGCGAATGAACGGAGGGACGATGCAGCACGAACTCGAGCAGACCGCACGCGCGCTCGTCGCCGAGGGCAAGGGGATCCTCGCGGCCGACGAGAGCGACGGGACGATCAAGAAGCGCTTCGACTCGATCGAGGTCGAGTCCACCGAGGACAACCGGCGCGCCTACCGCGAGCTGCTGTTCGCGACGGAGGGCGCGGAGGAGTTCATCAGCGGGGTGATCCTGTTCGACGAGACGCTCCGGCAGAGCGCCGAGGACGGCACGCCGTTCCCGCAGCTGCTCGAGAGCCGCGGGGTCATTCCGGGGATCAAGGTCGACAAGGGCGCGAAGCCGCTCGCGCTCACGGACGGTGAGACGATCACCGAGGGCCTCGACGGGTTGCGCGAGCGCCTGCAGGAGTACCGCGAGCTCGGCGCGCGCTTCGCCAAGTGGCGCGCCACCTACTCGATCGGCGGCGGCAAGCCGAGCGAGTACTGCGTCTGGACGAACGCCCACGCGCTCGCGCGCTACGCGGCGCTCTGCGAGGAGGCCGGCATCGTCCCGATCGTCGAGCCGGAGGTGCTGCAGGACGGGACGCACACGCTCGAAGAGAGCTCGAAGGCGACGGGGCGGGTGCTGCAGGCGCTGTACGTGGAGCTGCACGATCAGCGGGTGGATCTCCGCGGCACGCTGCTGAAGCCGAACATGGTGCTCTCGGGATACGAGGCCTCCGACCGCGCCGGCGCCGACAAGGTCGCCGAAGCGACGCTCGAGTGCTTCTACCGCCACGTCCCCGCCGCGGTGCCGGGGATCGTCTTCCTCTCGGGCGGCCAGTCCGACGAGGACGCGACCGCGCACCTGAACGCGATGAACAAACGCGGCCCGCACCCGTGGCAGCTGTCGTTCTCGTACGGCCGCGCGCTCCAGGCGCCGGCGCTCAAGGCGTGGGGCGGCAAGCCCGAGAACGTCGAAGCGGCGCAGCGGGCCTATTACCATCGCGCGAAGATGAACGGCGCCGCGCGCACGGGCGTCTACGCGCCGGAGATGGAGACGGCCGCCGTCTAGCGGACGAGCTTGCCGCTCGGGCGCACGATCAGCCAGCGGCCGCCGAACTCGAGCACGTCCTGGCACAGGATCTGGCCGGGGCGCCGGTCGCCGACGTAGCGGTAGAGCGGCTTGCCGGCATACGTCACCTGGCGGCGGCCGTCCTTGCGCGCGACAGTTCCGAGCAGCCCTCGCTTGAGGCCGGCCCCGACGGTCAGCTCGCCCTTCGGGGCGAAGTACGGCGGCCACGCCTTCGCGCAGGCGCCGTAGCAGGCACTGCGACCGCGGTCGCGGGTGAAGCCGTAGAGGACGTACCCGCGGCCGTCGAAGACCACCTTGCCGTAGGACGAAGAGTCCGCCTTCAGCACCGGTGCCTGCGCGCTCCTCCCGGCGGGGACGAGTGCCAGCGCGAGAGCGAGCGTCACGAGCAGCTTCATGGCTCCGCTGTCTCGCGGGGCGGCCGGGCGTTACGCGTCAGCGGTACTCGCGCCCGCTGAACCGCTCGAGCTTGGCGATGTCGTGTGTCGCCTCGATCCGGCGTACCGTGCCGCTGCGCGAGCGCATCACGATCGAGTCCGTCACCGCTCCGCCGGCCAGGTAGCGGACGCCGCGTAGCAGCGCGCCCGTGGTGACGCCCGTCGCCGCGACGAAGACGTCGTCGCCCGAGACGAGGTCGTCGGTCGTCAGCACGCGGTCGAGGTCGAAACCGGCGTTCACGAGCTCCGAGCGCTCCTGGTCGCTGCGCGGCCAGAGTTTGCCCTGCACGCCGCCGCCGACGCACTTCAGCGCCGCCGCCGCGATCACGCCCTCGGGCGTGCCGCCGATGCCCATCAGCAGATCGACCCCGGTCGCCGGCCGTGCCGCGGCGATCGCCGGCGCGACGTCGCCGTCGGTGATCAGGTGCACCTTCGCGCCGGTGTCGCGCAGCTCGTCGATGAGCGCCTCGTGGCGGTCGCGCTCAAGCACGACGACGGAGACCTCGCTCGGCCGCATCCCCTTCGCCCGTGCGACGCGCTCGACGTTCTCGCGCGGCGGCGCGTCGATGTCGATCGCGTCGATCGCGTCGGGCCCAGTCGCGATCTTGTCCATGTAGACGGCCGCGCCCGGGAAGAACATCGTCCCGCGCTCGGCGAGCGCGATCACGGCGATCGCGTTCGGCATGCCCTTCGCCGTCAGGCGCGTGCCCTCGAGCGGATCGACCGCCACGTCGACGGCGGGCCCGTGGCCGTCGCCGACCTCCTCGCCGTTGAAGAGCATCGGCGCCTCGTCCTTCTCGCCCTCGCCGATCACGACGACGCCGTCCATCGAGACGGTGTCGAGGATCGCGCGCATGCCGTCGACGGCGGCCTGGTCGGCGGCCTCCTTGTCGCCGCGGCCGATCCAGCGGCCGGCGCCGAGCGCCGCGGCCTCGGTCACGCGGACGAGCTCGAGCGCGAGGTTGCGGTCGGGGCGGTTGCCCGTCCTCCCCGCGTCCGCCGAGGCTTCGGTCCGCGCCACGCGGCGATCCTACATTCGCTCGGGCGCCTCGACCGCGACCAGGTCGAGGCAGCGCGCGATCACGTTCTGCGCCGCGGCGCAGAGGCCGAGGCGAAAGGCCTGCGCCTCGCTCTCGAGCACGCGATGGTGGTGGTAGAAGCGATGGAAATCGTCGGCCACCCTGATCGCGTAGGTCGCGATTCCCTGCGGGCCACGCCGTTCCGCCGCCTCGGCCGCGACCGCCGGGAAATCGGCCAATCGCTTGACGAGGTCACGCTCTTCGGGAGCGGGCGCGTAGCCGCCGAGCTCAGCCGAGACCGGAGCATCGCTCGCGTTGCGCCGGATCGCCGCGATGCGGGCGTGGGCGTACTGCACGTAGTAGACGGGGTTCTTCTCGCTGCGCTCGGCCGCGAGGTCGACGTCGATTTCGATCGCCTGGTCGGGGCCGCGGTTGACGAGGTACCAGCGCGCCGCGTCGACGCCGACCTCGTCCAGGAAGTCGTCCAGGAAGACCACGTCGCCGCGCCGCTTCGACATCTTCGCCTGCTGGCCGCCGCGGGCCAGGTGCACGAGCTGGTAGAGCAGCACCTCGACGCGCTCCGGGTCGTAGCCGAGCATCCGGGCGACCGCGGCGTACCAGCCCCGGGTCCCGTGGTGGTCGGCGCCGAGCACGTAGATCGCCCGATCGAAGCCACGCTCGAGCTTGTCGACGAGGTAGACAACGTCGGCCGCGCGATAGGTCGGTGTCCCGCCGTACTCGGGCGAGCGGATCAGCACCCGGTCGTCGACGTCGCCGTAGGCCGAGGAGCGAGCCCAGATCGCGCCGTCCTTTTCGTACGTGTCCAGCTTCGGCAGGTACTCGGGAAACCGCTGCTCGAGCTCGCTCTGCAACGCCCACGAGTCGAACTGGATGCGGAAGCGCTCCAGCGTCGCCTCGATCTGCGCCAGCATCGGCGGCACCGGGTCGCCCTCGCGCGCCGCCAGCTCGCGGACGTAGTCGCCGTGGTAGCCGTCCTCCGGCGGCTCCTCCCCACGGCGGATCGCATCGACGGAGGCGCGAAAGCGCTCCATCTGCGCGCCGGCGTCGTTGTAGTAGTACTCGCGCTCGACCTCGTGGCCCGCGAGCTCGAGCAGCCGCGCGACGCAGTCGCCGATCGCCCCGTTCCGCGCCGAAGCCACGGTGATCGGCCCGGTCGGGTTTGCCGAGACCATCTCGACTTGCACCTTCTCCGCCCGCGCTGCCGCCCCGCTGCCGTACGCGGCGCCGGCGTCGAGAATCTCGCCCAGCGCCTCGCCGAACCACGCGGGCGCGAGCCAGAAGTTGACGAAGCCGGGGCCGGCGACCTCGGCACGCTCGATCTCCTCGAGCCCTTCGGAGGCCTCGGCGAGCTCCTCGCCGAGCTCGCGCGGCGAGCGCTTCTGCACCGGCGCGAGCCGCATCGCCACGTTGGTCGCGTAGTCCCCGTGCGCAGCGTCGTTCGGGCGCTCGAGCTCGACGGGCGCGCCCGCCAGCTCCGAGAGCCGCTCCTGGAGCCGGGCGACCGCGCTGGACACCGCAGTAGTATCCTCGACGCGTGGAAGGCGAAGGCCAGGAGCGCCAGCTCAACATCCACCTCGACCCGGAGAACCTTGCCGGTGTCTACGCCAACTTCGCCAACATCAGCTTCTCCGACTACGAGTTCACGCTCACGTTCGCGCGCATCGACCACGAGGTCGAGGAGGGCGACGTTCCCGGCGTCGTCGTCGCGCGCGTGAACATGTCGACGCGCTTCATGCGCGAGCTGCTCGACGCGATGCAGGACTCCTGGTCGAAGTGGTCGTCTCGCGAGGGGATTCGCAACCTCCCCGAGGCGCCCGAGAACGACAGCTAGCGCTTGCTCTTGCGCCAGGCGCGCGCGAGCGCAATCCGCTGCACCACGGTCGGGTGGTCGTCGAGCCACACGTACGACCAGGCCGGGGGGCTTGGCTGCACCAGGTCGTAGCGCGTGAACTTGCGGAAGACGCCCTCGGCCGCCTGCGGGTCGCGCGTCGCCCGCAGCGCGGACCAGTCGGCCTCGGCCTCGTAGCGGCGCGAAACCTCGTTCCCGAAGGGGGTTATCACCAGGCCGACGAGCGCCAGCACGAACAGCGCGTACGGCACGACCTCGGGCTGCTGCAGGCCGCCGCGGCGCCGCGTCGCCCACTCGACGACGAGGAACGCGGGCGCCGTGAGGAGCAGCGACCAGCCGAGCCCTTTCCAGATGTGGCGGTGAGCGATGTGCCCGAACTCGTGCGCAGCGACGACTTCGATCTCGTGGCTCGTGAACCGGCCGTCGAACAGCGTGTCCCAGAGGAAGACGCGCGCGGACGGGCCGAGGCCGGTTGCGAAGGCGTTCACAGCCGTCGTCTCGTCGCTCTTCGTCTGAATGCGGACGGGCGTATCCCCCACGCCCTCCTGGTCGGCGAGCCGCCTGATCTCGGCGGCGGTCTGCGTCCGGTGCGGCGCGCGGGTGCCGATCGTCTCGAGGTACGGGAGCACCAGCACGAGCACGGCGCCCATGGCCACGAAAAGCGGCGCCGCCACGAGCCACCAGCGACGGCCGAAGCGGCCCGCGAGCAGCAGCAGGATCGTCAGCGCGATCGTCAGGCCGACCACCTGGCCGAGCAGCCCCGGCCACTGCGCGAACGCCCACTCGAGGTAGCCCTGCTTCTCGAGTCCGTATCTGCGTCCCCACCAGAGCGAGAGCGCGCCGAACGGTAGGCCGATCGCCCAGGTGCCGAGGGTCGTCAGCGTGCCGACCATCACGCCGGTGGCGACGCGGCCGAGTGCCCAGGCACGGGCGATGCGCGGGCCGAGGCGCGTGAAGACGAGCAGCGCTGCGAGGGTCATGACCGTTCCCGCCACCCACGCCCAGCGCAGGAGGCCGTCGTAGCGCGCGCTGCGGCGGAGCACCGAGGCCGGAAACTCCGACTGGGCGTCGACGTGCGGGACGCGCAGATCGCCCGGGATCGACGTGCGGCTGAGGTACCACGCAGCGACAGCCCACCCCGCGGCGAGCGCGACTAAGGTTGCGCCCTTGCCGACGCGGGTCGCGGTCATCTCGGATATTCACGCTAACTGGCATGCCCTCCAGGCCGTGCTGGCGGCGATCGAGCAGGAGTCGCCCGACGAGCTCTGGTGCCTCGGCGACCTCGTGGGCTACGGCCCGCGCCCGAACCCGTGCTGCGCCGCAATGGAGCAGCGCGCGGAGCTCTGCCTCGCCGGAAACCACGACCTGGGCGTCCTCGGCGAGCTCGATCTGACCGAGTTCACGGGGGACGCGGTCACGGCCGCGCGCTGGACCCGCGGCGTGCTCGCGGAGGGCTCGCGGGCGTTCCTGGCCTCGCTCGAGTCGAGCGGCCGCCGCGACGATGTCGAGCTCTTCCACGCGAGCCCGCGAGACCCGGTCTGGGACTACGTCCTCTCGGCCGAGGCCGCAGGCACCGCCTTCGAGCTGACCGAGGCACCGCTCGTGCTCGTCGGCCACAGCCATGTGCCGCTGGCCATCGCGCTCGAGGACGGCGCGCTCGACGGCGGAGTCGCGCCCGGCGGGACAGCGACGGTCCTCGGCCCCGGGCGGCAGTTGCTCAACCCGGGCTCGGTCGGCCAGCCTCGTGACGGCGACCCACGCGCCGCCTGGTTGCTGCTCGACTTCGAGCGCGGCCGGGCGACCTTCAACCGGGTCGAGTACGAGGTCGCCGTGACGCAGGGCGAGATCCGTGAGAGGGGGCTGCCGGATGCGCTGGCGGACCGGCTTGCTCACGGCATCTAGCGCCCTCGTGCTCGCCGGCTGCGGCGGCGGGAATGAGGGCACCACGCGTCCACCGTCGCCGCCGCCGAAGATTCCTGCCGGCGTGGCAGCCCAACTCGCGGCACAAGCCGACTCCGTCGCCGCGCTGGAGCCCGGAACCTGCGCCGCCCGCGACGCCGCCGCCCGGTTCCGCGCCGAGGTGATCGCCTCGGTCGCTCGCGTTCCCGCGCGCTACCGCGAGCCGCTGATGAGCGCCGCGAATTTGCTCGCCGAGCGACTCGCAGCGTGCGCCGAGCCGACGGCGAAGCCGGCCGACAGGCAGCAGAAGCCGAAGGGTCACGGGTACGAAAAGAAGAAGCACGAGAAGAAAAAGCACGGGAAGAAGCGGTGAGCGTCGACCGCTACCGGCTCGAAGGCCCGCTCGGCCACGGGGGGATGGCGAGCGTCCACCTCGCGCGCGACACCGAGCTCGACCGGCCCGTCGCGATCAAGCTGCTGGCCGAGAACCTGGCCGGCGACCCCGCCTTCCGCGTGCGGTTCCTGCGCGAGGCGCGGCTCGCGGCGCGGCTCTCGCACCCGAACGTGGTCAACGTCTACGACGTCGGCGAGACCCGCGACGGGCGGCCGTACATCGTGATGGAGCACGTCCCCGGGATCACCCTCGCCGACCTGCTACAGCAGCGCGGTTTGCTCCCCGCCGAAGAGGGTGTCGGCCTCGCCGTCCAGGCGAGCCGTGGGCTCGCCCACGCCCACGCGGCCGGGCTCGTCCACCGCGACGTCAAGCCGCAGAACCTGCTCCTGCGCAACGACGGGACACTGAAGGTCGCGGACTTCGGCATCGCCCGCGCCACCGAGACGACCGTGCTCACGCAGGTCGGCACCGTCCTCGGCACGGCGGCCTACCTCTCGCCCGAGCAGGCGCTTGGGCAGGAGGTAACCGCCTCCGCCGACGTCTACTCGCTCGGCGCCGTCGTCTACGAGCTGCTGACGGGGCAGCCGCCGTACGAGTTCGACTCGCTGGCCGACCTCGCATCGAAGCAGGCAAAGGGCGCCATCACGCCGGTGCGCGAGCTCGCGCCCGACGTCCCACCGCAGGTCGAGGGCGCGGTCATGCGCTCGCTCGCGGTCAAGCCTGCCGACCGCCCGGCCTCGGCCGAGGCCTTCGGCGCGGAGCTCGTCCCCGGCGCCTTTGAGCCACCGACCGTGCCGCTGACGGCGCCGACGAAGGTCGCCCCTGCGCTCCGTCGTTCTCGGCCGGCGCGCCTTCGACTCGTCCTCGCCGGCGTCCTAGTGGTCGCGGCGACGCTACTCGCAGTCGCGGTCGGCACCCGAGGCGGCGGCTCACCCACGCCGAAGCCTCGACCTCCGGCCGCAGTGAAGCCGATCCAGCCCGGCGCGAGCGCACAGGAGCAGGCGCGCAACATCGGCGCGTGGCTGCGAAGGAACTCTCGCTAGGAGGTCGAGCTGGCCGTTGCCGGCTCGGCGCCGAAGGTGATGCCCTCGCGGGCAAGCCCGATCTGGACTTCCTCGCGCGCCTTGTAGATCCGCCACTTGACGGTGGCGAGCGTGACCTCGAGCGAGTCGGCGATCTCGGTGTACGAGAGGCCGACCACGTCGCGCAGCAGGAGCGCCATCTTCAGGTCGGTGCTGAGCGCCTCGACCGAGCGCCAGAGAGCGTCGATCTCCTCGAGCCGCTCGATCGGCGCGTCGAGCACCTCGAGCGGAGCGATGTCGTCGAGCGCGTAGAGCGCCCGCGGCCGCCGCTCGCTCGCGCGCAGCTCGTCGAGCACGCGGTTCTTCGTCACCTGGAAGAGCCAGGTCGTGAACTTCGAGCGGAGCGAGAACTTCGGCAGGCCCTGGTAGACCCGCAGGAAGACCTCCTGCGTCAGATCCTCCGCGAGGGAGCGGTCCCCACCCACGAGCCGGAGCACGTAGTTGAAGACGGGCGTCTCGTAAGCGCGCAGGATGAGCGAGAAAGCTCGCTCGTCACCCCGTTGCGCCTTCCGCAGGACGCCGAGATCGGGCTGGGCCAGTGACAAGGCCTGCGGAGTATAGACGGCCTTCACGGTCGACGCACCCACCCTTTTTGGGCTATTTGCAGAGGTTTCGACCGGTCATCTGTAAGGGTTTCCTTAGCCCCAGGTAAGCGAGGACCGTTGGGGCCAGATCGCTCAGCTCGCCGTCGTCGCGGATGGCGGCGCCAGGATCGGTGACGATCAGGGGGACGAGGTTCGAGGTGTGGGCGGTATGCGGGCTCGTGCCGTCCGGCTCGAGCAGCTGCTCCGCGTTGCCGTGATCAGCCGTGATCAGCGTTACGCCGCCCAGCCGCTCCACGGTCTCGGCCACCTGCCCGAGACAGGCGTCGGTGGTTTCGACCGCCTCGACCACCGCCGGGATCACGCCGGTGTGGCCGACCATGTCGGGGTTGGCGAAATTGACGACCGCGAAGCTGTAGCCGCCGCCCTCGAGCTCCTCGCAGAAGCGCTCGGCCACCTCGAGCGCGGACATCCCCGGCTTCTGGTCGTACGTCCCGACCTCCTTGGGGCTCTGCGCGAGCAAGCGCGTCTCGCCCGGCCACTCCTCTTCACGCCCGCCGTTGAAGAAGTACGTCACGTGCGCGTACTTCTCGGTCTCGGCGGCGTGCAGCTGGCGCAGGCCGTGCTCGGCCAGCGCTTCGGCCAGCGTCTCGTCGACCTGCTGCTCGCCGAAGACGACGTGCGTATCGAGCTCGTCGCTGTAGCGCGTCATCGTCGTCACGTCGACGCCCGCCTCGAGCAGCAGCTTCGTCAGCTGGCGCGCGCGGTCGGGCCGGAAGTTGAAGAAGATCGCCGTGTCGTCGGCGCCGAGCCGCGGACGGCCGTCGATCACCGTCGGCTCGATGAACTCGTCGGTGACGCCACGCTCGTAGCTACGCCGCACGGCCTCGAGCGGATCGGCCGCGTGCTCGCCCTGGCCCCCGACGATCGCGTCGAAGGCTTTCTGCGTCCGCTCCCAGCGCTGGTCGCGGTCCATCGCGAAGTAGCGGCCGGCGACGGTGGCGATGCGCTCGGCCGGCAGCTCGGCCAGGTCGTGCTCGGCGGCGTGCGGCGAGACGTCGCGCCCGTCGGTGAAGGCGTGGAGCCAGGTCCGCTCGGGCGCGAACTGGAGGAGCGCCTTGACGTGGTCGATGTGCGAGTGCACGCCGCCGTGCGAGACGAGTCCGAGCAGGTGGACCTGCCCACCCCGTGCGAAGGCCGCCTTCAAGGCGGGGTTCTCGAAGAACGCGCCGTCCGCGATCGCGCGGTTGACGCGCTGCAGGTCCTGGTCGAGCACGCGCCCGGAGCCGATCGTCAGGTGGCCGACCTCCGAGTTGCCCATCTGGCCGGGCGGCAGCCCGACCGCCTCGCCCGAGGCCTTGATCATCGTGTGCGGGAACTGCGCCCAGAGGCGGTCGAAGACGGGCGTCTCGGCGAGCTCGATCGCGTTCCCGGGCCCCGGCGGCGCGCAGCCCCAGCCGTCGAGGATGACGAGAACTACAGGTTCGCGGCGGTCCGGCACAGGGCGGTAAACGATTCCACGTCGAGCGAGGCACCGCCGACGAGGGCGCCGTCCACGCCTTCCTGGGAGAGCAGCACCTCGGCGTTGTCCGGCTTGACCGAGCCGCCGTAGAGCACCGGCACGTCGAGCAGCTCCTTGATGAACGCGTGTGCCTGGCGCGCCTGCTCCGGGGTCGCCGTCTGGCCGGTGCCGATCGCCCAGACCGGCTCGTAGGCGATCACCAGCTGCGCATGCGGGCCGGCCGCCTCGTCGATCGCTTCCACCTGCAGCCGCAGGACGAGCTCCATCTGGCCCGACTCGCGCTCCTCGAGCGACTCGCCCACGCACGCGATCACGCGCAGACCGTGCTCGAGCGCGGCCACTGTGCGGCGCGCCACCGTCTCGTCGGTCTCGCCGAAGT
>Ga0136846_1227225_pt1 | contig 11025 bp, 5 predicted proteins | sample HopSoiMetagenom2_FD_96841 | JGI IMG/M metagenome (GOLD analysis project Ga0136846, IMG submission 96841) | Grasslands soil microbial communities from Hopland, California, USA - 2 Assembly 2016 (version 4) | ecosystem: Environmental > Terrestrial > Soil > Grasslands | place: USA: Hopland... | reverse complement strand
TCAAAGGCCTGGTGATGTAAAACGCCTTTGGAAATATGGCCGGTATTGCCAAATTCATCTTTAAAGGCAAATGAGCCAAAGTCGATGGCGCCATCTTTAAAATCAAAAACCGCCGATGGTATTTTGTACAATACGTTAGTATAGATCACCCGCAATTCCCCATCGCGCAGTTGCATGCGGCCGAGGTATTTCAGGTTGTTGGGCGGGCCCACAATGCGCAGCTGGCCGGTAGCATATCCACTCAGATTGGTAAATACATCGTTCAGGTATTTATCGAGCAGGTTGATCTTTGTGTCCCTGAAGTTGCTCGTTATATCCAATGGGGCTGTACTGGCTGAATCTGACAGATCGTACAAGCCTTTAACATCGAAATTGTATTTATCGTTTTCTGAAAGCGTGCCAAAGTTCACTTTGCCGGTGCGTTTACTATAGCTGGCCGTTAATTTCAACTTACCAATGGAGTCGTTGTCGAGCCGGAACTGTTCGGCATCGCCATGCATGTCGACCAGCAGTTTGCCAAAGGGGTCAATGATGTCTACATCGGCGGTCAACAACCCTTCGAGGCGATTATCGGGCACTACATAAGGAGCAAAGTCACCAATGTTCACCTTGGTAAGCTCAACTTTTATATCGTTGGTGTTGCCTTCGTCAGAAGGATGAGTGGTTACCAGTATTTCCTGCTGGCCATTGTAAATCTTTACGCCATCGGCCGATACGAGTTCCTTACTCAATACAAGCTCTCCATTCTTTTCAATGGTCCAGTTTTTACCATTTACGTCGAAGTTCGATTCATTGAAGGTGATGCGTACCCCGGAAGGCATGGTTTGCATCCGGGCTGCCAGGTCGGCCGAGTTAAGTGTTTGGTTGGCGGCTGTTTTTAATTGCACCACCGACATATCGTTTGCCGACCGTACACGCAAATCGGTTCCGGGAAAATGGAGGCTATCGTTGATGTACACATCTGCGATAGAACTCGTGAGGGCCAGGGTATCGTAATTGCCGACACCTTTCAGGTTCAGGTTATAGAAAAGAATGTTTTTATAACCGAACTGCGGCACTTCTGCATTCAGATCGAGCAGGTTTTCCTTGCTGTTGATACGACCGGAAACGGTGCTGTAGTTGAACCCGGTAAGATTTTTATCGATAAAGCTCATGTATTCATCCACTTTTTTGGTGGTGAAAACAAAGCTGAAGTTCTCATTCTTCAGTTCCTTGTGCGAAGGTTTAACGTAGCTGGGATAGTATTTATTCAGGAACGATCTTACTGCATCTGGCAGGTCTTTGATAGAGAATTCACCTACCAGCGCGCCATCAAACTCATTACTTACCACCGTGATCACTTTGTTAGTGCCCATAGCCTTCGATTCAATACTCAGTGAATCGAAGGCTATGGGTTTGCTGTTCTTCAGCACGGAGGCTTCGTAAATGCGGGCGGTACCCAGAAAGTTGTCGATATTACTGCCGGTAAAGTTCATCCTGAACTTACCTTTTACTTCAATACTGTCGTTGGTAAGTTTTATATTATGCAGGTCGGCTTTGCTTATTTCGGCATCGAAATTAAAAGTAGGAACCTGCTTGCTAAAGTCGATCAATCCGTTGAGGCGGGCCATTAAGTTGGGATCATTACTGATCACTTCCCCATTGAACAGGCGTTTGGCCACCGTTCCTTTTACTACAATGTTCTGGTAGTTGTAATTATTTACATCGAGCGAGCGTATAAAGCCGTCGAGTTTGGCATTGAGGGTAGATGATCTCAATCCATGACCGTTTACCGAACCTTTGAAGTTGATGATTCGTACCTGGGGCGCATCCAGAAATTCACCCAGGGCAAAAGACCTGGTTTCAATGCCGCCCGTGTAAATGGTTGGCGCATTGTCGGGGAATTTCATGTTTACGTCGGTTACCACCACACCCAGTTTGGTTTCAAGGGTACCAAAGGTTACAAAGTCTTTTATAAAGCCGGTGAAATTACCCTTGAAGCGCAGGAATTCGAGTTTATCGAGTCGCGGTTGTTGTATGTCTTTCAAATCAGGAATAAACGTGACAGCATCACGGTAAGTAGTTCGAAACTCATTTGCTTCAAAGTCGATATAGAATTTATCGAAATTGGTCATACTGTTCAGGCGGATATTTCCATTGAGGTAGGTATCCTTTCCGGCTTCAATAACCAGTTTGCGGGCCGTCAGGTTTTCAACGGTACCTTTTACTTTACCGGTTAGCCGGATCTCTTTTTTCCAGTTTTGCAGTTCGGGCGCAAAGTAGGCAATATCATCACTGTTTATTACGGCATTCGTCATGTCACCATCCATGCGCACTTTGTCGGTAAAGTCGCTCATGTCGTCGAAGGTGACGTAACGCATGGCAAAGAAGTTCTGCAAATGGCTTCGATTGGTTTGAATATCGAGCCGGGCAAATTCCATGGCTTCCGGATGCCATTTAACCCTGGCATCGAGTTTTTTAACAACAAACCCACTGCGTTCTTTGGTTGAAAGCCGTAAAATAGTGGTAAGGGTATCCTGTTTCAACGCTACTTTGTCGAAAGTGGCATTGATATCGGCAAACAGAATGTGGTTACCGTCGAAATATTTATAGGGCTGTCTGTCAGTATGTACATCGCTGGAGAAAGTGCCCTTGTTCATGGTAAGGCGGGTAACGGCAATATCCCAGTTGCCCGGGTTCCAGCGCAGGTGTTTGGGGTCGTTTATGATGGCGGCGGTGTCGTCCTTAGGGCGCAGCGAATCGGGCCGATTGCCATCGTAGTTGTAAATGGCGAAAACCGGTTTGTCGATATCGATGGTTTTGATGTGGGCTATCCGTTTCTTCAGGTTGATCTCCTCGGCATTCACATCCATAGAGCCCAGTTGCAGCGTCATGTTTTCCCCGCGCCAGCCATCCAGCTGCTTTAATTGAACGTTGCGGAACTCTACTTTTTCGAGGTCGAGGTCAATGTTATCCTGCTTTTTAGGCTCCTTTTTTTGCGGGCTGCTGAAATAGTCGGCCAGAAAGCCGTAGTTCCAGGTACTGTCGCTGCGTTTTAACTGAATGAGCGCATTCTCGAGCCCGATATAACTGAGCACAACCCGGTCTTTCAAAAAGAACCAATCGGTAAGGTTCACTTTTACGGCGCCGGCATACAACAGGGTATCGTTGTGCTGGTCGTTCACCAGGGTGCCTTCCAGCACCATTTTATTGAATAAAGCGAAATCAACGTGTTTGATGCGAACCGTGGCATGGAGGTTTTTAGAAAGTTTACCCGTGACCTGTTTTACCAACCAGTTTTGAACCGGGGTGGTTTGAATGGACAACCATACCAGTATGATCAGGCCGATCAGTACAAGCAGAATGGTCCGGGATATTTTCCAAAACTTTCTCAGGGTTGGAGCGTATTAAATGTAAAAGTAATAAAACCGTTTTCTAATTGGCACAAAATCAATACCAATGAATTGTTTTTAAACAATTTTTCCCTGCATTTAACATACATAGGAACGTGTGTTGCGTCAATTGCTGTATTGTACATACGTAAAATGGATGGCAAGGTTGGTTATTTCGTTGGTTTTTAACGGAAAAATGGGCTAAATGGTTCAAAAAAGGTAAACAGGGTAAATGGGGCGGTACAGGTCGGGGAGATACGACCGGATCAGGCTCAGTAAGGTAGATAAAAAAGGGCTGGGTTCCTAGTGGGGAGTGGGTAAATTATTGCTTTAATTTTTTCATGGAATTGTTTGCCAGCAAAGATCTTATTTGGGAGATAGCAATTTCATTGAGTTGTTGTAATCGTTTTGATTGTGGGATGTCCTGCCGTAATAGCACCGCATTAATGCTTTCGAGATTGCTGAGCACAACTAACTGTTCAAGGGTCGCTTCGTCCCTGATATTGCCTGATTGGCCAGGGTTTTCTTTTCGCCATTCGGCAGCTGTTTTTCCAAACAGCGCCATATTTAACAGATCGGCTTCGCTGGCATAAATAGTTCCGGTTTGCTGGCGGGTGAGTTGAGGTGGGATCAGCGTTTCTTTTATGGCATCAGTATGTATCCGGTAGTTTATTTTAGACAGGGTGCGCTGCAGATTCCATTCCAACTGGTGCGTTTTGTTCTCTTCGTCTTTGAGGCGTTGGAATTCTTTTATAAGATATAGTTTAAACTCGGCGCTGAGCCAGCTGCCAAATTCAAAGGCAATGTCTTTGTGGGCATAAGTGCCACTATTAAAGCGCCCGGTTTTGGCAACAAGTCCAATTGCATTTGTTCGTTCTATCCATTTTTTCACAGACAAAGTGAACCGATTTAGCCCCGCTTCTTGCATAATTCCCCCGAATTCGAGGGAATTAAAATCTGGATTATTTATTCTTTCCCAAATACCAATAAACTCAATCGTGTTTTTATTGCGGAGCCATTTCTCTACAAGAACTGAACCCCTCTCCATGTTTCGAACCATATCGGTTAAAGAAATATAATCCTGCTGATTTACTTCAATGATCGTAACTGGTGTTTCTTTTACAACAATGACTTTATTATTAGGCATACGGATTCTTGTTTTGTTGGATGAAATTACAACAAAGTAGAATATGCGCTAATTGATGTTGATCAAAAAATAGATGTATAAACCAATGAAAATGTGAACTTAATGCAGTACAATTTTGAACTGGTACCTATTGCTTCTTCGCCGGATCCTTTACGCCATCACTTTTGTTATACGCTTCTGATTGACCCTTTTCAATCGACAAACTTTGCCAGTTGGTGTCTTTGATTTGTTTACCAATGTACAGGATCTGTCCTACGTGGTAAGGATAGTGCGCCAGTTGGCGATTGATGGCGTCTATTACCAGTAACGGTTCTTTGCGAATGTAAATGGTTTTTAACAGGTCGTCCCCTGTAAGCGAGGTAAGGGCATCCAAAAAGCATTGCCAGCCTTTTTCCCACAACTCCAGCAATTGCTGTTTGGAGTAATTGTGCACTTCGAACTCTTCATCCCGGTTTCGCCATGCCTTTTCCCCATCTTCAGTAAGGAAGTTGGTCCAGCGGCTGAGCATATTGCCCGACACATGTTGAATAATAACGGCAATGCTGTTTGATGCTTCATTAGGGGCGTAATGAAAATCGGCATCTGTTAACTGCCCGAAAGCTTTTTCACCCAGTAATTTATAATAGCGCAACCGCCTGATGGCGGTTTGCAGGTATGTTGTTCCCAATGTGCCGGCCATACAAATATTTTAATACAAAAATAAGCAAATCAATAACCCGCAGCCGCGTCATCGCCCCGGCTATCGGCCACTGCCTCAATATGACCGTTTTCGATTTTTATTACTTCAGTACGGCCAATATTACCGCGTTGAATAACCTTGTATCCCATTTGTTGTAACTGTTGCCGTACAGCCTGTGGAAATGCTGCTTCTACATCGATCTGGTCGGGCAGCCATTGATGATGGAATTTGGGTTTATTCACCGCATCGTCTGGGTTCATATCAAATTCCAGCATATCAACAAGCGTTTGAAACACGGAGGTGGTTATAGTGGTGCCGCCCGGCGTACCAACTACTATATAGGGTTTGTTGTTTTTTAAAACAATAGTGGGTGTCATGGAACTGAGCATGCGTTTGCCGGGAGCTATCGCATTGGCATCGGCGCCTACTGCCCCGTACATATTGGGCACGCCTGGTTTTATACTGAAATCGTCCATTTCATTATTCAGCAAAAAGCCGGCTCCGCCCACTACGGTCTTACTTCCATAACCACCATTTAGGGTAGTGGTCACTGATACGGCATTTCCGTTCTTATCACATACGCTGAAGTGCGTGGTTTCTTCGCTTTCTGGGATAATACCAGCCTGAATTGCCTGACTGGTGCCGGCTGTTTGCGGGTTATAATCTTTCATTCTTTCTGCTGCGTATGCTTTGCTGGTGAGTTTTTTTACCGGCACGTTGTAAAAATCAACATCTCCCAGGAATTTAGCACGGTCAGCATAGGCGCGGCGTTCAATTTCTGTCATTAACTGCACTGCCTGGGCCGACAAAAATCCATATTCTTTCACCGGCTTATCTTCAATCATATGCATCATTTGTGGTAACAGAACGCCTCCACTGCTCGGCAGCGGCATAGTAATTATTTTATATGTTTTGTAGTCAAAAACAACCGGTTCGCGTTCTTTGGCTTCGTAATTTTTCAGGTCTTCATATGCAATGATCCCATTGGCGCGTTTCATTTCTTCCACAATAAGCCGGGCGGTTTCTCCTTCGTAAAAGCCCGCCTTGCCTTTATCGCGAATACGTTTTAATGTATTGGCCAGGTCATGCTGAACCAGGGTATCGCCGGCTTTCCAGCGGGTCTGTTTTACAAAAACTGGGGTAACGGTATTGTATTTGGTAAAAAGCTCCTGGTAGCTATTCAAACTTCTGGCTTCTCCTTCGGTAATTGCAAATCCCTTTTCTGCCAGGTCAATGGCTGGTTGTATTAACTTTTTAAAAGGCAGTTTGGCGTATTTCAAACAGTCGAACAGACCCGCAATAGTGCCGGGAACACCTGATGATAAATGGCCATTCTGACTTAATTCTGTTTGGGCATTACCCTGTTTATCGAGGTACATATCACGGTATGCCTTATCCGGTGCTTTTTCGCGGTAATCGATGGTGACATTTGAACCGTTTGCCAGCCTGATAACCGTAAAACCACCACCGCCAATATTCCCTGCTGCGGGATAGACTACTGCCAGGGCCAGTTGGGTGGCAATGGCGGCATCAATGGCATTTCCGCCCTGTTTCATAATAGCAATGCCAATTTCGCTGGCCAGTGGGTGGGCCGAAACAACGGCGCCGGTTGAACCTGTTATCTTTTTTTGTATAGTGTACTCATATGGGTTAACTGGTACTGATGGAGCAGAACGCTGGCCGAAACAGGCCACGGACAATAGTACTAACGGAAATGTGTATAAAAAATAAGCTTTCATATTTGACAAAAAGTTGAAGCTAAAATTAACAAACCAAAATTAGCTACCCGTTTTTTTTATTATTGAGTTAAATGTTCTAATTTTAGAACACTAACAAAAACTGTTTACGGCGACCAAACCACATGAGCTTATGAGAAAACGCAATTATTCACGGCGTATAGCAATCTTCCATGTATCTCAGCTCCCATGTGTTTTGCAGGTTTTTGCATCCTTTATATTATTCAGACAGGCCAGGGATATTTTCAACACTAATATTTACGCAGACGCTTCCATAAACAGCAGACAGGTCAGGTAGTGACATCTGCCCAATCACAATGATCACTAGCGCAAGTAATTCTTGTGTTATTTATAAACTCTTAGTGGTCACATGAGAAAATAAAAGCATTTCACTACGGTGAGGTGCTTTTTTCTTTTAACCCCGATTTAGTTACTTTCACAGTACATTATTCCAATTATGACGAAAGTTCCTGCTTGCGTAGCATTGTTTTTGATCATCTCCGGTTTGGCTTTTGCACAGGTAAAATCGCCCGATCAGTTCCTTGGCTACAAATTAGGTTCCCGGTTTACACCCCATTTTAACATAGTAAATTATTGCAGGCAGGTAGCTGAAGCGGCCCCGGAAATGGTAAAACTGGAACAATATGGAACTACCAATGAAGGGCGACCCCTCTTATTAATATATGTAACATCGCCCGGCAACCTGGCGCGGTTGGAGGACATCAGGCAAAACAACCTGCGACTGGCAGGTATGACCTCAGATAAAATGGCTCCCGATGAAAAAGGACCGGCTATTGTGTGGTTAAGTTATAATGTACACGGCAATGAAACTTCTTCATCCGAAGCGGCCCTGCTTACCCTGTACGAACTGGTAAACCCCGCCAATACAAAAACAAAAGAGTGGCTGCAGCATACCGTGGTTATCATAGATCCCTGTATAAACCCCGATGGTCGCGACAGGTATGTAAACTGGTTCAACTCAGTTGTAGGCGTAACCCCCAATCCGCAATCTTTTACCCGCGAACATGCAGAACCCTGGCCAGGCGGCAGGTCCAACCATTATTATTTTGACCTGAACCGCGACTGGGCCTGGCAAACACAGGTTGAAACGCAGCAACGCATTGTAAAATACAATATGTGGTTGCCGCAGGTGCATGTAGATTATCATGAACAACTGTATAACAATCCTTATTATTTTGCGCCGGCTGCAGAACCCTATCATGAAGTGATTACGCCCTGGCAGCGCGAGTTTCAAACGATAATAGGGAAGAGCAACGCTCACTATTTTGACCAGAATGGCTGGCTGTTCTTTACCAAAGAACGCTTCGATCTTTTTTATCCCAGTTATGGCGATACCTATCCTTTATACAGAGGCGGTATTGGGATGACCTTTGAACAAGGGGGCCATAGCCGCGCCGGCGCCGCCGTTATCAACCGCGATGGCGATACCCTTACTTTGTGGGATCGGCTGTACCATCACTTCACTACTGGTATGAGCACCATTGAGGTCTCGGCGCAAAATGCGACAAAACTGGTGCAGGAATTTAAAAAATATTACGACAAAGCACGCACTACACCACCCGGTGAATTTAAAGCGTATATTATAAAAGCAGATGAAGGTTGTAAGATAGTAAGGCTGCAACAATTGCTCAACCGCAATAATATTGAATGGTGTAAGGCCGTCAATGCCAGTTATACCGGCATCAACTATTTTACCGGTAAATCAGGAACCGTAAAAACGGATAGTCTTGATATAGTGATCAATGCCAATCAACCCAACGCCAACCTGCTGAAAGTTCTTTTTGAGCGGAATTCTCACCTGAGCGACTCGGTTACCTATGATATTACCGCCTGGTCGGTTCCCTTTGTATATGGCCTCACTACTTATGGATTAATCACCTATGTGACTGGCGTTAGAAAAACAACTGATTTGGATAAACCCAAAATAAAAGCGTTGAATGGGGAGAATAGCGTGGCCTGGCTTATTCGATGGAACGGTTTAAACAGTGTACAATTCCTGAGCGCCATTCTGCAGAAAAAAGTAAAAGTGCGTTATGCCGAACAACCGTTCAAAGCCGGCAATGAAGATTTTGACAAAGGCACCCTTATTATAACCCGCACGAGTAACCAGTCACTGGGCGCTTCATTGAGCGGAATTATCAGTGCCGCCGCACAGAAGGCCAGTATTGGTTATATAGCCGTTTCTTCTTCTTTTGTTGATAAAGGTTTTGATTTTGGTTCAGAAAAAGTACACGGCATGCATGCCCCAAAGATCGGGTTACTGGCCGGTGAAGGCGTATCGTCATTAAGCATGGGTGAAGTATGGCACTTTTTCGATACGCAGATCAATTATCCCATAAATATCATTTGGGCAAATGATTTAAGCAAGAACATCCTGCGCGAGCTGGATGTGCTCATTTTGCCCGATGGTAATTATCGCTTTTTGGCAGACCGGATGTTGAATGATGCCCTGAAAGACTGGGTGAGCAATGGAGGCCGGCTGGTAGCCATTGAAAGTGCAGTTGGGCAACTGGCCGCCGCCGACTGGGGTATTAAAATGAAGAAGGGTGATGATGACAAAAGCGATAAAACCGATGACAAAAAGGATGATTACAGCATGCTTCGTCGCTATGAGAACCGCGAGCGCGATTTTATTCCCGGATTCAATCCGGGTTCCATCTACAAAGTGGAACTGGATAACTCTCATCCCCTGGCATTTGGTTACGATGATGCGTATTATACCCTCAAACAGGACAACACCATTTACGAGTTTTTCAAAGATATGGGCTGGAATGTAGGCGTAGTCAGGAAAGACAACCAGGTAGCAGGTTTTGTGGGCTCGAAGCTGAAAGATAAACTGAAAGACGGGTTATTGTTCGGAGTGCAGGAAATGGGGCAGGGCAATGTAATTTACCTGGCCGATGACCCGCTGTTCAGAAGCTTCTGGGAAAATGGCAAACTGCTTTTCAGTAATGCGGTGTTTATGGTGGGACAGTAGTCGTCAATCGTGAATGGTCAATGGTGAATGAAGACGATTGACCATTCACCTTTGTTAAAATTTACCAGCGGATTGGCACACTCATCTGCATTATGTTATTTTGCCCCCGGTTTCAGCTCAAAACTAAACGAATGAAACGTCCATGTCAAAATTTTCATTATAGCATGTATGCAATGAAAATGTTGACATGGTAAGTTCCATTCTGGCCAAAAAGAAAATAATAATTTTCAGAATGAATGAATTTTACTCCGGGCGATTACTGATATTGCTTGCATTGCTGTATGTATTACCCGTATCAGCACAAACGCCCCCTTCCTATACTTCGGCCGATATTTTTCTGCAATTAAAAAAATTGAAGGTATTAGGGTCGGTGCTGTATATGGCAGCTCATCCTGATGATGAAAATACCCGTTTGCTGGCCTGGCTGGCCCGCGAACGATTATACCGCACCGGTTATTTATCGCTGACCCGTGGTGACGGCGGACAAAACCTTATTGGCGATGAACAGGGCATTGACCTGGGGTTGATCCGCACCCAGGAGTTACTGGCCGCCCGCCGGACCGATGGCGCTGAACAATTCTTCAGCCGCGCTTTTGATTTTGGGTTCAGTAAAAGCACTGATGAAGCACTGGAAAAATGGGGAAAGGAAAAAGTGCTCAGCGATGCGGTATGGATCATCCGCAAATTTCAACCCGATATTATTATAACCCGTTTTCCCGAGGACAGTCGGGCCGGTCACGGACATCACTCTGCTTCTGCTGTGATTGCCCACGAAGCTTTCAAGGCAGCCGCCGATCCCAATCGCTTTCCCGAACAATTCAAATATGGCGTTCAACCCTGGAAGGTAAAACGCATTATGTGGAACACGTTCAATTTTGGCAGTACTAATACAACCAGCAACGATCAATTGAAAATAGATGTAGGTGGTTACAATGCGCTGGTAGGAAAAAGTTATGGCGAAATAGCTGCCGAAAGCCGCAGCATGCATAAAAGCCAGGGCTTTGGCGTGCCAGGCAGCCGGGGCACCCAATTGGAATATTTTACCTTAACAGAAGGTGAGCCCGTACAAAACGACCTGATGGATGGCGTTAATG
>Ga0136846_1214305_pt1 | contig 11025 bp, 11 predicted proteins | sample HopSoiMetagenom2_FD_96841 | JGI IMG/M metagenome (GOLD analysis project Ga0136846, IMG submission 96841) | Grasslands soil microbial communities from Hopland, California, USA - 2 Assembly 2016 (version 4) | ecosystem: Environmental > Terrestrial > Soil > Grasslands | place: USA: Hopland... | reverse complement strand
GGCAGTGGCCGGGAGGCCGCGATCGGGACGCTCCCTGGCCCGGTGGCACCGGGCGGCACGCTGCGGGTGATCGCCCGGGCCACCGGCGAGGAGAACCCGGCGCGCGATCCGGCGATGATGCCCTGGCCGCTGACCCGCGGCGAGCTCGAGGCCAGGGCGGGAAGCCGGCTCACCGCGCACTCGATCGAGAAGTTCCCCGGCGGCGAGGACCCGCCCAGGCTCCGTCGGCGAGCCGGGTTCAGCCGCGGCTAGCCGAGCTGCGGCCGGCCGAAACCGTCGAATTCCCCGTTTCTCACACCTCCAAGGAAAGCGTGCCATTCATCGGAGGTGAAACTCAGGACCGGCCCTGATGAATCCCTGCTGTTGCGAACGCCGATCTCGCCGTCGGGCAGGCTCGTCACCTCGACGCAGTTGCCGTTGGCATAACTCAGGGAGCTCTTGATCCAGTAAGAACCGGAACTCGGCCGTTCATGCGGGCTCCTGAGCGTAATGCTTCTCACATTTCCTCTTCGCTGGTTGATGGTTTTTCCCAGGCGGGACGACTGGCTGGTGGTTTTCTAGGCGGAAGATCTGGCTGAAACGCGAGCGTGAAATAGACGGCCCGGCCCGCCGGGGTGTGGAAGCAGCCCCACGCGGTCGGCAGCACGGCGACCAGCGCCAGCCCGGGCCCGGTCGGCGGCGTCGCCGGCCCGCCCGCCGCCGGCAGGTCACGCGACCCGTCGTAGACGTCGACGCGCAGGCGCCCGCGTGAGCACCGGACGGCGAGCGTGACCGTATCGCCCGCCCCGCGCACGATAGCGCTCGTTACCAGGTCGCTGGTGAGCAAGACCGCGATGTCGGGGTCGACGGGAATGTTCCAGTCCGCCACGACGGCGCGGACATGACCGCGGGCCCGCGCCGCCGCGGCCGGCTCCCGGGACAGCCGGACACGAAACTGGCGTAGTCCGGCCGGGCGGGTCAGGGCCATCATCGCGTCAATCCAGTTCCTCAGCCGATGCACTCGATATCTGTTTGCATCGCAAATGCTGCTGCAAATTGCAGTGCAAGACATCGGTCAGCTGACTGATATTGCCCGCGGCGGGTAACAGCGGCCGCCGGGCGGCACCCGCGGGCCCGTTCGGGCAATTCCTATCACCTTGGCCGGTGGCCGCGCGCCCGGTTGACGCAGGTCTCAGCCCTGGCCGGCACCGCCGGCGACCAGCCCGTCCCACGACCAGCGCGGGATCGCCAGGCCGTCAGGGACGTCGTCCGCGGACGCGTGATAGCGGTCCATCGCGGTAACCGCGGCCCAGGCGAAGTAGTCGTGCAGGACCTGCCGGAGCCGCTCGTCACCCGCCAGGCCGACGTCGGCCAGCGCCTGGTCGAAGCACGCGATCGCGCGCCGGTTCATCTCCTCGTGCGGGCCGTTGCCGCTGTGCATCCGCACCACCGAGGATTCATCCCCGTACGCGTCCGTGTACGCCGGCGGCCCGCCCAGGGCCTGCCCCCAGTAGGCGGCGAGCCGCTCGGTGTGCCGGGGATGGTAGCCGTGGCTGAAGGCGTGGCGCACCTCGTCGTCGGCCAGGACCCGGGCGTGCCAGGCGTGCGCCAGGCGCAGCATGCCGTCCGCGCCTCCCGCGGCCTCGTACACCGTCTGCATGGCCCCAGCATGGCACGCCCGGCGCGGCGGATGCCGTCGTGACGCACCCGGTGCCGGGCACCAGGGCCGCTAGCGGAACGAGGGGTGGTCGCCGAGCGCCCAGTACTCGTACAGCCCGTACCCGGTGTGCCCCTCGTACTCGAACCTGCCCACCGCGTCCACCATGCCCCACATGCGGGCCGCGTCTTCCGGCCGGGACAGGTCGTAGCTGACGCCCTGCACCACCAGGTCCGGCCCCTGGTACATGCCGTGCCGCCAGTCCGGCTCCAGTCCGTAGCCGGTGCCGGCCATCAGGTGCACCGGCAGCGGCAGCGTGGCGTGCAGGTCGAACGGCTTGCCGCCGGGCGGCGAGAAGCCGATCCGCGCGCTGACCACGTCCCGGGTGCCCTCGGCGTAAGCCGGCTCGTAGGCCGGCCGGCCCAGGTACTCGCGGGTGCCGTCCGGCCAGACCCGCACCGCCTCCTCCACCAGCCGGCGCCCGTCGTGGTCTTCCTGGACGATGCACAAGATCGCGTGGTCCTCGAACTGGATCGGGGCGTAGAGCCAGTAGAAGGTGCCCGGGCCGCGGGACTGGATGCCGGCCGGCTCGGCCTCCCCCACCGGCCGGATGCCCCAGGACCGGTCCCTGATCCCCCACCACTGCCGCGGCGTCACCGCGAGCGTCTCGTCATCCATCGTGATGGATCCGGTCCACCGCCCGGTCTGCGCCATCCGCTTGGAGTCGAACACCACCCGCTCGTGCGCGCGGATGAAATGCTGCGGCTCGACCTGGGGCGGGATCGTGCCCTCCCAGGTGAGGTCGAAGGCCAGGCCGAACTCGTTCGGGCCGAGCACGACGCGGAGCCGCTTGAGGCCCTCGAGCACATCGACCCGGAACGGGCCGACTTGCGTGTTCATCCGGTCGGCGCCGAGCTCGCGGGACGCGCGCACGACCCGGTGCTGCGCGCCGTGGCGCAGCAGCGCGAACGCGTCGGTCACCCCCAGGTTCGGGTACTGGCCCAGGCCCACGATCAGCATCGTGTCCGCGGTCAGCGGGAACGCGTTGAAGTAGTAGCGGTCGTAGAAGTTGCGGTCTGACGTCCCGACGTGCCGCATCACCTCGGGGATCTGGTGCACGGGGTAGTCGTCGAGCGGCGACAGGGTCACGGTTACAGCCCTTCCAGGATCACGTCGACCAGGCGCGAGCAGTTGTTGTTGTACGGGAAGTCACTGTCCGGCTCGAGCCAGCCCCATTCGATCATGGCCCGGGCGATCCGCGACATGATCACGGTGAACTTGAAGCCGGACAGGACTTCGTAGTAGCCCATGTGCTGCATCGGCCGGCCGGCCAGGTCCTCGTACCGGGCGATCGTCTCTCCCGGTGACGGGAAGCCCTCCAGCCGCGGCACCTCGAGGCCCTCGCTGTGGTGCCGGTCCAGGAACAGGTACCAGGCCAGGTCCTCCTCGGCCTGCCCGAACGTCGCGGTCTCCCAGTCCACGGCCGCGAGCGGCGTCCCGCCCGGCGCGAAGATCATGTTGCCGATCCGGGCGTCTCCCCATAGCAGCACCGGGGCGTTCGGCTCGCTCGGCCGGTGCTCCTTCAGCCAGGCCAGGGCCCTGATCGCGGTCGGCTTGGGCCCCGGGTAAGCCCAGTTCATGTAGTGCTCGTAGTAGCCGAGCCGCTGTTCCAGGCCCAGCCTGCCCCACCGCGGCTGGTCGAGGAAGCCGAGCTGCAGGGCGTCCGCGTCCACCTGGTGCAGCCGGGCCACGATGTCCAGGCCCGACCACCACATGGCCGCCCGCTCGGCCGGGCCGATCTCGGTGACCCAGCCGCCGGTGTGGTACGGCGGCGCGTCGGTCGGCACCCGGCCGTCGATCCGCCGCATCACCAGGAAGGCCGCGCCCAGGTACCCGGGATCGGGCTCGTACCACAGCACCGGCGGCACCGGGATATCGGTCGCGGCGTCCAGGACGCGCATCAGCCGGTACTGCTCGGTGAACCGGGCCTCGGGGAAGACCTGGTAGTGCAGGGGGGCGACGCGCACGGCCAGCGCCTCGGCGCCGCCGTCATGCTCGACGTCGAGCATGACGATCTCGCTGGAGAACCCGGTGAACTCCGGGGTCTTCAGGTCCGTGATCCGCGCTCCGGGGAGCCGGGCCCGGTCGCCGAGCCAGCCGGCCAGGATGTCGCGGGTGATGCCGGGGTCGCGTGGCGCGGGGACGACCATCGTGCCTCCCTCGGGCCGCGGCCGAACGTGCGTGCCGCGGTAGAACGTGTTCTATCGCGGCCCGTTCGCCCGGTCAATAGGCGCCGTTCACCCCCTGGTCAGCGGGTAGCCGCCGCGCGGACGGACCGGCCTTCTCCGTCAGCGGGCGGCTTCGGCCAGCGCGGCCAGGGCGGCGCCGAGCGCGGCGCGGATCGCCGGGTCCGCGATGAGCCCGTCCGGGCCCGCGGCCCCGAGCGGGACCGGGACGCTGACGCAGGCCGCCCCGACGGCGACCGCGCCGACGTACCGCAGCACCATCGCGAGGTGCTCGGCGGCCCCGGTGCCGCGGCCGCCCACTGCGACGTTGATCCAGCCGACCGGCTTGCCGTAGATCTCGCCCCCGCCGACCGTCCAGTCGAGCAGGTTCTTCAGGCTCCCCGGCAGCGTGCCCGCGTACTCGGGGGTGCAGAACAGCAGCGCGCCGGCGGCCGCGATCCGCGCCCGCAGGTCCGCGGCCGGCCCCGGCGGCCGCTCGTCCTCGTCCGGGCTGAACGCGGGCAGCCCCGCGAGCCCGTCGTACAGGTCCGCCGTCACCCCGTCCGGCGCTATCGCCTGCACCGTCCGCAGGGCCGCCGTGTTGCCCGATCCCTGCCTGGTGCTGCCCGAGATGAGCAAGATGGTTACGTCCGCCACCGGCTCAACCTACCCGTGATGGCAGGATGGGCTGATGAGGGCGCCGCAAGTCCAGGTCACGCTGGCCGAGCTGGAAACCGGCCCGCACCCGGCACTGGCCCGGATGCGGGCCGCCGGGCCGGCCGTCTGGGTCCCGGCCCTGCGGACCTGGCTGGTCACCGGGTACGACGCGGCCGTGGCGGTGCTGCGGGACGCGCGGACGTTCACCGTCGATGACCCTCGTTTCTCCACGGCCAAGGTGGTCGGGCCGAGCATGCTCTCGCTGGACGGCGCCGGGCACGCCCGTCACCGGACCCCGTTCAACCGCGCCTTCCGCCGCGACGAGGTGCACGCGCGGCTGGCCGCGTTCACCCGGGCCGAGGCCGCCCGGCTGGTGACGGCCATCGAGCCGGACGGGGCGGCCGAGCTGCGCCGGGCGGTGGCCGGGCCGCTCGCGGTCGCCGTCATGGCCGAGGTACTCGGGCTCGGCCGGGTTGACCCGGCGCGGGTCCTGGGCTGGTACGACGGGATCGTGTCGGCAGTACAGGCCGAGGCCGCGGGTGCGGGTGACCCGGCCGGGACGGCAGCGTTCGCCGAGCTCGCCGCCAGCCTCGGCGAGGTGATCGCGGCGCGGGAACCCGGCTCGCTGCTGGCCGGGACGGCCGGGCCGCTGACCGCGGCGGAGGCCATCTCGAACGCGGCGGTGCTGCTGTTCGGCGGGATCGAGACCACCGAGGGCATGATCGCCAACGCCCTGCTGCACCTGCTGTCCTCCCCCGCTCAGCTCGCGCTGGTGCTGGCCGGCCCCGGCCTGGTGCCCGCGGCGGTCGAGGAGTCGCTGCGGCTGGAGCCGGCCGCGGCGGTCGTCGACCGCTACGCGACGGCCGGCACGCGCCTCGGCCGCGCCGCCATCGAAGCCGGCGACCAGGTCACGGTGTCCATCGCCGGGGCCAACCGGGACCCGTCCGTGTTCGGCGACCCGGACGCGTTCGACGTGGGCCGGCCCAACGCCGGACGCCACCTGGCCTTCGCGCACGGCCCGCATTTCTGCCTCGGCGCGCACCTGGCCCGGCTGGAGGCGCAGGTGGCGGTGGAAACGGTCCTGGCCCGGCTGCCTGGGCTGCGCCTGGACGCCCGGCATCCCAGCGCCCCGCGCGGCCTGGTCTTCCGCAAGCCGCCTGACCTGCGCGTGCGATGGGACCGCGGTTAAGCGTGCCAGCGCCAGGCAGCCTGGGGCAGGGCCGGGCGGTGATCGCCGGCCGGGCGCCCGCTCCTCAGCACGGCCGTCACCACGATCGCCAGTCCCGCCAGGTCTGCGGCACCGCGGGCCGGGCCGGCGAGGACGGAGTGCCCGGCGATCTCCAGCAGCAGGCCGCACAGCGCCAGGCTGACCCGCCAGTGCGAGCGGGCCGACTGGGCCAGCCGGGCGGCCCCGATCACGGCGAGCAGGAAGCCGGTGCGCGCGAACCGGAACCGGCGGCGCCTGGCCAGCCGCACCGGGCGGCGGGTGCCGGGCCGCGAGACGGCGCGCGTGCTCAGTACGACCAGGTTCTGGCGGCGCGCCCGGCGAAGTCTCACGGCGGTCTCCGGCAGTGGACGGCATCACCCGGGCCATCCCCGGGCACCTTCTCACCGTAAGCTCCGGCCGGGCGCTGTTTCAACGAGGTGATGCGGGGATTCCCGCTCGTTGAGGGCCGAAGAAGTCGCGTCAGTCTGGCCCGGTTGTTCTGCGTACTGAAGGCAAGATGCACGCGGAGGCTGTGAGGCGACAACGCGGCCACGGCAGATATCGGAGGGTCGGGTTCCCAGCGTGGCGACATGGATTCGATGCTATTTACGACTAAAATATGTGCTATGAAACTGGTCGTGCCGGTGCAGCTGTATCCCGGTGCCGCGGGTGAGGCGGCACTGCGGGACACCCTGGCACGCTGCAACAAGGCAGCTAACCTGGTATCCGCGCGGGCGTTCGAGATGGGGGTCACCGGCCGGCAGGCTCTGCAGCGGCTGGTCTACCCAGATCTGAAGGCCATGGGCCTGTCCGCGCAGCCCGCGATCCACGTCGCCCGGAAAGTCTCCGGCGCCTATGCGGTCCTGCGGGCGAACATCCGGGCCGGGAACCTCGGCAAGCGGGGGACGCAACGGCGGATGAAAGCCCAGTCCAAGCCGGTCGTGTTCCGGGCGGACGCGGCGCAGCCCTACGACGACCGGTGCCTGTCCTGGCAGCTGGACCGGTCCACCGTCAGCATCTGGACCACCGCCGGGCGGCTCGCGGGAATCCGGTTCGCCTGCTCCGACACCCAGCTGGCCCGGCTCCGGCAGTACCGGCAGGGCGAGTCGAACCTGGTGCGCCGGGACGGGAAATGGTTCCTGTATGCCACCTGCGACGTGCCCGGACCGGACCTAGCCGACCCGCGTGGGTTCCTCGGCGTTGACCTGGGGATCGCGAACATCGCCACTACCAGCGACGGGACGCGGCACTCGGGGAAGTACCTGAACCGGCAGCGGCACCGGGCCCGGCACCTGCGCGCCAAGCTGCAGGCTAAAGGCACCAAATCCGCGAAACGGCTCCTGCGCAAGAGATCGCGCAAGGAAGCCAGGTTCGCCGCCGACGTTAACCATGTCATTGCTAAGCGCATCGTGACCGAGGCTCAACGCACCGGACGCGGGATCGCCCTGGAAGACCTGACGGGCATCCGCGCACGGGTACGGCTCCGCAAGCCCCAGCGGGTCACGCTCCATTCCTGGGCTTTCGCCCAGCTCGGCCACTACACCGCCTACAAGGCGGCCCTGGCCGGGATCCCCGTGGTGCACGTCGACCCGGCGTACACCTCGCAGATGTGCTCAGCCTGCGGGCACATCAGCAAGAAGAACCGGCCCGGCCAGGCCACGTTCTCCTGCACGTCGTGCGGTTTCGCTGAACACGCCGACGTCAACGCAGCCCGCAACATCGCCGCACGCGGTGCAGCGGACTGGGCAGTGAGTCACGCTGCCGGCGACGCGGCATGAGCACGCCACCCAGGCGCGCCCGTGACCCGCAAGCTCAGCCCCACAAGGCCGAGAAGCTGACTGTGTCCATGGACGATGAGGCGCGGTTCGCCGCGGACCTGTACCGGGGAACCGCCGCGTACTACGACCGGTACCGGCTGCCGTACCCGGAGACGATGATCGAGGACCTGGCCCGGCGGGCCGGCGTCACGGGACGCGGGCGCCTGCTGGACCTGGCCTGCGGGACCGGCCAGCTCGCCTTCCCGCTGCGCCGCTGGTTCCGCGAGGTGCGGGCGGTGGATGCCGAGCCGGACATGACGGAACTGGTCCGGGCCAAGGCGGCCGCCGCGGGCGCCGCCGGCATCCGGGCGGTCACATCGAGAGCCGAGACCCTCCGCGCGGCTCCTGGGTCCTTCGAGCTGGCCGTCATCGGGAACGCGTTCCACCGGCTCGACCGCGACCTGGTCGCCGGCCGGATCGGCGGCTGGCTCGAGCCGGGCGGGCACCTGGCGCTGTGCTGGTCGTCCTCGCCCTGGGCCGGGCCAGCCGCCTGGCAGCGCACGCTCGCGGCGCTGCTGGAGCGGTGGCGGACAGCGCTCGGCGCCGGGGACCGTATTCCGGCCGGCTGGGATCTGGGCCGGCAGCGCCGTCCCGATGCGCAGGTTCTGTCCGGCGCCGGGTTCGAGCCGGCCGGGCGGCGTGCATTCGCCGTCGAGCACCGCTGGAGCCTGCCGGAGCTCGCCGGGTACATCCGGTCGACGTCGTTCCTCCCGGCCGCGGTACTCGGCGGCCAGGGGGCCGCCTTCGATGCCGGCCTCGCGGCCGCGCTCGCCCCGCTCGGCGATCACGGCGCCTTCACCGAGACCGTGAGCTTCGCCTACGAGCTCGCCCGCAAGACGGCATCCCTTACCGATCGCTGACGGCGGGCTCGCGGGTGGAGGAATCCTGGCACAATGCCCCTGACGGCGGGAAAAAGCGAGGCTCCCTCCATGTATGAGATGGAGGGAGCCCCGCCGCCCGCCGGGGCCAGGTACCCGCTTGAGGTGCCGGTCTCCCGGTCCCTCCCGCGTTCCGGGATCACTCCCGGGCGGTTCCCGTTTCCAACGGTGAAAGTATTTCTACTGCTTTCCCCGCCGATGCGCAAGAGTCTCCAGCCGTTCATCTTGAATTTTTCGCCGCCGCCGCGGAATCCACAGGATAACCTGGGTTATCCGCATGTTACGGCGGTTATCCACCGCCTTATGCACAGCTCTTCCACAAGCTACCAAGCGTCATTGAATAGGCACTAAGGCGCGATGGCTAACATAACCGGCCGGCATTTCCGGGACCGGCATCCATTTTTGATGTTTCTGTGAAACACGGAAATGAACCGCTAAATGCCTGGCCGGCGGTCGTCTCCGGTCGACGGCACGCCGCTGCCGGGCGGCGAGCGGCGGGCGGCGGGCGAGCCGGTGCCCCGGCCGGATCATCCGCCGCCCCGGCGGGTACCTTAGAGCCCATGTCAGAGCAGGACGACTTTCCCGAGCGGATCCGCCGAGACCGCCGTGAGCACGGGGGCGCGTCGCAGCGCCTCGACGACGACCAGCTCGCCCGCCTCACCGAGGAGGAGCGCGTCGCGGCCGGGCTCGACGCCTACGACCCGGACGAGGTGCCGCCGGCCACGGACGCGCCGCCGGAGCCGGACCTCAGCCTGGACGAGGGCTACCAGGAGGAGCAGGCCGAGTTCCAGCGCCAGGAGGACCGCGGCGAGCTGGGCCACATCAACGAGCACCACCCGTTCCCGCCGACCCGGTACGAGTGACCGCGGGCGCCGGGACCGCCGCTAGGCGGGGGCGGTCCCGGCGGCCAGCGAGACGATGGCCTCGGTGGTGTACACGGCGAACGTCAGCGATTCCTGGAAGTACAGCTGGACCGTGTCGGCGTCGTGGGACAGGTAGCCGATCGACAGGTCCTGGCCCAGGCGCAGCTCGTAGTCGCCGCCGCGGCCGGTGAGCAGGAACGCGCCGTCGATGGCGGGCGCCCAGATGATGTCCCCGTCGATGACGCGGGCGATGTGCTCGCGGACCGGGTAGCCGTGATCGGAGGTCTCGCTCACCATCGTGTAGGCGTCGGCCGACAGCAGCAGCGAGAACGGGCCGCCCACGCCCGCCAGCCGCAGCGCGCTCACTGCCTGGCTGACCGCGTCCGGGTAGTCCCTGACCTCGGCGGGCAGGGTGAGCACCGGGTTGGAGGTGCTCTGCCTGATCCCGGCGATGCCCGCGGCCTGGTAGCCCTCGAAGACGGCCCGGTCCTCGGCGAAGGCGATCTTCTTGGCCGCGTCCTTGACCGGCTGCCAGTCGGCGTCCTGCGCGCCGCGCTCGACGGCATCGACGTCATCGCGGCTGACCGTGAACGGGACCCGCAGCCTGACCAGCGGCCGGGCGTCGCGCACGTGCGCGATGACGCCGTCCGACGGGGCCGCTACCTCCGTCAGGTGACCGGTGTTCACGGCCGCCAGCAGCGGGCCGTCCGGTCCCGTGAGGTCGACGACCCGCCGGGCGGCGACATGCTGCTCGAAGGTCCGGCGCGCTTCCTGCTCGATGTCCGCCCAGGCGGCGCCGGAGATCGGAGCGAGCTCGCGGTACAGGTTGTTCATGCTTAAGTGCTCCTCTTCAGGCTGCCGATACCGAGGGAACCGGAATCCGCGGGAGCCGGATCCGGCCCGGGTGCCGCGCCGGGCGGATCCGGGAGGTCGTCGAGAAAGCCGGCCGACGGCGCGAAGAACAGGCTGCCGGTGACCGCGGTGGAGAAATCGAGGATGCGATCGTAGTTACCGGGCGGGTTACCGGTAAACATGTTGACCAGCATCCGCTCGGTGACGCTGGGAGAAGCGGCGTAGCCGATGTAGTAGGTGCCGAACTCCCCGCGGCCGAACTCCCCGAACGGCATGTTGTGCCGCAGGATCTTGAGCTCGTTGCCGTCGGCGTCGGTGATGACGTTCAGGGCGATGTGCGCGTTGGCCGGCTTGACGCCGTCCGGCATCTCGATGTTGGACAGCTTGCTGCGGCCGATGACCTTCTCCTGGTCATCGACTGTCAGGGCGTCCCACGCCTGCATGTCGTGCAGGTACTTCTGCACGATCACGTAGCTGCCGCCGGCGAACCCTGGATCGGCGTCGCCCACCAGCAGCGCGGGCCCGGCTTCCGGGCCGGCCGGGTTCTCGGTGCCGTCGACGAACCCGAGCAGGTCGCGTTCGTCGAAGAAGCGGAACCCGTGCACCTCGTCGGCCACGGTGACCGCGCCGCCGAGGCGGGGCATGACCTGGCTCACGAACTCGAAGCACATGTCCATCCGGTCGTGCCGGACATGGAACAGCAGGTCGCCCGGCGTGGACACGGCGCGGTGCACGGTCCCGGCGACCTCGCGGAACGGATGCAGCCCGGCCGGGCGCGGCCCGGACAGCAGCCGGTCCCACGCACCGGAACCGATGCCGGCCACGCAGGCGAGGGGGAGACCGGGGGCACGGAATCCGACCGCCCGCTGCAGGCCGGACCAATCGGCGAG
>Ga0136846_1214276_pt1 | contig 11025 bp, 7 predicted proteins | sample HopSoiMetagenom2_FD_96841 | JGI IMG/M metagenome (GOLD analysis project Ga0136846, IMG submission 96841) | Grasslands soil microbial communities from Hopland, California, USA - 2 Assembly 2016 (version 4) | ecosystem: Environmental > Terrestrial > Soil > Grasslands | place: USA: Hopland... | reverse complement strand
CCCCCCCAGACCCCCCAGGGGGCTCAGGCTGGCCGCCCTGGTCGCGGGGTGCGCGGTGCTGGCGGGCTACACCGCCGGCTTCGGCTACGAGCTCACCCGGCCCTCGGTCCCGCCCGCCAATGCCCGCCTGGCGTCCTGGCTGCTCCAGCACCGCCTCACCTACGGCCTCAGCGGCTACTGGACGAGCAGCAGCGTCACCGTCGGCAGCGGCCGGCGGGTCAAGGTCCGGGCCCTGATGCAGTACACGCTGAAGCGGGACCTGTGGATGGCCAAGGCGAGCTGGTACGACCCGGAGGAGCACTACGCCAACTTCGTCGTCCTGGATAGCCAGCCAGGCACTTTCTCGCACTGGGAACCGCGCTTCCTGATCAGGAAGTACTTCGGTGTCCCGGCCCGGACCTACCGCACCGGCCCGTACACGATCATGGTCTGGAACCGGAACCTGCTCACGGCCGTTCCTGTCCGCAGGCCGTCCGCCATCGCCCCCGGCCAGTTCAGCGCGGACCAGATCAGCCTGGCCCCGCTGCGCCCGCCCCTTCGCCGGCTCAGGAGCCGGTGAGGCGGCGCTGCACGATCAGGATCAGGGCGGGCGTCATCAGCGCGGTGATCGAGGAGAGCTGCCAGGCCATCGGCCGCCGCCGGGGGGTGCCCAGCAAGATGATCACGGCCAGCAGGTACACCTCGATGAACGACCGCATGTCGGCGTCCAGGCTGTTCCAGGTGCTCGGGGTGACGACGCAGATCTCGACCAGGTACAGGACCAGGGCCAGCCGCTCGTGCGCCGGCGCGCTGGTGGACCGCAGGCACGCCAGCGCCGCCACCGCGAAGCCCAGCAGGACGGCCAGTTCGAGGAACCACAGGTCGTACTGCTCGAACTGGTGCAGGTGGATGTGACCGAGGTTGTGCCGGAAGGCCTGGAAGGGGGCGATGAACGGCGCGCCCGCGTTCCGGCCGCCGTCGGCGAGCAGCGGGATGGTCCCGGTCGCCAGCTTCACCACGACTTCCCAGGCGATGAAGGCCGCCGCCGGGACCACCCAGGCCAGGTCGTCCCGGCCCGGGCGAACGCGGCCGCGCAGCATGCCGATCACCCGCCAGATCGCGATGGCGGCCACCGCGACCATGACCGTCTCCCTGGTCAGGGCGCCGTACGCGAGGAAGCAGGCGGCCCGCACCGGGCGGCGGGCGCGGACGGCGAGCAGCCCGGCCAGCAGGCAGGCCGCGGCGAGCGGCTCGGCGGTGTCCCGGCTGAGGCTGGTGAGGAGGCCGAAATACCCCGGTATCAGCAGTCCGGCCAGGGCGTGCCGTCCGCCGTCGAGGGCGAACCGGGCGCCGAGCCAGCCCAGCGCCGCGCTGGCGGCGATGTTGACCGCGACCAGCATGACCGGGACGAGGGAGTGCTGGCCGGCCGAGACCAGCCAGGTGATCACCGGGTAGCCGATCCGCATGAACCGGTAGGGCCGGTCCATGGTGATGCCGTACGCGGTGTGGTGAAAGTTGAGCGGGTTGAGCGCCAGCCGGTAGAAGAACTGCCCGTCGTAGCCGTACGTCTTGGCCACCGGCATGCCGGGCGGCAGTTCCGAGGGCGTGGCGAAATGCCGCCCGACCAGGATGAACCGGCTGATCCGGCCACCCGCCCAGGTCTGCCAGCGGGCGAGCGTGACGCCGGTCGCGACGAGCCCGGCGATCAGGGCGGCCGCCGCAGGGCGGTTCATCCAGGCCGCCAGCGAACCGGGTGGCGGCGCGCCGGCGGTATCCCCGGGATCCCCGGTTCCCGGCGGCACGGCGGACTCCGCGACCCGCGCACGGGCCGCCGGCTGCTCCTCACCTGACATGCGGAATTCCTCACGGAAAGCGCCCGGGCCCCGGACGCCGCCACGATTGCGCGGTGAGCTTACCGCACGGGGCTGCGGACCCGGGTGGCGACAGAGGGATAACAAGGCGGATACCCATGCGGCGGAGCGGTAAGGTAAAGCGCCAGAGAGGCGTGACGGGGGGCCATTCGCGGCGCTTCCGAGGCCCCCGGAGGCCTGCCGTAATCAGCCGGAGGTATACGCGGTGACCAGTTTGCCTGATCAGGTTAGCCGAGACATTGTCGTCATCGGGGGGTGCGGACATGTCGGCTTGCCGCTCGCGCTCGCGTTCGCGGACCGGGGTGCCCGGGTGGGCATCTACGACGTCAGCGAAGCGGCGGTCGCCACCGTCAACTCGGGCCGCCTGCCCTTCGCCGAGCCGGGCGCGGACGAGGTGCTGCACCGGGTGCTCGGGGCCGGGCGCCTCGAGGCCTCGGCCGATCCCGCTATCGTGGCCTCGGCCGAGAACGTGGTGGTGGTCATCGGCACGCCGGTTGACGAGCACCTGAACCCGAAGCAGACCGCCATCACCAAGGCGCTCGGCGGCTGCGCCGAATTCCTGCGGGACGGGCAGCTCCTCGTGCTGCGCAGCACGGTGTTCCCCGGGGTGACGGCGCTGGTCGAGAAGATGATGGCCAGGCTGGGACGGCAGGTAGAGGTCGCCTTCTGCCCGGAGCGGATCGCCGAGGGCAAGGCGATGACCGAGCTGTTCGAGCTGCCGCAGATCGTCTCCTCCCGCACCCCGGCCGGGGCGAAGCGGGCGTCCGCGCTGTTCGGCCGGCTGACCAGCAAGCTCGTGGTGATGTCGCCGGAAGAGGCGGAGCTGGCCAAGCTGTTCACCAACGTGTGGCGCTACATCAAGTTCGCCACCGCCAACCAGCTCTACATGATGGCGAACGAGCAGGGCCTGGACTTCGACCGGATCCGGCGCGGGCTGGCCGAGGACTACCCGCGGGCCGCGGACATGCCCGCGGCCGGCTTCGCGGCCGGACCGTGCCTGTTCAAGGACACGATGCAGCTCGCCGCCTTCAACCACAACAACTTCCCGCTCGGCCACGCGGCGATGGCCGTCAACGAGGGCCTGCCGCTGTATGTGGTGCACCGGCTCGAGGAACGGTTCGACCTGGCCTCGATGACCGTCGGGATCCTGGGCATGGCCTTCAAGGGGGGCTCCGACGACATCAGGTCGAGCCTTTCCTACAAGCTCAAGCGGATCCTCGAGTTCAAGGCCGACGCGGTCCTGTGCACCGACCCGTACGTGACCGTCGACCCCGGCCTGCTGCCGCTGGACGAGGTGCTGTCCCGCTCGGACCTCCTCGTCGTGGGGGCGCCGCACCCCGAGTACCGGGGCCTCGCGGTCGACAAGCCCGCCGCCGACATCTGGGACGTGCTGGGGGACGGGGTCCGGATATGACCGAGCGCCCTCGCGTCTCGGTGGTGATACCCGCCTACAACGAGGGCGACGGAATCGTCAACGTCCTGGACCGGCTGTTCGAATCGGTCCGGCTCCCGTCCGAGGTACTGGTCGTCGTCGATACGGACGACGACACCACCATCCCGGTGACCGAGGAGTACGCGCAGAAGGAGCCCCGGCTGCGCTGCCTGGTCAACACCTACGGCCGCGGGCCCGCCAACGCCGTCCGGTTCGGGATCGACGCCGCGGCCGCGCCGGTCGTCGTGGTCACCATGGCGGACGGGTGCGATGACGCCAGGCAGATCGACGAGCTGGTCCGGCTGGTCGAGCGCGGAGTCGCGGTGGCCGCGGCGTCCCGGTACATGCCCGGCGGCCAGCAGGTCGGCGGCCCGGTTCTCAAGAGCGCGATGTCCCGCCTGGCCGGACGTTCGCTGCGGACGTTCGCCCACGTCGGCACCAGGGACGCCACGAACTCGTTCAAGGCTTACTCCACCGCGTTCGTCCGGCAGGTCGGCATCGAGTCCAGGGACGGGTTCGAGATCGGGATCGAGCTGACCGCGAAGGCCAAGCGCCTGCGCCTGCCGGTCGCGGAGATCCCCACCATCTGGCTGGACCGGCAGGCGGGGGTATCGAACTTCAAGATCGCGAAGTGGGTTCCCAGCTACCTCCGCTGGTACCGGTTCGCGTTCGGGCCGCGGCTCACCGCCGATCAGATGCGGGGCCGCGGCACGGGCTATCAAGGTGACCAACAGGAAGGACAGGAATCCTGATGCAGCAGGTGCTGGTCAGCGGATCGGCTGGTTTCATCGGCGGGTACGTTGTCGAAGAGCTGCTGAGGCGCGGCTACGCGGTCATCGGCGTGGACGACTTCTCCAAGTACGGCCGGGTCAGGAAATCCTACGACGACAACCCGCGCTACCGCTTGGTCGAGGGCGACGCCAGGGACGTGGGGCTGATGACCGGCCTGCTGGCCGACTGCGACCACTTCATCGCCGGCGCCGCCATGATCGGCGGCATCTCTTATTTCCATACCTACGCCTACGACCTGCTCGCCACCAATGAGCGGATCATCGCGGCGTCCTGCGACGCCGCGATCGCCGCGCACCGGGACGGGCAGCTGCGGAAGGTCACGTACCTGTCGTCCTCGATGGTCTTCGAGAGCGCCGACGAGTGGCCCTCCTACGAGGGGCAGCAGCGGGAGATACCGCCGCCGCTGTCGTCCTACGGCTTCCAGAAACTAGCGGTGGAGTACTTCGCCCGGGCCGCCTGGGAGCAGTACAAGCTTCCCTATACGCTCGTGCGCCCGTTCAACTGCGTGGGCATCGGCGAGAGCCGTGCCCTCGGCGACGAGGAGATCCTGTCCGGGAACGTCGAGCTCGCCATGAGCCACGTCGTTCCCGACCTGGTGCAGAAGATCCTCAAGGGCCAGGACCCGCTGCACATCCTCGGCTCCGGGGACCAGGTGCGGCACTATACCTACGGCGGTGATCTCGCCGCCGGGGTCGTGACCGCGATGGAGCACGAGGATGCCTTCAACGAGGACTTCAACCTGTCGACGGCGGAGAGCACCACGGTCCGTCAGCTGGCCGAGGTGATCTGGCGCAAGGTCAAGGGCGACGCCGTCCCGCTGCGGCTCGTGCACGACGAGCCGTTCCAGTACGACGTCCAGCGCCGGGTGCCCGACACCGAGAAGGCCAAGAAGGTACTGGGCTTCGAGGCCTCCACTACCCTCGACCAGATGCTCGACGAGGTCATCCCCTGGATCGACGCGGCCATCAAGGCAGGAACCATCTAGGTCATGGCGGTCGGCACCGACCCGGACCAGGGAACGGCGGAGAGCCGGTCCCCTGACCCCCCGTCATCGCCCGGCCGGCGGCCGTGGTGGGTCTGGGCGGTGCCCTTCGCGGTCCTGTTCGCGGTGCTCTGCGTGCGGAACCGCTTCCTGTTCACCACCCGCCTGTACGAGCAGGGCGACGCGGGCGCCAACTCCATCCTGATCGAGCAGGCTAAGCACTTCACCCTGCTGACCGGCAACTACTCCAGGGAGCACTTCCACCATCCCGGGCCCGCCTACCTGTACGTGCAGGCCGCGGGGGAGTACCTGTTCCAGGGCGTGCTGCACCTGGTGCCGACGGCCTGGAACGCCCACATGCTCTCGGTGTTCGCGCTTGACTGCGCGTTCGTCGCGCTGGCCGCCGGGATCGCCTGCGGGTGGACGCGCTCGCTCCGCGGCGCCGCGGCCTGCCTGGCCGTCTTCGCCGGCTTCGTGATCGCCTACCCGTGGATCCTGAACTCCGACTGGATGCCGCACATGTACGTGCTGGCGTACATGGTGTTCATCATGGCGGCGGGCTCGCTGGCGGCCGGGCGGATGCAGGACGCCTGGATCTTCGCGCTGACCGGATGGTTCCTGATCCACGGGCACGCCTGCTTCCTGCTCTTCGTCCCGGCCGTCACGGCGGCCGTCCTCGCCGCGGTGATATGGCCACGCCGGCGCCGGCTCAAGGCCGCCGCCCGCGGCTTCTTCCGCGCGCAGCGCCGCAACTGGATCCCGGCCGCCGCGATCAGCGCGCTGTTCGCGCTGCCGATCGTGATCAACCTGGCGCTGCACTGGCCGGGTGACTTCGGCAAGTACATCTCCTACGGCGGCTCCGGCCGGGCCGGCGGCCACGGCGCGCGGCCGGTGGCCGAGTACGCGCTGTGGTTCTGGTGGCCGCACCACCACGCCTGGCTCGCGCCGCTGCTCGGCTACCCGGCGGCGCTCGCCGCCGCGCGCTGGCTCAGCCCGGCCCGGCTGCGCGGGTTCCTGCTCGCGATGCTGGCCGTCAACGTGGTCTCCTCGCTGGCCTTCCTGCTCTACGCGGCGGCCGGCATCGACGACCTGACCGAGTACTACATCGGCTACTTCTACTGGTCGGCTCCGCTGATCACGGTGCTGGTCATCGTGCTGTCCGCGGTCGAGGCGCTCCCGCCGCGGGGGGAGCTAGCCGCCCGGCTCGGCACCGGGGCCGCGCTCGCAGCCGCCGCGGCGGGCGTCGCCGTGCTGGCGGTGATCCCGGGCACCCGCACCGGCAGCACCAACGACATCGACCAGGCCCTGCCGCGGGTGGTGGCCACTCTGGCCGCGCGGGCGCCGGGCCAGGTGATCGTGCTGCGCATCGACCACCCGGCCTGGGTCGAGACGGCCGGGTTCCTGGTCCAGGCGGAACGGACCGGGGTCCGCGCCTGCCTGGACGACCCGTGGTTCACGTTCCTGATGACCAGGCAGTTCATCTGCACCCCGGCCGAGGCCGCGGGCGGCCGGGCCTACTGGTTCCACACCCCGGGCGGACTGCCGCCGCATGCGCCGGTCCTCCTGCGCTTCAGCGGCATCGCGGTCGTGCCCGCCTCGCCATGACCAGCCTCGGGCGCTACCAGGAGGCCGCCGCCCCGGCTGCCCCGCCCGCCCGGGCCCCGGCGGGCCGCCCCCTGCTCGCCCGCCGGGCAGCCCGGGCCGGGCTCGTCGTGCTGGCGACGGCGGGGCTGTACTTCGCCTACTGGCGCCAGTCGCTGGCGGTGGGGCTGTCCTCGGACGGGTCGGGGAACATCCTGCAGGCCTGGGACATGCTGCACGGCAACCTGCTGCTGAGCCACTGGTGGGTATCGGACGTATCCTTCTACACCACCGAGCTGCCGCAGTACGCGCTGATCGAGGCGATCACCGGGCTGGGCCCGTGGGTGGTGCACGCGGCCGCGGCCATGACCTACACGCTGCTCGTCATGCTCGGCGCCCTGCTAGCCCGGGGGGCGACCCCCCGCAACCCCCCGATCACGGAGGGGGCTCCCGCCCCCCCGTACCCCCCCGGGGCTTGGGCCCGTGCCCTGCTGGCCGCCGTCCTGATGGTGTCGCCCCAGCTCAGCGCCACCTCGATCGTGCTGCTCTCGCCGGACCACACCGGCACCGCGGTGCCGCTGCTGGTGATCTGGCTGCTGATCGACAGGGTCCCGGAGTCACGGCCACGCTGGTACGTGCCCGTGCTGGTGGGCCTGATGTTCACCCTGGCCATGGTGGGCGATCCGGTCATCCTGCTCACCGGCGTCGCGCCGCTGGTGCTCATCGGCACCGGCCGCGCCGTCACCGGGCTGGTCAGGAGCGGGCTGCGGCACGTGCCCGCGTGGTACGAGCTGAGCCTCGCGATGGCGGCCGCGGCCGGCGGCGTGGCCGGTTCTTACGGGCCGCGCGTGATGGCCGCCCTGGGCGGGTACCAGCAGTCGCCCGTCAGTGCCGACACGGACCTGAGCCAGCTGCAGCACGGGTCGTGGGTGACCCTGCAGGGCTTCCTCGAGCTGTTCGGCGCGAACGTCTTCAACCCGGCCTTCTACGGCACCACGACGCCGGCCGAGGTCGCCTTCGTGTGGCTGCACCTGGCCGGGGCGCTGGTCGTCACCTGCGGGCTCGTCGTCGGCCTGGTGCGGATCTTCCGGCCCGGCGACCTGATCGTGCCGGTGTTCGCGGTGGCCATCCTGGCCAACGCGGGCGCCTACATGATCAGCACGCACGCACAGGACCTGCTGGGCGCGCGCGAGATGGCCGCGATACTGCCGCTCGGCGCGGTGCTGGCCGGCCGCGTGCTCGGGGACCGGCTCGCCGCCTGGACCCGGGCGGCGCGCTACTGGCTCGCCCCCGCGCTCGCCGTGCTGACGGCCGGCTACCTCGCCACGCTCGGCTTCGGCGGTGCGCAGCCCGCCCGGCCGGGCCCGAACGAGCCGCTGGCCGCCGTGCTGACGGCGCACGGGCTCACCGGCGGGCTGGCCACGTACTGGCAGGCCAACAGCACGAACGTGGACAGCCACGGCCGGATCGTCATCAGCGCCGTGGCGCAGGACGTCCATGACCGCCTGGTGCCCTACCTGTGGGAGACGAACGAGGCGAACTACGACCCGGCCCGGCGCTACGCCAACTTCGTCGTGGCCGACGGCCCCTCCGCGCTGCCCGGCATGAAGCTGTCCGCCGAGCTCACCTTCGGCCGCCCGGCGCAGATCTTCCAGGCCGGCGGCTACACCATCATGGTCTGGAACAAGAACCTGCTCGCCGAGCTGAACGACCCCGGCATCACCTGACCCGGCCCCGGCTGGCTACATGTACAGGGTGCGGCGGCGGGCCACGACGGCCAGGGCCGGCAGGACGCAGGCGACGATCACGCCGAGATAGGCCCAGTTGATGTAGCGCCGCGGTGTGGCCAGCAGCAGCACCAGCGCCATCAGGTAGGGCTCGATGAGCGAGCGCCCCTCGCCGAACGTGCTGGTCCAGATCTGGCTGGACAGCAGGCCGAGCTGGAGCACGAAGAACACGAACGCGAGGCGCTCGTGCCCCGGCGCGGTGGTGACCGCGAGCACGACCAGCCCGGCCACGACGAAGACCGCCAGCGTGGCGTACTCCAGCATGGCGATGTCGATGGGGCTCAGGTGCGCGGTGTTGATGTGCTGGGCGTTGTACTTCAGCGCGTCGGCCATCGCGGTGAACGGCGCGGTGAGGTTCCGGCTGGTGTTCGCCAGCAGCGGGAACTCGCCCCTGACCACGAAGTGCACCGCCACCTCGAGCACCCCGTACCCGACGGCGGGCACGACCCAGGTCAGGTCGGCCAGGCCGGGGTTGGCGCGGCGGCGGGCGATCGCGATCAGCCGGGTGACCGCGATCGCGGCGGGGGCGAACAAGATGGTTTCCCGGGTGATCGCGCCGTAGGCGAGCAGCGCGGTGGCCAGCACGTACATGCCACCGGTGCCGCGCCGGTAGGCGAGCAGGCCGCCCAGCATGCAGGCCTCCGCCAGCGGCTCGGCGGTGTCCCGGCCCACGCTGATGACCAGGCCGAAGTAGGCGGCGAAGGCGAGCCCCCACAGGGCGTGCCGGCCGGACTGGCGGGCGAACGCGCCGCCGAGCATCGCCATGGCCGCCACCCCGAACAGGTTGAGCACGACCAGCACGACCGGCACGAGCTGATGCTGGCCGAGGGAGAAGATCCAGGCCAGGATCGGGTACCCGATGCGGGTGTAACGGTACGACTGGTCCATCGTGATGCCGAACGCGGTGGCGTGCCAGTTGAACGGGTCCAGCGCGAGCCGGTAGTAGAACTGCCCGTCATAACCCGCCGACGGCACCAGCCGCAGCCCGGGGGAGAGCTGGGCCCGGTGCGTGAAGGTGTGCCCGGCCATGATGAACAGGCTGAGGTGGCCCTTGGCCCAGATCTGCCAGCGGGCCAGGGCGAACCCGGTCCAGCCGAGGAACGCGATGATCCCCGGAACAAGAGGCCGGTTCAACGTGGACCACGACGCTGGTGAGCTGGGCCGGAGAGACTTACCCTCTTCCGACGTCGACGTGAGCTGCAACCGCGAGCCTCCACCATGGCTATCAGCGTGAAGGAAATTCTTGGCCAGGCGCGCGCAGCTTACCAGAGCGACCCCGTACGCTGTGACCGGCTGCAACGAATACGAACCGCCCGCGAGCACGCGAAGGACGTGTGGTGACCGTGCCGAAAAGCGAGGCGGCGGAGAAGCCTTCCGCACCGCCTCCCGTGACCGTGGCGCCGCGCGCCCCGGACCGCCGCCTGACCGCCCGCCGCCTGCTCATCGCCGCGGCGGCCGTCCTGGCGGTGGCGCTGCTGTTCCTCGCCTACCTGCGGGTGTCCCGGACGTACCCGGAGAACTCCGACGAGTCGAACGACCTGCTGATGGCGTGGGACATGCTGCACGGCAACGTCCTGCTGCACGGCTGGTACCTGTCCGACGTCTCGTTCATCACCACCGAGCTGCCGCAGTACGCCCTGCTGGTGCGCCTGTTCGGGCTGCACGCCGACACCGCCCACATCGCCGCGGCGATGACGTACACCCTGGTGGTGATCCTGGCGGTGCTGCTGGCCCGCGGCGCCGCCGGCCAGGTGCCCCGCGGCGAGGGCCGGGCGCGGATGCTGCTGACGGCGGCCCTGGTGTTCGCCCCCCAGCTCGGCGTGGCCGTCTTCGTCCTGCTGCTGTCCCTCGGCCACATCGGCACGGCCGTGCCGCTCCTGCTGACCTGGCTGGTCCTCGACCGCTGCCCGCGGCGCTGGTACACCGTGGTGGCTGTCGGGCTGCTGCTGGCCTGGGTGCTCGTCGCCGACCCGCTGGCGCTGCTGGCCGGCGTGGCGCCGCTGGTCGCGGTGTGCGCGCTGCGCGCCGCCCGCGACGCCCGCCGTCAGGGCGGGCAGGCCGGGGCCGTCCTGCGCGCCAACTGGTACGAGCTGTCCCTGGCGGTGGCGGCCATCGCCGCCCAGGGCCTGGCCTCGCTGGCGGGCCGGGTGCTCCAGGCCTACCTGCACCCGGTGCCCTACCAGCTGGCCCCGCTGGGCACCTGGCCCAGGCACGCCTATGTCACGGCGAAGGGGCTGCTCGCGCTGTTCGGGGCCAAGCCGCAGGGGCCGCCCGCCGCGCTGGCCTTCTCGCTGCTGCACCTGGCCGGCGTCGTCCTGGTCGGGTGGGCCGCCTGGCGGGTGGCGCGGCACTTCTGGTCCTGGCCCGACCTGATCAGCCAGATCCTGCTCGTCGCGATGGTCGTCAACGTGGCCGCGTACGTGCCGAGCACGCTGGCCAACGCGACCGACCTGAACGCGCGGGAGTTCGCGATCGTGCTCCCGTACGGTGCGGTCCTCGCGGGCCGGACCCTGGCGGCCGGCCTCCTCACCGGCAGGCGCCCGGCCCTGCTGGCCGGCCGGGCCGGCGTCCTGACCGGCGGCGTCCTGCTCGCCGGGTATG
>Ga0136846_1237415_pt1 | contig 11028 bp, 11 predicted proteins | sample HopSoiMetagenom2_FD_96841 | JGI IMG/M metagenome (GOLD analysis project Ga0136846, IMG submission 96841) | Grasslands soil microbial communities from Hopland, California, USA - 2 Assembly 2016 (version 4) | ecosystem: Environmental > Terrestrial > Soil > Grasslands | place: USA: Hopland... | reverse complement strand
TCCGCGCTCCGGAAACGCAGGCCCCACAGCACCACAAGTCGAGCAAGACCCTGACCGGCCGGTTCGGCACTCCAGAGGACATCGCCGCCGCGGTCCGCTTCCTCACCGGCCCGTCCGCGCGCTACATCACCGGCCAGGTCTTGCACGTGAACGGCGGCGCGTATCTCGGCTGACCCGCGCCGGAGGAGACCCGATGGCCGTGACGCTGAACGTGAACGGGCGGCGACACACGATCGCCGCAGCCCCGGAAACGCCCCTGCTCTACCTGCTCCGCAACGATCTGGATCTCAACGCCGCCAAGTTCGGCTGCGGGATGGCGCAGTGCGGGGCCTGCACCGTGCTGGTGGACGGCAAGGTGGTGCGCTCCTGCGTCACGCCCGCCCTGGCGGTGAAGGACGCCAAGGTCACCACGTTGGAGGGGCTGGGCTCTCTGGAGAATCCGCACCCGCTGCAGAAAGCCTTCATCGCCGAGCAGGCGGCGCAGTGCGGCTACTGCATCGCGGGGATGTTGATGGCGGCGAAGGCGCTGCTCGACGAGAATCCGGGCCCCTCCGAGCCCGAGATCCGCCAGGCGCTCGCGGGCAACCTCTGCCGCTGCGGCACGCACAACCGGATCGTCCGCGCCATCCAGCGCGCCGCCAAGGAGATGTCGCCATGAGCGCCGGGAAGATCACGCGGCGCGACCTTCTCGAGCGGGCCGCGGCACTGACGGTGGGCTTTTCCTTGCTGCCGCTCGCCCGCGGGCTGGCCCAGGCTCCCGCGACGCTGCCGGGCAGCCTGCAGAAGAACCGCAAGCTCGACGGGTGGCTGCGCATCAACGCCGACGGCACGGTGACGGCCTTTACCGGCAAGGTGGAGATCGGGCAGGGCATCGTGACCGCGCTCGCCCAGATCGTCAGCGACGAGCTGGACGTGGAGTACCGGCGCATCGAGATGGTCTCCGGCGACACCTCCCGCACGCCCGACGAGGGCGTCACCTCCGGCAGCCGCTCGATCGAGGAGTCCGGGACCGCGCTGCGCTTCGCCTGCGCCGAGGCGCGGGGCATCCTGCTCGACACTGCCGCCGCGAAGCTGGGCGTGGACGCCGCATCGCTGCGCGTGGAGGACGGCGTCGTCCTCGCCCCCAGCGGCGCGCGCGCCACCTACTGGGACCTCACCAGCCAGGCGATGCTCCAGCGCGAGGCCACCGCCAAGGCGAAGCCCAAGCCTGCCTCGGCACATCGCCTGATCGGCAAGAGCGTTCCGCGCCGCGACATCCCCGCGAAGGTGACGGGCGGCGTTGCCTACGTGCACGACATGCGCCTACCCGGAATGCTCTTCGGCCGCGTGGTCCGTCCGCCCTCGCCGCGGGCGCAGCTCGTCTCGCTGGACGAGCGGGCCGTGCGCGCCCTGCCCGGCGTGGCCGCCGTCGTCCGCGATGGCAGCTTCCTCGCCGTGGCTGCCGAGCGCGAGGAGCAGGCCATCGCGGCGATGAAGGCGCTGCGCAAGGGCGCGAAGTGGAAGCAGGCCGCCTCCCTGCCGCCCTCGGGCCGCAAGCTCTTCGATCACATGCGCAAGCAGCTGGCGCAGGATTCGGTCGTGAGCGACAAGAACGAGGCGGCGGCGCCGGCGGTCAAGACCCTGGAGGCCACGTTTACGCGCCCGTTCCAGGCGCACGCCGCCATCGGGCCCTCCTGCGCGGTGGCGCAGTGGCAGGACGGCAAGTTGCACGTCTGGAGCCACACCCAGGGCGTCTTCCCGCTGCGCGGCGAGCTGGCGAAGGCTCTCAAGATGCGGCCTGCCGACATCACCGTCACGCACCGCGAAGGCTCGGGCTGCTATGGGCACAACGGCGCCGACGACGTGGCGCTCGACGCGGCGCTCTGCGCGCGCGCGACGTCGGGGAAACCGGTCAAGCTGCAGTGGATGCGCGACGACGAGTTCCGCTGGGAGCCGTACGGGTCGGCGATGCTGATCGATCTGCGGGCCGCGCTCGACGCCAAGGGCAACGTGGTGGAGTTCCGCAACGAGCTCTGGAGCCACACGCACAGCACGCGGCCCGGCGAGTCGGACGGCACCAATCTGCTCTCCGCCTGGTACTTGAAGGACGCGCAGCGGCCCGGATCGGCGCGCAACATTCCCCAGCCTGCGGGCGGAGGCGACCGCAACGCCATCCCGCTCTACGTCTTCCCGCGCCAGCGCGTGATCAACCACCTGCTGCCGGAGATGCCGGTGCGTGTCTCGGCGCTGCGCACGCTCGGGGGCTATGCCAACGTCTTCGCCATCGAGTCCTTCATGGACGAGCTCGCCGCCGCGGCCGGTCTCGACCCGGTGGAGTTCCGCCTCCGCCACCTCGCCGATCCCCGCGCCAAGGCGGTGATCGAGGCGGTGGCGTCCAAGTCGGGCTGGCGGGCCGGACAGCCCGGCGATGGACGGCGCGGCCGCGGAATCGGATTCGCCAAGTACAAGAACCTGGCCGCCTACGTCGCGGTGGTGGCCGAGGTGGAGGTCGATCGCGCGACGGGCGCCATCAAGGTCCCGCGCGCCTGGGCGGCGGCCGACGCGGGTTTGATCGTCAACCCCGATGGGCTCGTCAACCAGATCGAGGGCGGCATCATTCAATCCACCAGCTGGTCGCTGCGCGAGTCCATCGCGTACGATGGCACGCGCATGTTGACCCGCTCCTGGGCCGACTACCCGATCCTGCGCATGACGGAGGTTCCCTCCGTGGAGGTGACGCTCATCGATCGCCCCGAGGAGCGATCGGTGGGGGCGGGCGAGTCGTCCCAGGGGCCGGCGGTGGCCGCCATCGCCAACGCGGTGGCCCACGCCACCGGCCGGCGGATCCGCGACTTGCCGTTCACGCCGGAGCGCGTGAAGTCGGCGCAGACCTAGGCCATCGAGCCGGCGGGTGGGAATGTCGGTCTGACCCTGACCGGACGCCGGGGATGGGGCGGGGCCGCATTGAGTGCCTTGGCCGACGGCTCCTCATTCCTCGGATTGCAGGACAAGGCAGGCAAGAGGCTACGAGAGGACGTCGATTCGCGCACGGTGGCCCGGCGCGGAGGCGAGTTTCTCGTCGGCCGTGACGAGGGGGGCCTCGAGGAGCTCCGCAAGCGCGACGTAGGCGGCGTCGTAGCCGGTGAGGTTCGCACGCAGCTCCCACATGCGCGGCAAGAGCGGCACGTGCGTGTATCGGTGGAGGGGCAAGTCCGCCAGGTCGGCGAGCGCCGAGCGGGCCCGGGCGTTGGAAACCTCTCCGGCACGCTGGTAGCGGCGGAGGACGTGTAGCACCTCGACGTCGAGCAACTCGGGAGCGATGAGGCGCTCCGTTCCTGCCGAGAGCGCTTTCCGCCAGCTTGCGCCTCTTTCCGTTCCCAGGAGGAGCTCGATGACCGCCGACGCGTCGACGACGATCACCGCGCGTCGCGCTCCGCGCGGACTGCCCGGGCAGGGCTCTCGCCTGGCTGCACGCTTTCGCGGTGCGAGATCCGCTCCAGGATCTCGTCGAGCGACGGACGCTCGGCCACCGCTCGCAGCTCGCGGAGCAGGAATTCGGACAGGCTCATCCCTGCCTTCGCGGCACGAGCGCGCAGGACGGCGTGCAGCCGATCGGGAACGTCACGGATCTGCACCATCTTGGACATGTGTGTAGCATGACGAACATGCGTAGCGCATGTCAAGGCGATCTCCTGCTCGTTCTAGCCCGGGCGCCGCGTTGACGCTCCTAGCGACTCCCGGACGCTGCGGCCGGCGCGGGCTTCGCCCGCCTCCACACCACCTGCGCAGTGCCCGTGCCGACCGATGGCATGGGGTTGATGGCGTGCATCTCGTCGTCTTGGATCTGCACGATGCGCTTCTGGTCGCTGCCGCTCCAGTTGGGATAGGTGGCGCTGTCCACGTGCAGCACCAGGGCCTTGTCGCCCTCGTTCACCGTCCAGGTGCCGAAGTAGCCGATGCCGCCCTGGACGGCCGCGGCATTCTCCTCCGGCGTTCCCTTCATGCGGTTGTTGGAGGCAAACTTCGCCACGTCGCCGCGCGTGATCACCACCGTGAAGTGCCCGTCGGCGCCGAGGATCATCGAGCCCTTGGGGTGCGGTCCGAAGACCTCCAGCTTGTTGCCGCCTCCCTCGAACGTGTCGGCCACGATGGTCCAGGTGCCGACCAGCTGCTGCTTGAGCGTCTTCGCCGGGCCGGCGGCCCGCGCCGCAACCGAGACGGCGAGTGCGGCCAGCGCTAGCTTGTGGTTCATGGTCTCTCCTACTTGCCGGCGGTCTCGGCGTGCTTCTTCACCATCGCCTCCGCGTCCTTCCACACGCTGCGGTCGACCAGCTTGTCGTAGGCCACCGGCGTCTTGCCGGGCTTGATGCTCCCGAGCTCCTTCTCCACCGTCACCACCGACTCCAGATTCTCCCGCGGCAGGCCGTCCTGCCCCACCGGCCACAGCCCCATCTTCACCAGGCGCGGCAGCGCCTCCTTGGCGATCTTCTCGCTGCGCCCGGTCATCCGCGCCGCGATGGGCGCGACGCGGGCGACGTTGGCCGGGTTCACGGTGAATCGGGTGGCATCGATGATGGCGGCGAGCATGCGCACGTAGGCGTCGCGCTTCTGGCCCAGCCGCGCGCGGGTGGTCACCAGCGAGAGGTAGTGGCTGCGCTGGTTGACGTCCTGGAACGACTGGACGACGGTGAGTGGACGCCCCAGCTGCTCCTCCAGCACCGGCACGTCGTCGAGGTGGAGCACGCCGAGCTTGAGCTGCCCGGCCACCATGGCCGCGCCGACGTTGGTGCTCATTGCCACCAGCTTCACCCGGTCGAGCTTCAGCCCGCAGGGCCGGATCAGCTGCTCCAGCGCGGCGGCTCGCGCCCCGCCGATGGAGTCGACGCCCACCGACTGGCCGTCCACGTCCTTGCACTTGCCCAGCGCGGCGTCCGTGGAGCCGAGCAGCCAGTCGGGATTCTGCATCCCGTAGAAGGCCACCAGATCCACGCCGCCGTTGGAGATCATCCTCACCACCACCGGCGTGGGCGAGAGCGAGATGTCGATGTCCCCAGCCACCACGGCCTGCGCGGCGGCGGCACCGGAGTCGAAGGTGCGCACGTCGACGTCGACGCCGTACTTCTTGAAGAAGCCCTCGTCGCGGGCCACGTAGGTGACCACGCTTCCGAACACCGGTGGCACGCCCGGCATCGCCACCCTGAGCTTCTCCTCGGCCCCGGCGCCCAGGGCTGCCGCCATCAGCGTCACCGCCAGCAGCCGCCGGATCGTCTTCGCGGTCGTCATTTGCGCACCTCCAGCCCGTCGCTGACCGGCACGTTCTCGGGCCGCAGCGGCAGGTGCGCCGCCTTGGCCGCAAGCTCCAGCAGCGCGGCGAAATCGCAATCAACGTAGCCGTTGCCGATCAGCCCCTGCACGATCTCGCGCACCGCCGCCGCCAGCGGCATGGGCACCTCCAGACTGCGCGCGGCGGCAAGGCCCAGGTCGAGGTCCTTGCGCAGCAGCACCGGCGTGAAGGTGGGCGCGAAGTCGAGGTTGACGAAGGCCGGCGTCTTGTAGCGCGTGAAGGTGGAGCCGAGGACGCTCTTGTTGATGAAGTCGAGGAAGGCGTGGCGCGGCACGCCGGCCTTCTCCGCCAGCACGGTGATCTCCGCCAGCGACTGCGCGATCACGCCGAGGAAGACGTTGTGGCAGATCTTCACCGTGCGGGACAGATCGCCCTCGCCGACGTAGCTCACGCCCTCGCCCAATGCCTCCAGGTAAGGCAGCGCTTCGTCGAAGGCGGCGCGCGAGCCCGACACCACCAGGCTGAGCCGGCCGGCCTTCACCACCTTGCCGTTGCCGCTCACCGGCGCTGCCAGCAGCGCGCACCCGGCCTGCGCCGCGGCGGCGCGGGCCTTGGCCGACGCCTCCTGCGAGACGGTGGAGCAGTCGACGATGATGTGCGGGACGCGGCCGGATCGCGAGAGCAATCCGGAAGGGCCGGTCACCACCTCGAGCAGGTCTTGCGAAGCGGAGACCATGGTGAAGACGATGTCGCGGTCGGCCAGCGCAGCGGGAGAGTCCACGATGCGCGCGCCGTCGGCGGCCAGCGGCTCGGCCTTGGCGCGCGTGCGGTTGTACACCGCCACGTCGGCGCCCTTCTTCAAGAGCCGCGCCGCCATGGGGAAACCCATGCGGCCGATGCCAATCCAGCCGAGCTTGTGCTTCTTCAGATCGGTGGTCATCGCACCCCCATTCGGTGGTGGAAACTCATACACCGCGCCGACAAGGCGACCAAATGCGCGCGTCGGGACGCATCGATCACTCGACAGCCTCTTCCCGCCAGAGGCCCAGCGCCTTCTGCACCGGGCGGTCGGAGAAGCTGAACAGCACCGCCTCGTCGGTCGCCTGGTGGCGGACGGCGCTCCAGGATGGCGCGACGAAGATGTCCCGCGGGCCCCATTCGAGGACCTGTTCTCCCACCGTGCTCCGGCCGCGCCCTTCCACCACCGCGTAGACGGTGCCGTCGGTGGAACGGGCCGCCTCGCCGCGAAACCCTTTCGGGAGCAGCTGCACGAAGGCGGCGATGGTGGGCATCGGATATCCGCCCGTGGCCGGGTTGGCGTACTGCATCTTCGCGCCGTGGCAAGGATGGAGGGGGCCGTTGCGCGCGAGCGCGGCGAGCGCGGCGCGCGCCTGTTCGTACGGGTAGCAGAAGACGGGCGACGAGAGCGACCGCGGGTCGTGCTCCAGCGGCAGCAGATTCGATCCGTAGCGGGCCATCGAGTCGCGCTCGGGACGGGCCACCGGCTGCGTCTCTTCGGGATGTCGCTCGAAGAAGCCCGCGTCGAAGAAGGCCACCATGGGGATGTCGAGGCCGTCCAGCCAGATGACCGGCTCGTCGCCGGGGTTGCCGTGGTCGTGGAAGGTCCACGAGGGCGTGAGGATGAAGTCGCCCGGCCGCATGGTGGTGCGTTCGCCGTCCACCGCCGTGTAGGCGCCGGTGCCTTCGAGCACGAAGCGGAGGGCGGACTGCGCGTGGCGGTGGCTGGGCGCGATCTCGCCGGGAAGGATGAGCTGCAGGCCGGCGTAGAGCGTGTGCGTGATCGACGAAGCGCCGCGCAGGCCGGGGTTCTCCAGCACCAGGACGCGGCGCTCCGCCTCCTCCATGCTGACCAGCCTGCCCGCTTCCATGAGATGTGCGCGCGCTGTCTGGTAGCGCCACAGCGCCGGAACGCACGGCGTGCGCGGCTGCGGCGGCACCAGGTCGCGGAGCACTTCCCAGAGAGGCGCCAGGTTCTCGCGCCCGATCCGCCGGTAGAACGCCTCGCGCTCGGCTGTTTGTTCGGCGGGCGCAGTCATGGGACGGAGGCCCCGGTCTGCAGGGCGCGCTCGCCCTCCGGGGCTCGGCGCAGGAAGGAGATGCAGAGCGCGGCGGCCGAAGCGATCAGCACCGGGATGGCGGCGACGATGAAGATCTGCCGCGTGGGCCAATGGAGCGAGAGGAGCAGGCCGCCGATGGCGGGACCAACGATCGAACCGATCCTGCCGATGCCCAACGCCCAGCCCACGCCCGTGGACCGGATGGGCGTGGGATACGCGCTGGCCGTCAGGGCGTTGGCCCCGGTCTGCCCGCCCACCACGCAGAAGCCGGCGCCGAAGACCGTGATCGCCAAGGCGGTCAAGGAGACGCCGGCGGTGCCGATCAAGAGCACGAATCCGCTGGCGGCGAGGTAGGTGAGCGCGAGCATGAAGAAGGGAGAGAACCGATCGAAGAGCCGACCCAGGAGCAGGGTCCCGATGGTGCCTCCCCACTGGTACCCGGCCGTGATCAGCGCCGCCCGGTCCAGCGGGATGCCCGAGTCGTGGATGATGGTGGGGAGCCAGTTGGTGATGAAGTAGAGATCGAGCAGGCTCATGAAGAAGACCACCCAGATGAGCAGCGTGAACGGCGCCCGCCCTTGCGCGAAGAGCTGCCGGACCAAGAAGCCCTTCGCCTTGTGCTCCTCCACGGTGAAGGTGGCGCCGTCGGGAATGGCGACTGCGCGGTCGATCCTTCGCAGGATGGCTGCGACCTTTGCGCCTCTTCCGCCCTGCACCACCAGGTAGCGGATCGACTCCGGCACCGCGGCCACCAGCAGCGGAAAGAGCAGGCACGGCACCACGCCGCCGAGGACGAACACCGACTTCCACCCGAAGCGGGAGATCAGGCTCGCCGCCGCCAGCCCGCCGAAGGCGGCTCCCAGCGAGAAGCCACAGAACATGATCATCACGGCGGTGGCGCGGATGCGCTTGGAGGCGTACTCGGTCGTCAGGGCGATGGCGTTGGGCATGGCGCCGCCCAGACCCAGGCCGGTGAGGAAGCGCAGCGCGGCCAGCGACCGCACCGAGTCGGCGGTAGGGGTGAGCAGCGACATGAGCCCGAAGAAGAGCGCGCAGAGCACCAGCACGGGCTTGCGGCCGAAGCGATCGGCGATGGGGCCAAAGGAAAGAGCGCCGAGCATCAGTCCGAAGAGGCCGGCGGAGAACACCGAGGTGAGCGCGGCGCGATCCACGTGCCAGGACTTGACGATGGCGGGCGCCACGTATCCGATCGCCTGGGTGTCGAAGCCGTCGATGAACACGATCAGGCCGCAGAGCGCGAAGACCTGGACCTGGAACCAGCTCAGGCCCCTGCGGTCGATGAACTCCTGGACGTCGAACGTGGCCATCAACCACCTCCGTCGGGGACTGCGCTGCCCAGCGACTCACGGTCGTATCCGGCGACGCGCTGGTAGCCTTCCGAGATGGCCTTCAGCTCGTCGAGCCCGATCACGTCCTCGATCCGGTCGAAAGGCTTGTCGCCGCTGCGGAGGAAGACCTCGCGCAGGATGGCGTCGGGCGGGTTCTTGCGGTTCATCCGCACCACCCGCGCGGTGACCTCGCGCCGTCGCGCCTCGTACTCGAGCAGCGCCTGGCAGGGGTCGGCGTGCGCGGCGAGCGCATCCGCCAGCGCGCGGGCGTCGAGGATGGCCTGCCCGGCTCCGTTCGAGCCCCGCGGGACCATGGGATGCGCCGCGTCGCCCAACAGGGTGACGCGTCCCTGCGTCCACCAGGGCAGCGGCTCCTGGTCCACCATGGGGAACTCGAGCATCTGGTCGGCAGCGCGGAGGAAGGCGGGAACGTCGAGCCAGTCGAAGTGCCAGTCCTGGAAGGCGCCGATGAAGTCCTCCAGCTTCCCGCGCCGGCTCCAGTCGCGCCCGAGGTGCCGCGGCGTCTCGATCTCGGCGACCCAGTTGACCAGCTGCCGTCCCTCCGCGTCGATGCGCTCGCGGATCGGATAGATGACCATCTTGCCGCATGTCAGCCACCCCGCGCGCACCAGGCTCGCCCCGGAGAGGACGGGTGGCCAGCGCGTGACGCCGCGCCACATGTTCACGCCGGTGTAGAGCGGCTCGCCCTCGTCGGGGAAGAGCTGCTTGCGGATGACGGAGTGGATCCCGTCGCAGGCCACCACCACCGTCCCGCGTTGGGGCGGCAGCTCCTCGCCGGTGACGCTGCTCTTGAACAGGGCCGAGGCGCCTCCGGCGTCCTGCTCGAAGCCGATGCACTTCCAGCCGGTCTGGACGCAATCGCCGCCCAGGCGCAGCCGCACCGCATCGAGCAACACTTGATGGAGGTCGCCGCGGTGGATGGAGATCTGCGGCCACTCGTATCCGCCCCAGCGCCCCAGCGGCTCGCGGTAGATGAGCTGGCCGAAGCGGTTGAAGAACACCGCCTCGCGGGTTTGCACCGCAGCCCGCTCCAGCGCGGCCGAAAGCCCCAACCGGTCGAGCTCCCGGGTGGCGTGGGGAAGCAGGTTGATGCCGACGCCGACGGGCCGGATCTCGGGAGAGGATTCGAACACGCGCGAGCGGATGCCCGCTTTCTCCAGGGCCAGCGCCAAGGTGAGGCCGCCGATTCCGCCGCCGGCGATCACGACTTCCATGCTCAGCCACCCCCGAGCGCCGCCGTCCAGTCCTTGCCTTCGAGGATCTCCTTCAGGCGGCGCAGGAACGCCGCCGAGTACGCTCCGTCGAGGGCGCGGTGATCGAACGACTGCGCCAGCACGCCCACCGGATGCACCACCACGCTGTCGCCCTTGGCCACCGGCTTCTTCACCACGCCGTCGAGCGAGAGGATGGCCACTTGCGGCGGCAGGATGATGGCAGCCGTCAGCAAGGTCCCGAAGCGCCCGTTGTTGGTGATGGTGTAGGTGCCCCCGGTGACATCGTCGGGCCGCAGCTTTCGGGCGCGCGCGCTTTCGGCCAGCGCCCGGATCTCGCGCGCCAGATCGGGCAGCGACTTCACCCCCGCGTCCTTCACCACCGGCACGATCAGCCCGCCTTCGCCCAGATCCACCGCGATTCCCAGATTGATGCGCCTGTGCACCACCAGCGCGTCGCCGTCGAGCGACGCGTTGACATGCGGAAACGAGGCGATGGCTTCGCAGACGGCATGGGCGACGAACGGCAACCAGGTGAGGCCTCCGCGCGCCGACTCCACCGCCTGGAAATCGACCTCCACCGCCTGCAGCACGTGGGGAATGGATCGCCAGGCGGCGGTGGTCTGTTCGGCCGTCCGCTTGCGGACGGGATTCAGCGGCAGGCGCTCGTCGGCCGCGGCAGCAGCGGGCTTGTTGCGGTCGAGGTGGTCGAGCACGTCGCGGCGCGTGATGCGTCCTTCCGCCCCGGTGCCGGCGACGTCGCCGGGCTTGAGCCCGTGCTCGGCGAGCAGCTTGCGCACCACCGGCGAAAGGCGCTCTTCGGCCGGCGCCCCGCTCTGCGCCGGCGCGGGTTCCCCGATGGTGGCGAGCGTCACACCCACTTTCACGGTTGTGCCTTCGGACACGAGGATGGCGCTGAGCACGCCCGAGGCCGGCGCGGGCACCTCGGTCTCCACCTTGTCGGTCGAGACGTCGAAGAGCGGCTCGCCCGCCTCGACGTGCTCACCCACCTTCTTGCGCCAGGCCGTGACGGTCCCTTCCGCCACCGTCTCGCCCAGCTGGGGCATGACCACCTGCATCAGCCGGCAGTCCTCACTACCGTCTGG
>Ga0136846_1237370_pt1 | contig 11028 bp, 13 predicted proteins | sample HopSoiMetagenom2_FD_96841 | JGI IMG/M metagenome (GOLD analysis project Ga0136846, IMG submission 96841) | Grasslands soil microbial communities from Hopland, California, USA - 2 Assembly 2016 (version 4) | ecosystem: Environmental > Terrestrial > Soil > Grasslands | place: USA: Hopland... | reverse complement strand
TGGCGGCGCTGTCGCAGCTGGATGCGCTGGCCGACTCGCCCCGCGCCAACGACGCGGCGGTGCAGGTGATCCGCGGCAAGGCCGAGCACGCGCTGGGACAGCTGGGTCCCGCCTTCGCGGACTTCGCGGCCGCAGCGCGGCAGGATCCGCGGGTGATCGATCAGGGCGCCATCGACGCGCTGGTCGACGAGCTCGACGCCGAAACCTTCCCCAAGGTGTGGCGGCCGGCGCTGATCCGTCTGTTGGGCGAGCGCATCGGCCGGCCGGCCGCGCCCGCGGTGCGCCGGCTGTTGCGATCGCAGCGGGCGGCCTCGCGCGAGGACGCATTGTTGGTATTGGAGCTGCAAGGCACCGCCACCGACGACGACCGCCTGGTCATCGCCCGCGCCGACCTGGGCGATGCCCACGCTTCCTGCGCCGCGCGCAAGGCGGCGGCGCGGCGGCTGGCGTTGGTCAGCGACCCGCAGGCGGAAGCGCTGCTCACGCGCACCGCCGCGAGCCGAAAGAGCTGCGGTTCCGCGGAAGCGCGCGATGCGCTGCGCCGGCGGCGCCACGCGCGGCTCGCCGAAGCCCGCTGAGATCGCTCGCGCGTGTGAAGGCGCTGGAGGAGCTCACCGCCGCCGGCCCCGGAGGTAGGCGGCCAGCGGCCAGGCGCCGGCATTCCAGCGGCCGTCGCGAAGCTCGACGAGCCTTGCCTTGGTCTCCGGCGCCGGCATGATCCAGGTCATCGCTCCCGCGGATGCCAGCGAAAGTGCCGCCGCCCCGACGAACACCGGCCGCAAAGGCCGCCAGCGTGGAAACCGCTGCAGCGCCGCTGCGAGGCCCAGCCCGAGGAAGGGAACGGCGTCGGAGAGCATGCGGGGGCCGGCACACCATCCGCCTTCCCAGGCCCACCAGCACGCCATCAAGAGCGAGTGCGCCAGCACGCCGAGACCGAGGACGCGCAGCTCGCGCCGGCGAAGCAACTCCAGCAGGGCGAAGGCGAGCACGGGGTAGACCACGACCATGCCCCGGCCCGGGCTGAACCAGAGCCCGAGGAGGCCTTCCGCTCCGTCGGGCCAGGGTGGCCGCCATCCGATGCTCGCCTCGGCGCCGTATCCGGACTGGAGCCAGCCCCCGAACACCGCCCGCTGGTAGACCAGCGTCAGGGCGACGGGGACGGCAGCGCCGGCGGCGGCTGCAAAGAGCCGCCTGCGGTCGAGCGCTACCAGCGCCAGGGCCAGCGGCAGGTCCGGCGGCCGGCAGGCGACGGCAAGCCCGGCGCAGAACCCCACCAGCGCGGCGCGGCCCGCCCCTTCACGCAGGCCCAGCGCGGCCAGGCCCCCGGCCAGCGCCAGCGCGGCGCCGGTGTGCTGCCAGAGAGCCTGGCCGAGAATGGGCAGCGCCGGCGTCGCCAGGAGCGTGAGCGCGGCGGCGATGGCGGCGGCGCGCTCGCCCGCGAGCCTGCGCTGGGCAAGGAAGAGCAGCGCCAGCATAGAGGCGCACAGGGCGCTGGCAGCGGTCTTTTCCGCCACGTTGCGAAGCTCGACGGTGAGCGGCGCACGCCCGAGCGCAGCCGGAAGCTCGAAGGGCAAGGCGAGGAGCGCCGTGGCCACCGGATACTTCGAGGCCGCCCTGCCGCCGGCAAGCGGCACCAGCCAGTTCTGCCGCGCGCCGGGCAGGGTCAGCGTGCCCTCGCGCATCAGCGCGAAGGGAATCTCCGCCGCGGCGACGGTGTCCTGGGAACCGATCAGCCGCGTGTTGGCCATCGGCGCGGCGAAACCGAGCAGCAGCACCAGCAACGGCAGAGGGCCGCGGCGCAGCGCGACGCCGGCGGCACCCAGCAGCGCCGACAGGCAGGAGGCCAGCAGCATGGCGCGCACCGGCAGCGCAATCTTGGTGGCCGGATTGGCCATCGAAACGGCAACCCACGCGCCGCCCAGCACCGCCAGGAGGCACGCTGCGCGCGACAGCCATGCGCGCGCCCTGGACAAGGGGACAGGCGCGTAGAGATCGGCATGCATCCGCCGCGCAGTGTAGAACGGCCGGCGCATCCTCGAAGCAACTCCCTCGGCAGCCGCCTTGATCTCGCCGACGGAGATTGCGAGAACCTTGCCGTGCGCCGCCTCGCCGTCGCTGCCCTCGTGATGGTCGCCGGCTTCTTTGCCGGGCGCGCCGTGCTGCTCCATCGGCTGGAGAAGGGGCTGATCCATACGCACCCCCAGGGCCCGCGCACGCCACAGGCGCGCGGGCTCGCCTACGACTCCATCGACGTCCGCTCGGGCGACCGGGTGCTGCGCTCGTTCTACGTGCCCGCCGACGGTCCGGGGCTGCTCATCTTCCACGGCAACGGCGAGGCCATCTCCGGCTGGGTGGACGCGCTCAAGCTGCTCCACGACGGCGGCGTCGCCGCCATGGTCTTCGACTACACCGGCTTTGGAAACTCACAGGGGGAACCGACGCTCGCGCACTTCCACGAGGACGGCCTCGCCGCTTGGCATGCGTTCCGCACGCGGCTGCCTGCCGGCACGCGCGCCTGCGCCTACGGCCTCTCGCTGTGGACCGGCGTCCTGCTCGAGGTCGCCGGTGAGCTGGACCCGCCTCCCGACTGCGTGGCGATCTCCGGGGCGTTCCTCTCCCTGCGCGAGGTGGCCGTGCGGCGCGCCGCCGTACCGCGCTGGGCCTCGTTCCTGCTTCCCGACGCGCTGGACAACCTGGAGAATGCCGCGCGGCTGCGGGCGCCGCTGCTGATCGAGCACGGCGCGGAGGACCAGATGTTTCCTACCACCTGGGCGGAGAAATTGGCGGCGGCACATCCCGGCGCGCGGCTCGAGATCGTCCCCGGCATGCGCCACCCCGACCCGGTGGCGCATCCCTCGGCGGCGTCCTGGGACCCCGTAATCCGCTTCGTGAAGCAGCCGCCGGCGACGCGCTAGTCGGCGGGTTTGCGCCCCGCGCGCGCCAGCATCCCGTCCACGCCCATCGCCGTCCCGGCCCGGCCGAAGAAGAGGACCGGGTAGACGAGGAGGTAGGCGAGGCCGCTCTGTCCCTGGAGGTACGCCAGCGAGAACATCGAGCCGCTCGCGAACTGGAAGTTGAGCACCATGAAGAAGGCCAGGAGCGAGGCCAGCGGGGTGACGAACCCCACGATCAGGAGCAGCCCCAGGCCCAACTCGCCCATCACCACCATGCGCGAGAGGATGGCGGGATGGTTGGACACGAACGCCAGATACTTTGCCACCAGCCCGTTGGCGGGGTGCTGGCTCCACTCGAGGAAGCGCTGGTCCAGGGGTGGGTGTACGAACCACTGCAGCTTGTGCAGGCCGCTGGCAAAGAGGGAGATACCGGCGGCGATGCGCAAGAGCGCAAGCCAGAGGGAGAGCCCGCGGGTGACCATGGGCGCTGCTTATAGCCCGTGGCCCCGGACCTTTTCCACAGGTCCAGCATCTGCTAAAGCCGCGCGCCACAGGGAGAGTCGATGCTGAAGGGAGCGATCGTCGGGTTCGGGTTCATCTCTGGGAAGGGCCATCACCCGGCGTATCTGAAGCGGGAAGACGTGGAGATCGTGGCGGTGGCGGACCTCTGCCCCGCAAGGCTGGAGGCGGCGCGGGCCGCGGCCCCCGGCGCGCGGCTCTACTCGACCTGGCAGGAGCTGCTGGACAAGGAGCGCGGGCTCGACTTCATCGACATCTCCACGCCGCCCAACGTGCACGCGGAGATCGCGCTGCAGGCGCTCGCGCGCGGCGTGCATGTGCTCTGCGAGAAGCCGCTCACCCCCAGTGTCGTCGAAGCCCTCTCGCTGGTGGAGGCGGCCCGCAAGCACCGCCGCGTGGTTTTTCCCGCGCACAACTACAAGCACGCGCCGGTGGTGAAGTTCGCGCACGAGGTGATCGATTCGGGCCGCATCGGCACCGTCCGGGCGGTGACCCTGAACACCTTCCGCACCACCCACGCCAAGGGCGTCAAGGAGTGGAAGACCGACTGGCGGCGCGACAAGAAGATCTCCGGCGGCGGCATCGCCATGGACCACGGATCGCACAGCTTCTACCTGACCTTCGCCTGGCTGGGCTCCTTGCCCACCCACGTGACGGCCAAGGCGCTGACGCTCGACCGGCAGTGGGACACCGAGGACAACCTCAACGCGGTGCTCACCTTCCCCAACGGCTACGCCCACGCCTTCCTCACCTGGACCGCCGGCGTGCGCAAGGTGGTGTACTCGCTGCAGGGCACCGACGGCGCGCTGGTGATCGACGACGACGACTGGGAGCTGACCACGGGGAAGTCCAGCGGCAAGCCGCAAGTGGAAAAGGGCGTGATCGAGAGCGACTGGATGGACGCGTCGCACACCAAGTGGTTCAACTCGCTCTTCGACCAGTTCCGCACCGCGATGCGCACCGGCGATTTCGTCAACCGCGAGCTGCGCGAGGCGGTGGCCTGCGTGCAGATCATCGAGACCAGCTACCGATCCAGCGCGGAAGCCAGCCGCGAGCTGCCGTTGCCGATCGACGTAACCACCCTATGAGCGACAAGGGGCTGGTCGTCATCACCGGAGCGAGCTCGGGTTTCGGCGCGGCCACCGCGCTGGGGTTCGCGAGGCTCGGCCATCCCCTCTACATCGGCGCGCGCAGGATGGACCGGCTGCGCGAGGTGGCGCAGCAGTGCCTGAAGGCCGGCGCTCCGCGGGCCGAGGCGCGCCCGCTGGACGTGCGCTCGAAGGAGAGCATCGAGGCCTTCTGCGCCGGCGCCGGGACGCCGGAGGTGCTGCTCAACAACGCCGGCGGCGCGCTGGGCCGCGACCCGGTGACGAGCCTGCGCGACGAGGACCTGCTCGGCATGATGGAGGCCAACGTGATCGGCCTGCTGCGCGTCACGCGGGCGCTCCTGCCCAGGATGATCGCTGCCCGCCGCGGCCACGTCGTCAACCTGGGCTCCTACGCCGCGCACGGCGTTTACGAGGGCGGCGCCGCCTACGCGGCCACCAAGCACTCCGTGCGCGTCATCTCGCAGACGCTGCGCCTGGAGCTGAGCGGCACCGGCATCCGCGTCACCGAGATCGATCCGGGGCTCGCCGAGACCGAGTTCTCCGTGGTGCGGCTGGGCGACCCGGAGAAGGCGAAGGCCGTGTACCAGGGCTTCAAGCCGCTCACCGCCGAGGACGTGGCCGACGCCATCCTCTGGGTGGCGACGCGCCCCCCGCACGTCAACATCGCCGAGGTGGTGATGACCCCCACGGCCCAGGCGTCGCTGACCAAAGTGCACCGGGAATGAAGCTGCTGGTGGTCGGCGCGCGCGGGCTGGGTCGCGAGCTCGCGGTCTGGTTCGCGCAGCGTGGCTGGGAAGTGGTCTGCGCCGCGCGCACCCGCGCCGACGTGGAGGCGGTGGCGCAGGTCTCCGGCGGGCGCGGCGCGGTGGCCGACCTCTCCGATCCGGCGTCGCTGCGCAAGCTCGCGGCGGAGCAGGGGCCGTTCGATCTGGCGGTCTGCGCGCAGACCAGCGGCGCGCCCTTCCGGGTGGGGCCGGTGCTGGACGAGGACCCGGCGCACTACCGGCAGCGGCTGGAAGGCACCGTCCTCAACTCGCTGCACTTCCTGCAGGCGCTGGCAAAGGCGTCCAGGACGATGGTGCAGATCGGCACCACCTTGGGCGCGCGCGTGCGGCCGGGCTTCGGCGCGCTCGCCTCGCCCCAGCACGCCCTGCGGGCGCTCTGGCAGGCGGCAGCCGACGAGCTGAAGGCGCGCGGCGTGCACGCGGTCTATCTCGCCGTCGAGGGACAACTCGCCACACCCGCCAGCGCGGCATGGATGGAGAAGCACGGGGCGGACCGCGCCATCCCGCCGGCTGCCGTGGCAGAGGCGCTCCTCTTCCTGCACGCACAGGAGCGCCGCGCCTGGACGCACGAGCTGGCGCTCCGGCCCACCGCCGCCGACTAGTGTTTCCGCTCGCCGACCGGCACCCGCAATGCGGTGTCGTCGTTGGTGGCGACGTGGACCTCCGGGGGTGGCCCGGCGGCCTGGTTGCGCTGGCGTGCGGCCGCGCGGCGGGTCTCCCGGCGCTCTTTCTTCCGCTTCCATGCCGGCACTTCCTCGCCGCGCGAGAGGAACCACCACGCAAGACCGGCGCCCGCCAGCACGCCCAGGGCTCCTGCGGCGCGGCGTCGACGGCTCCGCTCGAGCAGCGCGCGGCGTCGTCCGTTCACCACCTGGCGCGTCAGCTGCGCCAGGGCTCCCACCGTCACGATCCGTCGGATGTTCATGGAGGGAAGCTACGCATCGGCACGGCCTCGTTCAGGGCCCGTGCCGCATCCGCAGCACCACCGCCACCACCGCGATCGCGGCGACGGCCCATGCGGCGGCCAGCCAGAAGCGGCGCCTGGAAGAGGTGATCAGGAGCACTGCCGCTGTCCAGGTGGGCGCCAGATCGAGCGCCGGCACCAGCTCGGCCGCGGCCGCCGGCAACAGCGCCCAATGGAAGCCGAGCAGCTTGATCAGCGCCGCAGCGACGACCAGGTCGAGAACGTCGTTGAAGGGCGAGGCGAAGCCTTCGCCGAAGAGGGGCGCCGCGAGCAGCTGGATCGCGTCGGCGGCGACCGCCACCAGCCGCGCCAGGCGAATCGCGCGCCGATCGGGCTGCGACGGCTCCTCGAGGCCCATCCCAAGGAGAATAGCAACTGGCGACGCCGCAGGGCCGGACCCAGTGCCCGCTCGCAAGGACCGCTTCACCTTCCAGCCATGGCGGGGAGCGGTCGCGGTGCGAAAGATCGCTCCCGCCGAGATGCACGCGCTGCGCGCGGAACTGTTCGCCCTTCCGCGAGGACGGCACGGTCACGGCCGTGGCGATCCAGTGAGCGTCGGACAACGAGGAGTCGAGCATGCTGCGCCAGTTCGTCGAGAGCTGCAGCTTCGAGCCGGTGGTGATCGACGGCAAACCGCCGCGCGTGCAGCTCGACCTCACGCTGGACGCCTTCCTGCAATAGAGGACGCTCCCTGCGATCCGGTCATCCCGTCCGGCAGCGTTCTGGTATCAAGCTGCCATGGCTCGCTTTCGCGTCCTGATCGCCCTGCTCCTCTGCGCCTCCGCCGCGTCCGCGCAACCACTCCAATCGGTCATCGAAAGGCCGCTCACGCTGCCCCGCGGAACCGTCGATCTCGCGCTCCAGGGCACGTACTCGAACTGGGCCAACGGCCCGGCGGGGACAGTCCCGGCGACGCTCGCGGGGGAATCGCTGGCGCTCGGGATCGATTTCGGCGCGACCGATCAGGCCCAGCTCGGCCTGGCGGTCAGCTTCCCGATCAATCCGGGAGCGGGATTCGGCTCCATCCTGGCGAGCGCCGCGGTCGCCGCCGGCCGGAGTGTGGCGCTTCGAGTCGATGCCGGATTCGAGAACTTTGGCTTCAATGGCGACAACACCCAGGGCTTCGAGCACGTCAACCGCTACTTCGGCGGCTTCGGAGCGCGCGTCCGGGCACCCATCACGCCCACCGTCGCCTTCGTCATGGGGCGGACCGACGCGGTCCAGTTCGGCCAGTTCACCAACGTCGGCGACAGCGGAACCGGCCTCTATGTCGGCAACACCTTCTTCACCGCGGGGGCCTCGGACTTCCTGGTGATCAGCGGCGGCAACCACGACAGCGGCAGCATCGTCGGCGTCAACCTGCCGCTGGGCCTCCTGGTGCAGCCCGATCCGCACTTCGCGCTCACGCTCCTGTCGGGGTACTCGGTGAGGATCTCGGTTCCCTCGGCCGGAAGCGCGACGGCGCTGCACCTCGTCCCGGTGGGCCTGGAGGCGGTGGTCACCCCTGCACGGGCATTCGACATCGGCGCCCGCTTCTACGTGGACGGACCCTTCGCCCTGTCGGGCGCCACCCCTCCCCCCGGCTATTTCGATTTCCGCGCCCTGATGTTCTGGATCGGCCTGCGCACCGGCTGAGTTTCGGGGACACCATACGTAAGTTGTCGGTGTCAGATCGCCCTGGTTGGTCACGCCGCCGGCGGCCCGCGCTTGCGCGGCGCGAGTTTTCGGCCAAGTCGCTCTTCGAGCATCTCCACGAACGCATCGCTGCCCAACGGGCGCCCTGTAGTCTCGTGCTTTCGGCACGGAGCTGAGAAGTCCATCTCGGGTTCACTTCCGAGAAACCCCGACCAGTTGGGGATTCGTTCGAGCAGCGGCGCGGCAGTCACCAATCCATCGTCGCGTCCGCGCAGGTGTGCCCGCGCGCTGCTCCATGGGTAGTCTCCGGCGCGAGACACGAGGCCCGCGCGGACGGGATTGAGCTCGACGTATCTCGCCGCGGCGATCATGTGCCTGTCGTCCATCACGAACGACGCGAACCTGCCCTGCCACAGATGGCCGGTCCAACGTTCGCGACGGTTGACCTCGCCCGTATACCGGCGGTGGGCCTCTCCCACGGCGCAGCGCAGCGCTTCGGAGCTCGATGGGACGACGACCAGGTGAACATGGTTGGGCATCAGGCAGTACGCCCAGATCTCGACCCGAGAGCGGCGGCAGGCCTCGGCCATGAGCGAGATGTAGAGAGCGTAGTCGTCGGCGCAGAAGAAGGTGCGCTGCCTGCGGTTGCCGCGCTGGGTGAGGTGGTGCGGCAGATCGGGAACCACGGCGCGGGACATTCGAGCCATGCGCCTGGATTACCAGCGACCGCGCGTGGTGACAGGCCGGCAACTTACGTAGGTCCGCAGCGCCGCTGGGACGTCTGATGGAGTCGGACAAGTTACGTATGGTGTCCCCGAAACTACAATTCGGCATCGTCGTCCGCTTCCGGTCAATCGTGGAAATTTCGGTCGGAATTTCGGGGATACCCACGCAAAGTGAATAATCGCGGCGCTCCCGCATCCAGGCACCATGCCTGGCCTCCGTGCCCCGGTCGCCCTGCTCCTCCTCTCCGCCGCCGCGGGGCGGGCGGAGCAACTTCAGCCGCTCATCCAAAGGCCTCTCACGCTGCCGCACGGGACCGTGGATCTCACGCTCCAAGGCACGTACACGAACTGGGCGAGCGATCCGGCGGCGGCCCCTGGCACCGCCTGGAGGCCCGGCGAGTCCCTCGTGCTGGCGGTCGATTTCGGGATGCCCGGTGATCCCGGGGGGGTCATCGATGCCACGCAGCTCGGGTTCGCGGTGGCGATGCCCGTCCACCCGGGCGCCGGATTGGGTTCCGGCCTCGCCAGTCTGGTCGTCTCCGGCAGTCCGATCCATGCGTTCCGCTTCGACGCAGGATTCGAGAGTTTGGGGACCAGTCGCGACAACAGCGAGCACGTCTTCGGCTACTTCATCGGCCTGGGCATGCGCGTCAGGGTACCCATCACCCGGACCGTCGCCTTCGTCATGGGCCGGACAGGCGCGGCGCAGTTCGGCCAGTTCACCAACCTCGACCAGGGTGGGAGTGGCTTCTACTGGGGTAGCGCCTTCTTTCCCATGGGAGCCTCGGACTTCCTGGTGATCAGCGGCGGCGGCGGCGACAGCGCACCTTTGCAAACGCAATCAGAAGTCCGCCGGAACGTCATCGGCGTCAACCTGCCCGCGGGCCTGCTGGTGCAACCCGACCCGCATTTCGCGCTCACGCTGCAGTCCGGTTACTCGGCGGTGATCTCGCTGATCTCGGTGCTCGGCGCTGCAAACCAGGCGGCGTTGCATTTCATCCCCTTGGTCCTGGAGGCCGTGGCGACCCCGACGCCCGCCGTGGACATCGGCACCCGCCTTTCTCTGGACGGATTCGTCGGCGTGTCGGGCGACGCCAACTTCACCGCCGGCTATTTCGACCGCCGCGCCCTGATCTTCTGGTTCCGCTTCCACATCGGCTGAGTTCGCGGTCGCGCGTCAGAGGACCATGCGCTCGTGGATGAGGGAGCCGCGGGCGAAGCGCTCGATGGAGAGCGGGGAGATGTCCACCGACTGGCTGCGGCCGTGGGCGATCAGCTCGGCGATGGCCCTGCCCGCGGCGGGGGCGTGCATCACGCCGTGGCCGGAGAAGCCGTTGGCGAGGAGGAAGCCGGGCACGGCGGGCACCGCGCCCAGCACGGCGTGATGGTCGGGGGTGACCTCGTAGAGGCCCGCCCAGCTCCTGCGCAGATCGATGCCCGCCTCCGAGACCAGGGGGAATCGCTCCTCGAGCGGACGCGCGATGCGCTCGCCGAAGGCCGGGTCGAAGACCGTGTTGAACGCCGGCGGCTCGTCCGGATTGGAGTACGCGATCAGCACGCGCTCGCCCTCGCGCCGGACCAGGACGCCGCTGTCCGCGTCGATGGTCATGGGAATCAGGGGCGGCAATGCGGGGCATGGACCGCTGATGAGGATGTGCCGGCGAACCGGCGCTACGGGAAGATCGACGCCGACCATCTCGGCCACCCTCCTCGCCCAAGCCCCGGCAGCGTTCACCACCGTCCGCGCGCGGAGCTCCCCGAACGTGCCCCGCAGGCGGAAGCCAAGGGCGCTGCGCTCGATGGCGTCCACTTCCGCGCGATAGTGGATCCGCGCACCAGCGTGCGTGGCTTCGCGCAGGAAGAAATTGCAGAGGCCGCCCGGATCGATGAACCCGTCGCGCGCGCCGAACGTGCCGCCGGCGATCTTGCCCTCGACCCACGGAGCCTTCGCACGGACCTCGCGTTCGCCGAGCGCTTCCACTGTGACGCCGCGCGCCCGCTGCCACTCCACCGCCTCTTCCATCGCCCGCAGCTTCGCGGCGTCGCCGGTGACGAAGAGATAGCCCGCCTTGCGATAGAGCGGCGGCTCTCCCATCTGGGACGCGAGCGCGTCGAGGATCTCCATCGAGGCGAGCGACATGGCCACGTTCACCTCGGTGGTGAACTGGGCGCGGATCCCGCCGTTGGCCTTGGCGGTGGAGCCCGCTCCGGGCAGCGGCTCGCGCTCGAGGATGCGAACGCCCGAGGCGCCCATCCTGCCGAGATGGAAGGCGATGCTGCAGCCGATCACTCCGCCGCCGACGATGGCGACGTCGCAGCTCTCGTCCATGAGGTGGTTTTCCTACCACCCCGGGAAGATCTCCGCCTACGACTTGGGCGCACCACCCGGCTTGGAGC
>Ga0136846_1213705_pt1 | contig 11028 bp, 8 predicted proteins | sample HopSoiMetagenom2_FD_96841 | JGI IMG/M metagenome (GOLD analysis project Ga0136846, IMG submission 96841) | Grasslands soil microbial communities from Hopland, California, USA - 2 Assembly 2016 (version 4) | ecosystem: Environmental > Terrestrial > Soil > Grasslands | place: USA: Hopland... | reverse complement strand
GGCGTCGACTTCACCGCCGTCGGCAACCACGAGTTCGACAAGGGCGCGGCCGAGTTGCTGCGGCTGCAGCGCGGCGGCTGCCGGCCCGAGCCGCGCAGCTGCAGGGGCCTGGGCTCGAAGGCGCCCGGCCACTTCGACGGCGCCCGCTTCCAGTGGCTCGCGGCCAACGTCGTCGACGCCGCCAGCGGCCGCACGCTGCTGCCGCCGTATGGCATCAAGAGCTTCGACGGCGTTCCGGTGGCCTTCATCGGGATGACGCTCGAGGCCACGCCGGCCATCGTCACCCCGAGCGGCGTCGCGGGCCTGGAATTCCGCAACGAGGCCGACACCGTCAACGCGCTGGTGCCGCAGCTGCGCGCCCAGGGTGTCGAGGCCATCGTCGTCCTCGTGCACCAGGGCGGCGTGCAGCCCGGCGGCAGGGGCGACATCAACGGCTGCGACGCGGCGCTGCGCAACGCCGACGGCAGCGAATCGGACATCGCCCGGATCGTGCGCCGCCTCGACGACGCGGTCGACCTCGTGGTCAGCGCGCACACGCACGCGGCCTACAACTGCTCGGCCAATGCCGTGGGCGCGGCGCGCGCGACGGGCCTGCCCAACGCCGCGGGCCGGCTGGTGCCCGTCACCAGCGCCGCCTCGTACGGACGCGTGCTGACCGACATCGACCTGCAGCTCGACCGGCGCACGCACGACGTCGTGCGCGTCTCGCCGGTCAACCGGCTGGTGCTGCGCGACGACCCGGCGGTCCCGCCCGACGCCACGGTGCGCGACATCGTCCAGGGCTACGTCGCGCTCGCTGCGCCGGTCACCGGCCGCGTCCTCGGTCAGCTGGCGCAGGCGCTCACCAACGATCCCGACGACGGCGGCCAGGCGCCCGCCGGCAGCCTCGTCGCCGACAGCGAGCTGCGCGCGACGCAAGCGGCCGCGGCCGGCGCGGCGCAGATGGCCTTCGTGAATCCGGGCGGCGTGCGCGGCGCGGGCTTCGTGCCGCCGGCCGGCGCCAGTGCGCCGTTCGCGCTGACCTACGGCGCCGCCTTCACTGTGCAGCCGTTCCGCAATGGGCTGGTGACGCTCACGCTGACCTCGGCGCAGCTGAAGGCCCTGCTCGAACAGCAATTCGACCGCTGCACCGACCCGCTGCCCGAGTGCGCGCTGCAGGTGTCGGCGGGCCTGCGCATCCAGTGGAGCGCGGCGGCCCCGGCAGGGTCGAAGATCGTCGACGTCGACTGGACGCCGGTCGACCTGGCCGCAGTGCCCCCGGTGGTCACGGGTCCGACGCAGGCGATCGTCAACGCGGGCGTCGTGCTGGAGCCGGCGCGCAAATGGCGCGTCACCGTCAACGGCTTCCTGGCCGGCGGCGGCGACGGCTATTCGACGCTGCTGGCGGGCACCGACCGGCTGCAGGGCGGGCAGGAGCTCGATGCGCTGGCGGCGTACCTGGCCCCGTATCTGGCGCCGCACGCCCCCTACGATCCGCGCCTGCCGGTGCTGGGCGCGCCGCGCCAGCTGCGCATGCCGTGACGTCCGCGCGCCCTACGCCCCGTAGTGGCTCAGGAACAGGTCGACGGTCGCGGCCGCCAGCTTCTTCTGCGCGGCCGCCGCCAGCCGCGGCTGGCCCATCGCCACCTGCGGCCAGAACGCGGCGCCCTTGACCAGGCACTCCAGCTGCTTGCAGGCCTGCGCGGCGTCGGCGGGCTTGAGCGCCCCGGACTTCTGCGCCGTGCGCACCCAGTCCAGCATCGCGCCGTCCTTCTCGCCGATGCGCTCGACCATCTCGCGCGCCCGCTCCGGCGAATGCAGGCCGGCGGCGATGGCCACGCGCGCGAGGGCGAGGAAGTTCTCGTCGGCCAGCATCGCGAGCTTGGCGTGCACCAGTTCCAGCAGCTGCTCGCGCACCGGGCGGCCCGGCTCGTAGGCCCGCTGCAGGTCGCTGGCGCTGTTCTCCCACAGGATGCGCAGGATCGCGGCGAACAGCTCGTCCTTGCTCGCGAAATGGTTGTAGAGCGTGCGCTTGGACACCTCCGCGCGCGCCGCCACCTTGTCGACGCTGGTCGCCTCGAAGCCGTTGTCGCGGAATTCCACGATCGCGGCCTGCACGATGGCGTCGCGCTTGCGGTCGGTGAGGCGGGAAGCGGGTGCGGTGGCCATGACAGAACTTTACACCACGCAGTTTACTTTTTGGCGGATCGCTCGTACACTGAAAACTACACGGTGCAGTTTACTTATATCAGCCAGACCGCGCCGGCCCTCCAAAGGAAGCGACATGACCTGCCTCGCCTCGCGCGCCCGCCGCACGCCCGCCCCTGATTCCACCGCCGCCATCGACTCGCCGCAGCACCGCGACGGCAAGTTCCGCAACGTCGCCCCCCGCCGCGCGCCGGGCTTGCGCAAGGCGCTGGGCATCGCCTGGCGCGTGCTGACGCAGAAGCCCGACACCACCGTGCCGCGCGCGCCGATCCCCGTGCGGCCGCTGGACGCCGCGACGCTCGCCGCCGCCCCCGACGCCAGCCTGTTCCGGCTGGGCCACTCCACGCTGCTGCTGAAGCTGGCGGGCGAGTTCTGGCTCACCGACCCGGTGTTCTCCGAGCGCGCGTCGCCCGTGCAGTGGGCGGGCCCGAAGCGCTTCCATGCGCCGCCCATCGCCATTGCCGACCTGCCGCCCATCAAGGGCGTGATCCTGTCGCACGACCACTACGACCACCTCGACCACGCCGCCGTGCTCGAACTGGCGCCGAAGGTGGAGATGTTCATCACGCCGCTGGGCGTGGGCGACCGCCTGATCGGCTGGGGCATTCCAGCGGAAAAGGTGCGCCAGCTCGACTGGTGGCAGCAGACCTCGCTGGCCGGCGTGCGCCTGGTGGCCACGCCCGCGCAGCACTTCTCGGGGCGCGGCCTGCGCGACGGCGATTCCACCCTGTGGGCCTCGTGGGTGCTCCTGGCCGGCGACCTGCGCGTGTTCTTCAGCGGCGACACCGGCTACCACGCGGGCTTCAGGACGATCGGCGAGCGCTTCGGCCCGTTCGACGTGACCTTCATGGAGACCGGCGCCTATGATGCGCAATGGCCCGAGGTGCACATGCAGCCCGAGGAATCCCTGCAGGCGCACCTGGACGTGCGCGGCCGCTGGATGATGCCGCTGCACAACGGCACGTTCGACCTCGCGATGCATGCGTGGCACGAGCCGTTCGACCGCATTCTCGCGCTGGCACAGGCGCGCGGGGTGCGGCTGGCCACGCCCGCGATGGGCGAGCGCCTGTCGCTCGCGCAGCCGCACGCGGGCGAGCGCTGGTGGCAGTCGGTCGAGACGTCCTCGCAGGCTGCGGGCGCGACGCAGGCCGCGTGAGAAAGGCTCGCCCATGACGATCTCGGTCCTCATCACCGGCGCCACCGGCATGGTCGGCGAAGGCGTGCTGCTCGAATGCCTGGCCGACCCGCGCGTCGCGCGCGTGCTGGTGATCAACCGCCGGCCGCTCGGGCGCACGCATCCGAAGCTCAGCGAGATCGTCCACGCCGACTTCCACGACCTGTCGACGATCGAGCACGCGCTCGCGGGCCTGGATGCCTGCTTCTTCTGCCTGGGCGTGTCGTCGATCGGCATGAGCGAGCACGCCTACCGCCAGGTCACCCACGACCTCACCGTCGACTTCGCCCGCCCGCTCGCGCGCCTGAACCCGGAGATGAGCTTCTGCTACGTCACCGGCGCCGGCACCGATTCCACCGAGCACGGCCAGGTGATGTGGGCGCGCATCAAGGGCGCCACCGAGAACGAGCTGCTGCGCCTGTTCCGCCGTGCGGTGATGTTCCGGCCCGCGATGATGCGCGCCACGGCGGGCCAGAAGAACCTCAAGGTCTGGTACCGCGCGCTGGCCTGGATCTACCCGATCGGCCGCGCGCTCGCGCCGGGCAGCTTCTGCACGCTGCAGGAGGTGGGCCGCGCCATGATCAACGCGGCCACGGCCGGCGCGCCGCGCCACGTGCTCGAGGTGCCCGACATCGTCGACCTGGCGGGCATGCGGGCAAGCTGACGCGGGCGCGCACGGCGCGGCTTCCGGACGTATGCTCGCGACGTCCTCCGAACGCCCCGCCCGCACATGCCCGTCGCTCCGCAGCGCATCACCCTGCCCGTCGTCCTCGTCCTGATGGGCGTGTCCGGCAGCGGCAAGACCACCGTCGCCAAGCTCATCGCCGATCGCCTCGACTGGGCGTTCGAGGAAGGCGACGCGCTGCACCCGCCCGCCAACGTCGCCAAGATGGCGGCCGGCCATCCGCTGGACGACGACGACCGGGCGCCCTGGCTCGCCAAGGTGGCCGACTGGATCGACGCACGGCTGGCCGCGGGCCAGTCGGGCGTCATCACCTGCTCCGCGCTCAAGCACAAGTACCGCGCGCTGATCGACCGGCGCGGCGAGGGCGTCGAGTTCGTCTACCTGCACGGATCGCGCGAGCTGATCGCCGCCCGGCTGGCCACGCGCCAGGGCCACTTCATGCCCTCCTCGCTGCTGGCCAGCCAGTTCGAGACGCTGGAGGAACCCGCGGCCGGCGAGCGGGTGGTCCGCGTCGAGATCGACGACACGCCCGAGGCCATCGCCGAGGCCGTGCTCGCTGCCCTGGGCCTTGCGGCCTGACACCAAGGAGTCCTGCATGGCCGCCGACCTCGCCCACCCCGTGTTGAACGCGCACGACACCCAGGTGCTGGTCGTCGCGGCGATCGGCATCGCGCTGATCGTCACGATGATCGTCTGGCTCAAGCTGCACGCGTTCATCGCGCTGACCGTCGGCGCGCTGTTCGTCGGCGCCGGCTCGGGCATCCCGCTGGGCAAGGTGACGGCGTCGTACGAGACGGGGGCCGGCGGCGTGCTGGGCTACGTCGGGGTGCTGATCGCGCTCGGCGCGATGGTGGGCAAGCTGCTGGCCGACTCCGGCGGCGCGGACAAGGTCGTCGAGACCCTGCTGCGCGGGCGACCCGCCACGCTGCCGTGGAAGATGGCGCTGATCGCGTCGATCATCGGCATCCCGATGTTCTTCGAGATCGGCCTCGTGCTGCTGATCCCCGTCGTGATGCTCGCGGTGCACCGCTCGAACGGGCCCGCGATGCGGCTGGGCATCCCCGCGCTGGCGGGTTTGTCGGTGCTGCACGGCTTCATCCCGCCGCACCCCGGCCCGCTGGCGGCGATCGCGATCCTGCACGCCAACGTCGGCATCACGCTCGCCCTCGGCCTGCTGATCGCGGTGCCCGCGGTGGCGATCGCCGGTCCCTTGTACGGCGCGATCGCGGCGCGGCTGGTGCCGGTGGGCGCGGCCGGCGCAGGCCTGGCGGTCACGCAGGGCGGCAAGGCGGGCGCGGCCGATGGCGCCGGCGACGCGGACGTCCGCTCGACGCGCAGCCCGAGCTTCGGCGCCATCATGGCCACGCTGCTGTTTCCCCTGGCGCTGATGCTGCTCAAGGCCGGCGCCGACATCGGCCTCGACAAGGACTCGCCGGTCCGCCCGCTGCTCGATTTCATCGGCGATCCGGTCTTCGCCCTGCTGGCCGCCCTGCTGCTGGCGATGGTGACCTTCGGCAGCGCCGTCGGCTTCTCGCCGGCGGTGCTGGGCCGCAAGATCGGCGCGAGCCTCGCGCCGGTGGTCGGCGTGATGCTGATCGTGGGCGCGGGCGGCGGCTTCAAGCAGTCGCTGGTCGACGGCGGCACCGGCGCCGCGATCGCCAAGATCGCGCTGGCCGCCGGCCTGTCGACGCTGCTGCTCGGATGGATCGTGGCCGTGCTGATCCGGCTGGCCACGGGCTCGGCGACGGTCGCCACCGTCACCGCCGCCGGCATCGTCGCGCCGCTGGCCACCGGCCTCGCGCCGACGCAGCTGTCGCTCGTGGTGCTCGCGGTGGGTGCGGGCTCGCTGTTCTTCTCGCACGTCAACGACGCCGGCTTCTGGCTGGTCAAGGAATACTTCGGCCTGACGGTGGGCCAGACGATCAAGACGTGGTCGATCATGGAAACCGTGATCTCCGTCACCGGATTGCTGCTGGCGGGCGCGCTTTCGCTGGTCCTGTGATGCCAACAATGCCCGGATTTCGCAAAACTCGATACCCACCGGGGTAGACAGCCTTGTCACCCGTGCAACACTCCGCTGGCTGACGGGAACCTCGACCGGACGAGGGCTTCGCGCGGCACCATGACGCCCGGCGCCTCCCTGCCCGGCAAGTGACAGACGCGACGAGTCCAAGAGGTCCGAACCGGTGAACGTACCCCGCGAGCAGCCGATCCCGCCAGGCCAGAACGCATCGCGCCTGCTGCGCGACCGCCGCCTCGTGCAGGCCACCTGGGCCGCCTGCATCGCAATCGCCGCCTCCTCGGTTCCCGACTTCATCCAGGCGCAGTGGCGCAACCTGCCTCCGCTGTTCGTCGGCCTCGGCGCCATGGGACTCGTGCTGTGGCTGGTGCACGACCGCCGCCGCAGCGCCGCGGTGGCGCTGCTGCTGACGTCGCTGATGGGCATGGTCGGCCTGCTGATGTGGCAGAACGGCGGGCTGCGCGACACGTCCCTGCTGGCGTTCCCCTGCTTGCTGGTGCTCGCGGCCATGATGGGTTCGGGCCGCCTGTACGTGGCGCTGTTCGCGACGATGATCGGGCTGGTGGGCCTCGTGCTGGCCGCCAACGTCAGCGGCTGGCACGTGAACGAACTGCCACCGTTGTCGGCGAACACCTTCGTCGACATCGCCGCCGTGCTCTCCGTCACCTGCGTCATCGCATGGCTCATGGCCAGCGACATGCGCAGCGCGCTCGACGCCGTGAACGCGCACAACACGCAGATGGCGGCGACGCAGGCGCGCATGGAGCTGATGGCCACGCACGACGCGCTCACCGGCCTGCCCAACCGCAGCCTGGTGCGCGACCGCTTCGAACAGGCCGCGGCGATCGCGCGCCGCGCCGGGCACGGCGTGGCGATGCTGTACCTGGACCTCGACAACTTCAAGAACGTCAACGACACCCTGGGCCACAGCTCCGGCGACACGCTGCTGCGCCAGGTGAGCGACCGCCTGTCCGCCCTGCTGCGCACGGCCGACACCGTGGCGCGCCTGGGCGGCGACGAGTTCCTGCTGCTGGTGCCCGAGGTGACCGATGCCGACTCGGTGGGCGACATCGCCGACAAGGTCGTCGCCGGCCTGATGGCGCCGTTCGACGTGATCGGCATGCAGATCTTCTCGGGCTGCTCGCTGGGCGTGACGATGTTCCCGGCCGACGGCGAGGACTTCGACAGCCTGCTCAAGAAGGCCGACATCGCCATGTACCGGGCCAAGGAGTCGGGCCGCAACGCGTACCGCTTCTGGGACGGCGAGATGAACGCCAGCGTCGTCGAGCACGTGGAGCTGCTGTCGGCGCTGCGCACGGCGCTCGCGCAGCGCGAGTTCACGCTGTCGTACCAGCCGCAGTTCGACCTGCGCACCGGCCGCCTGATCGGCGCGGAAGCCCTGATCCGCTGGCGCCATCCCGACAAGGGGCCGATCTCGCCCGCGCGCTTCATCCCGCTGGCCGAACGCTCCGGGCTGATCGTGCCGATCGGCGAGTGGGTGCTTCAGGAGGCCTGCGCCCAGGCGCAGCGCTGGCGCACGGCGGGCTGGACGGACCTGACCGTCTCGGTGAACGTGTCGCCGGTGCAGTTCCGTCGCGGCAGCGTCGAGACCTCCGTGGCGCAGGCGCTTGCCGACTCGGGCCTGCCGAGCGCGAACCTCGAGCTCGAGCTGACGGAGTCGCTGCTGATCCAGGACTCGCTGCAGCTGGCCGAGAGCCTGGCCAGCCTGCGGCGCATGGGCGTGCGCTTCGCGATCGACGACTTCGGGACGGGGTATTCGAACCTGGCCTACCTCAAGCGCTTCGAGGTCGAGCGCCTGAAGATCGACCAGACCTTCGTGCGCAGGCTGACCGACGACGTGCAGGACCAGGCCATCGTGCGCGCGATCGTGCAGATGGCGAGCAGCCTGAATCTCTACACGGTGGCCGAGGGCGTGGAGGACGCGGCCACCCTCGCGCTGCTGGGCGACCTCGGTTGCCAGCAGGGCCAGGGCTTCCATTGGTCGCCGGCGGTTCCTGCCTCCGAATTCGAGGCGTTTCTTCGGGCCTGACAGGGACGCCGGGGGGACGAGGTGCGAGCCTGTCCGGAAATGCAATTCACCAAACTCGACCGGGGTGAGGACATCGCTCCTCGCACGCCATTAAACGTGCTTTCGGCGAGAGGCGATGACCACGCGCGGGTGACAAATGTTCGATTGGGTAAGACCGCGCGCTGTCGAGCGCCGTGGGCGCGTCGTCTGCCTGTCGGTCCGTCGCGCCCGCGCGCGTCGCGCTGGTGCTCGAGGGCGAGCGGCCGGGACGCTGAGCGCTTGGTCGACCGGCGCGCTCAACGCGTCGCGATCACGCTGCCCCTGGCCTTGGCGGATGGCTTCCAGCCGTCGGTGAGCGTGCGCAGGAAGGCGACGATGTCGTCGATCTCGCGGTCGTTCAGGCGCGGACGGCCGCCGGGCATCGGCTGGAACGGCACCTCGTGCGACACGTTGGCCCAGTACTTCCGCGGCAGGTCGTCGTAGCCGGGCTTGCCGTGCGAGTCGGGATACCAGCGCGCGGCGTCGGTGTCGCGCGTGGCGTAGAAGGCGACGGCGTCGCGCAGGGTCCGGACCGCGCCGTTGTGGAAGAAGCGCTGGCGCAGCGCCACGTTGCGCAGCGACGGGGTACGGAACATGCCGCAATACTCGGGATGCGCCGCGAGGTCGGTGCGCAGCGGGCCGCACAGGCCGAGGTCGAAGAACGCCGGGTCGCGATTGGCAGGCAGTTCGCGGTTGCGCGGCACGCCGATGGCGACGAAGCCGAAGTCCGTGAAGATCGGCGGGCGGTTGGCGGCGCCCTTGCGCGTGCTCGGATGGCAGCTCGCGCAATTGCCCTTCTTCATGTCGTTGAACAGCGCCATGCCGCGCATCTCGGCCGGGCTCAGCGTCGCCTTGTCGCCCAGCCACGCGTCGAACTTGCTGTCGAACGGATGGAACTCGGGCGCGGACTGCTCGTAGGTCTCGAGCGCGACCGTCACCCACACCAGCGTCGAATCGGGGTCGTCGAACACGTCCTCGCCGGGCGCACTCAGCACCTGGCGGAATTCGTCGGCGTACGACGTCGTCTTGAGCCGCTTGACGACGGCCGCGCCGTCGGCGTTGGCCATCTCGTTGGGATCCATCAGCGGCATCAGCGCCTGGTCGTGCGCGGTGTCCACGCGGCCGTCCCAGGTGCGCCCGCCCGTGGGGCCCTCGTCGTCGACGCCCAGCGTCACCTGCGACTCGAGGAAGTGCTGCGTGAAGGCGACCGGCGCATGTGCATAGCGCAGCGACGGGGTGTTGCGAAAGCCGGTCTTGTCGAGGTGGGGGCCGCCCAGTTGCACGGCGCGGTCGTTCGCCGGACCGAAGGCCCTGGCCGGGTCGTGGCAGCTCGCGCACGACTGCCTGCCGGAGGCGGAATACGCCGGGTCGTTGAAGATGCGGCGGCCGAGGTCGCTCAGCTGCGCCACGGTCGGGCGGTCGCCGTACATCAGCGGGAAGTGCGTCTCGGTGCCCGACGGTTCCGGCGCAGTGCCCGAGCAGGCCTGCGCCAGGCGCGCGACCAGGAACAGGCTCGCGACCGCAGCGGCGGCGATCGCGAGTGCGTTCGAGGCGCGCGGCGCCCGCATCGGCATCGCGTCAGCGACGGCGGCGCGCGAGGCTCAGCGTCGACAGCAGCAGCATGCCGGCCAGCACCTGCGGCGCGCCCGCCGGCTCCGGCACCACCGACACCTGCAGCCCGATGGACTGCGCGCTCGCATCGTAGGTGAAGCCCCAGTCGGGCGTGCTGGCCGTCTGCACCGGGTGGGCGACGCCGGTGTCGAACAGCGCGCCCGTCGCGGTCGGGGTGCTGCCGAGCGTGTCGTTCCCGTTCACCTCGAACTCGATCCAATAGCTGCCCGGGGCCACGGTCCAGGCCAGGCCCGATGCGCCGTTCCAGCCGTCGGCGCCGTAGGTGGCGGTCGTCGTGAACAGCTGCGCGCCCGGCGCGCTGCCGCCGTCGTACAGCGAGATGTCGAAGGTCTCGCCGGCGCTGCCGCCGAGCACGTGCCCCGCGATGGCGGCGATGGTGGCGGCGTTCGCGAAATCCACCCGGGCGGCCACCCAGTCGCTGCCGTCGAACACGAGCGAGCCGACGGGCGAGCCGTTCGGGGTGCCGGTGTCGACGACGAGCGCCGCCTGCGCGGACGGGGCCGATGCGAGCGCCGCGGCCGCGGCGAACGAGGACAGGAGCAACTTGTTCATGAGGCGGCTCACGGAGCGATGTGGTACTGGCCCAGCAGCTGGGTCGGGCCGAAGGCGGCGCTGAAGCCGTAGCCCAGGATGTCGACGCCGCCGTCGGCATGCACCTTGACGGTGGCCCAGGCGTAGTCGCGGTCGGTGGCCGGATGCGCCAGCACGCCGGCCGTGGCCTGCGCGGCGGTCGCGTCGAACGGCGAGCCGCCCGCGCCGACGATCACCTGGTAGGCGCCGCCCCGGGGCTGCGAGATGTCGTAGGTGTGCATGTGGCCGGTGAAGTACGTCGCCTTGTACTGCTCGATGACGCTCCAGAACGCATCGCGCCTGGCGGTGGTGGTGGCCGTGGCATCCAGGCCCGAACCGGCGACGCCCGGCGCGTACGCGTAGGTGAACGCCAGCTTGTGGCCGAACACGAAGAAGCGCTTGGCGCCCCGCCCCTGCGCGGCGGCGAGGTCCGCGGCGAGCCAGGCGGTCGGAGCCGAGGTCTCCGCGCCCACCGGGTCGGTGTTGATCACGGCGAAGTGCAAGCCCAGGTAGTCGAACGAATACGATAGCCTGGACTGGTCGGTCGACAGCGCGTCGGGGCCGACGCCGGCGGCCGGGCCGTAGTTCACGTTGGCCGGCGCGACGCCCAGCACGTTGGTGAAGCGCGCGGTGTCGAGGATCAGGTCGCCCATGTTGGCGGCCCAGGCCTGCTCGTTCTCGACCTTGGCCTG
>Ga0136846_1242223_pt1 | contig 11029 bp, 14 predicted proteins | sample HopSoiMetagenom2_FD_96841 | JGI IMG/M metagenome (GOLD analysis project Ga0136846, IMG submission 96841) | Grasslands soil microbial communities from Hopland, California, USA - 2 Assembly 2016 (version 4) | ecosystem: Environmental > Terrestrial > Soil > Grasslands | place: USA: Hopland... | reverse complement strand
GCGGACATGGACCTCGACGGACTCGTCGAACTTCGCCCGCTTGAGCTGCTTGACCAGCCGGATCGCCTCGGCGGGCGAGTACTCGCGCTCGCGGTCGACGCCGCCGCGCGCCTGCAGGTAGCTGCGACCGTGCTTCGCCATCAGGCTTCCACCTCCACGCCCATGCTGCGGGCGGTCCCGGCGATGATCTTCGCCGCGTGATCGATGTCGTGCGCGTTGAGGTCCGGCAGCTTGCGCTCGGCGATCTCGCGCACCTGCGCCTGCGTGATCCGGGCGACCTTGTCGCGGTGGGGCTCGCTCGAGCCCTTCTCGATGCCCGCCGCCTGCTTGATGAGCACCGCCGCGGGCGGCGTCTTGACGACGAACGTGAACGAGCGGTCCTCGTAGACCGTGATGACGACGGGGAGGACCGTGCCCGCCTGGTCCTGCGTCTGGGCGTTGAACGCCTTGCAGAACTCCATGATGTTGATGCCGTGCTGGCCGAGCGCGGGGCCGACCGGCGGGGCCGGGGAGGCCTGGCCGCCGACCGACTGCAGCTTGATCTCGGTGAGGACCTTCTTCGCCATGTTCAGACCTTGGGACCTTAGATCTTCTTGACCTGGTCGAAGCCGACCTCGACCGGCGTCTCGCGGCCGAAGATCGACACGAGGACCTTGAGCTTGTTCGCGTCCTGGTTGATCTCGGAGATCTCGCCCGAGAAGTCCGACAGCGGCCCGGACACGACCTTGACCGACTCGCCGATCGTGAACTGCGCCCTGGAGGGCGCGCGGACGGCCACCTCGCGGTGCAGCAGCCGGTCGACCTCGGGCTGGGTCAGCGGGACCGGCTCGTTGGAGGCGCCCACGAAGCCGGTGACGCCCGGCGTTCCCTTGACGAGCTGCCAGGAGTCGTCGTTGAGGTCCATGTTGACGAGCACGTAGCCGGGCATCGTGCGCTTCTCGACCGAGATCTTCTGGTTGTCCTTCATCTCGGACACCGTCTCGGTGGGCACGACGACCTGGCGGATCGCGCGGCGCTGGTTCAGGGAGCTCGCGCGGTGCTCGAGGTTCTGCTTGACCTTGTTCTCGTGTCCGGAGTAGGTGTTGACGACGTACCAGCGATACATACGGGGGCTCTTAGATGATGAAGTCGACGATCTTGCCGGCGACGTAATCGGCAAGACCCAGGTAGGCCCCCGCGATCACGACGAAGCCGAGCACGACCGCCGTCGCCTGGCCGACCTGGCGGCGATCGGGCCACTGGACGCGCTGTAGCTCGGCCCAGGAAGCCTTCAGGAACGCGACGAAGCGGGCGAGGAGGCCGGCGCGCTGTTGCGGCTCGCGCTCGCGACGCGCACGGGGCTGGCCTTCGAAAGTAGCAGCGTCGTCGTCGTCGCCGCTGTCCTCGACCTCCTCCTCGAGCGCGGGCTCGGGCTCCTCCAGCCCGGGCTCGGGCTCCTCGACCACCGGCTCGCCGCCGGCGCCGGCGACCAGCGCCGCGTCGAATTCGTCGACCTCGCCCGAGGCATGCTCGAGCTCGCCCGGGACGTTCGCGCGCAGGGGCTGGCTGGCCCTGGGGCCGGGGTTGTCCTGAGCCCGGCGCGCCTTGCGCTGCTTGGCTCGTTGTCGATCACGCGCCACGACGGTCTCCCTCGCGCTACCGGGTCTCGCGATGGCTGGTGTGGGTCCGGCACCACTTGCAGTACTTGCGCAGCGTGATGCGGTCGGGATTGTTGCGCTTGCTCTTGTTCGTCTGGTAGTTGCGCCGCTTGCACACCTCGCACGCGAGGGTGACAGCGATGCGCACATCTCCGCGGGCCATACGGCAGCTCCGTGGTCGGAGGGAAGGGGGTGGATTCGTGGGGCAGAAAAACGACCCGCCCCCGGCGAGTCAGGAGCAGAAGTTTAGCGCGTTCGCACCTGCACCGGCGTCTGCGACGCCGCCTCGAGCGTCGCCTCGGCGGCCACCTCGCGCCGGTACTGGGCGTACTCGGCGATGATGATCTGCACCGTGGCCGCGACCGGGATCGCGAAGAGGGCGCCGAGCACGCCGAACAGCGTCGCGCCGAACAGCACGGCCACGAGCACGAAGAACCCCTCGACGTTGAGGGCCTTGCTCTGGATCCGCGGCTGGATCAGGTTGTTCTCGAGCTGCTGGTAGACGATCGCCCAGATCGTCCAGATGATCGTCGTCGTCGGGAAGTCGTTGAAGGCCGTGACCAGGCCGACGAGCACCGCCCCGATCGTCGCCCCCACCAGCGGGATCAGGTCGAAGAAGAAGACCAGCACGGCGAGCGGCGCGGCGAAGGGCACGCCCAGGATCTCGAGGACGATGAAGGTCGACACGCCGGCGATCGTCGCCTGCAGCAGCGCGCCGCCGATGTAGGCGCCGACGGCGCGCGAGGTCTGGCTGAAGACCCGCTCCATCCGCGCGCGGTGCCCGGGTTGCTGCATCGCCACGATGGCGCGGATCCAGCGCGGGCCCGCGCTCACCATGAAGATGCTCAGGATGAGGATGTTGAGCGCGGCGAACAGCGAGTTCACGAGGCGGACGCCGATCTTGCCCAGCGCGCCCGCGGCCCCGCCCAGCTTGCCCGGGAGCTTGGACGCCTGATCCTCGAGCTTCGATGTGATCCCGTAGTCCTCCTCGAGCTTCTGCAGGGTCGAGTTCTTCTGGACGAAGTGGCGGACGTCGGCGACGTAGCCGGGCAGATCCTCGGCCAGCTGGTTTCCCTCGCGGACGATCGGCGGGACGATGAGCAGCGCCAGCAGCACCGGCACCAGCAGCACGCCGAGGTAGGTCAGCGCGATCGCGAAGCCGCGCCGCATGTAGCGGTTCAGGCGGTTGACCGGTGCGGACACGGCGACGGCCAGGAAGGCCGCGATGACGATCCAGCCGATCGGCTTGCGCAGCAGGTAGGCGAGGTACAGGACGAGCGCCGAGGTGACGACGATCGCGACCACGCGGACCACGGCGCGCACCGGGGGCACGTCGGCCCGCGCGCGGCGCAACAAGTGCGGCGCCGGGCTGGAGACGTCGCTCGTCCAGCCCGCAGCGCGGGCGCGATCGTCGCCATCCTGCCCGCTTCGTGGCACGCTGCGGCAAGTGTACGTCTCGCTCTCCCGCCTGCGCGTCGAACGCGAGCGCTCCGAGGAGCTCGTCGCCGCCTTCCGCAGCCGCGCCCGTCTCGTCGAGGCCTTCGAGGGGTTCGTCGACCTCCAGGTGTGGCGATCGGACCGCGACCCCGGCGAGGTGCTCATGGTCAGCCGCTGGGTCTCGCGCGAGCACTTCAAGAACTACATGCGCAGCGCCGAGCACAAGCGCTCGCACGCGCGGATCGACCCGGCCCTGCAGCAGGCGATCGCGCTCGAGCGCCTGGAGCATCTGCACACCTACGAGGTGGTGGCGGAGTGAACGACGGCAGGCGGCGCGCGAGGACGGCGCCGCCCTCCGGCATGGCGCCGCCGGTCACGGCGGTGCTGCCCTCGGGTTCCGAGGTCGACCTCCTTCCGATCGCGCGGGACGTCTGCGCCCGCTATGCGGCGGAGTATCCCGACGAGCGGGAGCGCTACGGCGACGCCGGCCGCGCCTGGTGCGTCCACGACAACCAGCACCTGCTCAATTGGGCCGTGCTCGACATCCGCGGCGAGGTGTCGCTCGACGAGCAGGTCGCCTGGCTCGGCGGCGTGCTCGAGGCGCGCCAGTTCCCCCTCGATCGCCTGGCGCGCAATCTCGACCTCGATGCCGCGGTCGTGCGCGAGCGACTCGGCGCCGGCGACGAGACCGCCGCGGTGGCCGCGGCGCTGGAGCGCGCTGCGGCGATGGTGCGCGAGCGCGGGGGCTTTCTCGAGTAGGGGGACGCCGCGGCCGCCGACCGCTGCGGGTCCCGGCGCGTCGCAAAGGGCGGCGAGGGGACGCCGGCCGGTGGCGGTATGCGGCGGTGCGGCGCGCGCGGTCGCGCACGGGCACCGCACGCCGGCGGGCGCCGCCAGGACGGCCGCTTCGGGGTAGTCCGGTGCGCATGCACGGCGAGGCGACCCCGGCCTGGTGGCAGCGCGGCGCGATCTACCAGATCTACCCGCGGTCCTTCGCGGACTCCGACGGCGACGGCGTCGGCGACCTGCGGGGGATCATCGCCCACCTCGACCACCTCAACGACGGCACGCCCGGCTCGCTCGGGGTCGAGGCGATCTGGCTGTCGCCCTTCTACCGCTCGCCGATGGCCGACTACGGCTACGACGTCAGCGACTACACCGACGTCGATCCGCTCTTCGGGACGCTCGCGGACTTCGACGACTTGCTGGGCGAGGCGCACGCGCGCGGCGTCAAGGTCATCGTCGACTTCGTCCCCAACCACACGTCCGACCGGCACCCGTGGTTCGTGGAGTCGCGCTCCTCGCGCGAGGACCCCAAGCGCGACTGGTACGTCTGGCGCGACGGCGGCGGGCCGGACCGGCGGCCCAACGACTGGGTCTCGAACTTCCCGGCCGTCGGGCCGGCCTGGACGTGGGACGAGCGCACGGCGCAGTGGTACCTGCACTCGTTCCTGCCGCAGCAGCCGGACCTCAACTGGGACAACCCGGAGGTCGAGGCGGCGCTGTACGACGCGATGCGCTTCTGGCTCGATCGCGGCGTCGACGGCTTCCGCCTCGACGTCATCCACGCGATCGCCAAGGACCCCGAGCTGCGCTCCAACCGCGGGTCGGACCGCGTCCACCACGAGGACTGGCAGCCGACGATCCACGAGCCCCTGCAGCGGATGAGCGCGATGATCGACGGCTACGACGACCGGATGCTCGTCGGAGAGGTCTACCTGCTCGACCTCCACCGCCTCGTGGCCTACGTCAACAGCGGGCGCGAGCTGCACCTGGCCCACAACTTCACCTTCGCCCGCCTGCCCTGGGAGGTCGCGGCCTTCCGCGAGAACATCGACGGCTGGGAGGCGGCGGCCAGCGACGTCGCCTGGCCCGCCTGGTTCTTGGCCAACCACGACCATCCGCGTACCGCCTCGCGCTTCGACCATCCGCGCGGAACGGGGCAGGCGCGGGCGCGCGCCGTCCTGCTGCTCCTCTACGCGATGCGCGGCACGCCCTTCGTCTATCAGGGCGAGGAGCTCGGCCTCCCGGACGCGCAGATCCCGCGCGAGCGCGTGGTCGACGTCGACGGGCGCGACCCGGAGCGCGCCCCGATCCCGTGGGCGCCGCCGTCACGGGCCGGCGCCGGCGCCGGCTTCAGCCCGGGCGATCCGTGGCTGCCGCTGATCGCCGACGCCGAGCGCCTCAACGTCGCAAGCCAGCGCGAGGACCCCGCCTCGACCTTCGCACTCGCGCGGCGGCTGGCCTGGCTGCGCCGCCGCGAGCCCGTCCTGCAGGTCGGCGGCCAGCGCTCGCTGGCCCTCGGGGAGGACCTGCTGGCCTGGCTGCGCGCCTTCGGCGGCGGTGACCACGCCTGGGTCGCCGTGGCCAACTTCGCCCTGCAGGAGCGGCGCATCGGCGCCTCGCCCGACCTGCCCGAGCGCGGCGTGCTGGAGGTCAGCACGGTCCACGGCCGCCCGGACGAGGGTTGCGAGGTGCCGCTCGACGGCCTGGCCCTGGACGGCGGCGAAGCGGTGCTCCTGCGTCTGAGCGTGTAGGGGTCGGTAGGCAACGGGCCGTGGCGGCGGCGGCGGCGCGGGCGGCAACCGCCGGGGAAGCGAACGTCGTCCATAGACCACGAGGAGGGACATGTTCTTCCACCACCGAGATCTCGCCTACACCGTGCGGGTCGACAAGCCCAACCCGGTGTTCGCGCGGATGCTGCAGCAGGCGATCGGCGGCCCCGAAGGCGAGCTGCGGGTCATGACCCAGTACCTGTTCCAGGGCTTCGGGCACCGCGGCGAGCAGAAGTACCGCGACATGCTGCTGGCCACCGGGACCGAGGAGATCGGGCACGTCGAGGTGCTCGCCACGGCCGTGGCCATGAACCTCGAAGGGGCGAAGTCCGAGCAGGTCGACGAGGTCGTGACCAACCCGGCGGTCGCCGCCCGGATGGGCGCGCTCGAGCCCCGTCACTTCCTGAGCGGCGGGCTGTCGGCCATGCCGTCCGACGCCAACGGCGTCCCCTTCAACGCCAACTGCGTCGACGCCGGCGGCAACCTGATCGCGAACATGCGCGCCAACGTGGCCGCGGAGGCGATCGGCCGGACGCTCGCGACGCGCCTGCTGGAGCTCACCGACGACCCGGGCATGAAGGACATGCTCAAGTTCCTGATCGCGCGCGACACGATGCACCAGCAGCAGTGGCTGGCCGTTCTCGAGGAGCTCGGCCCCGAGCAGGCCACGAACGCGCCCGGCGACTACGAGAACGAGCCCGACTACCGGCAGCACGCCTACGCGTTCCTCAACCACCTGATGGACACCCCCCTGCCGCGCGACGCGCGCTGGACGTCGGGGCCGTCGCTGGACGGCAAGGGCGAGTTCACGCTCGTCGAGCCCGCCCCCGCCTACGGGCAGGAGCCCGAGCCCCAGAAGGCGCCGCCCGAGGTGCACGCGGGCGCGGAGTCCACCGCCCCGGGAGGCGCGGCCCGGCGCTTCACGCGCGCGTTCGGCAGCATGGTCGACAAGGTGACGCCCGGCGGCTCGGACGGCGCCTGACGGTCGTCCGCCACCGTCCGCCGGCCGCCGGCGCGAGGGTTCGGGCAGCGCCCTTCCCCGCGCCGGCGGCCGGTGCGAGGCTGCGTGCATGGGCACCGTGACCGCCGCCGACCTGCGCACGCTCCTGCACGCCGCCGCCGACCACGCCGCCGCGCACCTGGAGGCCGACGTCGACGCCCCGGTGCGCGCCCCGCGCACGCCCGCTGAGATGGTGGAGGCGTTCGCGGGCCCGCTGCCCGACCAGCCGACGGAGGCCGCCGCGGTCCTCGATGAACTCGTGGCGGTCGCCTCACCGGGCATCACGCGCACGACCTCGGCGCGGTTCTTCGGCTTCGTCGTCGGGGGCTCGCTGCCCGCCGCGCTGGCCGCCGACTGGATGACCGCCGCCTGGGACAACAACGCCGGGCTCAGCGAGCCGACGCCCGCCGTCGCGGCCGCCGAGCAGGTGGCCGGCGAGTGGCTCAAGGACATCCTCGGCCTGCCGGCCACGGCCTCCTTCGCGCTCGTGACGGGCTGCCAGATGGCGCACGTGACGGCGCTCGCGGCGGCCCGTCACGTCGTGCTGGCGCGCATCGGGTGGGACGCCGAGCGCGACGGGCTGGTCGGGGCGCCACCGGTGCGGGTGCTGGCCGGCGCGGAGCGCCACGTGACCATCGACCGTGCCCTGCGCCTCCTCGGCCTCGGCACGGCCCGCCTGGAGCCGATCGCCGTCGACGCGCGCGGCGCGATGCGGCCCGACGCGCTGGCCGCCGCCCTGCGCGACGGCGCCGACGGACCGGCGATCGTGTGCGCGCAGGCCGGCAACGTGAACACGGGCGCGGTCGACCCGCTGGCGCCGATCATCGACCTCGTCCACGCGCACGGCGCCTGGGCGCACGTCGACGGCGCGTTCGGGCTCTGGGCCGCCGCCGCGCCCGCCCGCCGCGCGCTCCTCGACGGCGTCGAGCGCGCCGACTCGTGGGCCACCGACGCCCACAAGTGGCTCAACGTGCCCTACGACTGCGGGATCGCCGTCGTCGCCCACCCGGACGCCCATCGCGCGGCGATGACCGCCACCGCGGCCTACCTCGTCCAGCACGCCGGCGGCCCGCGCGAGCCCGTCGACTGGACGCCCGAGTTCTCGCGCCGCGCGCGCGGGCTGGCGGTCTGGGCCGCGCTGCGGTCGCTCGGGCGGGCCGGCGTGGCGGAGCTCGTCGAGCGTACGTGCGCATGCGCGGAGCGCTTCGCGCTGGCGCTAGACGGCGAGGCGGGCGTCGAGGTGCTCGCGCAGGGCCTCAACCAGGTGCTCGTGCGGGCGACCGCCGGCGATCGAGCGACTGACGCACTCGTCGCCGCCCTGCAGGAAGATGGGACGTGCTACCCGACGCCGACGACGTGGCGCGGGGGCCGCTGCATGCGTATCTCGGTCTCCAACTGGCAGACGACGGCGGACGACGTCGACCGCTCGCTGGCCGCGATCCGCGCGGGGCTGGCGCGATGAGCGAGGGCGAGCTGCGCGCCTCGGACGCCGAGCGCGAGACGGTGGCCGAGCGCCTGCGCCGCGCGGCCGGCGAGGGTCGCCTCGACCCCGAGGAGCTCGAGGAGCGCCTCGATCGCGCCTACGCGGCGCGCACGCGCCGCGATCTCGAGGCCCTGACCGCCGACCTGCCCGCGCCCGCAGCGCCGTCGCCGCGGCCGGCCGCCCCCGGCCCTGCACCGGGTCGGGACGTCGAGCCGCTGCCGCCGGGCCGCTGGACGCCGGCCGAGCTGCGCGAGCGTGCCGCGGGCTTCCTGATCCCCAACATCATCTGCATCGGGATCTGGCTGGCCACCGGCGCCGGCTCGAGCTTCTGGCCGCGGTGGGTCCTGCTCTTCACGACGATCGGGTTGCTGGCCTCCTTCGTCCGCGGGCCGGACGCCGACCGTGCGCACCGCGCGCGACGCGAGGCGGCCCACGACCGCCGTAGGTGAGTCCAGCCGGGGCAGTTAGGACCCCAACCGGCTTGCGCGCACCTGATAGCGTGTCCGCTCGTTGGGTCGGGGACAGGCACCAGCCTGCCTGCCGGCAAAGCAGTTGCAGGTCGCAGGTCGCTGTTCGGCAGCATCCTCCGCGTCCGCAGCACATCAACCCCCCGTGGAGGACCAGTAGCAACATGGCGACCGGAACCGTCAAGTGGTTCAGCGACGAGAAGGGCTTCGGCTTCATCACACCGGACGAGGGAGGCAAGGACCTCTTCGTCCACCACAGCGCGATCCAGGCGAGCGGCTTTCGCACCCTGGCCGAGGGCGCCCGCGTCTCCTATGAGGCGGAGGCCGGCGACAAGGGGCCGAAGGCCGTCAACGTCCAGGCGATCTAGGAGGCCCCTGACAAGCCCCGCGGCCGGGATGGCGGTCATCCCCGGCTGTGGGACCCAGACCAGGCCCTGGTTTTCAGACATTCCCTAGCGCTCGAACCGCCCGAACGCTTTTCGACGAGGGCCCCGCTTCGGCGGGGCCCTCGTCGTCTGCGGCGCGCCGGATGTCACCGCCGCACCCCGCGTCGCCCCCCACGCCACCGCGCTGGGCACCCCGCACACCGGCCACCCCCGTCCGCCCCGATCGCCACCCCGCCGACCGGGCCGGACCGACGCCGGCGGCCGGCGGTCAGGCCCGAGGCGGCCGGTCGAAGGGCAGCGCGGCCAGCAGCCCGGTGAGGTCCAGCGCGCGCAGCACCGTCGCGGCGGTGGGCGCAACGATGACCAACTCCTGCCCGCTCACCTGGGAGCGGCGCGCGGCGTGCACGAGCATGCTCATGCCGCGCGAGTCCAGGAACTCCACCGCCGACAGGTCGACGACGACCCGCCGCGCGTCGGCGTGGTCCTGCAGACAGCGCTCGACCTCGGGCGCGGTCGCGAGGTCGACGTCGCCGCTGACGATCACGGTCGCGGACTGCGGCCCGACGTCGGCGGCGACGGCGAAGGGCGGACGAGGGACGGCGGGCTCACCGGTGCGCGCCGCGCGACGCACTCCGTTCCCCCGGTCTCCGGGCCCCCCGACCATGACAGGATCCAAGCGCGCCGGCGCCAACGCGTCAACCGTGCCTACAGATCGCCAACGCCGACTGCCGCAGGGTCTGGCCGACCGGACACGCCGCCGACGGCTCGCTCGGCGTCATAGCGCAGCAGCGCGGGGAACAGCGCGCAGATGATCGCCACGCCGACCAGGCACCCGAGGCCGCCCGAGACGACCGAGACCCGCGGCCCGGCGAGCCCGGCGACGGTGCCCGCCTCCACGTCGCCCAGCCGCGGCCCGCTCGTCACGACGAGCGAGAACACCGACGACATCCGCCCGCGCATCTCGTCGGGCGTCACGGTCTGGTTGATCGTCGTCCGGCAGACCGCGCTGACGCTGTCGGCCGCACCCGCGGCCGCGAGGCAGAGCGCGGCGACGGCGAGCGACCCGGCGAGGCCGGCCAGCGCGATCGACAGCCCCCACACGACCACCGCCCAGACGGTGATCAGCCCCAGCCGACGCGCGTGCGGCAACCAGCCGGTGGTGAGCGCGGCGACCGTCGCGCCGGCCGATACCGCGGCGTACAGCACGCCGGTGCCCTCCGCGCCCGCGTGGTAGACGCTCAGCGCCAGGACGGGGAACAGCGCTCGCGGCATCCCGAAGGTCATCGCGACGAGGTCGATCGCGAAGGAGCCCATCAGCGCCTGGTTGCCCGAGACGAAGCGCAGCCCCTGCTTGATCGAGCGCAGCATGGGCAGCGTCTCGCCGTCGCGCTGCGGCGGCTGCGGGGCCATGGCGACGAGCGCGGACACCATCGCCAGGCAGGACGCGGCGTTCAGCGCGTACGCGGCGCCGACGCCGAGCGCGGCGATGACCACTCCGGCCAGCGCGGGACCGACGACGAACGTCAGCTGGTAGAGGCCGAAGCTCAGCGCCAGGGCCGAGCGCAGTCGGTCGGCGCTGACGAGGTTGGGCAGGATCGCCGATCGCGCCACGCTCTGGACCGCGCCGAAGCCGGCGAGCAGGCCGCCGAGGAGGTAGAGGAGCGCGACCGGCGGGTGGCCGGCGAAGGCCAGCGCGGCGAGCGCCGCCGAGCAGAGCACGAGGGCGACCTGGTCGAGCAGCAGGAGCCGGCGGCGGTCGGTGCGATCGGCGATCGCCCCGCCGAGGAGGGCCATGGTCACGAGCGGCACGAGCTCCACCGCGCCCAGCAGGCCGGTCAGGAAGGCCGAGCCGGTCTCGAGGTAGAGCTGGTAGGGGAGCGCGACGAGCGCGGCCTGGGTGCCAAGGCCGGTGGCCACGTTCCCGGCGACGAGCAACCGCAGGTCGCGCGACTCGCGCAGCGGCGTGAGGTCGATGGCGAGCGCGCGGCACGTCAAGGCCCACCCAATCTAGGAGGCCGCTGAAAGTCCCCGTAGGCTCGATGACGCTCATCCGCGGCTGAGCGC
>Ga0136846_1235276_pt1 | contig 11029 bp, 9 predicted proteins | sample HopSoiMetagenom2_FD_96841 | JGI IMG/M metagenome (GOLD analysis project Ga0136846, IMG submission 96841) | Grasslands soil microbial communities from Hopland, California, USA - 2 Assembly 2016 (version 4) | ecosystem: Environmental > Terrestrial > Soil > Grasslands | place: USA: Hopland... | reverse complement strand
GCGGTGGACGGGATTCTGGTGGTGGATTCGCCGGTGGGGGGGCCTACTCGGGTTAGTGCGGAGTTGCCTTGGCGGGGGTGAGGTGGGGGTGGGGCGGGTTTGTTTCGCCCCCGCCGCCCTTACCCGTCCTATCCCGTTCCTGGGGGCTGCGCCCCCAGACCCCCCTTCGGCCCTGAAGGGGCCTTGTCCTCAAACGCCGGACGGGCTGGGGGTGCCCGGGTCTGGGTTGGTGGATGCGGTGCACGGGTGGATGGGCGGGAAACACGACCTGGGCTGGAGGGGCCTTGTCCTCAAACGCCGGACAGGCTGGGGGTGCCCGGGTCTGGGTTGGTGGATGCGGTGCACGGGTGGGTGGGCGGAAACACGACCTGGGCTGAAGGGGGGTTGTCCTCGGGCGTCGGGTGGGCTGGAAATTCGCCCCTCCTCGTCCGGATACTGGGATGGTGGAGCCTGGTGTTCGGACGGGGTGTGGGGGGCCGGGAAGCGTGGAGGACAGGGTGCGGGTCGTTATCGCCGAGGATTCAGTGCTGCTCAGAGAGGGCCTGACCCGGTTGTTGACCGACCGTGGGCATGATGTCGTCGCCGGTGTGGGTGACGGGGGCGCGCTGATCAAGACCATTACCGAGCTCGCCGCGCAGGGCGAGCTCCCGGACGTCGTCGTAGCGGATGTGCGGATGCCGCCCACCCATACCGACGAAGGGGTCCGGGCCGCCGTACAGCTTCGGAAATCGCATCCGGAGCTCGGGGTGCTCGTGTTGTCGCAGTACGTCGAGGAGCGGTACGCGACCGAGTTGCTCGCCGGGTCCAGCCGGGGCGTCGGGTATCTGCTGAAGGACCGGGTCGCCGAGGTGCGGGAGTTCGTGGACGCGGTGGTGCGGGTGGCCCAGGGGGGTACCGCGCTCGATCCCGAGGTCGTGGCCCAGTTGCTGGGCCGCAGCCGTAAGCAGGACGTCCTCGCCGGGCTCACGCCCCGGGAGCGCGAGGTGCTGGGGCTCATGGCCGAGGGGCGGACCAATTCGGCCATCGCGCGGCAGCTCGTCGTCAGTGACGGTGCCGTCGAGAAGCACGTCAGCAACATATTCCTGAAACTGGGACTCTCCCCGAGCGACGGTGATCACCGGCGTGTTCTGGCCGTTCTGACCTACCTCAACTCCTGAGCGCCTGGCCCGTGCCACTGTCGTGGCGGGAAATCATGACAAGTCGGGGCGTCGAACCGTCTCAGGACGGCGTCCATCATGCGATCGTCAAGGGAAGGTCGCCCTTACCGACGTACTGTTGATCCTGGGAGGGTCCGCAGGAGGACCGCTCCCAGGCCGCCGCCTCGAAGGAGGTCCCGTTCAGTGACCAGCCAGGTCAGCAGTCCCACGGACAGTTCAGCGGAGAAGGCCGGCTCAGACGTTGGAGCCGTCGTAGGAGAACAGCGCAACGCGGCGGGCGTCAAGGCCGTACGCCGCCTCGATCGGGTGATTATTCGGTTCGCGGGGGACTCCGGGGACGGGATGCAACTCACGGGGGATCGCTTCACCTCCGAGACCGCGTCCTTCGGGAACGATCTGTCCACTCTGCCGAACTTCCCTGCCGAGATCCGAGCGCCCGCAGGCACCCTGCCGGGCGTTTCTTCGTTCCAACTGCATTTCGCCGACCACGACATCCTCACGCCCGGGGACGCGCCGAACGTGCTGGTCGCGATGAATCCGGCCGCGCTGAAGGCGAACATCGCCGACGTGCCGCGCGGCGCGGAGATCATCGTCAACACGGACGAGTTCACCAAGCGCGCCATGCAGAAGGTCGGGTACGCGACGTCGCCGTTGGAGGACGGTTCGCTCGACGGATACAGCCTGCACCCGGTGCCGCTGACCACCCTGACCGTCGAGGCGCTCAAGGAGTTCGCGCTCTCCCGCAAGGAGGCCGAGCGCAGCAAGAACATGTTCGCGCTGGGCCTGTTGAGCTGGATGTACCACCGGCCGACCGAGGGCACGGAGAAGTTCCTCGCCACCAAGTTCGCCAAGAAGCCCGAGATCGCCGCCGCCAACCTCGCCGCGTTCAGGGCGGGCTGGAACTTCGGGGAGACGACCGAGGACTTCGCCGTCAGTTACGAGGTCGCGCCGGCCTCGACCGCGTTCCCCACCGGCACCTACCGCAACATCTCCGGGAACCTGGCCCTGTCGTACGGGCTCATCGCGGCCGGTCAGCAGGCAGATCTACCCCTGTACCTGGGGTCCTATCCGATCACGCCGGCCTCGGACATCCTGCATGAGCTCAGCAGACACAAGAACTTCGGTGTCCGCACCTTCCAGGCCGAGGACGAGATCGCCGGTATCGGGGCCGCGTTGGGCGCCGCTTTCGGCGGGGCGCTGGCCGTCACCACCACCTCCGGGCCGGGCGTGGCCCTGAAGTCCGAGACCATCGGGCTCGCGGTGTCGATGGAACTGCCCCTGCTGGTCATCGACATCCAGCGTGGTGGACCCTCCACCGGGCTGCCGACCAAGACCGAGCAGGCCGATCTGCTGCAGGCCATGTTCGGCCGCAACGGCGAGGCCCCGGTCCCGATCGTGGCCCCGCGCACCCCCGCCGACTGCTTCGACGCGGCCATCGAGGCCGCCCGTATCGCCCTCACCTACCGCACCCCGGTCTTCCTGCTCTCCGACGGGTACCTCGCCAACGGCTCCGAGCCCTGGCGCATCCCCGAGGTCGACGAACTCCCCGATCTGCGGGTGCGGTTCGCGCAGGGCCCCAACCACACCCTGGACGACGGCACCGAGGTCTTCTGGCCCTACAAGCGGGACCCGCAGACCCTCGCCCGCCCCTGGGCCATCCCCGGCACCCCCGGCCTCGAACACCGTATCGGCGGCATCGAGAAGCAGGACGGCACGGGCAACATCTCGTACGACCCCGCCAACCACGACCTGATGGTCCGTACCCGGCAGGCCAAGATCGACGGCATCGACGTACCGGATCTGGCGGTCGACGATCCGTCCGCCGCCGCCAACACCCTTGTTCTGGGCTGGGGTTCCACCTACGGGCCGATCACCGCGGCGGTACGCCGGCTGCGGGCGGCCGGGGAGTCGATCGCGCAGGCCCATCTGCGCCATCTCAACCCGTTCCCGCGGAATCTCGGCGAGGTGCTCAGACGCTACGACCGGGTCGTGATCCCCGAGATGAACCTCGGCCAGCTCGCCACGCTGATCCGGGCGAAGTACCTGGTGGACGCCCACTCGTACAACCAGGTCAACGGTATGCCGTTCAAGGCCGAACAGCTCGCCACGGCTCTCAAGGAGGCCATTGATGGCTGAGACGTCCATGAAAGGCGCCGGTACCGGCGTCAGCACTGGCACCGGCTCGATCGAGGCACTCACCCTGGTGCCCAAGGCCGAGGCCAGGCAGTCCATGAAGGACTTCAAGTCCGACCAGGAAGTGCGCTGGTGCCCCGGCTGCGGGGACTACGCGGTCCTCGCAGCCGTACAGGGCTTCATGCCCGAACTGGGGCTCGCGAAGGAGAACATCGTCTTCGTGTCCGGGATCGGCTGCTCCTCCCGCTTCCCGTACTACATGAACACCTACGGCATGCACTCCATCCACGGCCGCGCCCCCGCCATCGCCACCGGCCTCGCCTCCAGCCGCCGCGACCTGTCCGTCTGGGTGGTCACCGGCGACGGCGACGCGCTCTCCATCGGCGGCAACCATCTGATCCACGCCCTGCGGCGCAATGTGAACCTCAAGATCCTGCTCTTCAACAACCGCATCTACGGGCTGACCAAGGGCCAGTACTCGCCCACCAGCGAGGTCGGCAAGATCACCAAGTCGACGCCGATGGGATCGCTGGACGCCCCCTTCAACCCGGTGTCGCTGGCGATCGGCGCGGAGGCGTCCTTCGTCGCCCGGACCGTCGACTCCGACCGCCAGCACCTCACGAGCGTGCTGCGCGAGGCCGCCGCCCATCCCGGTACGGCGCTCGTCGAGATCTACCAGAACTGCAACATCTTCAACGACGGCGCCTTCGAGGTCCTCAAGGACAGGCAGCAGGCCGAGGAGGCGGTGATCCGGCTGGAGCACGGGCAGCCGATCCGGTTCGGGGCCGACGGCGCCAAGGGTGTCGTCCGGGACCGGGCCACCGGCGATCTGAAGGTGGTCGCCGTCACCGCCGACAACGAGGGCGACGTACTCGTGCACGACGCGCGCTCCGCGTCCCCGACCACGGCGTTCGCGCTCTCCCGGCTCGCCGACCCCGACACCCTGCACCACACGCCCATCGGGGTCTTCCGCTCCGTGGACCGGCCGGTGTACGACACACAGATGGCCGAGCAGCTCGACGCGGCGATCGTCCAGAACGGCAAGGGCGACCTCGGCGCGCTGCTCGCCGGCGGGGACACCTGGACCGTCGTCGGATAGACGGCCCGACGGACGGCCGACCGGCGATCGGACGGACGAGACGAGTGGCTACCGCGCCCGGGCCTTTTCGGCCCGGGCCTCGTCGTAAGTGCGGCGGGCCCGGTCCACGTCCGGCATGCGTTCCGTCGTCCAGACGGCCAGGGCGCTGACCTGGGCGGCGGCCTCGCGGCCGAGGTCGGTGAGCGAGTAGTCGACGCGCGGCGGGATGACCGGCTTCGCGTCCCGGTGGACCAGGCCGTCGCGCTCCAGTATCTGGAGGGTCTGCGTCAGCATCTTCTCGCTGACCCTGCCGATGGCCCGGCGCAGCTCACTGAAGCGGTACGGGCGCTCCAGCAGCTCCATGAGGACGAGGACCCCCCAGCGGCTGGTGACGTGCTCCATGACCAGGCGGTACGGACACATGCCCTCGGCGTCGACCGTCTCGTACTTGCCCGGGACCCGTTTGCCCTCAAGTTCCGCCTCAGCGCTTACTCCACTTACTTCACTTACTCCCATGTAAGTACCTTACTTGAAAGTGGGTACTTTCCAAGAGTTAGCGCTTCTCCTAAGGTTAGTGCCAGCCCGCACCCCACAAGGAGATACGCAATGAGCATTGTCGTCACCGGAGCCACCGGCCACCTCGGTCGTCACGTCATCGAGCAGCTGCTGGAGAAGGTTCCGGCCGACCAGATCACCGCCGTCGTGCGCGACGCGGAGAAGGCGTCCGGCTTCGCGGCCCGCGGCGTGAAGATCGCGGTCGCCGACTACAACGAGCCCGCGACCTTCGACGGCGTCATAGCCGCCGGCGACAAGGTGCTGCTCATCTCCGGCAACGAGTTCGACAAGGGCCGCGTCGGCCAGCACAAGGTCGTCCTCGACGCCGCCAAGGCCGCAGGCGCCTCACTGCTCGCGTACACCAGCGCCCTGGGCTCCCTGACGGCCGCGCTCGCCGACGACCACCGGGGCACCGAGGCGGCGATCCTCGAGTCGGGCGTCCCCTACTCGCTGCTGCGCAACGGCTGGTACAACGAGAACTACACCGAGCAGCTCGCCGTCGCCCTCGAGCACGGTGTCACCCAGGCCGCGGGCGAGGGCCGCGTCGCCTCCGCCGCGCGCGCCGACTACGCCGGTGCCGCTGTCGCGGTGCTGACCGGCGAGGGCCACGAGAACACGACGTACGAGCTGAGCGGCGACACCAACTGGAGCTTCGCCGAGTACGCCGCCGAGGTGTCCAAGCAGTCCGGCAAGGACGTCACCTACAACGCCGTCCCCGTCGAGGTCTACACCAGCATCCTGGTCGGCGTCGGCCTGCCCGAGGGCCTCGCCGGCATCCTCGCGGGCGTGGACGCGTGCATCGAGCAGGGCGAGCTGGCCGGCACCCCGGGCGACCTGTCCCGCCTGACCGGCCGCCCGACCACGCCGATCGCCGAGTCGATCGCCGCCGCGCTCAAGGCCTGACCCGCACACCCCCCTCGGGGGCGCGCACTCCCCCGTCGCGCCCACGAGGACGCCCACCCCCGACTGTCATGACCGTATGCCGATACGAACATGACAGTCGGGGGCGCTCGGCGTTACCGTCGTGAACGCACGTCCATATGGTCATGTGCTGGTACGAGGGGAGACGCCGGTGGCCGGCAAGCCGACGAGCGAGCAGCGCACAGGTCTACTGAACGGCTTCGCCGCATACGGGATGTGGGGCCTCGTCCCGCTGTTCTGGCCGTTGCTGAAGCCGGCCGGGGCGGTCGAGATCCTGGCCCACCGGATGGTGTGGTCCCTCGCGTTCGTCGGTATCGCCCTGCTGGCGCTGCGCCGCTGGGCCTGGGCGGGCGAGCTGCTGCGACAGCCGCGCCGACTGGCGCTGATCACGGTCGCCGCAGCGCTCATCACGGTCAACTGGGGCGTCTACATCTGGGCCGTGAACAGCGGACATGTGGTCGAGGCCTCGCTCGGCTACTTCATCAACCCGCTCGTCACCATCGCCATGGGCGTGCTCCTGCTGAAGGAACGGCTGCGGCCGGTGCAGTGGACGGCGGTCGGCGTCTGTCTGGCCGCCGTACTCGTCCTGACGATCGGCTACGGCCGGCCGCCCTGGATCTCCCTCTGCCTGGCCTTCTCCTTCGCCACGTACGGCCTGGTGAAGAAGAAGGTCAACCTTGGCGGGGTGGAGTCGCTGGCCGCCGAGACCGCAGTCCAGTTCCTGCCCGCGCTGGCGTATCTGCTGTGGCTGGGCGGCCGGGGCGAGGCGACCTTCGGCGCACAGGGCGCCGGGCACGCGGCCCTGCTCGCGGCGACCGGCATCGTCACCGCCCTCCCGCTGGTCTGCTTCGGCGCGGCGGCGATACGGGTGCCGTTGTCGACGCTGGGCCTGCTCCAGTACATGGCCCCCGTCTTCCAGTTCCTCCTGGGCGTCTTCTACTTCCACGAGGCCATGCCCCCGGAGCGCTGGGCGGGGTTCGCGCTGGTGTGGCTGGCCCTGATCCTGCTGACGTGGGACGCGCTGCGGGCGGCCCGGCGGGGGGCGCGGACACTCAGGGCCGGGGGCGACGCGACGATGCCCACTCCGCCGGTGATGGAGGCCGCGCAGGACGTACGCCGCTGACAGCGGGCGTTACGGCAGGGCGTTACAGCGGGCGTTACGGCAGGCGTTACAGCGGGTGTCACACGGCCGCTTACAGCGGGCGTTTACAGCGGGCCGCTGTCAGTGCGACGCGTTATAAGTGGTCCTCATGACACAGACACCCGCGTCGCACACCCCCGCCCCCGCCCCCACCCCCGTGCACTGGAAGCTGGTCATCGACTGCGCCGACCCGCACGCGCAGGCCGACTTCTGGGCCGCCGCGCTCGCGTACACGGTCGAGGATCACAGCGCGCTGGTCGAACGCCTGCTGGGCCTCGGTGCCGTACCGGCCGAGCTGACCGTCGAGTCGCACAGCCGCCGCGCCTGGCGGGACCTGGCCGCCGTACGGCATCCGGGTGACCCATACGAGGAGGAGAGCGGGACCGGGCTCGGGCGGCGGCTGCTGTTCCAGCGCGTGCCGGAGCCGAAGACGGGCAAGAACCGGCTGCATCTCGATCTGCACCCGGGGCCGGAGCGGCGCGCGGCGGAGGTCGAGCGGCTGACGGGGCTGGGGGCGGCCGTGCTGCGGGAGGTGCGGGAGGCGGGCGGCGAGTGGGTGGTGATGACCGATCCGGAGGGGAACGAGTACTGCGTGCACTAGCCATGTCCATGCACTAGCCATGTCCATGCACTAGTCATGATCCATGTACTAGTCACACTCATGCAATAGTCATGTCCATGTCCACTCACCTTCATCCGATATGCGAACTCCCCGTTCAGATAGCGCTCTTGACTAATCGTTAGCCAGAGCTTCACCATCCAGGCACCTATCCACTGTGGAATCCCAGGGATTCCCCAGGAATTCGGAGCCCCCCACATGAAGCTCTCGGTTCCCGGACGCGTCACAGCCACCGCTGTGGCCGCCACCCTTCTCGCCGGCACCGCGCTCCTCACCACGGGCACGTCGGCCGGTGCCCTTTCCGCGCCGGAGGCCAGGCTCGCCGCCGCGCCCGACCTGCCCGTCGCCAACGTCAAGGCGCATCTGACCCAGTTGCAGTCCATAGCCACCGCCAACGGCGGCAACCGGGCGCACGGCAGAGCGGGCTACCGCGCCTCCCTCGACTATGTGAAGGCCAAGCTGGACGAGGCCGGATTCACCACGACCATCCAGCAGTTCACCGCGTCCAGCCGTACCGGCTACAACCTGATCGCCGACTGGCCCGGCGGCGACGCCAGCCAGGTGATCATGGCGGGCTCCCACCTCGACAGCGTCACCGCCGGCCCCGGCATCAACGACAACGGCAGTGGCTCGGCCGCCGTCCTGGAGATCGCGCTCGCCGTCTCCCGCGCCCAGTACCAGCCGACGAAGCACCTGAGGTTCGCCTGGTGGGGAGCCGAGGAGCTGGGCATCGTCGGGTCCCGGTTCTACGTCAACGACCTCTCCTCCGCGAACCGTTCGCGCGTCCAGGGCTATCTGAACTTCGACATGATCGGCTCGCCGAACCCCGGCTACTTCGTCTACGACGACGACCCGACCATCGAGAAGACCTTCAAGGACTTCTACGCCGGCATCGGCATCCCGACCGAGATCGAGACCGAGGGCGACGGCCGCTCCGACCACGCGCCCTTCAAGAACGCGGGCATCGCCGTCGGCGGTCTGTTCAGCGGCGCCGACTTCACCAAGACGGCCGCACAGGCGGCCAAGTGGGGCGGTACGTCGGGCCGGGCGTTCGACCGCTGCTACCACGCGTCCTGCGACACCATCGCGAACATCGACGACACCGCCCTCGACCGCAACAGCGACGCCGCCGCGTACGCCGTGTGGGAGTTGTCGAAGTAACGCGCGCAGTCAGGGTCCGACTCCCCCGTACCGCGCTGACGATGGCATCGTACGGATGTCAAGATCAGTGATTCGGTACGACAGTACGACAGTTCGTCGGTACGACGGACGTCGGTACGGGGGAAGGAACGTCCATGCGCAGGGCGAATACGAGAGTGATGGCGGCCGTCGTGGCGGGGCTGGTCCTCGCCGGATGTGCCGGATGCGGCGGATCCGCGGAGCCCGAGAAGGCCCCGCGGTCCGCTGCTGCCGGTGATCCCAAGGCAGACGGTCAACCGGCGGCCAAGCTCGCCGAGTTGACCGTCCCCGCCGCCTACGACGCCCGTCGTGGCTGGGACCAGGAGCTGCCCTGGGTACGGAAGGGCGCCGACACCGCGCCCGTCGCCGTCGCCCCCGTCTCGGGGACCGTCGCGTACCTGGTCGCCGACCAGGCCGAGATGTACATGCAGGTGCGCAGGGCCACCACGGGCAAGGTGCTGTGGACCAGCGCTCCCTGGACCCCGCCGGGGACGCTGGACGACTCCGGGGGCAACGACCCCGCCGCCATCGCGCCCGCGTCGGTGATCGCCGTCAGTGCCGGCGGGCGCGAGTACTTCGTCGCGTGGGCGCACGGGATGGACGGCAAGGACGAGTTGCACGACGGCAAGGAGATCATCCAGGCCCTGGTGTACGCGGCGGACGCCTCCGGTGACGCGGTCACCCCGCTCCGCAGCGTCGACATCCCCGTGCGGGTCGGCCCCGTCGGCACCCCCCAGGGCGAGATCGTCGTCCGTGACGGGGGCGCGGGCCGGGCCCTCTTCAGCTGGAACGACGGCTACGAGAGCCACGCGGCGGCCATCGGCGTCGCGAGCCGCGAGGTGACGACGTGGGGCCCGGACGCGGGCACAGTCGTCGGGGTCACCGGGAAGGGGCCCCTGGCGAATGTCTCCGCCGGTGGGTTCGGCGTGTCCGGCGGCTGGTCCAGCAAGGACGCGACCCCCGAGGGCGCCGCCGCCCGACGATCCGCCGGCTTCGGCTCCGAGGTGGCCAACGGCACCGCGGAGACGGTCGCGGACGGCAAGGTCGTCGCCTCCTGGGTCCCCTCGAAGGGCGCCGACGAGGACGGCACCGAGGAGACCGTGCGGACCGTGCACGACGCCGCGACCGGCAAGGTCCTGCTGCGCGCCGAGTGCCGCGACCGCACGCTCACGCAGCCACTAGACCGCGACGACACCGTCCTCGGCGACAGCGTCCTGACGTCCGTCTCCCCCAACAGCCGCTACCTCTCGTACGGTTGGATGCTCTTCGACCTCCAGAAGGGCAGCGTGGCCTGTCTCGCCGCGGGCGCGGGCGGGGACCAGGGCCGCAAGGACATGCTGATCGACTCCGTCCGCGACGACGGCACGGCGTACGGCACCGTCTCGGGCTCGGACCCGCGCGTCGCCGTCGAGATCCCGGCCTCGACAGGCACGCCGAAGGCCCTGCCGACCGGCACGGAGGTACCCGCGTACACACCGGCCGGCGCGGGCATCTTCCTCACCTGGAGCGAGAGCGGTGGGATCCTCGTCTCGGGGCGCGCGGAGCGTTGAGTACGGCAGCCGAGGGGCGTTTCTCGGATCCCACGTACCTCGCGGATCTCACGGTTCTTGAGATCGCCGCCGCTGTGCGGGCGCGGGAAGTGACCGCCGTCGAGGTCGTCACGGCCGCTCTCGGGCGGATCGCCGTCGTGGAGCCGGAGCTGTGCGCGTTCGCGGAGGTGTGGGGCGAGGCGGCGGTGCGGCGGGCAGGCGAGGTCGACGTACGGGTCGCCGCGGGTGAGCGGTTGCCGCTCGCGGGCGTGCCGATCGCGGTCAAGGGGCGGTACGGCCAGCGGGCGGCGGACGCGGTGCGGCTGACCGCCGCCGGGTGTGTGCCGGTGGGCGCGACGTCCGTTCCGGCACCCGGATCCGGAACGCCCTGGCAGACATGGGGACTTGGGGCCGGCGGGCGAACGGTCAACCCATGGCGCGCGGACCGGGTGCCCGGCGGTTCGTCGGCCGGGGCCGCGGCGGCGGTGGCGGCGGGCCTGGTCCCCCTCGCCACCGGCGCGGACGGGGCGGGGTCCATCCGCATCCCGGCCGCCTGGTGCGGGGTGTTCGGCCTCAAGTCGACGAACGGCCACGTGCCGCATCCCGACCGGACGGGGCTGAGCACGGTCGGGGCGGTAGCTCGGCGCGCGGCGGACCTGGGGGCGTACTGGCGGTGCGTGGGTGGGCGCGGCGGGGGCGCGGTGGTGGGTGCGGCGG
>Ga0136846_1214110_pt1 | contig 11033 bp, 7 predicted proteins | sample HopSoiMetagenom2_FD_96841 | JGI IMG/M metagenome (GOLD analysis project Ga0136846, IMG submission 96841) | Grasslands soil microbial communities from Hopland, California, USA - 2 Assembly 2016 (version 4) | ecosystem: Environmental > Terrestrial > Soil > Grasslands | place: USA: Hopland... | reverse complement strand
GCTGGGAAACCGATACTGGTGGTCGCATACGGGGGCACTTTGCAGTTAAGCTTATATAAGGACGGGACCGGCCTCCCCCCCCAGGGCCGGACCGTGCGCGCGGGCGCCACTCTCCCCCCCGGTGGCGCCCGCCTCTTTTTTCCCCGGGTCGTTTCCCCGTCCCCTGCAACGCCAGTCGTGGCTGTGCCTGCTGTGGTTACGTCTTCGCTGTCTCGTTGCCTGTGTGGCGATTGAGTACGGATGCCTAAATCTCTTCCGCTCATCGTTGCTGCTTAACCCCTGCCCCGATGCGGCCGCGCTTCGTCCCCAATCGTTTGCTCTAGGAGTTAGTGCTGGTCCCGGCCGGGAGCGGGACAGACTGGGACAGCGCCGGAGCGGTGCCCCGGGCCCGCAGAACATGCCCGCTTACTTCACTTACAGTCACTTTGTTATCGCATAGAGTGAATGAAAAGTTCCGCCGACCTTGCCCGGCAGGCGACTGAGGCCGGGTACGGCTAGAGTAAAACCTCATCCCTGACATGAACGTCAGGGTCGACCGGATCCCGGACGATCCGCTGGACCCGCTCGTTATCGAGTTGTGATCCGGTCGGCTGCTGGCTACAGTCCGTTATCCACGGCCCGGTGGCCGCTCGGAAAAAGTCGAGGTATGCGCAATCGCGTGCGGCCATGAGGCCGCGCCGGCCTGCGTCTCGTGTTTGCGGACAGTGTCTGATGAGTCCCGCGCCTTAGCGCGAAAAACCGCTGTCCGGATACGCAATGAGCGAGCTCTTCCCTGTTCCGCATAGGCGGCAATTCCCCCGTCCCCGGGGCTGATTAAGCCGCTGATTAAGCCGGGGCGTCGGCCAGCAGGGTGTCGAGCAGGGCGACCGCGCCCCGCTTGGAGAGCGGGTGGTTGCCGTTGCCGCATTTGGGTGACTGCACGCAGGAGGGGCAGCCGGCTTCGCAGTCGCAGCTGGCGATGGCCTGCCGGGTGGCGCGCAGCCAGGCGGCGGCGGCGCCGTAGCCGCGCTCGGCGAACCCGGCGCCGCCGTCGTGCCCGTCGTAGACGAAGACGGTGAGCTGCCCGGTGGCCGGGTGCCGGGCAGCGGAGACCCCGCCGATGTCCCAGCGGTCGCAGGTGGCGAACAGCGGCAGCAGGCCGATCGAGGCGTGCTCGGCCGCGTGCGCGGCGCCGGCCAGGTCGAGGCCGGCCGCGGTGAGGGCCTCGGCCGCCTCGCCGGGGATCGCCCACCACACCGCCCGGGTCAGCAGGTGCCGGGGCGGCAGGTCCAGCGGCGTCTCGCCGAGGGCCGCGCCGGACTCGGCGCCGCGCCGGGTGAAGCTGGTGACCTGCCGGGTGACCTGGACGTCGCCGAAGCTGACGCGGGCGCTGCCCCAGGTCATCGCGCGCAGCTCGCCGCGTACCTCGATCTGGGTCACGGTCTTGGCCGTGGTGGTGTAGCCGGGCTCGCCCGGCTCCACCAGCGCGACCTGGTCGGCGAGGTCGAGCGTGGTCACCAGGTAGCTGTCGCCCTGGTGGACGTAGATGGCGCCCTCGTGCACGAGCAGGTAGGCCGACGGCTCGTCGACCGTACCGACCAGCCGGCCGGTCGCCTGCTCCACCACCCGGACCGGCGCCAGCCCGGCGCCGCGCAGGTTCACCGCGCGGGCCGCGTCCCGGCGCAGGCCGTACCAGCCCCTCTCGCGCCGGCGCAGCCGCCCCGCGCGGGTGAGGTCCTCGACGCACGGCCGGGCCGCCGGGCCGAACGTGTCCAGGTCGGCCTCGGTCAGCGGGAGCTCGGCGGCGGCCGCGCACAGGTGCGGGCTGAGCACGTACGGGTTGGCCGGGTCCAGCACGGTGGCTTCGACCGGGTGCCGGAGCAGCAGCTCGGGGTGGCGGATCAGGTAGGTGTCGAGCGGGTCGTCCCGGGCGATCAGGACCGCCGCCGCCGACTGGCCGCTGCGCCCGGCCCGGCCGGCCTGCTGCCACAGCGAGCTCCACGTTCCCGGCCAGCCCGCGATCAGCACCGCGTCCAGGCCGGTGATGTTGACCCCGAGCTCGAGCGCGGTGGTGGTAGCCAGCCCCACCAGGCGCCCGTCGGACAGCTCGGCCTCCAGCCGGCGCCGGTCCTCGGGCAGGTAACCCGACCGGTAGGCCGCCACCTTCGACGCGCCCGTCCCCGGGGAACCGGTCTCCGGCGAGCTGGCCTCGAGGGCGCCGAGCGAGCGGCGGGCGGCCAGGGCGACCGCCTCGGCGCCCCGCCGGGACCTGATGAAGGCCAGCGTCTGGACGTTCTCGCTGACCAGCCGGCCAAGCAGGTCCGCGGCCTGCGCGGTGGCGGTGCGGCGCAGCCGGGCGCCCGCCTCGCCCCGCGCGTCGGTCAGCGGCGGCTCCCACAGGGCGAAGGCCAGCGGACCGCGGGGCGAGCCGTCCTCGGTCACTTCCTCGGCGTCCAGGCCGGTCAGCAGCCGGGCACAGACGCCCGGCGCTCCCACCGTGGCCGAGGCGAGCACGAAGACCGGGCGCGGCGCGGCGCCCGGCGGGGCGTGGTGCGCCACCACGCGGCGCAGCCGCCGCAGCACGTGGGCCACGTGGGAGCCGAACACCCCGCGGTAGCCGTGGCACTCGTCGATCACGACGTACCGCAGCCGGCTGAAGAATCCCGACCAGCGGGCGTGCCCGGGCAGCAGCGCCCGGTGCAGCATGTCCGGAGTGGTCAGCAGGTACCGGGCGTGGCTGCGGGCCCAGGCCCGCTCGGCGTAGGTGGAGTCGCCGTCGAAGGTTGCCGCCTGCACCCCCGGCAGGCCGAGCGCGCGGATCGACGCGAGCTGGTCCGCCGCCAGGGCCTTGGTGGGCGTGACGTAGAGCACGGTGTCGCCCGCCAGCACCGAGGTGAGCGCCGGCATCAGGTAGCCCAGCGACTTGCCGGACGCCGCGGCGGTGGAGATGATCACGTTCCGGCCGGCCTGGGCGTGGTCCGCGGCCTGGGCCTGGTGACTCCACGGCGCCTGGATGCCGCGCGCCGCGAAGGCGCCGGTGACCTCCGCCGGGACCCAGGACGGCCAGGGCGCTTCCCGGCCCGGCCGGGCCGGTATGTGCTAGACGTGCACGGGGCGCCCCGCCTGGGTCTCATCCAGCAAGATGCCCAGGGCGCGGTTGCCGCCACCGGACCCGGGCCCGCGCATAACGGGTCCGGCTGGGGGCAGGGGAGCGAGTGTGGACACAGCTATTTCAGTGTGACATCCTGCCCGGCGATGGTTGGAGATTTTCCGTGTGTCGCCCCGTTGGGGGATGCTCGGAGGCATGATTTCGTATAGACATGACACCGGAGCGTGGTTGAATGCCGCAGAGGGTCACGCCCTCGGCTCTGGTGGGTGAGCCCGCGCGCCAGGGCGGGACCCTGAGATGACGCCATGTACGGCGCTGGAGGATTTGTGGATCTGAAGCTTGGTCATTACAACAAGGACGGCATCGAGGTCGTCGACGTCGAAGGCGAGATCGACGTCTATACGGCCCCGCGGCTCCGCGAGCTGCTCATCGATCTCGTCAACAAGAACAACTACCAGCTGGTCGTCAACATGGAGAAGGTCGAGTTCCTCGACTCGACCGGTCTCGGCGTCCTGGTCGGCGGCCTGAAGCGGGTCCGTGCGCACGACGGTTCCCTGGACCTCGTCTGCACCCAGGAGCGGATCCTCAAGATCTTCCGCATCACCGGGCTGACGAAGGTGTTCGGCATCCACAACACGGTCGACGACGCCATCGCGGCTAAAGGCGACAAGTAAGCCGGGTCCCGACGAGCCTCCTGAAAGCCATGCCCACCGTAGAAGTCACATTCACGCCGCTGCCCGCGCATGTCCGCACCGCACGCCTCGTCGCCACCGCGGTCGCGCGGCGTAGCGGCGTGGACGAAGCGCTGCTCGACGAGGTGCGCCTGGCCGTCGGCGAGGCCTGCTCGCGCGCCGTCGAGGCGCACCGGCGGCACTGCCCGGCCGAGCCGGTCAAGATCGAGATGACCGACCAGGGCGAGCGGTTCGTCGTCGTGGTGAGCGACCATGCCCCCGGCAGCGCGCCCGTGTCGGTCGGTGCCAACGGCAGCAACGGCCACGCTGTCCGCCACGATCCAGTCGCCGACGCCGTGGCCCTGGTTCAGGGGGCCGAGGAGGCCGGCATCCCGGCCGGGTTCGGGCTGGCCGTCATCTCTGGCCTGGCCGACGACGTGAGCGTCTCGTCGACCAGCACCGGCGTGAGTGTCCGGATGAGCTGGCCGTCAGCCGTTCTCACGGCCTGAAGGACAGCGCCGGACCGGTACACCGCAGGGCCCGGGGCGGGCCGGCGGGCACGGCGCAGGACGCCGCGCTCACCGGGCCGTCGACGGGTCCTGCCTTTTTTCCGCCCCGTTCCGGCCGGTTACACTGACGTGTCGCCACGATAACGAACGAATCACGGAACCGTTAGGAACGGTCCGATGTTAGTGGTTCGGCGCGTGCGTGCGTAGACTCCCGGCCACTCGTTTAGTCCCGATCGGCAACGTCTTCCGTTCGGAGTTCCAGGAGGTCGAATGTTCAGGCATGTCTCTGCGCTGGCGGCGAACCCCGTCAGCGTGAGCGGCTCCAACCTGACCTGGGTTATCATCGTCGCCGTCGTCGGGCTGCTTGCCCTCGGCGTGGCGGGCGCGCTGGTGCGGGAAGTGCTCGCGGCCAGCAAGGGAACCCAGCGGATGCAGGAGATCAGCCTTGCCGTGCAGGAAGGCGCGGCGGCGTACCTGCGCCGGCAGTTCAGGACTCTCGGCATTTTCGTGGTCGTCATCTTCTTCGTGCTGCTCGTGCTGCCCGCGGACGGCAGCGGGGTGCGCTGGGGCCGCAGCATCTTCTTCCTGGTCGGGGCGCTGTTCTCGGCGCTGACCGGGTTCACCGGCATGTCGCTGTGCGTGCGCGGCAACGTCCGGGTGGCGGCCGCGGCCCGCGAGGGCGGCGAGAAGCCCGCGTTCCGGCTCGCGTTCCGCACCGGCGGCGTGGCCGGCATGTTCACCGTCGGGCTGGGCCTGTTCGGCGCCGCCCTGGTGGTGCTGATCTACAAGAGCAACGCGCCGAGCGTCCTGGAGGGCTTTGGCTTCGGCGCGGCCCTGCTGGCGCTGTTCATGCGTGTCGGCGGCGGCATCTACACCAAGGCCGCCGACGTCGGCGCGGACCTGGTCGGCAAGGTCGAGCAGGGCATCCCCGAGGATGACCCGCGCAACGCCGCCACCATCGCCGACAACGTGGGCGACAACGTGGGCGACTGCGCGGGCATGGCGGCCGACCTGTTCGAGTCTTACGCGGTCATGCTGGTCGCCTCGCTGATCCTGGGCAAGGTGGCGTTCGGTGACAAGGGCTTGGTCTTCCCGCTGATCGTGCCGGCCATCGGGATCCTGACCGCGATCATCGGCATCTTCTCGGTCGCGCCACGGACCAGTGACCGCAGCGGGATGACGGCGATCAACCGCGGCTTCTTCATCTCCGCGATCATCTCGGCCATCGGTGTGGCCGTCGCCTGCTTCACTTTCCTGCCCGCGCATTTCAGCAGCTTCAAGGGCGTCACCGACCCGGGCATCCTGACCTACCACGGCAACCCGCGCTGGATCGCGCTCGGCGCGATCCTCATCGGCATCGTGCTGGCCAGCGCCATCCAGCTGCTGACCGGGTACTTCACCGAGACCACCCGGCGCCCGGTCAAGGACATCGGGGAAAGCTCGGAGACCGGCGCGGCCACCGTCATCCTGTCGGGCATCGCGATCGGGATGGAGTCCGCCGTGTACTCCGCGCTGCTCATCGCCGGCGCGGTGTTCGGCGCCTACCTGCTGGCCACCGGCAACGCCACCATCGCGCTGTTCGCGGTGGCCATGGCCGGCCTCGGCCTGCTGACCACGGTCGGCGTGATCGTGTCGATGGACTCCTTCGGCCCGGTCACCGACAACGCGCAGGGCATCGCGGAGATGTCCGGCGACGTCGACGGCGACGCCGCGCAGGCGCTGACCACGCTGGACGCGATCGGCAACACCACCAAGGCGATCACCAAGGGCATCGCGATCGCGACCGCGGTACTGGCCGCGACCGCGCTGTTCGGCTCGTTCCGCACCCAGGTCGAGTCGACGCTGACCGGCAAGGCGGCCGGCACCTTCAACCTGGACGTGGCCAAGCCGAACGTCCTGGTCGGCGTCATCATCGGCGCGTCGATCGTGTTCCTGTTCTCCAGCCTGCTGATCTCGTCGGTGGGCCGGGCCGCGCAGCGGGTGGTGCTCGAGGTGCGGAACCAGTTCCGCAACCACCCGGGCATCATGACCTACGAGGAGAAGCCCGACTACAGCCGGGTGGTCGACATCGTCACCAAGGACTCGCTGCGCGAGCTGGTCACCCCCGGCCTGCTCGCGGTGCTGGCCCCGATCGCGGTCGGCTTCGCGCTCGGCTACGGCCCGCTCGGCTCCTACCTGGCCGGCGCGATCGCGGCAGGCGTGCTGATGGCGGTATTCCTGGCCAACTCGGGCGGCGCCTGGGACAACGCCAAGAAGCTGGTCGAGGACGGCAACCACGGCGGCAAGGGCTCCGAGGCGCACGCCGCCACCGTCGTCGGCGACACCGTGGGCGACCCGTTCAAGGACACCGCGGGCCCGGCCATCAACCCGCTCATCAAGGTGATGAACCTGGTATCCCTGCTGATCGCGACCAGCGTGGTCAAGTACAGCGGCAACACCGGCCTGCGGGTCGGCGTCGCGGTCGGCGCCGTGGTCATCATCGTCGCGGCGATCGTGATCTCCAAGCGCCGCTCGCACGGCATGGGCGAGGTGACCCCGGCGGCCGCCGAGGTCACCGGCGCCGTATCGCCGGCCGTCGAGGGCGCCACCCAGGCTCCCGTCGAGCCAGCGCCGCCCGTCGAGTCGGCCGCCGCTGCCGACGAGGCCGACCGCGCCCCCGCCGCCAAGCACACCGAGTAACGCCGCACGGCAGATCCTGAGGCCCGGGTTCCCCTGGAACCCGGGCCTCAGCGCGTCTCGGGGCCGGGACGCCCGGGTCGGTGTGCCCCTGCCTGCCTAAGAACGTGGGCGGGGGCACACCGACTCCGCTGGGGCTGTGACAGGTGATCGGGGCCGGGCTAGAAGGCGTCGGCTACGTCGTCGCTGGAGATGCCGAGCAGGTACAAGATGGCGTCCAGGTACGGGACGCTCAGCGAGGTGTCGGCCGCGTCGCGCACCACGGGCTTGGCGTTGAACGCCACGCCGAGCCCGGCGGCGGCGATCATGTCGAGGTCGTTGGCGCCGTCGCCGACCGCCACCGTCTGGGACAGCGGCACCCCGGCGTCCGCGGCGAACCGGCGCAGCGCCGCCGCCTTGCCGGCCCGGTCGATCACCGCCCCCCGAAGCCGCCCGGTCAGCTTGCCGTCAGCGATCTCCAGCTCGTTGGCGGCCACGTAGCCGATCCCGAGCTCGGCCGCCAGCGGCCCGATCACCTGGACGAACCCGCCGCTGACGATGCCCGACTTGAAGCCCAGGCCACCCAGCGTGGAAATCAGCGTCCGCGCGCCCGCCGTCAGCCGCAGCCCGGTCCTGACCTCGTCCAGGACAGCAGCGGGCAGCCCGGCCAGCAGCGCTACCCGCTCGCGGAGGGACGCGGTGAAGTCGAGGTCGCCGCGCATCGCGGCCGCGGTGACCTTGGCCACCTCGTCGGCGCAGCCGGCCCGCTCGGCCAGCAGGTCGATCACCTCGCCCTGGACCAGGGTGGAGTCCACGTCCATCACGATCAGCCGCAGCGCGCGCCGGTGCAGCCCGCCGCGCTGGACGGCCACGTCGATCCCGTGCTCCACCGCGGCCCGGGCCAGGTCCTCCCGCAGCATGGCCGGGTCCCCGCCCGAGACGTCCAGCTCGATGCAGGTCACCGGCTGCTGCGCCAGCCGGCCGATGCGGTCGATGTTGGCTCCGCTGGCCGCGATCCGGCCGGCGATGGCGTTGATCGCGCCGGGCGCCAGCGGGCTGCCCAGCAGCGTGACGTGCAGCAAGGCGCCCCGCGAGGCCACGTCACCCGAAACCGAACCGGAGCCGGTGGTGATCTCGGCCTCCAGGCCGAGGTCGGCGGCCAGCGCGCTGACGGCGGCGTGGATGCCGGTCAGGTCGGGCGCCGGGTCGCAGCCGAGCAGCACGCCGAGCACCAGCCGCCCCCGGATCACCACCTGCTCCACGTCCAGGACGCTGAGCGGGTGCCGGGCCAGCACGCCGAACAGCCGGGAGGTCACGCCCGGCCGGTCCCGGCCGGTCAGCGTGATGAGCAGCGAGGTCCGCGGAGTAGTCATCGCGGGCGTCAGGCTACCCCACCGGCCTGAACGTTACGGCAGCAGCAGGTGAACGTCGCCGAACTCATGCCACAGGTACGACGAGTCGATCGCGGCCTGGTAGCACCGGCCGAGCAGCTCGGGCCCGGCGAACGCGGCCAGCATCCGCAGGTGCGAGGAGCGCGGCTCGTGCAGCCCGGTGAGCAGCCCGTCCACCGCCCGCACCCCGGTTTCCGGCGTAACCACATGCGACGTCCAGCCCGCCGAGGCGCTCACCCGGCCATCAGGACCAGCGGCCGTCTCGAGCGCCCGCACCACGGTGGTGCCGCCCGCGATGACCCGCCCGCCGCGCGCCCGCACATGGTTGACCAGGTCGGCCGTGGCGGGCGGCACCGCGTACGGCTCCGGGTACGGATCCTCCGTACCCTCCAGCGAGGACACCCCGCAGTGCAAGGCGAGCGGGGCGATCAGCACCCCGCGCGTGACCAGCTGAGCCACCACCGGCAGACTGAACGGGCGACTGGCGCTGGGCATCTCGGCACTCCCGGGGGAGTGGGCGAAGACCGTCTGGTAGGCCGTCAGCGGCCAGTCCCGTGGCACGTAGGCGTACCTGATCGGGACGCCGTGCCTGAGCAGGTACGGCACGACGGCGACGGACAGCGTGGCCCGCCACAGCCGGGTAGTTTCCCGGTCCAGCAGGGTCAGGACCGCGCCGCCGGGCAGGGTGAGGGACTGACCGGGTGAGCCTGCCCCGTTCGGCCGTGAGATCTTGTTTTCTAGCTGGCGCAGCTCGACCAGCCATGATCCATCCGGACGCGGGCTGGAGAAGTGCACCGCGAGCTCGGTGGTAACCCGGACCTGAGCCGGCAGCGTCTGGCTGGTGTTGACCACGAGCAGGTCGCCGGGCAGCAGCAGGCTGGGCAGCTGGCGGAAGCGGTGGTGGCTGATCTCGCCGGCGGCGGTGCGGCTGACCAGCAGCCGCACGCCGTCGCGGGCCACGCCGCGCGCCTCCGGCGGGTCGTGCGCCTCGAGCTCGGCCGGCAGGGTGAACTCCGCTAGGGCCAGGCTGCTGCTCATGACGTCACCGGCAGCAGGTGCGCGGCCCGGTACCGGCCGCTCGGCAGTCGTTCGGTGACCAGCCGGACGAACGCCGGGACGACCGCGGCCGGCTCGGGCCGGTCCGAGATGTCCTCGCCGGGGAAGGCCAGCTGGTGCATGTCGGTGCGGAGGTCGCCGGGGTCGGCCCACCAGACGCGGACCGCGAGCTCCTCGGCGGCCAGCACGTTCGAGGCCTGCTCGAGGGCGGCCTTGGCCGCGCCGTAGCCGCCCCAGCCGGCGTAGGCCTCCACGGCGGCGTCCGAGGTGATGTTCAGCACCGCGCCGCCGCTGGCCCGCAGCAGCGGCAGCGCCAGCTGGGTCAGCGCGATCGGCGCGATCACGTTCACCTCGAACGCGGCCCGCAGCTCGTCCGGCGGGTAGTCGGCCAGCGCGGGCAGCGGGCTGGCGCCGAGCGTCCCCGCGTTGTTGACGAGCAGGTCGAGCCGGTCCCCGGCGGCGGCGATCAGCGCCGCCCGGTGGGCCGGGTCAGTGATGTCCCCGGGAATGACGGTGACCGCTCTGCTGCCTGGCCGCTGCGCGGCGGGGCCGGCTGTACGCAGCGCCCCCGCGGATGCGTCCAGCGCGGCCGGATCCCGCGCGTCGATGATGAGGTCGAAGCCTTCCCGGGCCAGGCCGGCCGCCAGGGCCAGGCCCAGCCCGCGGGAGGCTCCCGTGATCAGGGCTGTCGGGTTGTTAATGTCACGAACGCTAGGCCGCGCCCCGGCCCGGCACATCGGTCCGCCGCCGGCTCCGTCCTGCGCCCATGGTCCTAGGACCCCCGCCGGATGCGCCCGCCGCACTGCCCGGGCTAACGTCAGAGCGTGACAGAACTCGATGAGCTGTATCGAGTGAGCCAGGCGGTGCTGTCGGTGACCCGGCAGATGTCCGTCCGTGACGTGCTGCAGGTCATCGTGCGGTCGGCGCGGTCGCTGGTCGGCGCGCGCTACGCCGCGCTCGGCGTGCCCGACGAGGGCGACTCGTTCGCCGAGTTCGTCGTGGACGGCATCAGCGACGCCGAATGGGAGGCCATCGGCCCGCTGCCGCGCCGCCACGGCATGCTCCGCGTGCTGCTCGACGAGGGCAAGCCGGAACGCCTGGCGGACATCAGGTCCGATGCCCGGTTCGAGGGCTGGCCGTCCGCGCACCCGAAGATGTCGCACTTCCTCGGGATGCCGGTGCGCGACGGCGACCAGGTGCTCGGCATCATCTTCGCGGCCAACAAGACCTCGGCCGCCGCCGCGGGCCGCGGCTTCACCGAGCGCGACGAGGAGATCCTGGCGCTGTTCGCCGCGCACGCCGCGATCGCGCTGACCAACGCCCGGCTGTACGAGCGCAGCCGCGAGCTGTCCGTGATCACCGAACGCGCCCGGCTGGCCCGGGAGCTGCACGACGCGGTCACGCAGAAGCTGTTCAGCATCCGGGCGCACGCCCGGGCCGCCGCGGTGCTGGCCGGCCGGGACCCGGTGGACACCGGGCGGGTGCGGGCCGAGATCGAGGTCGTCGGCGAGCTCGGCGCCGAGGCCCACGCCGAGCTGCGCGCGGTGATCGACGGGCTGGCCCCGCCCGACCTGGAGACGGCCGGGCTGGCCGAGTCGCTGCGCCGGTACGCGGTGCTGGCCGGGCGGGCGCACGGCGTCCCGGTCACGTTCACCGGCACCTG
>Ga0136846_1211113_pt1 | contig 11033 bp, 10 predicted proteins | sample HopSoiMetagenom2_FD_96841 | JGI IMG/M metagenome (GOLD analysis project Ga0136846, IMG submission 96841) | Grasslands soil microbial communities from Hopland, California, USA - 2 Assembly 2016 (version 4) | ecosystem: Environmental > Terrestrial > Soil > Grasslands | place: USA: Hopland... | reverse complement strand
CTGGCGCCTGAGCCTCGAAGCCTCGCCAGCGACGCCACCCAGGCGGGTCCCAGCCGCGGCCCACCCGGCTTCGAGGCTCGGCCGTGAACGGCCTCGCACCTCAGCCACCGAGAGCGGCCCCCACGGTGGCTGAGGCGCGAAGGCGCTCTGGCGCCTGAGCCTCGAAGCCCCGCCAGCGACGGCACCCAGGCGAGTCCCAGCCGCGGCCCACCTGGCTTCGAGGCTCGGCCGTGGACGGCCTCGCACCTCAGCCACCGTGTGGGCCGCGCCCGGTGGCTGAGGCGCGAAGGCGCTCTGGCGCCTGAGCCTCGAAGCCGCCCCGCCCGGTAGCGTGAGCCGGTGCTCATCTCCGACTCGCACCGGTTCCTCTTCGTGCACGTGCAGAAGACCGGCGGGTCCACGATCGACAACGGGCTGACCACTGCCCTGGGCGACGTACGCCGGATCTCGGCCGCCAACCGGCACGCACCGCTGGACCGGCTGCTGCAGCTCGAGCCGGCGCTGGCCGACTACTGGACGGCCGGGTTCGTCCGGAACCCGTGGGCCCGGATGCTCTCGTGGTGGCGGATGATGGAGCGGTTCCGGGACGGCGCCGCGCAGGGGATCGAGCGCTACCTCGACCACCTGCAGCGCAACCGGTTCGTGGCCGGCATCATCGCCGCTCACCCCGACTTCGAGTCGTTCGTCATGCACGCGCCCGACGAGCACCCGCGGCTGCGCAAGCCGCAGGTGGCCTTCCTCAACAACGACCAGAAGCGGGCCGACTTCACAGGTCACCAGGAGAGCCTCGAGGCCGACCTGAAGCAGCTCTACGACCACCTCGGTCTGGAGTGGATCGCGCCCCAGAGCGTCAACATCGACCCGGGCCGGCCCGACTACCGCGACGTCTACAGCTCGACCACCCGTCAGCGTGTGGCCGAGCTGTTCGAGGCCGACCTACGCGAGTACGGCTACGAGTTCTGACCTGCGGTGCAGCCGGACCAGGACGAGCACGACGAACAGTGCCTCCGGGGCCAGGGACCACAGGCCCAGGCTGCTGTCGCTGGTCCACCCCTCGTGGTAGTCGGGCAGTCCGACGGCCCGGCTGACGACGAACGCGCCGGCCATGCCGACGCACAGTGCCGCGCCGAGCAGCCACCCCGAGGGACGGTCGGCCAGCACCAGCAGCAGCGCGACGGCGCAGAGCACGGACGAGACCACGAAGAGCGCCCCGATGTAGGGCACCTCGGCCAGGTGGTCGGGCGCGAGGTAGACGTGGATGGCGACCTCGACGGCGAGCGCGAGGACCGCGGCGGATCGGATCAGCATGGCGAGCGCCTCCTGGTGGTGCGGGCGCTCCCGTACCCGAACCAGCGGGTACGGGAGCCCTCCCTCGTCCCGGGTCACGGGCAGTGGACGTCCGGGTTCCACATGGAGAACCGGCCCGCCGGGTTGGGCTTGAACGCCCACACGTGCAGCGAGTAGAACGTCGGGAGGCCGAACCGGTTCGGCGCCTTGGTCAGGTTGAACCGGTGCCCGAACAACGACGGCCGCGACGAGTGGGTGGCGTCCCAGTCGGCCTTGATGACGACGTACTCGACGGCAGCCAGCTTGAGCGTGCCGTCCGCCTGGGGCTCGTAGACGAGCGCCTCGGGCTTGGCGACCTTCTCGGCGGGGTCGCCGACGCGCTTGCCCTTGACCCAGTGCACACCCATGCCACCCATGCCCGGCATGTCGATGCAGGTGATGCCCTTGTTGTCGGTGAGCAGCCCGAAGCCGGCCTGCTCGGCGTTGGCGACGTTGTGGAACTCCTTCGTCGCCGTGCGCAGCTTCCCCAGGTCATGTTGCGAAGTGGATGCTCCGGCCGGAGCCGTCCCCGTGAGCAGCGCGGCGACGGCCACGCACGACAGCACGATGCGGGTCTTCATGGTCAGACTCCTTCTTGATTCGTTGTGTTCGGATGGCGCCGAAAACCTAGGACGGCGACACCGGGACCCGGATCGGGAGAACCACCCATGTTGACTGGCTGGACCACCCACATTCGCGTCTGACCTGGAGGCATCAACCATCCCCTGACCGGGAACCGGGTGTGCATGTTCGCCCCGCCACTCCTGCGGCAGCCGCTCGCCACGGCGGTCGCCGGCGCGCTGGTGGTATCGGGGGTCACGACCTCGGCGCCGACCCGCTGATGACAGACGACACCGTCCTCACCGACATGGCCGCGCTGCTGGGCGACGCGACGGCACCCGGAACCGTGGCGGACCGCTATCAGCTGCACCGAGTCCTCGGGTCGGGCGGCGTGGCCGACGTCCACGAAGCGACCGACACCCGGCTCGACCGGCTGGTCGCCGTGAAGCTGCTTCGCGAGACGACAGCCGGCGAGACGGACCGGGCCCGGTTCCTGACGGAGGCCAAGCTCTTGGCACGGCTGTCCCACCCGCACCTGGTCCGGGTCCTCGACGCCGGGGTCGACCGGGACCGGCCGTTCCTGGTCCTCGAGCTCGTGCGCGGCAGCACCCTGGCCGACGTCATGGGCGCGCCGCTGCCGCCGGACCGGGTGGCCGAGGTCGGCGTCGACATCGCTGCCGCCCTCGTGCACGTGCACGCGGCCGGCGTGGTCCACCGCGACGTCAAGCCGGGCAACGTGCTGCTCGACGAGGACGGCTCCGCGATGCTGGCCGACTTCGGGATCGCCCGGATGGTCGACGACACCCGCCACCACACCCGCAGCGGGCACGTCGTGGGCACCATCGCCTACCTCGCGCCGGAGCAGGTGGCGGGCGAGCGCGTCACCACGGCCGTCGACGTGTACTCACTCGGGCTGGTCCTGCTCGAGGCCCTCACCGGCGTCCAGCCCTACGCCGGCACCTCGGTCGAGATGGCGCTGGCCCGGCTCAACCGCGCGCCGGAGATCCCCGGGACGCTCCCGCGAGCGTGGCGCGCGCTGGTCGCCGCCATGACCGCGCGCGACCCGCGCGACCGGCCGACGGCCGCGCAGGTCGAGGCCCGGCTCCGCGGCGGGCCCGTCCCGGACAGGCCGGTGCCGGCCCGCTCCACGGTGTCGCCCCGGGTGGCGCTGTCGGGCGTGGCCGTCGCCTTCGCGCTGCTGCTGGGCACGGCGGGGTGGAGCTCGCTACCGCTCCCGTTCGGTGCCGCTTCGGCGGCCGCTGTCCACCGGGCCCACGCCGCACCTGCCCCGCCGCGCCCGGCACCTTCGCAGACGACCGCACCGGCCGTCGTACCCGCCCCGACCACGGTGGCCCCGCCGGCACCTGCCTCCCAGCCGGTTGTCAGCCACCACGCGCACCAGGCGCGACACCACCACCGGCACCGCGCGCGCCACCACCACCGGCAGCACCACCGGCCCGGTCACTCCGGCCACGGCCACCGGAAGCACCACCGTCACCACTGACCTCGACGCGACCGCACATCAGTGGTGGAGTGACCGGCGTGTACCCCGGCACGTTCGCAGCCAAGAACCCCGACAAGCCGGCGCTGGTCATGGCCGACACCGGCGAGACCCTGACCTACGGCGAGCTCGAGGCTCGGTCCGTCCGTCTGGCCCGGGTGCTCCGGGAGGCCGGGCTGGAGAAGGGCGACTCGGTGGCCCTGCTCAGCGAGAACGATCCGCTCTACCTCGTCGCCTACTGGGCGGCGCTGCGCAGCGGCCTCTACCTCGTGGCGATCAACTTCCACCTCACCGCCGACGAGCAGGCCTACATCCTCGACGACTGCGGGGCGACCGTGTTGCTGTCCTCGACCGGCCAGGCCGGCCGCGCCGCGGCGATCGCCGACCGGGCTCCGGGCGTGCGCACCCGGCTGCTCGGGGCCGAGGTCGACCGGTCGATCGACGAGAGCAGCGGTGCCCCGCTCGGTGACCAGCCGGCCGGCGCCGACATGCTGTACTCCTCAGGCACCACCGGTTTCCCCAAGGCGGTCCGGCCACCCCTGCGCGACCACCAGGTCGACGAACCGGGCAGCATGTACGTGGCGCTGTTCCAGCCGATGTTCGGCTTCGGCGAGGACACGGTCTACCTCTCGCCGGCACCGATGTACCACGCGGCACCGCTGCGCTTCAGCATGGTCATCACGGCCACGGGTGGCACGGTCGTCGCCATGCGCAGGTTCGACGCCGAGCAGGCGCTGGCGCTGGTCGAGCAACACCGGGCCACGCACAGCCAGTGGGTGCCGACGATGTTCGTGCGGATGCTCAAGCTGCCCGACGACGTACGCCGGAAGTACGACGTCTCCAGCCTCGAGGTCGCCATCCACGCCGCGGCGCCCTGCCCGGTCGAGGTCAAGCAGCAGATGATCGAGTGGTGGGGACCGATCCTGTTCGAGTACTACGCCGCCACCGAGGCGGTCGGGCTCACCTGGATCACCCCGCAGGACTGGCTCGCCCACCCGGGGTCGGTCGGCACCGCCGCGCTCGGTGTCCTGCACGTGGTCGACCAGGACCACCCCGACCAGCCGGAGCTGCCGGTCGGCGAGGACGGCCTGGTCTACTTCGAGCGCGACGTGATGCCGTTCGCCTACCACCACGACCCCGCCAAGACGCGCCAGGCCCAGCACCCCCGGCACGACAACTGGGCCACCACTGGCGACATAGGCCACGTCGACGAGGACGGCTACCTCTACCTCACCGACCGCCGTGCCTTCATGGTCATCAGCGGCGGCGCGAACATCTACCCGCAGGAGGTGGAGAACGCGCTCACCCTCCACCCGGCCGTCTACGACGTGGCGGTCATCGGCGTACCCGACGCCGACATGGGCGAGGTGGTCAAGGCCGTCGTCGTGGCCGCCGAGGGCGCCGAGCCGGGGCCCGCGCTGGAGCGCGAGCTGATCGAACATGTCCGGGCGCGGATCGCGCACGTGAAGGCGCCTCGTAGCGTCGACTTCGTCGACGAGCTGCCGCGCACGCCGACGGGCAAGCTGGTCAAGCGCAAGCTGAGGGAGAGGTACCGATGAAGTACGAGCGCAAGGTCGAGGTGCCGGCGTCCGCCGAGGCGACATGGCGGGTGCTCGAGGACGTCGAGAGCTTTCCGAGCTGGACGCCGACCTTCGAGCAGGTCGACCTCCAGGGTCCGCTCCAGAAGGGCACCAGGGTGCGGATCAAGCAGCCCGGGCGGGGCGCGGTGACCTACGAGGTCCAGGAGCTGGAGCCGGGGCGGCGGTTCCAGTGGGGCTCGAGGGGCGCGGGCAACGACCAGCGCGCCGACCACGTCGTCGAACCCACGGGTCCCGAGAGCTGCGCGGTCACGCTCACCTTCGAGATGACCGGCCTGTTGGGCGGGATCGCCGGCGGGCTCTTCGGAGGGAAGATCCGGGGAATGGTCGACACCGAGGCAAAGGCGCTGCGGAAGCGGCTCAGCTCCTGACTCGTTCCTTTGCTAGAACGCCACCGCTTCGGTGAGCTGCTCCAGGGAGTACTCGGTGATGCGGATCAGCGCCTGCTTGCACGACGCGCGGTCCCGGGCGTCGATCTCGATCATCGGCACGTGCTCGGGGACGGCCAGGGCGGCGCGGATCTCCTCGAGCGGGTAGTGCTGGGTGTTGTCGAACTGGTTGACCGCCACGATGAACGGCAACCCCTTCGACTCGAAGTAGTCCAGCGGCGAGAACGCCTCGTCGAGCCGGTTGGTGTCGACGAGCACGATGGCGCCGATGGCGCCGAGGCACAGGTCGTCCCACATGAACCAGAACCGACGCTGGCCCGGCGTACCGAAGAGGTACAGGACCAGGTCCTCGGCCAGGGTGATGCGGCCGAAGTCCATTGCCACGGTGGTCGTGGCCTTGGTGGGCACGGCGGCCAGATCGTCAACGCCTTCGGACTCGTTGGTAACGAGAGCTTCGGTGCGCAGGGGCATGATCTCCGAGACTGAACCCACGAGGGTCGTCTTGCCCACGCCGAAGCCACCGGCGATGACGATCTTGGTCGACGCCGCGGAGCGCTGGGCGCTAGAGCGTGCGTAGTCCACGGAGGGTCCTTTCGATGAGCTCTCGTCGCTCGTCCTGCGACGACTCGGCGGTCAGGGTCGCCTGCACCCGGACGTGTCCCTGCTCGATCAGGTCACCCAGGAGAACCCGGACGACACCGATCGGCATGTGCACGTGCGCGGACACCTCGGCGACCGATCGTTTGTCACAAAGCTCGAGGATCTGCTTCAGGTTGCCGTCGGTGGGTTCCTCGGCCCCACCTCGCTCCCGGCGGAGCGTGGCTTCGAACGGGAGCTCGACCTTGGGCGCAGTCCGGCCACCGGTCAGCGTGTAGGGGCGGACGACACGCGCCGCTGGCGCGTCCTCGTCCGGCTCCCACGGCTGGGTCGGTAGTGCCATGACTGGTCCCGGCGTCCGTCAGATGCCGCTGAGCGGGACGCGGGCCGTCGCCTGGACCATGCGGCCCACGCGGTCGACCAGAAGGGCCATCTCGTAGCCCACCTGGCCGATGTCGGCGGAGTCCTCGGTCAGCACCGCCAGGTGCGACCCGTCTCCGACGCTCATCAGGAGGAGGTAGCCGTTCTGCATCTCGATCACGGTCTGCAGGACGGCGCCTCCGTCGAACAGGCGGGCCGCGCCCACCGCGAGGCTGGCCAGGCCGGAGGAGACGGCGGCGACCTGCTCCGCGCGTTCGTCCGGCAGGCTGAGGCTCTTGGCCATCAGCAGTCCGTCCGCCGAGACCAGCACGGCGTGTGCCGCGGACGGCACCTCGTCGACGAACTTGCTGACGACCCAGTCGAGCCCGCGCTCGTCGGTCTCGGTCAGGTTCTCGGTCATGCGGGACCTTCCTCGGTGGGGGTGCTGTTTGCGGGTACGTGCTCGTCCACGGCGGCGGTGCGGCCCCGGGTCACGCCGGCAGCGTGCGCGGCGAGACCGGCCCGGATCGCCTCCGGGTCGCGGTTGACAGCGACGGCGGGCGTCGCGGAGACACCGCCCGGCACCAGCCGGTTGCCGGGACGCCGCATCGGGAGGCCGGACTGGCTGATCGGGGCGGGCACCTCGGCGACCTGCTCGGCGGCTTCCCACCCGGCCTCGATCTCGGACTTGGTCCAGGTGGCGTCGTCGCCGGAGCTGAGCCAGCGCGACCGCAGCGTGCGGAAGATCGGCGTCTCGTCCTCGGTCAGCTCCGGCATCGGGCTGCGCGAGTCGAGGGCGTCGTAGACCGGCGCAGGGGCAGGAGGCGGAGTCGGTGCGCTGCCGAACGACGCCGTCCAGCTCTCGACCGGCGCCGTGTCGTCCTCGGTCGCCGGCTCGGCGTCCGCCACCGCCTCGAGCGGCGGAGTCGTGCCGATGCTGGAGCCGTTGCTCCGGCTCCCGCTGCCGTTGAGCGCGTGGAAGTTGCTCAGACCGCCACGGCGCGGGACGGCCACGGTAGTGTCGGGCGCGGATGGCAGTGGCGTGACGACGTCGTCCAGCGTGGCGGACGCGTGCTGCTCCGCCTCGTCGTGCAACGCCTCGGGAGAAGAAGGCGCCAGGTCGAGCCCGGCCTTCTCGGCCTGCGGTGCCTCGGACTTCGCGGCCCGCTCCGTCGCCTCGTCGATGGCGTCGAACGCCGTCGTCGGCGTGGCCGGCGCACGCTGCGGCAGGTCAGACTTCCCGGACTGCGCGGCCTCGCTGGCCCGGAGCCGCTGGAACAGCGAGCCGCCGGTCGACGTGACCGGAGCACCCGGCATGGAGGCGCCGGTCCGGGTCGCGCCCGGCGCCCGCTGCGGCAGCCTGGTCACGGCGTTGATCGCGGCCGCGATGGAGTCCACCTCGACCTCGGCCTCGGCGGCCTTGGCCGCCGGGGCCTGCGGCTGCACGGGAGCGGTCGGAGCTGCGGACGCCGCGGGAGCCACCGGGGTCGCCGGAGCCAACGGGGTCACGGGAGCCACCGGCGTCGCGGGAGCCAACGGGGTCACGGGAGACACCGGCGCGGCTGGGGTCAGCGGAGTCACCGAGGCCGCCCCGGCGGGCCGGGCGAACGAGGTCGCCGACGCCGCGGGGGCCGCGGGAGCTGCCGGCGAAGGGTGCGCGGGCTGCTTCGGCTCGGCGTCGTTGGTGAGCTGCTCGGTGACCGTCGCGGGCAGCACCGACTTGGCCGAGGCGAGGCCGGTGAGACCCGGACGCTGCTTCGGCTGGACCTCGGTCGGACGGCCACGCAGCAGCGCCGGCGGCAGCAGGACCGTGGCCGTGGTGCCGCCGCGGGCGTTGCGGGACAGCGAGACGGTGATGCCGTGCCGGTTCGCGAGCCGGCTGACCACCAGCAGACCCATGCGGCGCGCCGTGTCGACGGTGACCTCACCGCCGGAGCGCAGGTCCTCGTTGAGCGAGTTCAGGACGTCCTGGGCGATACCGAGGCCGCCATCGCTGATCTCCACGATCGTGCTGTCGCCGGCCTGCTTGGTCGAGATCTTCACCGGGGCGGTCGGCGGCGAGAACGCCAGCGCGTTGTCGACGAGCTCGGTCATCAGGTGGACGATGTCCGCGGCCGCAGCGCCGTTGACCTTGTCGCCAGGTGCAGCCTCGATCTGGACGCGTTGGTACTCCTGCACACCGGCCATCGCGGCCTGGAAGACGTCGCCGAGGGCGAGAGCATCCTGGTCGCTGGTCTGGGTCGGCGCGTCGGCCAGCACCATGAGCGAGTCCGCCGTACGACGCATGCGCGACGCGAGGTGGTCGAGCCGGAACAGCGACTCGAGGCGGTTGGGGTCCTCCTCGTCCTTCTCCAGCCGCTCGATGAGCCCGAGCTGCTGGTTGATGAGGGAGGTGTTGCGCCGGGACAGGGTCGAGAACATGTCGCCGACCTGGGTGCGCAGCTTCGCCTCGCCGGAGGCCAGGGTGACGGCCTGACGGTGCAGGTCGTCCACCGCGCGGGCCAGCTGACCCGTCTCCTCGTGGGTGGTGACCGGGATCGTGACGATGTCACCCGGGTCCTCACCCGACCGGATCTTCGCGACCATCTCGGGCAGCCGGGTGTTCGCGACCTCGAGGGTGCTCTCGCGCACCCGGCGGATCGGGTTCAGCAGCATGCGTGAGACGAACAGTGCCAGCAGGAACGCGGCCAGCAGCAGCGCGATGGTGATGACGGCGTTGGCGATGGCCAGGCCTCGCGCGTCGTTGGCGGCGCTGGTGAGGTCCTTGTCGATGTCGGTCAGCAGCGTCGTGGTGAGGTTGTCGTAGGACTCGAAGTCCTCGGCGTCACCGATGTTGTGCTCACCGCTGCGGACCACACCGAAGTGGGCGGCGTTCTGCTGGTTGAGCTTCTGGATCTCAGCCTGGTCCGTGCCGAGGTAGGAGCCGAGGCGGTCGATGATGACCTGCTCGACGCCCAGCTCGGCCGCCAGGTCGACCTGGTTGATGGTCTTGGCATCGGCGGCATTGGTCATGAAGATCTGCATGGCCAGGGACACGCGACCGTCGAGCGCCTGCTGCAGGGCCGCGAGCTTGGGCTCGGGGTTGATCTGCGCGGCCACGATCGAGTCGATCAGCTGGGTCACGCCGCGCTGGAGCTGGCGGACCTGGGAGACCGTCTGGCCTGCGGAGAGGAACGCCGAGCCGTCGCGCAGCTGCGAGCTCAGGCTGATGACCGAGTCGAGCTGCTCGCGCTGGTCAGCGGTCAGGTCCGCGGACTTGCCGGCGTCCTCGAGCCGCTTCCCGGCCACGTCAACAGCCGAGATGGCCGACAACCGACCGGGGTCGTCGAGGGCTGGACGCTGACGGGAGATGATGAGGGCGCGCTCGGCCGCGGCCAGGTAGCCGGCGGCGGGCCGGAGCACCTCGGTCTGTTTCGCGGTGGCCGAGTAGTTGTCGGACTGACTCAGCTCGGTGTGCACGCGCAGGCCGCCGAAGGTCGCGGCCAGCAGCATCGGGATGGCCAGGATCAGTGCCAGCTTGCGGCGCAGGGACCATTCGGGAAGGGCGATCGCAGACGCGACGCGCCCAGCGCTGTCGCGCCGCTTCTCCTCAGACATTCGCCCCACCCAGGTCTATCGAGTTCGAGACGCCGTCGCACCGTAGGACGACGCCCGCCAAGATCGAGTTCACGATAGGTTTCACTCCCCCCACCTCGCGGCAGAATCGGGGAATCCGCGGGGTATCAGCCGGTTCAGTCAACCCGGTCTAGTCCTCAGTGTCCATGCCGGGCGCGACTGTGAAGCCGCAGTTCAAAGGCTACGACGTCGGCGGCGGGGGCACGGCCGGTTTCCAGCAGGTGCCTCTCCCGGGGGTCGCCGCCGCCGCGTCGGCTCCGCGCACCGACGCGCTCTCGGTCGTCGATCCTCACCAAGCTGGGCGTGGACACCCGCGACGAAGCCGTGGCCATGGCGCGGACCGCCGGGCTGGGTGGACGGCGGTAGCCCCAGCGCCCCGGACTAGCGCCAGCCCAGCTCGGGAGCGACGTGCTTGAGAACGTTCTCGATCACGGCAGCGTTGTAGTCGACTCCCAGCTGGTTGGGGACCGTCAGCAGCAGGGTGTCCGCAGCGGCGATCGCCTCGTCCTCGGCCAGCTCCTTGACCAGCTGGTCCGGCTCGCCGGCGTACGACTTGCCGAACCGCGCCAGGCCGCCGTCGATGTGGCCGACCTGGTCCTGGCTGTTGCGGTCGTGGCCGAAGTACGCGCGGTCCAGGTCGCTGACGAGCGGGAAGATGCTGCGGCTGACCGACACCCGCGGCTCGCGCGGCCAGCCGGCCGTCGCCCAGGCGTCGCGGAACATCTGGAGCTGCTCGGCCTGGAGCTGGTGGAACGGGACGCCGGTGTCCTCGGTGAGCAGTGTCGAGCTCATCAGGTTCATGCCCTGCTCGGCGGTCCACACCGCCGTCTTCCGGGTGCCTGCGCCCCACCAGATCCGGTCACGCAGCCCCGGTGAGTGCGGCTCTATGGGCAGCAGCCCCGGCGGGTTGGGGAACATCGGCCGCGGGCTGGGCTGGGCGAACCCCTTGCCCTCGATCACCTCGAGGAAGACCCGAGCGTGCTCGCGGGCGAGCTCGGCGTGGTCGCTGCCCTCGGCGGGCTGGTAGCCGAAGTAGCGGAAGCCGTCGACGACCTGCTCCGGTGACCCCCGGCTGATGCCGAGCTG
>Ga0136846_1239398_pt1 | contig 11034 bp, 5 predicted proteins | sample HopSoiMetagenom2_FD_96841 | JGI IMG/M metagenome (GOLD analysis project Ga0136846, IMG submission 96841) | Grasslands soil microbial communities from Hopland, California, USA - 2 Assembly 2016 (version 4) | ecosystem: Environmental > Terrestrial > Soil > Grasslands | place: USA: Hopland... | reverse complement strand
GCTCTATCACTCCGACGCCGTCGCCGAGAGGGTAATCGCCGCGATTCGCGACGTTTCCCCGTCAGCGGATCTCGCCATCGGAACGGAGGCGGACGGTGAAGGTGGAGACGAGTCGAGCCACTCGAAGCAGCTCTTCGTCGTACGGATAGTGGATGATCAGTGCGAGATCAGCGCCGATACCTCGGGGGACCTGCTGCACCGCCGTGGCTACAGAAAAGAAGTCGCAAAGGCGCCGCTGCGGGAGACGCTCGCCGCTGCGATGCTGCTCGCCAGCGGCTGGAAGAGAAACGACCCTCTGCTGGACCCCATGTGCGGATCGGGCACAATACCGATCGAGGCCGCGCTCCTCGGTAGAAGAATCGCTCCGGGTTTGTCGAGAAATTTCCAGTTCATGAGCTGGAAATCGTTCGATCGCCGTTCATGGGACGAGACGGTGGCGCGCGCAAAGGAAGCCATCGTCGATCGCCCGATGGCGATCAAGGGGGCGGATCGTGACGCGGGCGCTATCGAAGCGGCGACAAGAAATGCCGAGCGCGCCGGTGTCGCGGCGGATATCCAGCTGGCCGACCAATCAGTGTCGGCGTCGTTGTCGGCGCTGGACGAACCGGAACGTGGTGAAGCATGGGTCCTCACCAATCCGCCGTATGGGGTTCGCCTCGACGAGAATTCGGACCTTCGAAACCTTTACGCCGCCATGGGATCCGCTTTGACGCAGGCTCCGGGTTGGAGGATAGGGGTGCTGACTCCCGACGCTGGTCCGGCGAGGCAGCTCGGGGTGCCGCTCCGGTCCCGTTTCGCGACCCAGAACGGTGGAATTCCGGTAAGTTTCCTGGTGAGCGAAAAGTCGACGCAAGGCGATCGCCAGCCGAAGAGCAAAGCTGCCCAAGAAGTGGTCAGCGAGGGCTAGGCGTGGATCAAGTGGCATTAGATAACACCCGAACTGCGAGCATCGCAGCGATTAACATCTCCAACGGCGGCGTACCGAAGAAGCGCGTTAATGGCGCACAAGTGGCGGCTTTTGGTCTCGTTGGTGATAAACAAAACGACACGAAACACCATGGCGGACCCGAGCGCGCAGTGTGCGTGTATTCTTTGGAAAGGATCTATGCGCTGCAGCAAGAGGGTCATCCGATCGACATCGGGACCGCAGGTGAAAACATCACCGTCGAAGGGCTGGAATGGGACCTCGTCGTTCCCGGAGTCCGCCTGCGGGTTGGCGACAGGGTTCTCCTCGAAGTCGCCTCCTTCACGAAGCCGTGCAAGACCATCAAGGGGTCGTTCACCGACGGCAAGTTCGTGAGAATCGCCCAGAAGCTTTACCCTGGCTGGAGCCGGGTGTACGCGAGGGTCCTGACCGAGGGAGAAATCCATTTCGGGGATCCCGTTGAGGTCTTAGCCCCCGCCTGAGAGTTCTCGGGCTGAAACACCCGAAAAAACGGCCCCGCTTTTGAATAGTAGAAACAATCCCATCGCCGCCGATGGGAGACTAAATCGCGCAGTGGGCGCAAGCGAGCAACCAAGGAGCAGTTGTGGAGATCGGCGACACAATCGAGATGGAGGAGACCGGAGCTGAAGAAGGTTCCGATAGCTCCGGCAGGACAGCGGGCACGCGCCGGAAGAATGGGCGCAACGGTGGGAAGGGACGAAACGGCAAGCGAAACGGAAACGGAAACGGCGCTAACGGGCGCGGGATCGATGAAGAGGTAACGCCGCTGGCCCCGGACGGAAAAATCCGCGCTGTGGATCTGCGCCGCCTTCTGGCAGCGATGCGCGATTTGCGCGACGGCGAGTTCGACACCCGTCTGCCGATGTCCGAGGATCCGCTCCTCGCCGAGATTGCGGATGCGTTCAACGGCATTGCCAAGCTGAACGAGCGACTTTCCGAGGAGATGATGCGGGTCGCGAACACCATCGGACGCCAGGGTCAGATGAATGACCGCGCTTCCATTGGTCCCGCGATGGGCGGCTGGCGCTCCACTGTCGAATCCGTCAACACTCTCATCACCGACCTCGCTTCACCCACAACCGAAGTCGCACGTGTTCTGACCGCCGTCGCCGAGGGCGACCTGGGTCAAAAGATGGTTCTGGAAATCGATGGCAAGCCGGTGCAGGGCGAATTCCTGCGCATCGGCACGACCGTCAACACCATGGTCGATCAGCTCGGCTCCTTCGCCAACGAAGTCACTCGCGTGGCGCGCGAGGTGGGAACCGAAGGCAAACTGGGCGGACAAGCCGAAGTCCCCGGCGTCGCCGGCACGTGGAAGGATCTCACCGACAACGTAAACACGCTGGCTGGTAACCTCACGAGCCAGGTGAGAAACATTGCCGCGGTCACCACCGCGGTCGCGAAAGGAGACCTGTCACAGAAGATCACTGTCGAAGCCAAGGGCGAGACGCTCGAGCTCAAGAACACCATCAACACCATGGTCGATCAGCTCAGCGCCTTCGCTTCCGAAGTAACGCGTGTTGCGCGCGAAGTGGGAACGGAAGGGAAACTCGGCGGTCAGGCTGCGGTGCCCGGCGTCGCCGGTACGTGGAAGGATCTCACTGACAACGTGAACACCCTGGCCGGTAACCTTACCGGACAGATCAGAAATATCGCCGACGTGACCACAGCGGTCGCCAAGGGCGACCTCTCACGCAAGATCACCGTCGATGTAAAGGGCGAGATCCTCGAGCTGAAGAACACCGTGAACACCATGGTGGACCAGTTGAGCACATTCGCCGAGGAAGTGACGCGCGTGGCGCGTGAAGTGGGAACCGAAGGACGACTCGGCGGCCAGGCCCAGGTGCCGGGGGTAGGCGGCACGTGGAAGGATCTCACCGACAACGTGAATTTCATGGCGTCGAGCCTCACCGGCCAGGTGAGAAACATTGCCGACGTCACCACCGCCGTCGCGCGCGGCGATCTCTCGCGCAAAATCACGGCTGACGCGCGCGGAGAAATCCTGGAGCTCAAGAACACCATCAACATCATGGTGGATCAGCTGAGCGCATTCGCGTCGGAAGTCACGCGTGTGGCACGCGAGGTAGGAACGGAAGGAAAGCTTGGCGGACAAGCGGAGGTGCCGGGTGTCGGTGGCACGTGGAAAGATCTCACCGACAATGTGAACACACTGGCGGGAAATCTTACCAGCCAGGTGAGAAACATTGCGGCTGTCACCACGGCGGTTGCGCGAGGAGATCTGTCGCAGAAGATCACGGCGGACGCGCGGGGCGAAATCCTGGAGCTGAAGAACACCGTCAACACCATGGTGGATCAGCTCAGCACCTTTGCCTCGGAAGTAACGCGTGTCGCGAAGGAAGTAGGAACCGAAGGCAAACTCGGTGGCCAGGCGGAAGTGCCCGGCGTCGGTGGAACGTGGAAGGATCTCACCGACAACGTGAACGCGATGGCGTCCAGCCTCACCGGCCAGATCCGAAACATCGCCGACGTTACGACTGCAGTCGCGAAGGGAGATCTGTCGCGCAAGATCACGGTCGATGTAAAGGGCGAGATTCTGGAGCTCAAACAGACCATCAACGTCATGGTCGATCAGCTGAGCGCGTTCGCATCCGAAGTGACGCGCGTCGCCAAGGAAGTGGGTACTGAAGGGCGGCTGGGCGGACAGGCCGAAGTACCCGGCGTTGCCGGAACGTGGAAGGACCTGACCGACAACGTGAACTTCATGGCGTCGAACCTCACCGGTCAGGTGAGAAACATCGCCGACGTTACGACCGCAGTCGCCAAGGGCGATCTGAACAGAAAGATCACCGCTGAAGCGAAGGGTGAGATCCTCGAGCTGAAAAACACCATCAACATCATGGTGGACCAGCTCAGTGCATTCGCCGCGGAAGTAACACGCGTGGCGCGCGAAGTCGGAACCGAAGGCAAGCTTGGCGGACAAGCCAGTGTGCCGGGCGTTGCCGGAACGTGGAAGGATCTCACTGACAACGTCAACACACTCGCCGGAAATCTTACCGGCCAGGTGCGAAACATCGCGGCCGTCACCATCGCCGTTGCGCGGGGAGATCTGTCTCAGAAGATCACCGTCGAAGCGAAGGGCGAGACGGCGGAGCTGAAGGACACCATCAATACGATGGTCGATCAGCTCAGCGCTTTCGCGTCAGAAGTCACCCGTGTCGCCAAGGAAGTGGGAACTGAAGGAAAACTCGGCGGACAGGCGCAGGTCCCGGGCGTCGCGGGAACCTGGAAGGATCTGACCGACAACGTCAACGCGATGGCGTCGAACCTCACGGGCCAGATCAGAAACATCGCCAACGTCACGACGGCGGTGGCGAAGGGAGATCTCTCCAGAAAGATCACCGTCGATGTGAAGGGAGAAATTCTCGAGCTGAAGCAAACCATCAACACCATGGTGGACAGCCTCAGCGTATTCGCCGGCGAAGTAACCCGCGTCGCGCGCGAAGTAGGAACCGAGGGCCGGCTGGGCGGTCAGGCGAACGTGCCCGGCGTCGCCGGTACGTGGAAGGATCTCACGGACAACGTGAACTTCATGGCGTCCAACCTGACGGGTCAGGTAAGAAATATCGCCGACGTCACCACCGCGGTCGCGAAGGGAGACCTCTCGCGCAAGATGACGGTGGATGTGAAGGGCGAGATCCTCGAGCTGAAGAACACCATCAACACGATGGTCGATCAGCTGAGCGCATTCTCGTCCGAAGTAACACGCGTCGCCCGCGACGTAGGCACCGAAGGAAAGCTGGGCGGTCAGGCGAACGTACCTGGTGTCGCCGGCACCTGGAAGGATCTCACCGACAATGTGAACACTCTGGCCGGAAATCTTACCAGCCAGATCCGCAACATTGCCCTCGTAACCACCGCCGTGGCCCGAGGCGACTTGTCACAGAAGATCACCGTCGAAGTGCGCGGTGAAATTCTGGAGCTCAAAAATACCGTCAATGCGATGGTGGACTCGCTGCGGGTATTCGCCGACGAAGTGACACGCGTTGCCAAGGAAGTAGGAACTGAAGGAAAGCTGGGTGGCCAGGCAGAAGTGCCTGGCGCAGCGGGCACGTGGCGCGCGCTCACCGACAACGTGAACGCCATGGCCAACAGCCTGACGCTCCAGGTGCGTGCAATCGCCGACGTCGCCACCGCGGTGACGCGAGGAGACCTGAGCCGGCAGATCGCGGTGGAGGCACAGGGAGAGCTCGACGAGCTCAAGAACAACCTGAACCAGATGATCGTGAACCTGAAGTCCACCACCGAGAAGAACTCGGAGCAGGACTGGTTGAAGACCAACCTCGCCAAGTTCTCGCGGATGATGCAGGGACAGAAGGATCTCGAGGCGGTGTCGAAGCTCATTATGTCCGAGCTCACGCCGCTGGTCTCCGCGCACCACGGCGCGTTCTACATCATGGAGGACGACAACAACACGCCGGTGCTGAAGCTCATCGCGAGCTACGCTTACAAGGAGCGGAAGCACCTTGGTAACCGGTTCTACCTCGGCGAAGGTCTCGTCGGGCAGGCGGCTTTGGAGAAGAAGCCGATTCTGCTCACCAACGTTCCTGACGACTACATCAGGATCTCGTCCGGCCTTGGAGAAGCGCCGCCGCGCAACGTCATCGTGCTGCCGGTGTTGTTCGAGGGTGAAGTGAAGGCAGTGATCGAGCTCGCTTCGTTCCTTCCGTTCAGTCAGATCCACCAGCTCTTCCTCGATCAGCTGGCGGAAACGGTCGGCGTCGTCATCAACATGATCGCCGCCAACATGAGAACCGCGGAGCTGCTCGAGCAGTCACAGAGCCTGACTCTCGAGTTGCAGAGTCAGTCCGAGGAGCTGCGCAAGCAGCAGGAAGAGCTCAAGAGATCGAACGCCGAGCTCGAGGCACAGGCAACGACTCTCCGCACATCCGAAGAACTTCTCAAGGACCAGCAGGAAGAGCTGCAGCAGGTCAACGAGGAGCTCGAGGAAAAGGCCTCATTGCTTGCGGAGCAGAACCGAAAGGTCGAGTCCAAGAACGAAGAAGTTGAAGCAGCGCGTGTCGCGCTCGAGGAGAAGGCAGAGCAGCTGGCCCTCAGCTCCAAGTACAAGTCGGAGTTCCTCGCCAACATGTCGCACGAGCTGCGCACTCCTCTCAACAGCCTGCTGATCCTGGCGCGACTGCTCAGCGAGAACAAGGACGGCAACCTCACGCCGAAGCAGGTGGAGTTTGCACAGACGATCCTCACGTCCGGCAGTGACTTGCTCAGCCTCATCAACGACGTGCTCGACCTGTCGAAGGTCGAGGCGGGCAAGATGGACGTCAACCCGACCGAAGTGCGTCTCGCCGATGTGAAGGACTTCGTCGAGCGCAGCTTCAACGCGCTGGCCGAACAGAAGTCACTCGCCTTCAACGTCGACGTGAATGGAGATCTGCCCCCGGCGATGTACACCGACGGTGGGCGCCTGCAACAGGTGTTGAAGAACCTGCTTTCCAACGCGTTCAAGTTCACGCAGCAGGGCAACGTAACACTGACCGTTCGCCGCGCCGACAAGGGCCGTCGTTTCCTCAATCCGGCGCTCGAAGCAGCGCCCGATGTCGTCGCCTTCGCGGTAACGGACACCGGAATCGGAATCGCCAAGGACAAGCAGCGTCTGATTTTTGAGGCGTTCCAGCAGGCGGACGGCACCACGAGCCGCAAGTTTGGTGGAACAGGTCTCGGCCTTTCCATCAGTCGCGAGATCGCGCGTCTCCTCGGCGGCGAGATCCGCGTCGAAAGCAAGGAAGGCCAGGGTAGCACCTTCACCCTGTTCCTTCCAATGCGCTACATCCCGCGACAGGACGGCCCCGATCGTGATCCCACCATCGCCAGGGACTTCCCGGCAGCCAGCCGCGAATACGCGCCGCCCCAGCCTCGTCGAAACGCCGAGACGAGTAGTGGAAACCGCGCGGTAAGAGCACCCGCGCGACGCGATCAGCGTCGCACGACGTCGGGCGACGCGCTTCGGTATCAGCCGGAGCGGCGCGCGGTTCCTCAAACCGTCATTGATGACGATCGCGATAACATCGAAGCCGGCGATCGCACGGTGCTCGTCATCGAGAACGATCAGAATTTCGCCAAGGTTCTTCTCGATATGGCGCGGGACAAAGGCTACAAGGCAGTCGTCGAGCTGGATGGGGAAGCAGGGCTCAACGCGGCGCGCGAAGTTCGTCCCGATGCCATCACCCTCGACATCGACATGCCGGGCATGGACGGCTTGCAGGTGCTTGACAGGCTGAAGCACGATCCGGAGACGCGGCACGTCCCGGTGCACATTATTTCCGGCGTCGAGGAGAAGCGTGAAGGCCTGAAGGCCGGTGCTATCGCCTATCTAACGAAGCCGGTCAGCAAGGAAGGGCTGGACGACGCGTTCGGGCGGATCTCCGCATTCATCGACCAGGTCCCGAAGAATCTGCTGGTGGTCGAGGACAACGAGACGCAGCGGCAAAGCATCGTCGAGCTCATCGCACACGATGACGTGGACATCACGGCGGTCGCGTCAGCCGAGGAAGCAATAGCCAAGCTGCACGAGAAGCACTTCGACTGTATGGTGCTCGACCTCGGCCTGAAGACCGGTGACATGAACGGCTTCGATCTGCTCGAGCGGGTGAAATCGGACGACCAAAACCGTGATCTCCCGATCATCATCTACACCGGCAAGGAGCTGAGTCAGGAGGAGGAGACGCGCATCAAGAAGTACGCGGAGACCATCATCCTCAAGGATGTGAAATCGCCGGAGCGACTGCTCGACGAAACCGCGCTCTTCCTGCACCGCGTTGAAGCCAAGCTGCCCGAGCAAAAGCGGAAAATGCTCGAGCATCTCCATGACGCCGACTCAGTGGTTGCGGGCAAGACCGTGCTCGTTGTCGATGACGACGTCCGAAACATCTTCTCGCTGACGAGCATGCTCGAGGATCACGGGATGGTTGTGCGATTCGCCGAGAATGGAAAGCAGGCAATCGAGCAGCTGAAGAAGGATCCGAACGTGGATGTGGCCCTGATGGACGTCATGATGCCCGAGATGGACGGGTACGAGACCACCCGCGCGATTCGCGGAATGGACCAGTTCAAGACGCTGCCGATCATCGCGCTGACGGCGAAGGCGATGAAAGGCGACCGCGAGAAGTGCATCGCCGCTGGTGCTTCGGACTATATCACGAAGCCCGTAGATACCGAGCAGTTGCTGTCGCTGCTGCGCGTATGGCTATACAAGTAGCCACCGCGCCGAGCAGTCCCGTCGGAGAACCCGAGCGGCAGGAGTTCAAGCCCGATCTCGAGCGAATCGAGATCGAGCTGCTGCTGGAAGGAATTTTCCGTCAATACGGATTCGATTTCCGCGCTTATGCGTACGCCTCGATCCGCCGCCGTCTGTGGAAGCGAATCGAGGAAGATGGGTTGAGCACCATCAGCGCGCTCCAGGAGCGCGTTCTTCATCAGCCGGAGATGATGGAGAAGCTGCTGCTCGACCTCTCGATCAATGTCACGGCGATGTATCGCGACCCGGGGTTCTACGTGACGTTCCGGGAGCACGTGGTGCCGCTGCTGCGCACGTACCCGTTCATTCGCATCTGGCACGCCGGATGTTCGACGGGTGAAGAAGTCTACTCGATGGCGATCCTGCTGCGCGAAGAGGGGTTGTACGACCGCGCGCGCATTTACGCGACGGACATCAACGAGGTGGTGCTGCAGCGCGCAAAGGAAGGAATCTTCCCACTGGAACGGATGCAGGAGTACACCGACAACTACATCCGCGCCGGTGGGAAAAAATCCTTCTCCGAGTACTACACGGCGAAATACGGCGGCGCGCTGTTCGACCAGTCGCTGACCAGGAACGTGGTCTTTTCGCAGCACAACCTGGTAACTGACCGTTCGTTCAGTGAGTTCAACGTCATCCTTTGCCGTAACGTGCTGATCTACTTCGACAAGACGCTCCAGTCGAAGGTGCACGGCCTGTTCTACGACAGCTTGTCGATGTTCGGAGTGCTGGTGCTTGGCAGCAAGGAGACACTGCGGTTCATGGCCCACGAGGACTGCTACCAGCAGATCGCACCTCCCGAGAAAATCTTCCGGAAGGTGAGATAGTGTCGTACGCGCTCGTTGTTCTCGGGACTTCGTGGGGTGGTTTGTCCGCGATGACCGCGTTGTTTGCCGCGCTACCCCAGGACTTTCCAATTCCGATTGTGACAGTGCAGCACCGCAGCAAGGACTCGGACCGCCTTCTCCCGCAGCTTCTCCAGGACAAGACCGGTTTGACGGTGTGCGAAGTTGAGGACAAGGATGCGCTCGAGGCAGGAAAGGTGTACGTGGCGCCCGCGAATTATCACGTAATGATAGAGCGCGGATATCTCTCTCTCACCACAGAAGAGCCCGTGCGCTTCAGCCGTCCGTCAATCGACGTGTTGTTCGACTCAGCGGCAGATACATATGGACCAGACACCATCGGGGTGATTCTGACGGGCGCGAACGAAGACGGCTCGCGCGGTCTCGCTAACATCGTTCGTCGTGGCGGTCGTGCACTGGTACAGGACCCGAAAAGCGCTGAGATTCCCGTAATGCCTGAAGCGGCGTTGCGCGCGGTACCAGCCGCGGAGAAGCTGACCCTCGACGCGATGGCGCGCCGGCTGATCGAGCTGTCACGCGAAGGGTCGAAGCCGCGGCTCGGAAGAAAGACGGCCGTATGAACGACGATCCGGTCAAAATCCTTCTGGTCGACGATCGGCCCGAGAACCTCCTCGCGCTCGAGGCGATTCTGGAGCCGCTGGGCCAGATTCTCATCCGAGCGGATTCCGGCCCCGATGCGCTGAGGTGCGTACTGGAATCCGAGTTCGCCATGATCCTGCTCGACGTCCAGATGCCGGGCATGAACGGCTTCGAGGTGGCGGAGATCATCAAGTCGCGCGAAAGATCGCGCACGATCCCGATCATCTTCCTCAGCGCCATCAGCAAGGAAGACGCGTACGTCTTCAAGGGCTACTCGATGGGCGCGGTGGACTACGTCTTCAAGCCGTTCAACCCCGACGTGCTGCGATCGAAGGTGTCGGTGTTCGTCGATCTCTTCAGGAAGCAGCGTGAGCTGCAGGAGCAGGGCGAACTGCTGCGAGAGGCCGAGAAGCGCGAGCTCGACCTCGAGCATCGTACATCGATGCTCGAAGCAGAAGCGCGCTCAGCGGCCAAGCTCACCCAGATGAACGAAGAGCTGCATCGCAGGCAGGTCGCGCTGGAACAGGCGATGGGTGCGCGCAACCGGTTTTACGCTTCGATGAGTCACGAACTGCGGACGCCGATCAACGCGGTGATTGGTTACAGCACCCTGATGCTCGACAATATCTACGGGCCTCTCAACGCCAAGCAGAAGGAAGGCCTGCAGCGCACGCTGAAGGCGGCTCGGCATCTTCTGGAGCTGGTGAACGACGTACTCGATCTCTCGAAGATCGAGGCGGGAAAGATCGAGCTCTCACTCCAGCCGGTGATGTTCCCCTCGCTGATAGAGGATCTCTTCGTCACCGTGCGGCCGCTGGCCGATGAGTACGGATCGACGCTCAGTCTGGAAATGGAGAGTGCGCCCTTCAACGTGGTCAGCGATCCGCGCCGGGTGCGTCAGGTACTGCTGAATCTGCTCTCGAACGCGATCAAGTTTGGCGAGGGGAAGCCCATCAGGGTGACGTGCAAACAAACCGATGACCACGGTGTAGACATAGCCGTCATCGATCAAGGTGTGGGAATAGCGCAGGAAGACACCTCGCGGATTTTCGAGGAGTTCGTGCAAGTCTCCGAATCGAAGCAGCCCGGCACCGGCCTAGGGCTCCCGATCTCGAGACGACTGGCTCAGCTGTTGGACGGGTCTTTGACCGTTTCTTCGACGCCGGGCGAGGGGAGCACCTTTCGTCTCATCCTGCCGCCCTCTATAGAGGACGGGGTGACGGCCGAGCCAGCGTTATCGGGCGCTACGGCGGGCTAACCTAAACACCAGAATTGGCACATTGTCTGCTTTTTACGGGGGGACCGTCGCAATACGCGGGGGTTCATTCCTGGAGGCCCATCCATGTTTAAAAAGATCCTAATCCTTCCGG
>Ga0136846_1235463_pt1 | contig 11035 bp, 6 predicted proteins | sample HopSoiMetagenom2_FD_96841 | JGI IMG/M metagenome (GOLD analysis project Ga0136846, IMG submission 96841) | Grasslands soil microbial communities from Hopland, California, USA - 2 Assembly 2016 (version 4) | ecosystem: Environmental > Terrestrial > Soil > Grasslands | place: USA: Hopland... | reverse complement strand
TCGCCGAGACCGAGACCAACGCGTACGCCGATGTCGTCCTGCCCGGCGCGATGTGGACCGAGGCCGAGGGTGTCCTCGTCAACAGTGAGCGCGGCCTCACCCTCGCGCGGGCCGCCGTCGACCCGCCCGGCGACGCCATGGCCGACTGGCGGATCATCGCCGCCGTCGCCCGCGCGATGGGGTTCGAGGGGTTCGCGTACGAGAGTGCCGAGGACGTCTTCGAGGAGCTCAAGCAGGCGTGGAACCCGAAGACCGGGTGGGATCTGCGGGGCGTCACCTATGAGCGGCTGCGGGAGACTCCCGTGCAGTGGCCGGCCTCCTCGGTGGACGGGCCCGCGCGCAATCCCATTCGCTACCGGGAGGAAGGGGCGGGGCTGCGGTTTCCCACGGCCAGTGGGCGTGGCGTCTTCTTCCCCCGGCCCTATCTGCCCGCCGCCGAACTGCCGGACGACGACTTCCCGTTCGTCCTCAACACCGGGCGCGTGCAGCACCAGTGGCACACGCTGACGAAGACGGGGAAGGTCGCCAAGCTCAACAAGCTGAACTCCGGGCCGTTCGTGGAGGTGCATCCGGAGGACGCGCGGGAGTTGGGGGTCGTGGACGGCGACTCGGTCGAGGTGGCGTCGCGGCGCGGGCGGGCCGTGCTGCCGGCGGTCGTCACCGACCGGGTGCGGCCGGGTTGCGTCTTCGCGCCCTTCCACTGGAACGACCTCTTCGGGGAGTACCTCAGCATCAACGCGGTGACGAGCGACGCGGTCGATCCGCTGTCCCTGCAACCGGAGTTCAAGGTGTGCGCGGTGTCCCTGGCGAGGGTGCACCGCCCCGAGCCGCAGGTGCGGCCCCCGCTGACTCCTCCGTCCGCCCTCCCTCAAGTGCCGGTCGCTGTACCGGAGTTGGCCTTCACGCCCGTTGCCCCGCCCGTTCTCAGCGCGCAGGAACGCCAGTACCTCTCGGGATTCCTCGCCGGGCTGCCCACCGGCGCCGCGGGGATTCCCGTGCTGCCCGCCTCCGCTCCCTTCAGCGCCGAGCACGCCGACTGGGTGAACGGGATGCTCGCCGGCATGTACTCCAGGGCCGTGGACGCCCCGCCGCAGGGACGGATCGGGGTCGAGGTCGAGGTCGACGGGCGTGAGGTCGTCGTGCTGTGGGCCTCGCAGACCGGCAACGCCGAGGAACTCGCCGGTGCGGCCGCCGAACGCCTGACCGCCGGGGGCCACCGGGCGAGGCTCGTCGGCATGGACGAGGCCGATGTGACCGCCCTCGCGCGCAGCGCCGATCTGCTATTCATCACCAGTACGTTCGGGGACGGCGACGCCCCCGACAACGGCTCCGGCTTCTGGGACACCCTCTCCGGGGAGCAGGCGCCGCGGCTGGACGGCGTGCGGTACGCCGTACTCGCGCTGGGCGACTCCTCGTACGACGACTTCTGCGGGCACGGGCGCCGACTGGACGCGCGGCTGGACGAGTTGGGGGCGGTGCGGATCGCGCCGCGCACCGACTGCGAGCCCGACTTCGAACCGTCGGCTGACGCGTGGCTCGACCAGGTGCTCGACGTACTGGACACGAAGGACGGCGAGGAACACCAGGCCCCCACCTCCCCCGCTCCCCCTCCTCCTCCCGCCATCCGGTCCGCCAAGTCCTCCCCCTCCCCCGCACGGCTCGTCGGCAACCGGCTGCTCAGCCTGTCCGGCGCGACGAAGGAAGTGCGCCGGTTCACCTTCGACGTCAGCGGTACGGAGCTGACGTACGAAGCGGGTGACGCGCTCGGGGTGCGGCCCCTCAACTCCACGTCCCTGGTGGAGGAATGGCTGGCCGTTACCGGACTGGACGCGTCAACCGGCGTGGAAGTGGACGGAGTTGGTGAGTTCCCGCTTTCCGAGGCGCTTCACCGGCAGCTCGACATCACCCGGATCACGCCCGACCTGCTGCGCTTCGTCTCCGAACGGGCGCGGGACAACCGTGAGTTGAAGAAGCTGATGCGGTCCGACAACAAGGACGGGCTGGCCCGCTGGTCATGGGGGCGACAGGCCGTCGACGTGGTCGCCGAGTACAGGGTGCGGGCGTCCGCGCAGGAGTGGACGAAGGTGCTGCGGCGGCTTCAGCCCCGTCTGTACTCCATATCGTCGAGCCCGCTCGTCGACCCGTCGCGGGTGTCGCTGACGGTGTCCGTGGTGCGGTACGAGAACCTGCGCGGACGGCCGCGCGGCGGTGTCTGCTCGCCCTTCCTCGCCGACGCCGGGCCGGACACGGCGGTGCCCGTCTTCGTCCAGCGTTCGCCGCACTTCAGGCCCCCCTCGGACGCCTCGACACCGATGGTGATGGTCGGGCCGGGGACCGGGGTGGCGCCGTTCGTGGGGTTCCTGGAGGAGCGGCGGGCGCTCGGGCACGCGGCGCCGAACTGGCTGTTCTTCGGCGAGCAGCACCGCGCCACCGACTTCTACTACGAGGACGAGCTGGCCGCTCTGCTGGCCGAGGGCACGCTGACCAGGCTGGACACCGCGTTCTCCCGCGACCAGCGCAACAAGGTCTACGTCCAGGACCGGATGCGCGAGCACGGGCCGGAGCTGTGGCACTGGCTTCAGGAGGGCGCCCACTTCTACGTCTGCGGTGACGCCTCGCGGATGGCCAAGGACGTGGACCGGGCGCTGCGGGACATCGCGGTGGCGCACGGCGGTCTGAGCGAGGACGAAGCGGGTGTGTACGTGAAGCAGCTCGCAGCGGCGAAGCGGTACGTACGCGATGTCTACTGAAATCCCGGAAATCCCAGCAATCCCAGAAGTGCCATAAAATCCGATAAATACTATTGGCGGATATTCTTACCGGCCTCACACCGGACGCTTCACCTCCTACCGCACGCGGCATACCGGGCCCGATTACCGTCCGATGTCGTGCACTTGGCAGAAATAGCGCCGGACGCCACGGCGAAGACGAGCCCCCTCCGGATCCGGCCCCAGTCCCGGACCCGGACCCCGGTGGGGGCGCCGGAGGCAGACGCCCTCGCGCAGTGGCATCGCGTCCTGACGCTGCTCGCGACCGTCAGTCTGTTCATCGGTACGCGCTCGCTGTGGACGCAGGCCGCCAGTCACCAGCTCGTCATCGCCGCCGTCGTCTCGCTCTGCTATCTGTCGATCATGGTCACCGGAGTGCTGGCGCTGACCGTACGCCGGACCCGGACGCTCGCCCGCCTCGACCTGTGCGTCCTGATCACGGCCGTGACGCTGACCGTGTGCACGCTCGCCCTGAACCACGCCGGCGGCGACGAGGGCGTCCTCACCACGCAGGCCGCCCGCGAACTGGCCGCCGGGCACCCCGTGTACGGGCAGCCCTGGCCGTGGCTGTTCCAGCACAACTCCGACGTCACCCTGACCCCGACGATGGACGGCGGCTACGACTTCACCTACGGTTACCCGCCCCTCGTCCCGCTGCTGACCGCGCCGCTGCTGTGGCTCGGGCACGGCGCGCTCGCCGCGACCGTGGTGACGACCGGGGCGCTGCTCGTCGCAGCGGTGACGCTGTGGCTGCTGCTGCCGGTGCCGTGGCGGTCGGCGGCGACCATGGTGTGCCTGGGCTTCGGCTTCCTGCCGAGCTACGCGCGGCTCGGTTACCCGGCGATCGTCGGGCTCGCTCTGCTCATCCCGGTGATGGTGCGCTGGCCGCGGATCGGGGCGGGCGGACGGCTGGGCCGGGGCGGCCTCGCGCGCGCCGCCTGTCTGGGCGCGGCCTGCGCGGCGCAGCAACTGCCGTGGTTCCTCGTGCCGTTCCTGCTGGCCGGGATCTACGCCGTGCGCCGGGGTGAGCTGGGCGCCCGTCCCGCCGCCTGGGTGGTGCTGCGGATCGCGGGTGCGGCGGCCACCGTATGGCTGCTGATCAACACGTACTTCATCGTCAGCGAGCCGCGCACCTGGGCGACCGGGGTGGCGCTGCCACTGACGCAGGACGCGACGGTCCACGGGCAGGGCCTGGTGGGCGTCGCGCTCTACCTCACCGACGGCAGCGACCGGCTGGCCTGGTACTCGCACGCGAGCATGCTGCTGACGGGGGCGCTGCTGGCGCTGCTCGTCGTGTTCGTGCGGCGGCTGGGTCCGGCGACGGTGGTGCTGCCGTGGTGCGCCTTCTTCCTGGCGACGCGTTCGCAGGACGGCTACTACCTGATGATGACCCCGCTGTGGCTGGCGGCCGCGGTGACCACTCCGGCCGCGTCCTTCGCCGGTGCGTGGCAGCCCCGGCCGCGTTTCCTGGCGGGCCCGCGCCGACGCCCCGCGCTGGTCGCGACCGCCGCGCTGCTCCTCGTACCGGCGCTGGTGTGTGCCGTCGTGGCGGCGACGGGTTCGCCGCCACTGCGGTTGCGGGTGACGAGGACGCTCACGACAGGTCCGGCCGCCGTGTCGGAACTGTCCGTCCGGGTGACGAACGGGGACGGCAGCGCCCTCACCCCCCACTTCACGCTCACCGCCGGCCAGGGCATGACCCGCTGGTGGACGGTGGTCCGGGGGCCGGTCACGCTGCCCGCGCACACGGGCGCCGTCTACCGGATCCAGCCGCCCGAAGGGGTGTTCCCGGTGCCGAAGCGCCCGGGTACGCGCATCCGGCTGCGTGTCTTCACGGCGTCACCGGACACCTTGTCGAGCCTGGACCTCCGGCTGCCGGGCGGCCGGCCGTGAGGCGGGCCGCTGCCGGCAGCGGGCCGGAGAAACGGTGCCCCGTCTGGCGCGCCCGCCGACCCGCCCGTTGCTCAGGCGACCAGAACCGCCGACCTCGACTCCGCATCCGTCCCGGCCTCTGCTGCCGCCAGCAGGTCGACGAGGGTCGCGCGGGCCCAGGCCACCCGTGACCGCACCGTCCCCACGGGGCAGTCACTGACCTCGGCCGCCTCCGCGTAGGGCAGCCCCATCAGTTGCGTGAGGACGAACGCCTCGCGCCGTTCGTCGGGCAGCGCGGCCAGCAGGTCGAGCAGCGCCACCCCGTCGTCGAAGCCGGGCAGCCCGCGCGGCTGGGCCAGTTCGACGGTCAGCCGCCAGTCCTCGGTGTCGTACAGCCGGGGCCGGCGGCGGCGTGCCGGAAGCTGTCGATCTACGCTGCCCGCAGGACACGTTCCAAGCTCCAGGGGGAGCCATGAAGATAGTCATACCCGGAGGTACCGGTCAGGTGGGCGCGGTCCTCAACCGTGCGCTCACCGCCGCCGGACACGACGTCACCGTCCTGACCCGCCGGCCGACGCGCGACCACGAGGTCGGCTGGGACGGCGAGACCCTGGGCGACTGGGCCGGGACGGTCGACGGCAGCGACGTCGTGATCAACCTGGCGGGCCGCAGCGTCAGCTGCCGCTACACCCCGGCCAACCTGCGGGCCATGATGGACTCACGTGTGCACTCCGCCCGGGTCGTCGGCGAGGCGATCGCGGGCGCCACGCGGCCACCCCGCCTCTGGCTCCAGATGAGCACGGCCACCGTCTACGCCCACCGTTTCGACGCCCCCAACGACGAGGCGTCCGGTCTCATCGGCGGCACCGAACCCGGCGTACCCGACTACTGGGCCTACAGCGTCGACATCGCCAGGGCCTGGGAGGCGGCCCAGGAACAGGCGGCTACCCCGGCCACCCGAAAGGTCGCCCTGCGGACGGCCATGGTGATGAGCCCGGATCGCGGCGGTGTCCTCGACGTCCTGCTGCGGCTGGCCCGGCTCGGCCTCGGCGGCCCGGTCGCGGGCGGCGCGCAGTACGTGTCCTGGATCCACGACCACGACTTCGTACGCGCCGTCGAGTTCCTGGCCGAGCGGGACGACCTCGCCGGGCCGGTGAACCTCGCCGCTCCCCATCCCGTCCCGCAAGGCGAGTTCATGCGCGCGCTGCGCACCGCGTGGGGTGTTCCGGTGGGCCTGCCCGCGACACGGTGGATGGCGGAACTGGGCGCGTTCGCGCTCCGCTCGGACACCGAACTCCTGCTGAAGAGCCGCCGTGTCGTCCCCGGCCGGCTGCTCGACGCGGGCTTCACCTTCGAACACGCCGAGTGGCCGGAGGCCGCGACCGACCTCGTACGAAGGGTGCGCGACCGAGCCGGGCCGCGCACCGGCGCCCGGGCACGACGGGCGGCCAGAGCGCATCGGTAACCGGCCGAGAAGGGGCGCGAGTGCCCTGCGGTGCGCGAGTGCCGGGACCCCGAAGGCGGCACGGTGATCCGCCCCCCTTCCCGGCGCCCCGCGCCTGCCGTACCCGGTCACCGACGCGGGCCTGCCGGCCTGTACGGACTCCGCGCTCGCCCGCTCCCCTGGGCCTGCGACTGCGCCACGCCGACCGGCTCGACGTACCGAGGTCGGTCTCGGTTCCGACCCAGCGGGTGATCAGCGGCGTGGGGTCGAGACGGCCCGCGGCGACCAGGGACACCAGGTCGGGCACATAGCGGCGGCGGTTGCAGTTGCCCATCCTGAGCGTGAGGTTCTTCATGAAGGCCTCGCCGAACGGGTAGTGCCGCACCTGTGGCGGATAGACCCCCACGGTGCCGACGGTGCCGGCCCTGGCCGCCATCCGCACCGACCAGCGGGCCGCGAGCGACGGCGCGTCGCCGGGCACCCACGTCTCGCCGTCCGGGTTCTGTTCCGGGGCCGCCTCGTCCCGTTCGTGGTCGAACCGCTCGTCCTCGTCGCGCAGGGCTTCGGCGGCCGGCCCGTGCGACGGGCGCTGGGCGTCCACGCCCACGGCGTCGATCACCCGGTCCGCGCCGATGCCGCCGGTCAGCTGCACCACGGCCTCGACCGGGTCCTCCGCGTTGAAGCGTGTGCCGCCGTCTGTGAAGCCCGCCGTGACGAGTGCGCGAGCCACGCCGACCGGCACGATCGCTGCCGCGTCCCCCGCCGAAGCCTGCCGCCGCTGTGAGCAGGCACTGATGGCAGTGGCGCTGGACCACAGCGCGTGCGTCGACGCGGGGCGGCTGCCAGTCCCCGGCGCGTTCGACGAGGAGTTCGGCCAGCGTGCGGGTCTGCCGGCGCAGCCGGTCCACATCGGGGTCCTTGGGCAGGAGTTCGGCCGCGTCCGCGCGGAAGACGGCGGTGCAGCTCGGCTCCAGGCCGACCACCGGCGTTCCGCGACGCAGGTCCTCGCGCAGCACGTCGATCGTGTGTCCGAGCACGCGCCTGGCCACGTCGAGCTGTCCGGTGGAGATCCAGGTCAGGCCGCAGCACACGGCGGCCTCGGGCACCTTGACCCGGAAGCCGGCCGCTTCCAGGACCTCCACCGCGGCCCTGCCGATCGCCGGATGGAAGTGGTCGGTGAAGGTGTCGGGCCACACCACGACCTCACCCCGGTGACCGTCACCGCGCGGCCCGCCCCGCTCGCGCCACCAGTCGGTGAAGCGCTGCTCCGCGAAGACGGGCACGTCGCGCTCCGGGGCGATGCCGCCGAGCGCCTTGGCCACCCGGGACATCCACGGCACCGCCGTCAACGCGTTGACCGTACGGGGAGCGAGGGAGACCACCCGGGCGACGGCAGGCAGCCACCCCATGGAGTAGTGCGCGAGGGGGCGCAGCCGCCCCTGGTAATGGTGGTGCAGGAACTCCGCCTTGTAGGTGGCCATGTCCACGTTGACCGGGCAGTCCGTCTTGCAGCCCTTGCAGGCCAGGCACAGGTCCAGCGCGTCGTGCACCGCGTCGGACCGCCAGCCGTCCGTCAGCGGCGAGTCGCCGTCGTTGTTGACCATCTCGAACAGCAGCCGGGACCGGCCTCGGGTGGAGTGCTCCTCCTCGCGGGTGGCCCGGTAGCTGGGGCACATCACGCCGCCCTGGGAGGAGCGGCACTTGCCGACGCCGACGCAGCGGGCGGCGGCACGGCTGAACTTGCCGTCGTCGTGCGGGAAGGAGAAGACGGTCTCCGGCTCCCAGGGCAGGTAGTCGGCGCCCAGGCGCAGGTTCTCGGCGAGGCGGTACGGCAGGACGATCTTCCCGGGGTTCATGCGGTTCTCCGGGTCGAAGAGGCCCTTCAGCCGCTCGAAGCCCTCGATCAGCTCCGGCCCGAACATCTTGTCCAGGAGCTCGCCCCGGGACTGGCCGTCGCCGTGCTCGCCGGACAGCGATCCGCCGTAGGACACGACGAGGTCGGCGGCCTTCTCCACGAAGGCGCGCATCCGGGCGATGCCCTGTTCGGACTCCAGGTCGAAGGGGATGCGGGTGTGGACGCAGCCGTGGCCGAAGTGGCCGTAGACGGAAGGGTGCCCGTAGTCGAACTCCTCGTACAGCCGCTTGAGGTCGCGCAGGTAGTCGCCCAGGCGGTCGACGGGGACGGCGGAGTCCTCCCAGCCCTCCCAGGTGTCGGGTTTGCCGGGTACGTGCGCGGTGGCACCGAGGCCGGACTCGCGGACCCGCCAGAGCTCGTGTACATGCCGCTCGTCCTCGTACCAGGTGTGGCCGACGTCGTCGGGCTTGGCGTCGATCAGTGCCTGGGCTTTGGCGTCGGCCTCTTCACGCGTGGCGCCGACGAGTTGCACCATCCACGGCAGGCCGCCACCGCCTCGACGGCCGCCTCCACCGTTCGCGGGAGGACCACTGCGATGGGCACCTGCCGGTAGTTCGAACCGTCCGTCGAGTACGTCGCCCGCGTACCCGCGTCGAACCGGACCTCGCCGTCGACCCGCTCGCGCAGGTCGCGCTCCAGAGCGCCCACGTCGGTCGGTGCCTGAGGGCGCCTGACGACGGGAAGGGGCAGATCGACCGGATTCACGAGCGACACTCCACTCTGGTGGACGACATCGGGCGGATTCGGCGCGGGCGGACGTCCTGCGCCGTCAGTCCTTGCCGCGTGCCGTTCCTCGGGGGCCTCGCCGTCCGGGACCTGTCCTGGAAGGGCTTCCCGGTGTCTTCCGGCGCGATGGTTCTGCTCGACGTCTTCGGTCAGAACCACGACGAAAAACTGTGGGGCGACCCCTACGTCTTCCGGCCGCAGCGGTTCCTCGAGCACCCGGTCGGGCGTGACGAACTGATCCCGCAGGGCGGGCGGCGAACCGCGCAGCGGACACCGCTGCCCCGGCGAGGGCCTGACCATCGGACTGCTCGAAGCCCTCGCGCTGCGCCTGGCCGGCCTCGAACACACCGTTCCCGACCAGGACCTGAGGATTTCGTTGCGGCGCGTTCCGGCCCGTGTGCGCAGCGGCTTCGCCGTGCGGGACGTGCGCGCGCCGAGCGAGCGGAAGCTGACGGCCGTATGACGTCCACGCCGGGACGGGCCCGGTCGCGCGTCGGTCGGGCCCCTCCGCGCCGGCTCACGGGGGGTTGCCGTGAGCGGACGACAGGGGCGTCTTCTGCGGGGTGCGGCTCCAGTGCACGCTCGCATCGCGTCAGTCGCAGCGTGACATCGTCGCGCCGCTCCGACGGCGTTCCGCACGCGGTGGAAGACGGGAGGACGACCACCGCCACGGCGCCCCGGCCGAACCACCGTCCTGACATGGGGCCTCCCGTGTGGCATCGGGCGGCATCGGGTCGCCCCGACCGTACGCTCGCCCAGGAGGCAGGCGTCGTTCGGCGGCCGCAACCGATCGAGGTCCGTCCGGGCGTGTCAGATCAGTCGAGGGCGGTCACGACCCGCACGACGACGGGGCCGGGTGAGGCCGTCGGCGGCCGACGGCGGCTGTGCCGTCGGCCCGGCCGCTGCCGGTGACAGTCGGGCGGAGGGTTCCGGCGGTCCGGACGGACCGCATAGGGTTCGGTCCTTCTTGGCGGCGGTCGTGGTGGGCACGACGACGGTCGTGGGTCGGCACGACAGCGGTCGTGGACCGGCACGACGCCAGTCGTGCCGTGGCCGGTCATACCGTTGCTCCGGCGGCTGCCGTGTCCAGGGCGCGGGCGGCGCGTTCGACGTGCGGGGGCAGCGGGCGACGCGCGCCCAGTGCGGCGGGCAGACGGGCGAGGGTCTCGCGCAGTGCCCGGCGCGCGTGGGGATCGCGGCGGGCGTCGGCGGCCAGGTCCCGGGTGCGGGCCAGCGCGTAGGGCAGCGGCCGGCGCAGCCACGCGGTGAGCAGGGCGTTGCGCAGGACGGCGACCGGGCGGCCGGTGCGCGGGGAGGGGTCTGGATGATGGTGGGCGACGACCTCGGGGCAGTGGGTGACTCCCCAGCCGCGGGCGGCGAGGTCGTAGGCCAGCAAGGTCTCCTCGCCACCGAAGAACAGCACCGGGTGGAAGCCGCCCGCGTCGAGGTAGGCGCTGCGGCGGACGACACAGGCGCAGGCCAGGAAGCCGAGAATTTGCACGCCGGGGAGATCGGTCGCCCGGCCGAGGGGGGAGGCGGCGAGCACGTCGTTGAGCGGGTCGGATACGGCGGCGGGTCCGACAAGGGTGTGCGCGGAGAGCAGGCCCAGGCGCGGGTGGGCGTCGAACACGTCGGCCGACCGGCTCAGGGCGCCCGGCGCCCACCAGGAGTCGTCGTCGCTGAAGGCGACGTACGGGGTGTTGAGGGCACGCACCCCGACCGTACGGGCGAGGGCGCCGCGATTGGAGGACAGGGCCACCACTTCGACACCGGGGAAGTCGCGGGTGAGCATGTCGCGGGTGTCGTCGTCGGAGGCGTTGTCGACGACGACGACCGGCGGCCGCTCGGGGAGGTCGAGGAGGTGGCGCAGGGTGCGCGCGAGCGAGGGCGCGCGGTTGCGGGTGGCGATGACGACGCCGACGGAGGCCCGGTTCATGACGGGCCGGGGAGTCGGTCGAGGGCTTCCAGGACGTCGCCGGGCCGGATGCGCAGGAGGGCCGGATCGGTGCGGCGCCCGTGGGGATCACCGTCCCCGCCCGGATGCCACAGGACTTGGTGGCGTCGATGGGCCGGCGGGCCCCAGCGACTGGGCGGCACGGGCCCGAAGAGGGTGACCGAGGGGGTGGCGTGGGCGACGGCGAGGTGGGCAATGCCGGTGTCGCCGCTGACCACCGTGCGGGCTCCGGCGACCAGCGCGGACAGCCGGCCGAAGGGGAGGCCGCCGCCGAACACGTCGGTGTCGGGCAGCCGTGCCGCCTTCGCCAGCCGAGCCACCAGATCACCCTCGTCCGCTCCCCCGGTGACCACGAC
>Ga0136846_1216378_pt1 | contig 11035 bp, 13 predicted proteins | sample HopSoiMetagenom2_FD_96841 | JGI IMG/M metagenome (GOLD analysis project Ga0136846, IMG submission 96841) | Grasslands soil microbial communities from Hopland, California, USA - 2 Assembly 2016 (version 4) | ecosystem: Environmental > Terrestrial > Soil > Grasslands | place: USA: Hopland... | reverse complement strand
GCGGAAATGCTTGCTCATGGAGCAAGACAGAATCAGACTCGCTCCGAAAATGCCACCGACTACTCAGACAGGCTCCTAGGCCTACGAATCGCCTGCTATAAAGAGCGACCTGCCAATTTCGACAAAGGCGATGCCCGGCCCCCGGCAAACAACCGCCGGATAATGCGCCGCTTACCTCGGAGACGTGGCATGCCCTTCGACCGCATGATCGAGATGTTGCGAGCAGCGAATATGCCGCGTCGCAATTTCCCGGCAACCATTGTTTACAATGAAGGCTGGTTGTTGCGGGTTGTCCTGGACTGGTTTTCCTGCAATCGCTCTGCGTCTCATAAGTTTACGTTCGCACCCAACGCGGTATGGTTTTCTGAGGCTTTGTTGCCGTCCCAATTTAGTCCGCGGCAGAAGACAGATAGCCTTGCAGAAGGCTGGACGCATGCCGATGGAGTGTTTGGACATGTACTGATTGGTGATGCGGCGCTGGCAGATACGCAAGTGGCGAAGGACGCTACACAGTTCATAGTTGTCGAGGCTAAACTGTTCAGCCCCCTTTCACCGGGCGTAAGGAATGCTGCGTATTTCGATCAAGCGTCGAGGAATGTCGCCTGCATTGCAGAAGTGCTGTCGCGAGCACCACTGTTGCCAGAACGGCTGACTGCACTTGGGTTTTATGTGATCGCTCCGTCGGAACAAATCGATAAAAACGTCTTTAAGCGCGAGCTGACCAACGAACATATGCGAGAGACTATTTACCGTCGAGTTGCAGCATATACTAGCGCCGAAAGGATAAATGGTTTAACGATTGGCTTCTGCCGACACTAGCACGCACAGAAATTGGCTGTCTTTCATGGGAGGAGATTGTTCAATTCATTCGGACCAGAGACGTGCCTTTCGGAGCGCGGCTGTCGGACTTCTATGGAGAATGTCTTACGTTCAATCGAAGGCAGGAACCCGACCTGACTATCGCTTCTCGACCTTTCGGTTAAAGGGACAAGAGCGGACTTCGGACTCGTCCATGCGGCCGCCAATGTGCAGCGCATCCTGCTGACGCTGCGGCCGGTGATCATCCAAGCCAATGATGCTGTCTTCAGGTTCACCAAAACGCGCTTCGTGCAGCGAACACCACTCTCTGCGATCGGGGCGGGGACATACTCGGTCCCCGCAATCTGATTCTCCTCGGCGTTCGAGCCAGGGAGCGTCACATGCATTCGCACGCCGCGTCGAGAGTGAGCCGGTGAAGCGCAACGAGCCCCGCGCGCTCAAGTTCCTCCCCGAGGTATCCCCCCGCAAGGACGAATGCGATGGGAACGCACCGCAACCGACACCATGAGAACACGGCTATCTCACGGTCCCGGAGGACCTTTTCCGTGATGCCCTGCATCCCGCCAGTCGGACAGCCCCCGAACGGGTCCATCCCCGCGTTGTATAGGCAAATATCAAACCTCGGGCCTTCGCGCTCAAGCCATGTGAGCTCTCGCTCAATCGTTGGCAGGTAGCGTGAGCCGTCATGAACGATTTCGAGTCGGTTATTCCCTGGCGGCTCGTATGTGTCGAAGGCGTGCACGGAGACATCCATGTGCCAAATCCGCTCGTCACCGCGGATGAGTTCATGCGTGCCGCCGCCACAATGCGCGTCGAGATCAAGGATGAGCACTCTGCGGGCGCCTGCGTCGAGCGCCGCACGGGCGGCGAGGACAAGACCGTTGAACGTGCAGAAGCCCGCTCCGCGGGCTCGCCGCGCGTGGTGAAGCCCGCTCGAAAGTGACCCAGAAACGCGGCCGGTGCGGAGTACCTCAATAGCGGCAGCAATGACTCCTCCGTTCGAGGCGCATACCATTTCCCAGAGCGTCGGATCCCAACGGAAGCCCTGGGACTCCGCGAGCTCGCGAGGGTTGCCTGTGCGCACCGCGTCTACGTAATCTGGATCGTGCACCCCGCTGAGCGCAGCGGCATTCGTCGGCTCGGGTTCGACGAGCTCAATGCCAGCGATGGGCTCGCGCGCGAGTGACTCAGCAATCCAGCGCGCTTTCCGCGTCGTCTCAAACGAATGAGTAGCGATGGTATAACTCGGGCTGTAAAAGATCTTCATCCGCACATTTCCTTAGAAAGTTTCAGGGCCATTGGTTATAATGTCAGGTGCAGATAAATGAACCCCGCATAGCATTCGTCGGCTTCGACTCGCGTGGACCGACAAGCCGCGTGCACCCCTTGCGGACTGTTGCAGTGCGCTGGCGGAGATCCCCAAGCCGCGTAAGCCAGATCGGGACCGCCTAGATGCCGCGTTGTGCGCGTTGATCGCGATGCGCTGGCGCCTTGGAGCCTCGTGAGTCGTCGCTTCTGATCGGCGATCTCCAGAGCGGTTACATGGTCGCTCCGGCGTCCCAGCCCGCGCGGCAGAGGCTCCTAGCCGCGGCGAGTCCCTTGGACGTTCCCGTCACCTAGGATTCTCTACCAGGTCAATTTCCACCGCGCTGTAACGCGCCAGCGGATCGATCCCCAGTCTTTTGGCATCCGATGCGCATAGCCGGCTTTGGACAGTAGCGCGTCCTCCTCCCGCGTGATGATTACGATTGTCCCGTACCGGTTCAGCACGTCTTGGACGGACTTGGGAGTTACAGTCTCCAGGCTCAACAGCTCAGCCTGGAGATCCCGGAACGGCACCGCGTGGTCATACACGAGAGCTCCTCCCCCAGGCTTTAGCCCGACCGAGGCTGTCGATCGATATCGGGCAACTTTCGCCTTAGAGCCTGCCCGACGCTCCCACAGGAAGTGGATCGGCTCTCGAAGCGCCTTTGAATAGCAGGCGACGGGCATCCCGAGCGCCCGCACGCGCTGGCAATATCGAACGGCCTCCGCGATGAGCTCCAGCCGCTTCTGATCATCCATGAACGCAATGTGACTCATCGTCTGTAGACGAATAGTCATCACAAGCCGTGCTCTGCCGCAATGCGCCTGCGGCAGACACTGGGCCAGAACGTGCGCGAGCTCCGCGGGCGGTTAGGATTTTCGCAAGAGGAGCTTGCCTTTCGCGCGAAGCTTCATCGGACGTACGTCAGTGGCGTGGAACGAGGGGTTCGGAACCCTACGGTGGACATCGTGGAGAGGCTCGCAGGCGCATTGAGGGTCGAAGTAGCCCAGCTTCTGTCGGTTAGACCGGCGAGGCGGACCTAGAATCGCGCTAAGCTAGGGCGTGTTAGCGCTGGGAAATTCCAGTCTCGCCTGAATTGGCGAGTTTCTCTATCGCAGCGCCCACTCAGGGCATCCTGCGCATTCGCGGGCGATCAGTACCGGTCAACGAGGGTCACCGGCAGCGGTGGACGAACACATTGCAAATCGATCCGACTGGCCCAATCTCGCGCATGATCCGCAAGACCTGACCACCCTGAACGTCGTGCAGCCTGTTGCGGCTTTACCGCATAGCGCGCGAGTTGGACTGGGGTGCTTTGAGGGGCAGCGATGCGCCAGCCCGTCGCAGTGCGAGAGCGAACCTGCCCGGGTACACGGCCCCACGGCAAGGGGCTCCTTCTAGGCGATGCACAAGTTCAAGTCCGGTGACCTGGTGAAGTTTGAGACCGGGTTTCTCCAACCTCGAACCGCGTCGGGCGTCTACACGGTCGTGCGCGTGCTGCCTGCGAGCCCTGACGGCCATCTGCAATACCAAGTCAAGAGCGTTGCCGAGCCTCACGGACGCATAGCCCTGGAACACCAGCTTGTCCCGGCGTCTAACCCGGACCAGCTGCCGCCCGCTCGGCCACCTGGGCAGAGCTGAACTTCGGGGAATGGATACCTCAAGAACACCCGACCTACCCCTCAGCCCGTCCGAGAAAGCTCACGCTAAAACACGTCCCCGGTGAGCTTCTTGAGCGAGAGATGGATTGGCTTGCGCTTCAGCGCCTGAAGGGGTGGGGTCTGCTGGAAGAGCGGGGGACTAGGTTGAAGCTCAAGCTGGAAAGGACACGCTTCATCGGCTCATGGCGAGATAGATGCGCCTCCTCGACATGCCCGAGCGCGTGAGCACCCGCAAGGGATAACGGATCGCGTCGACGAGTCGCGGGACCAACCGTTGCGAGGACGCCCGCCCGGCATCGCCGATCACCGCCCATTGCGTCCGGTCAGATCGGTCCAGTAGCCCCGGCGGGCAGCACGTTGTTTGGCATGGCGTCGGCCCAGAATCAAGGCCGCGGTTTTGAAGCGGCGGAGGTCGGAGGACGCGCGCCGCCGGGCTTATTCTTGATCGTACGGCAACTCCGCCGAATCGTAAGGTGGGTCGATCCGGCGCATGACGCTACGAGCTCGGGGCGGTGCGATAATATGCATCGACCTTGGCTCCGTACTCGTCATCGACGAACGGGTCCTCTTCCCGGCCATGGCTAGGCGCGTTTGCAAGTCGGTCCTTGTCGATCTCGACCACATAACCTTCGAGGCGCGTGTCGTAGGTCAGCGCCTTCCAAGGTAGCGGATGATAGCTCTCGCCCATCCCGAGAAAGCCCCCAAAGGACATCACCACATAGGCGACTTGGCCCGAGACCTTGTCGACCATGAAGTTGAACACCGTCCCGAGCTGCTCGCCGGTGCGATTGTAAACGGCGGTGCCCTCGACCTTATTCGAGGCGATTAGGCGGCGGGTCTCGTCAACAGCGATGCCCTCGCCCGCAGGGTCGAGCGCCATTGATCCGGGATCTCTGAAACTGCGCTCATTCGGTAACTCAGTCGGCATTGGCGTTCCCTGAGGCGGACATGGACCGGGTGATCTACCTCAACAACGAAGCGAGTCCCGCTTGGGTTCAAGCTCATCTTGAGGTTACCGGGGACCCGACTTGCGGCCCTAGTCGGTCGCCGAACTGAGGACGTTCGCGTCCTAATTTCCCGTTCCTACGTGCAGGGGCGTCGAGGTAATGCACCGGCCCGATGCTGAAGCTGAGTAATCTGCGCTTTCCATGCGGCCAAGCTGAAACTCTCAGGCGCTCCCGGGCTTCTCATTAATGTAGGTTAGTCGGCGCCAAGTCCCGCAGGGCACCCACGTCGATATGAGCGAGTCATTCCGGTGACGTGAGAAGGCTAGGAACACCGCCGATAAGACACATTCCCGTTGACGTAATGGAGCCGAGCTCAAATGCAACGCGGTGCAGCCTTGATGCTCCTGCTCCTGGCGGGGCTGCAATGTGCCGCCGGGGGGTCAGCTCTCGGCAGGGACGAGAAGCGCGCTGAACGCATCACCGGCGACGATGACCCGGTTTTGCTCCCGCTCACCGCTGTGCCGCGCGCCTTGCACCCCGGGGTCCTGAACGCTGTCCTTGATCCGGACACAACGGGATCGGTCAGCAAGCCGACGGGAAGGTCTCGTCCTCCCTGCAAGGCGCTGGCCTGGTTTCCCGACCGTTCTCCCGAGCAGCAGTATCGGGAGGCCTGCTGAAGCGCCGGGCTTAATCCGTCTCCCCAGCGGCAGAGAATAAGACCGAGTCGGCGGGAGCGGTCGGATGGCGAATGGGCCGAACCATATCAATTTTGTCGTTCGCGGCACAGGCGATCCAACCCTGATCTTTGTTCATGGCTTTGCTTGCTCCCTTGATGATTGGGAGGAGCAATTCAGGGCTTGTCGCTCCTCACATTCGCCAAGCAGTCGCCTATCTGAACGTCACCGCATCTGGTTGTCAGTGGATTGCCAATCTCCACAATCACGTATTTTGCGCTGAGCACTCGTCCTGCCTGATGGGACCTACGCTATAACTCGGCATCGCTGCAGCCGAGGGCGCGCCGTCCCGAGCGCGCCATCGACCACAGCCCCATGGCGCTTTCTGCGGGCTTGATCCAGCGCCGGCTCTCGGTGATTGGCGACCGTTCTAAGATGGGGGCTTAAACTCGTCGGCTCGCCCCGGCTTCGGTGCGGCTGGCAGGCCCTCCCGAAATGCGCGGTTCACCAGCGGGTCAACCTGCAGGCCGGTGTTGCCGGTGGTGAGAGCGCCGCCGGGCGACGGTGCGTTCGTGAGCGGCAGAACCGGGCCAACAAGGGGCCTCTCTCGCGGCTTCGGCGGCTCGTTGATCGTCGGGAGCGATACAGTGACCGCTCCATCGCTTGGTGCCCCGGATACCGGAGTTTCGCGGGCGGCGAGAAGCTGCTTGAGCTCTTGATCAACAAAGTGCGCCGCCTTGCGACCGCCAGCGGCGGTGAAGTTCGCCCCTCCAGACGTACGCAGTCGGGTGACCTGGCCCTCAAAATCGGGACCCTTGGCGGCATAGCGGTTTTCGTTGTCAACGAAGCCTGGCCAGATGTCCACAAAAATGGCTCCCGCCCTCTGGACGCGGTCTCGAACTAAGTCATTCAGGACGAGGAGGTCCGCCGAAACCCGCTCCTCTCTCATGGGCGGTGCGCCGACCCAGATGACAGGCAGGCGCCGCTCCTGGAACACCCGCAAAACGCTCTCGACACGCTGACCATAGATTTCTGTCCAGAGATCCGAAAGCGGTGGGTGCGAAACCTCGTCCTCCCTGATCGCCTGCCGATCATTAGCACCGAGCATGACCACCGCGAACGCAACCTTTTTGTCGGTCTCGAGGTACTCCTGTATGATCTTCGGCCAGTCGTGGGCGACAGCGTCTGCTAGACCACCGTCTGGGCGCGTTTCGCTCACCACCAGAATGTCGTCAGCCTCATCGTAGGCTTCTTCGAGGCCCTCCCCAACCAGATCGGCCAGCCGGTCTCCAAAGACCGCGATGTGCGTGTTTGGATCGACTTCGGCGACCTCCGGCTTTGGCGCCGCAGGCACGACTCGCCGGGCGCGCGCCTTCGCTTCCGAGCGCGGCGATCGACGCGGCTCCACATAGGCCCGAATGCGGCGCGGCGGTGGTGCGTAGGAACGCGACCGGCGCGGCTGATACTCGTCCGATCCGCGTGGTGCGTACCCGGGCGCCCGCGGAAAGTACTGCTGTTGCGGATAGTACTGCTGTTGGGGTTGGTTGTAGGTTGGAAATAACCACCCGAACTGTGCGACGGCTTTCTCCCCCGCCCCCACCAGGAGAGCGGTAGCCAAGATGAGGCTTGAAATGCGCAGCTTCATGAACCCTCTCACAGCTGTGCCGGCACATTGGCCGGATCATAACCAGGAAGGCCCGTCAAGCGCCACACCGTGTCGAGTTCAGCCGATGTGAGACGGGGCGCTCTCCTGGCTGATGTTCGAATCCTTGCACACCCACCACTTAAATCAGTGACTTAGCCGGAGTTCGCGAGAAAGCTGCTTCCCAGAAATCGCGATGGGGAAGCACATGGGAAGCACGTGGAGGGCGATGTCACCGCCTCGACCGGCAATCCCCGCGCGATCTTCGCCATCGCGGAAACCTACGATCCCAACATGCTCTCAGTGTGCCGCATTCGCGGGTCAGGAGCGACCGCTGGAATCAAACCGCACTTGAATAGTCTATCGACTCGGCCAGCAACCGATGCCGCTGAGCTTGGAACCTCAACGCCGATTCTTTGTTGATGGGGAATGGCCAAGGTAGCCTGTCAATCGGGAGCACCGGGCCGGGTTCTCGCGTGCGTCTCTTCTCCGTCCAGCAATTCTGAGGTCAAACCCGGCTCGTCCAAGGCCAAACCCGGCTCGTCGGTTGGCCGATCCTCGATGGAGATCTTGATGATGATGAATGCACTCCTGATCTCCACCGCGGCCTATGCCTTCGCTACCTTTTTATGTGTGGCGTCGGTGCGAGCCGAAGGTATGGAAGCTGCAGCATTTCCGTCATTGCCACTGCCGCCCGAGATTGTGGAGTTGATCGGGCTTGCGAGGGGGCAAGATGTTTTCGTAGCGAGGGTTCCTCTCGAACCGGAACCACAGGCTCTAATGCCCGATGTCGGAGGAGTACACGCCCACGATCTTGTCGCTCGGGTGCCCACGGCCGACGAGGCGCTTGCTCTGGCCGCGCCGTTTCCATTGCTGCCCTTGCCCCCAGGGGTGGGGAACTTGATAGGACTGAGAGAAACGTATCCGAAAGGGCGCAACGCTCACCTCGCGCTCATTCGTCGAGAGGCAGAGCGGTATCGTATTCCACCCGAGCTTGCCGATGCCGTCGCGCAGATCGAGAGCGCGTACAACCCGCTGGCTAGCGGCGCTTTTGGCGAGGTCGGTTTGATGCAGATACGTCCGGAAACCGCCGCGCTTCTCGGCCACAGGGGCACGGTTAGCGCGCTGTTTGAGCCCGAGACGAATGTCTACTATTCGGTCGCCTATCTCGCTGGCGCTTGGCGGCGAGCAAATGGCGACCTCTGTCGTGCACTCATGAAGTACCGCGCCGGGCACGGCGAAGAGCGCATGAGCGCCTTTTCGGTTGAGTATTGCCGCCGTGCTCGAAGCTACCTAGCCTCAACTGGATCGCCGCTCGGCGAAGCAGTGCTTCCGCCAATCTCCGCACAGGCGGGAACGCCCGTGACTGTCGCGCCAAACGCCCGACAGGTTGCGGCGATCGCCTTCAGCACGCCTCTACCTCCGCGTCGGCTGGAGCCGGAGAAAACAAGGATCGCTTCGACAGGTCAGGTGAGAGTCGCGGCCGCACAGAACTCGCACCTCGACAAAAGGGCGAGCGCCGCGTCGCTCAACCAGTCGGTTCGTCTGCCGCAAGGCCGGTTGACTGCCGCGCCAAACGGCAGGCAAGTTGCGGCGGCCGCCATTTCGGCCTCCAGCGCGCCTCTACCTCCGCGTCGGCCCGAGTCGGAGAAAATGAGGATCGCTTCGGCAGGTCAGGTGAGACTCGCGACCGCACAGAACCCGCAACTCAGCCAAAGGGCAAGCGCACGCGTCGCTCGACCGGTCGGTTCGCCTGCTTCAACGCCGGTCACTCCCGCGCGAAACAGCAGGCAGGTTGCGGCAGCCGCCATTCCCGCTATCGGCGTGCCCTTGCCTCCGCGTCGGACGGAGGCGGAAAGAACGAGGCTCGCTTCGGCAGGTCAGGTAGCGCTCACGTCAGCGCAGAAAAAGCAAACCGACCGGCGCGCGGCACGATGAAGGTGCACCGCGTGCCGCGGTAACCACCCAAGCAGCGAGGCGGGACGCAAGCCGGACAGAGCCTCGGCCACCGGATGGGAACCGTGAACTCAGGCTGCGCGCAAATTGTTCGGAATGGGCCCGGACGTGCAGCATCCCTCGATCGGCTGCTCCATCAAGTGGAAGGGAAGTTAGGCTCTCCGGCGAACGTCAACTTTGCCACGACACCCCTTTTCGCGGTGCTTTCAATAGCTGCGCGTCGCTAGGCATCCTTAGTCAGTGTAGCGTACCAGGCGCTCTCATTTGCTAGGGCGAGCGGATTCGCAGGTGGTCACGCGACGCACAATCCAGCCATCGTCCTCGACCCACAGCTTGCGCCGGCTTTGGAAACACGTGGAGCGTTCGAATGCTCGGACCGACGACGTTGCGGTCACATCAATCGCTGAAGCGGCGGGTCTCGATTTTCGAGCGGCTTCGTTCCGCCTTGGGTCCTTGCCGAGAACGCCGGTTGGCGCGCTCGATGTTGCCACTCCGATAACGAGCGCGCAACTGATGAGGATAAAGTGAAACGAGGAGTGCCGATTCGAGAACATGCTCTGTCCAATGCTTTGATTCAAATTACCAGTTCAACCGGCCAACACGACTCGACGCTCGGATCACCCGCGTCGCATGGCTGCCTAGCGTTCACCCGTGAATTCCGCCAAACTGTTCGCGCTCGTCCGCTTGCGGTTGGGCAACACGAAAGTCGCAGTCAGCGGCGGACAACGTCCAGCCCGACTGGCTCACGACAGAGTGGAGCCGTATGCCGGTCAGGTGGCTTACACCGTACCCTATTACCAGTATCCCACAACCCGCGCTATGTTCGAAGCTAGTGCCGGGCCGAGGAGCTCGTCGGAACCCTGGAGCGACAGGTGGCGAACTTGCCTGATACGCAATGAGACGCTGCTCCCCGACCTCGCACGGCCCCACGAACGGCCGCTGTGGGCGCATTTCTTGCCATCGAAAGGCCGAAGCCCGTTAACCGTTTCTTCACAAAGATCTTGCTGCCGTCCGGCGATGCCTCATGATGGTTAAAGTTCCTGGCGGGTGAATCCAATGATCGTTGGATTTGCTGATAATCCTGTCGGGGCCGCCTTGAGGAGGGCCTGCGATTAAAATGCGGCTATGCTCTCTTGCCGCCCTGCTGACACTCATCTCAGCACTAATGGCCAACATCTCTTATGCCCAATGGGCGCCAGGTCGCGCGGCGACAAGACACGACTCTGGTGCTTCTCCTCGTGCTGAGAAACCTCAGAGTGTGCGCGCCCACCGAGACGCTGCCACAGAGACTGTGCTCGCGGAGCGAATGAACGCCAATACGGTCTCCGTGATATCGGGCACGCCAGGCGGTACATACTTTCGCATGGCCAGCGACATGGCCTTCGTTCTCGATGACGGCGAGAACCTGCGCGTTCTGCCGATCCTGGGGAAGGGTGCTGGGCAGAACGCTTATGACATCCGGTTTCTCAAAGGTGTCGATCTCGGGTTCGTGCGCACGGATACCCTGCAGCAACTGCGCGAGGACAATCGCGTGAGCAACGTGGAGCGCCACATCACCTATGTGGCGCGACTCTTCAATGATGAGCTACATATTATCGCCCCACGCGAGATTACCAATATTCGGGACCTTGCGGGCAAGAAGGTCAGTTTCGACGTGAAGGGGAGCGGAACCGACTATACCGGCCGATCCATGTTCAAAGGTCTCGGCCTTCGAGGGGACCAAGACGACTGCCGGCCGGGAGCCGGCCGATATCGCTAGCGCGTTCGGTTCGTCGGACGAACAAAAGCTTCTGAGTCGAGCCGACACGTTTCTGAAAATTGGAGATCTCAGCGGCGCTCGCCTCATCCTCGAGCGCGCGGTTCAAGCGGGTAGCGCGCGAGCGGCCTTCAAGCTTGCGGAACCTACGATCCGAAGCAACTCCCACGATGGCGAGCGCAGGGTCTTAGAGGAGATTGGGAAAGAGCTCAGGCGCTGTATGAGCGCGCTCGATCCGGCGGCGTTACAGAGGCGCAACAACGATTGGAGGCCG
>Ga0136846_1210491_pt1 | contig 11035 bp, 5 predicted proteins | sample HopSoiMetagenom2_FD_96841 | JGI IMG/M metagenome (GOLD analysis project Ga0136846, IMG submission 96841) | Grasslands soil microbial communities from Hopland, California, USA - 2 Assembly 2016 (version 4) | ecosystem: Environmental > Terrestrial > Soil > Grasslands | place: USA: Hopland... | reverse complement strand
CAGCTCGACGCTGTCCGGCGCGCCCAACGGCGGAATACCTTCGCCGGACACCAGCGCGAGCACCATGCGGCAGGCCTGCCGCGCATCGACCGTTGGCTGCAGCGCTGCAGGCACCCCCGCGAGCGAATCGAGCGCGCGGGCGATGGCACTGAGCGATTCGAACAGATAACGATCGCTGTCTTTGTCGCGGTTCAGCTCTCGTGTTCCATAAATGGTCGCCAGCACCGCGCGCAGCGGCTCGGCCCAGGCGGCCAGCGCTTGCGACGTAGCGGCCAGCGGTGCCACGAGCGTCTCGATCGTTTGATAGAGCACGGCGACTTCGGCTGTTTTTGCGTCCTTCGTTAATCGCTCAGCATCAACCTGTGCGGGAAACCGGTCGCTGGCAAACTTATCCAGCGCGGTGAGCAAGTCCTCTCCCCTGTCCCCGGTCCCCTGTCCCCTGCCCCCTATCTCCTGTTCCCTCTTCTCATCGCGCTCAATTTCCCCGCAGCCAGCGCCCAAGACGACCTTCCCTCTCAAGAAGAATCCGCCATCCGCGCCGCGGTTGAGCGCGTCGCGCCCTCCGTCGTCAAGATCGAGACCATCGGCGGTCTGGAGCGAGTCGGCAAAGTCCTCATCAGCACCGGCCCTACGACCGGGCTCGTCGTCGATGAGTCCGGCTACATCCTTTCCAGCGCGTTTAATTTCGTCCAAAAGCCCTCGTCCATCCTCGTGACGCTACCCAGCGGCGCGCGTGCCGCCGCTCAAATCGTGGCCCGCGACAACAGCCGCATGCTCGTCTTGCTCAAGGTCAATACGAGCGAAAAACTCACCCCGCCCATCGCTGCGCCGAAAAATGAAATGACCGTCGGCGAGTGGGCAATCGCGGTCGGTCGCACGTACGACCAACCCCTGCCGAATGTCTCGGTCGGCGTGCTCAGCGCGACGGGCCGAATCTGGAGCACCGCGATTCAGACCGACGCCAAAATCTCTCCCGCCAACTACGGCGGCCCCCTGATCGACATTCAAGGCCGCGTCTTGGGCATCCTTGTCCCCCTTTCACCGCAGCGAGGCAGCGGCGAAGTCGCCGGCGCCGAGTGGTATGACTCTGGAATAGGTTTTGCCGTCCCCCTTGCCGATGTTCTAAAGCACCTGCCGACGCTCAAAGCCGGCAAGGATCTTCATCCTGGTGTCATGGGCATCACGCTGAAGCAGGGCGACCGTTACGCGTTGCCCGCCGAGCTGGCCGCCACGCATCCACTCTCCCCCGCGTACAAAGCCGCGTTGAAAGCCGGCGACACAATCGTTGAAATCGACGGCACGCCAATTACCCGCCAATCACAGCTTCAGCATGCTTTGGGCCCGCGCTATGCCGGCGAGAAGGTCCATCTTGTCTTTACACGCGGCAAGGGAAAAGAGCGCCATGAAATCGACATTGAGCTGATCGACAAGCTCATCCCCTATGAGCATCCATTCCTCGGCATCTTGCCGCTTCGAGAAGGCGAGAATGTTCGCGTCCGCTTTGTCTATCCCGGCAGCCCAGCGGCCGCCGCCGGCATCAAACCGGGCGATTCGGTGATCGAATTCGCCGCTGAAAAGTCGGAGCCAGAAAACATCACCGATGCCGCCCAGCTTCGTGCCGCTATCGCCAACCTGGAGCCTAAAGCCAAAGCCAGGCTCAAGATTCAGCGCGATGGCGAAACATTATCGCTCGAGCTCGCACCGGCCAAACTGCCCACGGACATTCCCGGCGATCTGCCGCTGCCCGTGAAGGAGCCGCTGCCGCCGGCCGCAGAAAAGACTGTGACCGGCATCGTCGAAATCAAGCTGCCCGAAGAAAAGAACGAATGCGTCGCCTTCGTGCCCGAAAACTATCATCCCCAGATGCCGCACGGCCTGGTCGTCGTGCTCTCTGCACCCGGCGCCGTGGACCGCGACAAGCTCGCATCCCGCTGGAAAGCCGTCTGTGAAGAGCGTCATCTGATTGTTCTGGCCCCCATGTCCGCCGCCGCCGACAAATGGCAACCGACCGAGATCGACTTCATCCGCAAGACAATTGACGACGTAATTTCCCATTACAACATCGACCCGACCCGGATCGCCACCTACGGCTATCAGACGGGCGGAGCGATGGCCTATCTCGTCGGCTTTGATTACACCGACCGCATTCGCGCCATCGTCGCGATCGACGCGGTCCCGCCCAACCGCACCAGGCTTCCAGAATCCGACCCAATTAACCGGCTGGCCTTCTTCATCGCCACAGCAGAAAAATCGGCGACCGCTCCGCTCCTCAAATCGCTTTTCACTGCTCTGGAGGGGCTTAAGTTTCCGATCACAAAAAAGTCGCTCGGCGAAAAACCTCGCGATTTGAACGAAGAGGAGTTGAATGATCTCGGTCGCTGGCTCGACACGCTCGACCGAATCTAAGCGCGCTGGGCGCATTCCGCTCGCCTCCGCCTACTTCCCCGGCGGCGGTGGAGGCGCTCGATCTGCCGAGCTTTTGGTTGGCGGCGGAGGAACCGGCGTGTTCGCCGCCTCTTCCTTCGTGGGAACCTTTGGCTTATCGCTGCAGCCGGCGCCTATCGATAGGGCCGCTGCGAGCGCAAACCGGCAAAACCACAGGCCTCGAGCACTCATTGCTGAAAACCACCAGGAATTTGGCCGCAGGGTTTAAGCGATTACTGCAGCGCCGCGTCATCCACCCGAACGCCGTCGTGCTTTCCACTGATTAAGACGAAGGTCGTGGTATCAATGTTTTCGGCGACCCTTCTTACCGATCCATCGCCCATCGCGAAATGCGACACGCCAGGGTGCTCGCTGCCCCACGCGTACCAATCGCGGTAATATCCCGGGGCCCTGCCAAAAGCCCACGCCGTCGGCAGCACGCCCGATCCCATCCACGTGTGACCATAGCGACGTTCGCGGTAGCCGGCTGGCGCCACCCCAGGCTGGCCAGGATCTCGCTCGATCCCGCCCGTCGCCTCGCCGAACATGAACGTGTTGCTCGTGCCATCCTGGATGTCGGAAAACCGCGTTTGGCTGCGGTTATAGAAAATTCCGCACCGCACGTCGGCATACAGCGGATTGACGCCCTGTGGGTTGATGACATTCCCCATGTAGCCTGCCGAACCGACGTAGTTGGTCCGTCCAAGTCTTTGCGTCGCTGCCGACGCCGTCGTGGGATCGTAGCGGACGATCGTGAAGGTGTATCCATTGGGGCCATACCAGACGTCGATGGCTGCCGTGATGCCCCGGCGGTTCTCATAGGCGTTTGTCGATGGGCACAAGAACAGCTTGATCTTCGTCTGCGCCGCCGCAAACACCGCGGAATTGTTGTACCACGCCGAGTTCGGCTGATTGGAAACCTTCACGTCCAGCACAAACGGCGCGCTCCCCTGAGGCTGTGTCGGAAACAATTGATACACGTTTGTCTGTTCGACAAACGGCAGTAACCATGCCAGCGTTCCCGCCCATTGCTCGCTGTTTTGATGCAGGCTCCAGTCATCGTTTGGCTTCGCCCCCAGATATCCGGGCGGCAAATTCTTGTTCGCATTTTCAAAGTTATGTGCCGCCAGCGCGATCGAGCGAAGATTGCTCGCACAATTCATTCGCCGGCTGGCCTCGCGGGCCGATTGCAGCCCTGGCAGCAATAGAGCCACCAGCACTCCAATAATCGCGATCACCACCAGCAGTTCCACCAGGGTAAAACCGCGACTCAGCGCTGCGCAACGAGAACCGGAATCGGATCTCATGGCATGCCTCCGGGATAAAGATCGTGAACGGAACCTGGCCGCCGCCCCCTCCGTTCCGGAGAGAAGAGCAGTGGTGAAGCCGCAGCCATCCGGGATTTTACGCCTCCGAGGCAACCTTTCAAGGAAAAAAGATCCCGATTTTTCGGCGATTCTCCGCAAGCCAGTGCCTCCCCATGGCAACAATGTCTGGATTAGTCCCTCACCAAGCCAATCTTCCCGCTGTAAAAGCCGTGGGGTGCAATAACTGCCTCGCATCCGTCGTTGGAAATGGGCCCGCGGCAGCCGTTCTTGAGCTCCAAATGCGCTCCAGCCGCCTTGCGGGCCGTGTAGAATAAGAGCGAGCCAGCCACTGACGCTGCGACGCAAGCAGTTGGCCTGCGCTCGGAGCGAGCCCGCCGATCGAAAATCCCTCCCGCCGCGATCCCCATTCCCGCATGACGGCAGCGCCTTCCTCACTAACGAGCAGCTCGACCCCGAGTAGCTCGATGACCAGCGCCTCCGAAGATCGAGCCGAGCCAGATCTTTCGGGCCGCCGGATTGGAGACTATCAGTTGCTCCGCCGGCTTGGCCGGGGCGGCATGGCCGATGTCTATCTGGCCGAGCAGCTTTCGCTCCGCCGCCAGGTCGCCCTGAAAGTGCTGCGCAAAAGTCTGGCGGGTGATGACGCCTATATCCGCCGCTTCCAGCATGAAGCCCAGGCCGCCGCCAAGCTGGTGCACGCCAACATTGTGCAAATCTATGAAGTCGGCTGCATCGACGGCACGTACTTCATTTCGCAAGAATATGTGCCCGGCCAAAACCTCAAGCAGCTTCTGTCAAAGCTCGGCCATGGCGTCGATGCGGTGCAAGCCGTCAATATTATTCGACAGGTCGCCGCGGGCCTGCATAAAGCGGCCGAGCAAAAAATCACCCACCGCGACATCAAGCCCGAAAACATCATGATCACGCCGGGCGGCGAGGTGAAAGTCGCCGATTTCGGCCTGGCCCGCGTCGTCCGCGATGGTGAAGCGCTGAACCTGACGCAGGTCGGCATTACCATGGGCACGCCGCTCTATATGAGCCCCGAGCAGGTCGAAGGCCGCAGCGTCGATCCGCGAAGCGATCTGTATTCCTTCGGCGTCACCTGCTACCACATGCTTGCTGGCCATCCGCCCTTCGACGGGCCGACTGCTCTCAACGTCGCCGTCCAGCATCTGAAGACGGAGCCTAAGCGACTGGAAGTACTTTGCCCGAATCTGCCGGAGGGCCTGTGCCGCATCGTCCACAAGCTGCTGGCCAAGAAGCCGGATGATCGCTATCAACGCGCGATCGATTTGCTCAAAGACCTCAAGGGTCTCAAGATCGAAGGCCTCGACCAGGACTGGGCCGCCGAGTTGCCCGGCTTCAACTCGGCCGATCTCGCTCTCAGCACGGCCGGCCGCCTGGAAGCGACGCAGCAGCTCGAACTCCTGCTTCGCACCGACCGCGCCGCCCGCTCGAAAGCTTGGAACACCGCCTCGCTCATTGGCGCGATCGCCGGTTTGATTCTCCTGGGGCTCGTCGCCGGCGGTGCGCTTGCCTGGATCACGCTTCCTCCATCGCCCCTGCCGTCGATTCCCGGCGCCGGCGACCTGAAGGCCAAGCGCATGCCAACCGTCCGGCAACAATTCGATCTGGCTCGCTTTGCTCAGCACGACAAGGAAGATCACTGGCTCGCCGTCGAAAAATATTACCCGCCCGAAAAAAGCGCCGAAAACAAGCACTACTCCCGCCTCGCCCTGCGGGGCCGCGCTAACTTGTACGTCGCCGAACGGCGACTGCAAGATGCGCTCAAGCTCTACGCCGATCTGGCCAACGTCGAAGACGCCGACATCGCGCTTTCCGGCCTGGCCGGCGAAGCGGTCGTTTATCATCGCTTCCTGCAAAACGAGCAAAATAACCAGACGGCCGCCTGGCTCGACCAGCAGACCATCGAGCGCCTGATCCGCCTCCGCGACGAGCCCAACCCCGACCAGCGCCTCGGCAGCTTCCTGGCCAAAGAAATCCGCCAGCTCCTCGACGAGTATCAGCAGCGGGACGAAAACTAACGCGAGTGGTTCTTCGCGGCACGGAGCGCCGGAAATGCCGCCGCGCCCCGCCCCGAAAAACCGCTTCTGCGATTTTTCGAAAATAGTTGCAAACCCAACGGCCACAAGGGCTTGCGACCGCGCATATTAGATCATTTGTTCATATATGATCTGATTTTGCAAAACCATCATGTATAATCCGCTCTGCCGCTTCACGCGGGGGCGCAAGCTGCGCCTCTTTGCTCATTCTCAATTTGGTTGAATGGTTCCACGAGGTGTCTGGCCCCGAGCTCGGGACTGCTCGCGCCTGTCGCTGTTCCCATTCCTGTGCGCCTTGGCTTGCTTTGCGTCTTTGGGTCAAGAAAGAAACGGGTTTAGACCCGCGATGGCGGCCCAATTTTTCGCCACGCCTGATTCGTCCCTTACTGCAAGCGCCACAAAGACTAACGGTGATTCCGGCCGATTTATTCGCCACGCGGCCCGGTTTCACCGCGATTTGGCGAATAATTCCCGCGACTTGCCGCCGGCAAACTTGTCGCAACTTGCAGTGCATCCGGAACTTGGGAGTTCGAACATCGTCCCGCACAGCTCGATTTTTTCACCACGCGGTCGATTTCCCCGGCGAATAAATCGAAAACGCACCAGCGTTCCGACCAGCATCTCAAAAATCGCAGCGAATTCGAATTTGCAGAGAATTCGGATTTAGAATTCGCATTTATTGCCAAATAAGTTGCCTGCAACCCACTTCCTTACTGCCCAAACGGCGGCTTGAAGCGCTGGCAGAGGCCCTTAAGACGCGAGACGTCTTCGGCAAGCAGATACCGACGGGAAACCAGGCGCTCGGCCGATTCGAGGTAGAGGCGTTCATACTCGTCGTAATTACGGTAGCGCTCGGAAACCGCCGGGCGGGGGTCTTTGGACTGAAGCCTCGCTTCACGCGATAGCGGGAACGGGATGTAGCCTCCTTGGAGGGCGAGCAGCTCGCCCGCGGCGCCGATGGATGCGTTGCGCGTGTTCCAGCTCGTATAGGTGGCGACGGGAATGATAACGGCGGGCAGATTCAGGCAGCCCCGTTCGTTGCCATCGGAATCGACAGCAGGCACTCTGACGACGTAGCTGCCTTTCACAATCGGCGGCTCAATCGTTGCGATGCGTTCGGTTTCCCACTGGGGCCCGCGGTCGAGAAACGAAGGCTGCTGAATGACTTCGGGATAGTTCACGCCGGGAATCGCCGGCCAGCCGAGCTCGTTTTTCCGCCAGCCGACGAGCGTGCCGTCGGCAATGGTCGGATAGACGCTCACCGGCGGCTCTTTGCCCTCTTTGACCCAGGCGTCGAGGGCGACAACGAGCGCTCGCATCAGCGGCGTGTAGTCGGCTGGGTTGCTGATGAGTTGTCCGCTGCCGGCGGAGCCGGGAAAGCCGCTGCCTGCGCCGTGCTGCGTGCCGCCGAACGAGTAGATGCGGACTTCCGGCGGAATATCAGCGTCCTGTTTGCCGAGCGGATCAGTATGCACGAGCGAGGCACTGCGATGCCAGTACTCGCTGGACGACTGCGTATGAAAGACCTTCGGAACGGTTTTCGAGGCGCGGGCTTTTCGCAGAATGCCGTCAGTCTTGCCGCTGAAGGGGTCGGTCGAATCGCCGTAGGTGAAAGGAAAATAATCGGCGGGGAAGAGATGCTCGTCGTGCTGGTCATTGGTTCGCGTGGGCGAGGCAAAGCGGTGGTTGAAAAAGCCCAGACCGCCGCCGGCAACGTGCGAAATCACGCCGTCGAGGACCTGCTGGCCGCGCTCGTCGGCGTTGAATCCGTCCCACAGGAAATGCCTCAGGCAACGGCCGCTTTGCGACGTGCCAAAAGCCAGCGCCCGCTGCACCAGTGGTTTACCGCCGTCCGCAAGCAACGGGTTTTGCTCTCCACCGCCATATTTGAGTGCCGAAACGATGTCGCGAATGCCCGCCAGGCCCGTTCCCTGCACCAGCGGACCTTCAGCTTCATAGACGACCTCGTAGATCCAGCCTGGCTTCAGTCCGCCGGCGACTTCCAGCTCGATCAGCGGCAACTGACCCGCGCGATTCGTGTCGCTCACGACACTACTGACCAGGTGCCAGACCCCCTGCGGAATGTCCTGCCGCAAATCGGCTTCGCGCTCGCGGCGGGTGACGCGAGCGGTGGCCAGGCCCTGCTCGGTGGGTCGATAACTGCCCTGATTGCCCCGGTGCGAGAGCGACGCTCTTGCCATGGGCCGATCAACGATCAGCTCGCTACGGACAATACCGCGGATTGGCTTGCCGCCGTCGGTCGCTTCGGGCGCCTGCAGACGCAGCCGTCCCTCGCCCGGCTGCACCTCGGCAATCCAGCCGCTCCAGAGAACGATAAAGCCTTGCCGACAGAGAAAGTCGTCGGCTCCGCCCTCAATGGCGCGCGGCGCGGTCGCGCCGCCGCGGTTGTTGACTTCATAAAACAGCGTGCCGCTGGCCTTGCTGCGATCGACCGGCACGAGCATCCGAAAGTCGGCCCAGAACTCGACTTTGCCCGCGGCGTTTCGCGGCGCGAGCGCCAGATCGACGATCTGCTCGTTGGCTTTGTCGGCTGGGTCGAGTGCGAAGTGCACCGTGCCGGTCCATTGCTCATAAGGCCCCACGTCACCGCGTGGCTTCCCGCCGGCATAAGGCTCGCGCTTGACGACATCCCAGCGAACTAGCTCCGCGAAGGAAGAGAGTTGGAAAGAGAGCCACAAAACAGCGGCGCACATGAAGACGCGATGCGACATGATCGACCTCGACAGGCGAAAGAATTCGCCACGATTATGGCTTATCGCGACGCCAGATGCACGCGTGCACCACTACGGATTGCGGGCGGTGGCGGCGCGGGTGCGGGCGTTGATATCTTCCGTGAGGCGGGCAGTCAGCTCGTTCAGCTCCTGGCTGATGGCTTTGTTCGATTGATAGAGATGGCTCAGCTCCGTCTGAACTGCGGTCAGCCGACCATTCAATGCAGCCATATACTTTTCCAGCTCAGCCAGCTCGTATTTCACCTTGGCCAGATCAGCGGTCACCTTGCCCTTGAACTCCTCGATCTGGACTCGCTGCTGCTCGGCCTTTTGCGTGGAAGCAAGCATCGCCTTGTTGTCGAGATCGAGCTGACGCAGGCGGTCGTTGACCTCGGTCGTTCGCTCGTTAATTGCATGGAAGCGGCGTTCGTAGTCGGTCAACCTGCGACGGTAGATCGGCTTGGCCTCTGGATCGAGCTTGGCAATCATGCGATCGACGAGCGATTGCGCCGTTTCTCGGTCAAGCACGGCCCAGTGGATCTGCCCTTCCTTAGGGCCGAAGACGACCTTGCCGGACTCTTCCGGGGTGGCGCCGCCGCGTCGAAGTCGCCGCAGCACGGCTTGTCCCTCGGTGTTAAACGGATCGGTATCGATCGAGTTCACGATCGGGGCATCGACGGTGACATCGTATTCCTGGTCAAAGATAACCTTGTACCAGACGTTTTCTGGTGGATCGGTTTCTTTCGCTTCCTCACCATCGCGCGTGTAGGACTCAATCAGGCGATTGGCGACTTCCGGAGGGATTCGCTCAGCGCTAAGTCGAGCCGCATCCGCCAGCATCTGTGTGCGCTCCTGCGGCGTGCCGGTGAACCAGTTGTGACCATCGACAGGAGCCGTTTCATACAGGGCCCACGTGCCCTGAGCTTGAGCCGATTGGACTTGCTCGGGCGAGAGCGGCATCGTCGCTTCCAGAGTCACCGAAGTGTCAGTCGGCGCGGGTTGCGCAGCGACTCTGAACTCTCCCAGGTAAGCCACGGGCACGATCGGGCCGTCTTGGCTTATTTGTCCTTCGCGGAAGACATGCAGGATCGTTTTGGGCTGAATGTTGTTCTTCTTTGCAGCGCCCGCCGCGGGATTGGCCGGGTCAGGCGGCGGCGACGTGTTGACGGTGATCGCGCCGGTTTGGCGGTTGATTCCGGCGGGCATGCAGCCGCGCCACACGCGGCCGCGATCGAGCGTCGTTCGGGCGATTTCCTCGCGAACCGAAACGAGCGATTCGGACTTGCCTTCGACGTCCTTCGGATCGCCACGCGTCACTCGCTCCAGCTCCTCGGAAACCTTGGTCAGCTGCGTTTCGAGGTTGTCGTGTTGCTTAATCCAGACGGCTCGTGTCTTGAGCACCATCGCCGAGTAGATGCAGAACACGAAGCTGGCAACGAACACGAGAAACATGAACGTGACATGCACCCAACGCCACGTCTTGGTGCTCATGTACGTCAAGAAGATGACGAACAGAGCGACAATGGCTCCCAGCACCTGAAAAATAATGGCGTAGTCGCTCATTGCGCGGACTGCTGGGAAGGACAAGCTGGAAGGATTGACGAGCTATCGTTTGCAATCGCAAACCACAGCCACCACATCGGACGAGAACTCCCAGTCGAGAACTTCATAATAAATGGGGCGATTTGGAGCGTCAAGGTTGCGGCGGGGAAGTGGGAAAACGCAAGTTCTGGTGCCGCAGCGACTTCCGAACACCGTCGGGCCAGCGATCTTCCCGGCAATCGTTCAAGTCCGAACGGTTTTCCACCCGAATCATTCCCTAGTGAAGCCAGCGGCAGAGTTTGCCGGTTGCGCCGATTGTGCGGCGCGGCGGCGAACATTCACAGGCGGACAGGGATGTCTGCCCCGCAGGTAGCCAGGGACGGCAGCATATGACGCAGCAACAAAAGGCGGCAATCACGAAGGGCACCTTTGGAGAGGCGCCGCCGCCCACTGATTCGCACGCCGATCGCTTGTTGCGACTGGTCCATTGGACCAGCACGGCCAGCCGGCACTTGCGAAAGCGGTTGGCAGAACTTGCCAAGCCGTTTGAGTTGAGCGACACGGAACTGCTCGTCGTCTGGCTGTGCAGCGGTGGCGGCAGGATTCAGGTGGAGCTGGCGGCTGCAATCGGCATTTCGCCGGCTCAGATGAGCGGCATGGTGGAGCGCCTGCGATCCCGCGGGCTCGTGGCTATGCATCGATTGGCGATGGATCGCCGCCGGCAAGTGTGGCGGACGACGAGTGCCGGTCAAACGCTGTTGTCCGAAGCAGCCAGGAATTTGAATGAGCTGGCAGCGGGAATTAGCCGCGGACTTAGCACTGAGGAACAAATTGCGGCGGAGCAGCTCAGTGAGCGGCTCGCGGAAGCAGCGGAACAGAAGGCCGACACGAAAAGTCAGAGGTCGGACGGCAATCGCGCGGTGCGTATTGCTGCGGCAGCTGTAGT
>Ga0136846_1228873_pt1 | contig 11036 bp, 10 predicted proteins | sample HopSoiMetagenom2_FD_96841 | JGI IMG/M metagenome (GOLD analysis project Ga0136846, IMG submission 96841) | Grasslands soil microbial communities from Hopland, California, USA - 2 Assembly 2016 (version 4) | ecosystem: Environmental > Terrestrial > Soil > Grasslands | place: USA: Hopland... | reverse complement strand
CTTCGCCCAGCACACGGTGGAATCGCTGGTCGCCGGCACTTCGCCGATCGATCACTTCAAGGAACTGTCGCCGAACACCGCGACCCAGGAGTTCCGCAACTTCCTCGGGCGCTGGCAATTCGCCGGCGATCGCGCGTTCGAGGCGATCGACAATTTCTCCGGTGGAGAAAAGGCGCGACTGGCGCTGGCCCTGATCGCCTGGCGCAAGCCCAACCTGCTGCTGCTCGACGAACCGACCAACCATCTTGATCTCGAGATGCGCGAAGCCCTGGCCGAAGCACTCAGCGATTTCGACGGCGCGATCGTGATGGTCAGCCACGACCGCCACCTGATCGGCCTGGTCTGCGACCAGTTCTGGCGCGTCCACGATGGCGAGGTCGAGCCGTTCAACGGCGACCTCGACGATTACGCCGCGTGGTTGCGTTCGCGCCCTGCGGGTGGCGAGTCGAAACCGGAAGCGAAGAAGGAAACCGCGCCTGCACCGGCCCCCGCGCCTGCCCCAGTCGCGAAAAGACCTGCGAACAAGATCAACCCCCACAAGCTGTCGCAGGCCGAAGCGCGGGTCACCCGGCTGGAGGAAAAACTCGCCGAATGCGACGCGCAACTGGCCGATCCGGCGGTGTATGCCGATGGCGCCCGAGTCGCCGATATCGGTCGCATCCAGATGCAGTTGCGCGGAGAACTCGAACAGGCCGAAGGCGAGTTGCTGGCCCTGTACGGGTGACGTTGGGCCTTGCAGCTCAGGCGCGCAGGCGGGCCAGCGCGCGCAACAGCCAGGCGATGGCGAGGAAGGCCAGACCGAGGACGAGGCAATGCACCAGGGTGCGGGTGATGCCGAGCGCGGCCATGTCGATGAAGGGATAGGGGTAGAACCCGCTGATCGCGCCCCGGACCAGTGCGTATGCCGCATAGAACGCCGGCCATCGCAGCCAGCGCCATGGCTCCGTCGCCGCGATGCGTCGGCGTGGCGGCAGCACCAGCCACCACGCCAGTGCAGCCAGCGGCACCACGTAGTGCAGCAGCAGGTTGGACAGCCAGTCCAGTCCCTCGGGATCGGCGAGACCGCGCAGCAGCAGGAAATAGCCGAGTCCGACCAGCACGATCGCGCTGACCGCGCAGCCGCGCCACGGCAGATCGCGGCCGCCATCGCCGCGTCGTGCCGCGACCGTCGCGACGACCGCCACCAGCAGATTGGTCAGCACGGTGAAGTAGGCGAGATACATCCACGCGCCATGGACGATGCCGTTGCCATTGGCCAGCGACAGCTGCAGCGACAGGAACAGCTGCAACAGCAGCCCCATCCATGCCAATGCGGCCACGATCGCTGCCATGGCGCGCGGATTGATTGCGATCACGGTTTCAACGGGCGCCGAAACGGGCGCGGCAACCGTTGCTGACCCACAGGCCCTGACGGGTGTTGTAACCCCAGCTGCGATTTTCGGTGCAAGCGGACCCGGACAAGCGCTGCATTACATAGGGCCGGCCCTGGTTGCGATCCCAGGCACAGGTGGTGTGGCGCGAATTCTGGCTGGAACAAGTCACCGAATAATTGTTGGCGATGCGGGCGAATTCGCCGCGGCAACCGTGGTTCACCCAGACCTGGCCATTGCGCGAGTCCCAACCACGCCCGCGTTCGCAGCCGCTGTTCGAGAGTTGCCGCACCAGGCGCGATTGCCCCTGCCACGGCGTGCGGCAGGTGTTCATGCGATTGCCGGTGCTTTCGCAGCGGATGGTCTGCATGCCCGGTCCGGGGCCCGGGCCGGGAACGCCACCGCCATTGCCGGCCAGCGATCTGGCGATGTCCGACTTGATCTGGCTGAAGGTCCAGTTGGAGCGATTGACCTGGTCGAGATAGAAGCGCAGCTGGTCATTGGGGATGGCGCGGCCGCGCGACTGTTCGGAATATTCGAGACTGATCACGCGGATCTGGTCGTTCTGCGACAACGTGCGCAGGTTCTCCGGCGCATAGGCGCGGGCCTGGACCTGGGCGCCGGCGGTGGCCGGAACGAGCAAGGCCAGGGAGAACGCAAAGACGAGCGATTTGAGCAATGAAACCATGACAACCCCTCCCTCATAGATGGCGTATGGATATCCTGCAGCGGCGCTTCGGTTGAAAACGGTGCGCCAGGCCCCACAATAGCGGTTTGCACCCCGCAACACACGCCATGCCCATCTATGCCTTCGTCTGTGACACCTGCGGCCACGAATTCGACCGCCTGCAGAAGATGTCCGACACTGATCCCGACACCTGCCCGAAGTGCGGCGCCCACACGGTCAAGCGCATGCTGACCGCGCCCAGCTTTCGTCTCGCTGGCGGCGGCTGGTACGAGACCGATTTCAAGAAGGACGGCGACAGGAAGCGCAACCTGGCCGGGGATGGCGGCGGCGATTCGAAGCCCAAGGCCGAGGCCACACCGAGTCCGACTCTGGCCCCGGCACCGAAGCCTGCAACGCCGAAACCGTCGGATTCCTGATCCCGGCGGCGTCCGGGCTAAAATACGCGGCTTCTATCAAGCAAACTCCGGCACTGGCCGGGCTTGCAGCTGATTCCCCGGAGTTTCCATGCGTGACCATTTCTGCGGCCTGATCGACGAAACGTTGATCGGCCAGACCGTGACCTTGTGCGGCTGGGCCGATGTCGCCCGCAACATGGGCGGCCTGGTCTTCATCGACCTGCGCGACCACGAGGGCATCGTCCAGATCGTCGCCGAGCCGTCGTCCGCAGAAGGCAATGCCGAAGTGCTGGCCGTCGCCGCGCAGATCGGTTACGAGGATGCGCTGCAGGTGACGGGTGTGGTCCGCAAGCGCGAATCGGTGAACAACAAGATCCGCACCGGCCAGGTCGAAGTCGTCGCGACGAAGATCGAGGTGATGAACAAGGCCGAGCCGCTGCCGTTCCATCACCACGAGAATCCGGGCGAGGACGTGCGCCTGAAGTATCGCTATCTCGATCTGCGCGCGCCGGAGATGCAGCGCAAGATGCGCACGCGCACGAAGTTGGTCGCGAACCTGCGCCGCTGGCTCGACGAGCGCGGCTTCCAGGACATCGAGACGCCGATCCTGACCAAGGCGACGCCGGAAGGTGCGCGCGACTTCCTGGTTCCCGCGCGCATGCATCCGGGCGAGTTCTACGCGCTGCCGCAGTCGCCGCAGCTGTTCAAGCAGATCCTGATGATGGCGGGCTTCGACCGCTACTACCAGATCGCGCGCTGCTTCCGCGACGAAGCGCTGCGCGCCGACCGCCAGCTCGAATTCACCCAGCTCGACATGGAGTTCGCGTGGGTGGACGAGAAGACGGTGCAGGGCACCGTGGAAGACATGATCCGCGCGGTATTCAAGGAAACGATCGGCGTCGAACTGGCGAGTGAATTCCCGCGCATGACCTATGCCGAAGCGATGCGCCGCTACGGTTCCGACAAGCCTGACCTGCGCATCGCGCTCGAATTCGTCGACGTCGCCGGGCTGGTCAGGGGCAGCGAGTTCAAGGTGTTCACCGATGCCGCCAACGACGCCGATGGCCGTGTCGTCGCCCTGCGCATTCCCGGTGGCGCGTCGTTGTCGCGCAAGCAGATCGACGAAGCCGGTGCGGTCAACTCGCCGATCGCCAAGTTCTTCTCCGACGATGCGTTCAAGATCCTGGTCGACGCGATCGGTTTGAAGAATGGCGATATCGCTTTCTTCGGTGCCGGTGCGTACAAGACGGTCAGCGATTTCATGGGCGCGCTGCGCCTGAAGGCCGGCAAGGATTTCGGCCTGGTCGCCGCAGGCTGGGCGCCGTTGTGGGTCACCGATTTCCCGATGTTCGAATGGGACGACGAGGAGCAGCGCTACGTCGCCCTCCATCATCCCTTCACCGCGCCGGCGGTCGACAGCATCGACGATCTCCGCGCCAACGCGAAGACGGCGGTGTCGCGCGGCTACGACATGGTGCTGAACGGCAACGAGATCGGCGGCGGTTCGATCCGCATCCACAATACGAAGATGCAGTCGGCGGTGTTCGAACTGCTCGGCATCGGCGCAGAGGAAGCGGAAGCGAAATTCGGCTTCCTGCTTGACGCGCTCAAGTACGGCGCGCCGCCGCATGGTGGCATCGCCTTCGGCATCGACCGCATCGCCGCGCTGATGGCCGGCAGCGAATCGATCCGTGACGTCATCGCCTTCCCCAAGACCACCGGCGCGCAATGCCTAATGACGGGTGCGCCATCGGAAGTGCCGGACAAGCAGCTGGCGGAAGTGCATATCCAGGTGCGCGCAAAGGAAAAGTGATCATCCGTCGCGCCAATGCCGCCGATGCCGAAACGCTGTCGGCATTGTCGCGCGATACCTTCACCGAAACCTTCGGCCATCTCTATGCGCCGGCCGATCTGCGCGATTACCTCGATGCCAGTTATGCGCCGGCACGCTATGCCGCGCAGATGGAAGAACAGGGTTGCGCGCTCTGGTTGCTGGAAGACGAAGGTCGTGCACGCGGCTACGTGATGGCCGGTCCCTGCAAGCTGCCGCACGCCGGCGTCCGTCCCGGTGACATGGAACTGATGCGCCTGTACGTGCATCGCGAACTCCAGAACGGCGGCCACGGCGCGCGCCTGTTCGCGCAGGCGATGGAATGGATCGCGGCCAACGGCCCGGCATCCTGCTGGCTCGGGGTGTGGAGCGAAAACCTCGGCGCCCAGCGCTTCTACCAGCGCCACGGCTTCACGAAAGTCGGCGAATACCTGTACGAGGTCGGCAATGCAAGCGACCTGGAGTTCATCTTCCGCCGCGACATGGAATGAATGGACGCAGGTGCATACTGGGCGCCCCGATCATGGAGAACGTCCATGCGATCCACAACGATGATGCTTGCGATGTCCGCGTTGTTGCTGGCCTCGTGCGCGAGTACCCGGACCCGCGAGCCGCAGGCGCTGCAGCTGCCCGCGAACGATCGCGTCAACGTGTCCTGGGCCGATCCCGCGACCTTCAGCGAACACAGCTGCGATTTCGCGCCCGGTGGCCGTGACACGGCCTGGGTCGGCGATCTTGCCAGATACACCCGCGACCGCGCCGAAAAGAGCCTGCCGGGCGGCGCCCGCCTCGACGTGCATTTCATCGACATCGATCGTGCCGGCGAGTGCCTGCCCAATGGCCGCGCCGAGCAGATCCGCGTCATCCGCGACATGTATCCGCCGCGGATCACCCTGCATTACCGCCTGTCGGGCAATGGCGTAACTGCGACCAATGCCGATGCAAGGCTGAGCGATCTCGCTTTCATGATGAACGCCCCGGGGTTGCCGGGGAACAGCGATCCGCTGCGCTACGAGAAGCGCGTGATCGACGACTGGTTGCGCAAGCTGCTCGGCAAGCGTTGATGCCGCGTCCGCGCGTGGTGTGCCTGGGTTCGCCGCCGGCGGGAAGCCGGGCCGCCGCGGACGGAAACCCGGATTCCGGGGCTGGCCGACCATGTGCCTGGCCGCGGCCAGCCACAGTGGCCTGATTTTCTCGCGGGAAGCGGCCAACCACGCCGTCCGTTTCCTCGGCGACGGTCGCTTGGGGTCGATACCGGCACTGGCGGCGATCGCCTGAACCGAATCTCGCAAACCGTATAAAATCGCGACTTTCCCAATACCAACAAGACGGTTGCATCCATGGGTCGTGGTCCCTCGATCGAACAGCGCAAGAACGCCGTCGATGCCCAGCGCGGCAAGATCTTCACCAAGGTGATCCGCGAGATTTCCGTGGCCGCGCGTGCGGCCGGCGGCGATCCGGCGAGCAATCCGCGCCTGCGCAGCGCCATCGACAAGGGCCTTGCCGCCAACATGAGCAAGGACGTGATCGAGCGCGCGATCAAGAAGGCGACCGGCGAGCTCGAAGGCGTCGAGTACGAGGAAATCCGCTACGAGGGCTATGCGCCGGGCGGGGTCGCGGTGATCGTCGATTGCCTCACCGACAACCGTGTGCGCACCGTCGCCGACGTCCGCCACGCCTTCACCAAGTTCGGCGGCAACATGGGGACCGAAGGCTCGGTCGCTTTCATGTTCCGCAAGCTCGGGGCGCTGAGCTATGCCGCCGGCGCCGACGAGGATCGCGTCACCGAAGCGGCGATCGAGGCAGGTGCCGACGATGTCGTGGTGTACGACGATGGCGCGATCGACGTCATCACCTCGCCGGAAGCATTCAACGACGTCAAGGACGCCATGGTCGCGGCCGGACTCGCCCCCGATCTCGCCGAAGTCACCCTGCGCGCCGACAACGACATTGCCGTGGGCGGCGATACCGCCGACCAGGTGCGCAAGCTGCTCGCGCGCATGGAAGAAATGGACGACGTGCAGTCGGTGTATTCCAACGCGGAACTGCCGGAGTGACGATGTGCCCGTGAGCGGCGCAATCGTGCCGGGGAAAATACGCATCCTCGGCATCGATCCCGGGTCGCAGCGCACCGGCGTCGGCATCATCGATGTCGCCGCGGACGGCAAGCTCGCGCATGTCCATCATGCCGCGATCAACCTGCTCGGCGCCGAGGATTTCCCGCAGCGGCTGGGCGAACTGGTCGCCCGCCTCGGCGAATTGCTGGTCGAATGGCAGCCGGACGAAGTGGCGATCGAACAGGTCTTCATCGCCCGCAATGCGATGTCGGCGTTGAAGCTCGGCCATGCGCGCGGCGCGGCGATCGCGACCTGTGCAAGCCGCGGGCTGAAGGTGAGCGAATACGCCGCCAAGGAAGTCAAGCTGGCGCTGGTCGGGCGCGGAGGCGCCGACAAGGAACAGGTGCAGCACATGATCGGCGCGATGCTGAATCTCAAGGGCAAATTGCAGCCCGATGCCGCCGATGCGCTGGCGATCGCGGTGACGCATGCGCACGTGCGCGCGAGCGCGGCGCGGTTGGGCGTCGGCGTGCGCCAGGCGTGGGCGAGGAGATGAAGCGATGATCGGCAGGTTGCGCGGAACAATCATCCACAAACAACCGCCGTGGCTGGTGGTCGATGTCCACGGCATCGGCTATGAGCTGGAAGCGCCGATGAGCACGTTCTACGACCTGCCGGAAGTCGGCAAGGAGGTGGTGCTGTTCACCCATTACGCGCAGAAGGAAGACAGTGTCTCGCTCTACGGATTCCTGACCGAAGGCGAGCGCCGGCTGTTCCGCGACGTGCAGCGTGTCAGCGGCATCGGTGCCAAGATCGCGCTGGCGGTGCTGTCGGGCGTCAGCGTCGACGAATTCGCGCGGCAGTTGCAGTCCTCCGATGTCACCGCGCTGACGCGCATTCCCGGCATCGGCAAGAAGACCGCCGAGCGCATGGTGGTCGAGTTGCGCGATCGCGCCGCCGATCTCGTCGGCAGCGGTCCGGCCTTCACCGCGCAGGGCCCGGCCGACCCGCAGTCGGAATCGCTGGTCGCGCTGCAGCAGCTGGGCTACAAGCCGGCCGAGGCCGAGCGCATGGTCAAGGCGGTGGCCGTTGCCGGCGACAGCGTCGAGGCGATCATCCGCAAGGCCCTGCAGCAGGCGCTGCGCTGATGCCATCACGGCGTCGGCGTACCATGCGCCCCTGGACGGTCTCCCTCCCGAAATGAACGACCACCCGAACCCCCCGGAACACGCGCAACCCGGCCATGGACACCAGGCGCCGGGCGGATTGCCGGGCCTGGTGCTGGGCGCGATCGGCGTGGTCTTCGGCGACATCGGTACCAGCCCGCTCTATACCCTCAAGGAAGCCTTCATCCCGCACTACGGGTTGACCCCCGATCACGACACCGTGCTCGGCGTGTTGTCGCTGGCGTTCTGGGCGCTGATGATCGTGGTGACGCTGAAGTACGTCACCGTCATCATGCGCGCCGACAACGAAGGCGAAGGCGGCATCATGGCGTTGATGGCGCTGGCGCAGCGCACGCTCGGCAAGACCTCGCGCTCGTTCTACGTGGTCGGCATCCTCGGCATCTTCGGTGCGTCGCTGTTCTTCGGCGATGGCGTGATCACGCCCGCCATCACCACGCTGTCCGCGGTCGAAGGCCTCGAAGTCGCGGCGCCGGCGCTGCACCGTTTCATCCTGCCGCTCACCATCGTCATCCTGATCGGATTGTTCGTCAGCCAGCGCTTCGGTTCGGCCAAGGTCGGGCGCGTGTTCGGGCCGATCATGGTGGTGTGGTTCCTGGCGCTGGCGGCGATCGGCATCCACAACATCGTCGATGCGCCGGAAGTGATCCACGCGCTGAATCCGTGGTGGGGCGCGCGCTTCTTCGGCGAACACGGCTGGCACGGCATCTTCATCCTCGGTGCGGTGGTGCTGGCCGTCACCGGCGGCGAAGCGTTGTACGCCGACATGGGCCATTTCGGCGCCAAGCCGATCCGCGCGGCCTGGTATTTCTTCGTCCTGCCGTGCCTGGTGATGAACTATCTCGGGCAGGGCGCGTTGCTGCTGGAAGACCCGAACGCCAAGGACAACCCGTTCTTCCAGGCGGTGCCCGACTGGGCGCAGGTGCCGATGGTGGTGCTGGCGACGATGGCGGCCGTCATCGCCTCGCAGGCGGTCATCACCGGCGCATTCTCGGTGGCGCGTTCGGCGATGCAGCTCGGCTACATCCCGCGCATGTTCGTGCGCCATACCTCGCGCGAGACCATCGGCCAGATCTACGTGCCCGGCATCAACTGGTTCCTGATGGTGGCGGTGATCGCGCTGGTGATGACGTTCCGCACATCCACCGCGTTGGCCACCGCCTACGGCGTTTCGGTCTCCGGCACGATGCTGATCGATACCATGCTGCTGGCGCTGGTGGCCAACCGCCTGTGGCCGAAGCAGCGGCGCTGGGTACTGCCGTTGTGCCTGGTGTTCTTCACGGTCGACCTCGCCTTCCTCGTGGCGAACGCGGTGAAGTTCTTCGACGGCGCGTGGTTCCCGCTGTTGCTGGCGGCGATCATCTTCACCCTGATGCGCACCTGGCGCCGCGGCCGCGAATTGCTGCACGCCGAAGTGCAGAAAGAGGGCATCAAGCTCGACTCCTTCCTGCCCGGACTGATGCTGTCGCCGCCGCTGCGGGTGCCGGGAACGGCGATCTTCCTGACGGCGGACCCGGGCCTGGTCCCGCACGCGCTGCTGCACAACCTCAAGCACAACAAGGTGCTGCACGAACGCAATGTCTTCCTCAACGTGAAGACGCTGACGGTGCCCCATGCGCATCGCGACCAGCGGCTGAAGGTGCAGTCGATCGGCGACGATTTCTATCGCATCACCATCGCCTTCGGTTTCATGGAAACGCCGGACGTGCCGCGCGCGCTGATGCAACTGGCCGATTGCAGCCAGATGTGCCTTGATCCGATGGACACCACCTATTTCTCCAGCCACGAGACCATCGTCGCCAGTCGCCACCAGGGCATGCCGATCTGGCGCGACAAGCTGTTTGCGGTGATGCACCGCAATGCGGTGTCGGCGACCTCGTTCTTCCACATTCCCGGCAACCGGCTGGTCGAACTCGGCGCGCCGGTCCAGATCTGACCTGACACGAGCCCATGAACGCATCCACGGACGAACATTCCGGTTCGCAGTCGACGCACGGCCACGCAGGCCCGCTTGCCGCATTGGCGGTTGGCGCGCTCGGCGTGGTGTTCGGCGACATCGGCACCAGCCCGCTGTACACCATCCAGGAAGCCTTCACTCCGCATTACCAGCTGGCGGTGAACCACGACACCGTGCTCGGCCTGCTGTCGCTGATCATCTGGACGATCGTGTTCGTGGTGACGGTGAAGTACGTCGCCATCATCATGCGCGCCGACAACGAAGGCGAGGGCGGCATCATGGCGCTGATGGCGCTGGCCCAGGGCGCGCTCGGCAAGAAGATGCCGAAACTGATGTACCGCATCGGCATCCTCGGCATCTTCGGCGCGTCGCTGTTCTTCGGCGACGGCGTGATCACCCCGGCGATGACCACTCTGGCGGCGGTCGAGGGCCTGAATGTCGCGACGCCGGCGTTCAGCCATTACGTGTTGCCGATTTCGGTGGTCATCCTCGTCGTCCTGTTCGTCGGCCAGCGCTACGGCACCGCGCGCGTCGGCCGCGTGTTCGGCCCGGTGATGCTGCTGTGGTTCATCGCGGTCGCGCTGCTCGGCATCTGGAACATCCGGATGGCGCCGGAAGTGTTGAAGTCGCTCAATCCGTGGTGGGGCCTGAAGTTCTTCCTCGACCATGGCATCGCCGGGCTCACCATCCTCGGCGCGGTCGTGCTGGCCGTCACCGGTGGCGAGGCGCTCTACGCCGACATGGGCCATTTTGGCGTGAAGCCCATCCGCGTGGCGTGGTATTTCGTGGTGCAACCGTGCCTGATCCTCAATTACATGGGGCAGGGCGCGCACGTGCTGGTGCGCCCGGAATCGATCGGCAATCCCTTCTACGAATCGGTGCCGAAACCGCTGTTGATCCCGATGCTGGCGCTGGCGACCATGGCGGCGATCATCGCGTCGCAGGCGGTGATCACCGGTGCGTTCTCGATGGCGCGTTCGGCGATGCAGCTCGGCTACATCCCGCGCATGCAGATCCGCCACACCTCCAAGGACACCATCGGCCAGATCTACGTGCCCGCGATCAACTGGACGCTGCTCCTGCTGGTGATCGCGGTGGTGATCGGATTCGGCAGCGCGACGCGACTGGCGACGGCCTATGGCGTCTCGGTGACGGGCACCATGCTGATGACCAGCATCCTGATGATCGTCTACCTGAGCAACACGCGGAAGATGCCGATGCTGTTCTGGCCGGCGGCGGCGATCTTCGTGCTGGTGGACGTGGCCTTCCTCGGCGCCAACCTCGCCAAGTTCATGGACGGCGCGTGGTTCCCGCTACTGCTCGGCCTCGTCATCTTCACGATGATGCGCACCTGGCGGCGCGGCCGCGATCTGCTGCGCGAGGAAATGCAGAAAGACGGCATCCAGCTCGACACCTTCCTGCCCGGATTGATGCTGGCGCCGCCGGTGCGGGTGGAAGGCACGGCGATCTTCATGACCGCCGACAAGACGATGGTGCCGCACGCCTTCCTGCACAACCTCAAGCACAACCGCGTGCTGCATGCGCGCAATGTCT
>Ga0136846_1214331_pt1 | contig 11038 bp, 14 predicted proteins | sample HopSoiMetagenom2_FD_96841 | JGI IMG/M metagenome (GOLD analysis project Ga0136846, IMG submission 96841) | Grasslands soil microbial communities from Hopland, California, USA - 2 Assembly 2016 (version 4) | ecosystem: Environmental > Terrestrial > Soil > Grasslands | place: USA: Hopland... | reverse complement strand
GCGTTGTTGACCAGGCCGTCGAGACGCCCCCAGCGCTGTTCGGCCGCTGCGACCAGGGCAGCGGCGGTGGCCGGGTCGCCGATGTCGCCCTGGATGTACACGGCGTCGCCCAGCTCGGCGGCGATGCGCTGGCCCGCTTCCGCCGAGGACGCCGAGTTGACGACGATCCCCGCGCCGAAGCCGGACAGACGGCGGGCGATCGCCTCGCCGATGCCGCTCGACGAGCCGGTGACGATGACGGCCTTACCGGTGAGGTCCATCAAAGACCTCGCGAGGGGACTGCCGCCTTCAGGCGGCAGGGGAATCGCGTGCCCGGCCAGCGCGGCGCGGCTGTTAGATAGGTGCGGCGTGCATAATTGTTGGCATGGCCCGCGAAGTTCAGGTTTCCGCTGGCGGCGCGTACGACCTCGGGTATCACGTGGTGTTCTGCCCGAAGTACCGCCGCCCGGTTCTGGACGGGCCGGTCAAGGACCGCTGCGAGGAGCTGATCCGGATCAAGGCCGCCGAGCATGGGTGGCGGATCATCGCCCTGGAGGTCATGCCCGACCACGTGCACCTGTTCGTGAAAGCTCACCCGAAGCACTCCCCTTCATACATCGCGAACCAGTTCAAGGGCTTCACTAGCCACGCTCTGCGGGCCGAGTTCCCGCACCTGCGGACCCGGCTGCCGACCCTGTGGTCGAAGTCGTACTTCACCGCCACCGTGGGCGCGGTGTCCGCCGCGACGGTGCGCCGGTACATCGACACCCAGTACGAACGGCCGTGGCGCAAGGAGAAGACCCGTTGAGGCGGGCGTACAAGTTCCGCGTCTACCCGACATCCGGGCAGGCGTCCCGGCTGGCGCAGTGCCTGCGCGACCACCAGCGTCTCTACAACGCCGCTCTTGAGGAGCGGCGCGAGGCGTGGCGGATGCGGCGCGCCAGCATCCGGTACGGACAGCAGTCCGGCCAGCTCAAGGACATCCGCGGCTTCGACCCCGACCAGGCACGGTGGTCGTTCTCGTCCCAGCAGGCCACCCTGCGGCGCCTGGACAAGGCAATGGCCGCGTTCTACCGGCGCTGTAAAGCGGGGCAGAAGGCGGGTTACCCGCGTTTTAAGGCACTGGACCGGTGGGATTCCGTGGAGTGGCCGAGCGACGGCGACGGGTGCCGGTGGAAGCCGGACATGGGCCGCGTGTACCTTCAGGGCGTCGGTCACGTCAAGGTGCACGCCCACCGCCCGGTGCAGGGCCGCGTCAAGACGATCAGCGCCAAGCGGGAGGGCCGTCGCTGGTACGTGGTCCTGTCTTGTGATGACGTACCCGCGCGCCCGATCCCTGCCACCGGCCGCGAGGTCGGCCTGGACGTGGGCGTGGCCAGGTTCGCGACCACCAGCGACGGGGAGGTTATCGCCAGCCCGCGGTACACCAGGAAGTCCGCTGATGAGATGGCCGCTGCGCAGCAGTCCCTTTCGCGTAAGCAGCGCGGCTCCGCGAACAGGAAGCGGGCCAGGGCGAAAGTCGCAGAGGTCCACCGCCGCGTGCGTAACCGCCGCGCCGACTTTCACCACAAGACCGCGCGGGCGCTCGTCCGCGAGTGCGACGTCATCGCCCTGGAAGACCTCTGCATAACGAACATGACCCGCTCGGCCAGCGGCACGCTGGAAGAACCGGGAACCAACGTTGCCGCCAAGAGCGGCCTTAACCGTTCGATCCTCGATGCTGGCTGGGGCCAGTTCATGAGCATCCTCGCAGGCAAAGCGGAAGACGCTGGCCGGCGAATCGTGCTCGTGAATCCCCGGAATACCAGCATCACCTGCCACCAGTGCGGGGCGAGATGCACCCGCCCCCGGCAGGACACCGTGATCTGCCCCGCGCACGGCGCGATGGACGCCGACGTGAACGGGGCCAGAAACATCTGCGCCAGGGCCGGGCTGGGCTCTGGTCAGGCCGATGCGGCCTGAGAAGCTGGCGGCTTCAGCCGTCAGAGCAGTCACGCTGGTTCCCTTCGGCTGGCCGGCCGGCCGCAGTGCATCCGGGCGGAAGCCTAACTGGCGGCTCAGGCGAGGTCACTGGTGCCGCCCGGGCGGCGCCCGGCCGCCGGCCCGCTGGCCGCCCGGTCATGGGCGCTTACGCGCTCGGGATGAGTGGGCGCGAAATGCTGGGGGAACGCTAGATTGCGGCACCGCTGGTGGCGCAGCGCCCCGCACGCGGGGCACTCGGATTGGCGCACCGCCGGTTCCAGCCGGGCGCGGGTGCCGGCATCGAGCTTGCGCGGTTCCGGCGGAGCGGGAAACCTCAGCGGTCGCCGCGATTCCAGTTCGGCCAGGAAACGCCGGTACTCGCTTTCGCACTCCTCGCACCGGCAGCCCTTCGTCCAGGCCAGCACCGTGCCGTGCGGCGGCGGCGCGGGCGGCAGGTTGGCCCATGCGGTCATGTGTCCACGGTAAGACAGCGGCTCCGGTCAGCGGGCCGGGCGCCCGAGCAGCTTGTCGATACTGCGGCGCTCGCGTTTGGTCGGACGGCCCGCACCGCGGTCCCGGGCAGCCACCGGGACAGCCTCCTGACGGGGCGGAGGGGGAGGGCTGTTGTCGATGTAGCACGCCACGGCAACCGCGGCGCTGACACGCTTGGCGATGACCTGCTGGACGACCACGACGCGTTCGCGTCCCTCGCCGCGCAGCCGCACCTCGTCACCGGCCCGCACGGCATGCGCGGGCTTGACCCGGACTCCGTTGACCCTGACATGCCCGGCCCGGCACGCACCCGCCGCCGCCGAACGGGTCGCAGCCAGCCGCACCGACCAGATCCAGCTGTCCACCCGCCCGGCCTGATCACCCGCCACCGCCACACTGTAACGCGATACCCGTTCACCGGCTCCGCCCGGCCGCGGATACGGGAAATCCCGGGGGAAGTCCTGGCCGGGTGTCGATCGGCGCGAACGCGTTCGTAGGGATAGTGAGTGAGCGGCAGCCGCCCGGGCTGCCCGTGAGCAGAGCAGAGGAGCTGGAGATGACGCTGTACCTGATCGCCTTCAACGACGAGTGGGTGCCCGACCTTACGCTGGAGGAACTGCGCGAGAGGGGCGCGTCCGCCCGGGCCCTGATCGAGGAGATGACATCCGCGGGCGTCTTCGTCTTCAGCGACGGCGGCCTGGACGCCTCGACCGCCCTGTGCAGCGTCGACCCGGGCGGCGGCTCGCCCGTCTTCACCGACGGGCCGTTCACCGAGACCAAGGAGCACCTCGGCGGTTTCGCGGTCATCGACGTACCCGATGATGCCGCCGCGCGGTACTGGGCCGGCCGGATCGCGGTCGCCGTCGGCTGGCCGCAGGAGCTGCACCGTTTCCCGCATCGCGCGCTGAGCGCAGACCCCGATCCCGAAGCCCAGCCCTGACGGCAATGTCCTGACGGCACGGCCTAGCGGACGGAGATGGTGAGGGCGGCTGGAGCCTGGCGCTGTGGTCCTGTTTATACCGGACCCGAGCCCGGGTAGATCGGTGGAGGATCCGGCCGGGGTGAGGGGAGGTGCGGCGCATGGCTGGCAAGGGCGGCCGGCTCGCCGGACTGGATCTCGGCTTGAAGCTCACCCCGGACGCCGAAGCGGCCCGTCTGGCCACGGCTCAGGACCGGCTGCTGCAGTTGCGGCTGGTACTGGGCGGCCTGATCGGGGACAGCCCGCAGCTCGGGCCGCCGGTCTGCGTGGTCTTCGAGGGGTGGGACGCCTCCGGCAAGGGCGGTGCGATCAAGCGGCTCGTCGCGCCGCTGGACCCGCGGCACGTCCGGGTCGCCCAGTTCGGCGCGCCCAGCTATGACGAGAAACGGCATCACTTCCTGTGGCGGTTCTGGCCGGCGCTACCCGGCTGGGGCGGCATGGCGGTGCTGGACCGGTCCTGGTACGGCCGCGTCCTGGTCGAGCGAGTCGAAGGCTTCGCCACCGAGGAGCAGTGGCGGCGCGCCTACCGGGAGATCGTCGACTTCGAGCGGACGCTGGCCGACGAAGGCATGATCATGGTCAAGTTCTGGATGCACCTCTCGTCCGCCGAACAGCTCAGGCGGTTCCGGGCACGGCAGCGCGAGCCGCTGAAGACCTGGAAACTGACTGCCGAAGACTGGCGGAATCGCGATAAGCGGCCCCAGTACAAGGCGGCCGTGGAGGAGATGCTGGACCGGACCGATCACCCAGCCGCACCGTGGGTGCTGGTGGAGGCCGAGGACAAGCGGTGGGCCAGGGTCAAGGTAGCCGAGTCGGTGGTGGCAGCCATCGAAGCCGGCATGGCCGCACGGAACATCCCGGTCCCGCCCGCACCCCAGGCAGCATAGGACCGAACGGGATAGGTCTTCTGTGTGCCTTACCCGTCCTTTGCCTGGTCCGGGTCATCGCGTCCGGCGGGGAGTTCCGGGGCGGTGTCCCCCGCTGCCTGCTCCTGGAGCCGCCGGACCTCGTGCTCGATGACCGCCTCGCGGTTCACCACGGTCCTGACCAGGTTGATCCCCATGAACAGCATCGGGAACGCCGGCCAGAAAAACCCCCGCCCGGCCGCCGCGATCCAGATCACCGTGCAGATGATGCTCGGCACCAGGAACGCCGCCAGGGACTCCTCCACGTCCTTGCGCCACTTCCGCGCCCCCCGCGTCCGCAGATCCGCAGCCGCAAGCGCGGCCGGCGCCGCCGCCGGGCCGTCCGGCAGCACCAGATCGGCGACCAGGGCCGGCAGGTCACCCAGGGTCTTACTGCCGTACAGGGCGCCCAGCCGGTCGTCGTACTCCTCCCGGGCCAGCCGCCCGTCCGCGTACGCATCAGCCAGCACCACCCGGACCACCTCCCGGTCGGCGTCCGACGCCCGCATCGGCGCGTGCCCGGGCTGCCGCGGGTCCAGGCGGAACGACTCCCAGAAAGCTTCCACGGGAACACCGCCCTGTCCGCTGCCAGCATCGTGATTCCTGCCCCCATTATCCCGCAACCCGCCCACGGCCCCGGACCACGCTGCGTCCAGGAAGAGGCGAGGGGAGCTATTGACGCTCCGGGGCCGGGAATCCTAATGTGAGCGATGGCAGTGGTATGTAAACGCTTAGATGTGCGATCTGCCCTGATCGCGGCTCCGCCGCGCACGTTTGCCGACTGTCAGGGAGAAAGCACACGGGGAGGGACCGGCTGACCGGGTTCGGCGTTTCTGCGTCCTCTACGCTCTACGACGTCGCGCGGGCGGCGGGGGTCTCGACGGCTACGGTCTCCCGGGTGGTCCACGGCCAGGACCGGGTCCGGCCGTCCACCCGGGCGCGCGTGCTGGAAGTGATCGAGGCGCTCGGCTACGTTCCCGACAGCGCGGCGCAGAGCATGGTCCGGCAGCGCAAGGAAGTGATCGGCCTGCTGGCAGTGGAAAGCCGCAGCCCTGACACCGATGTCGAGCAGCAGGGCCTGCTGTTCATCGAAGAGGTACTGCGCGGCGTGGAGGCCTCGCTCGGCGAGATCGAATGGTCGCTGCTGATCGCCTTGCTGCGGGACGACGACCCGGCCGGTGCCTACCGGCGGATGCAGAAGATCTCGGCCAAGGTCGACGGGCTGCTCATCGCCGAGGGGATCGTCAGCTCCGAGCATCTGGCGCGAGTGGCGGCCCGGGTCCCGGTCGTGCTGGTCGCCGGCTCCCCCGGCGAGCCGCACGCCGACGTCTTCGGCGTCGACAACCGGGCCGGCACCAGGGCGGCGGTCGGCCACCTGGTCGAACGGCACGGCCGGACCCGGCTGTTCGAGATTGCCGGGCCGCCGGCCGCCCCGGACGCCCGGGAACGCCGCAGCGCCCTGGAGGAGGCAGTCGCGGCGCACCCGGGCGCGACGCTGACCGGGTCCTTCCAGGGCTGGTTCGCCGCCCTGAGCGGCCAGCTGGCCGTACGCGAGATCCTCGCGCGGCCGCAGCGGGAGCGGCCCGATGCGATCGTCTGCGCCAACGACCAGATGGCGATCGGAGCCATCCGCGAACTGCAGACGGCAGGGGTACGGGTCCCGGCCGACATGGCCGTCGTCGGCTTCGACGACATGCACGCCGGCGCCCTGCTCAACCCGCCGCTGACCACCGTCCGACAGCCCATGCGGCTCCTGGGCGAGCGCGCCTGCGCACGCCTGCTGCAGCGGATCGCCCAGCCGGCCCTGCCCCGCCATGTCGAACGGCTGCCCGCCGAACTCGTCATCAGGGAAAGCTGCGGCTGCGGGCCTGGCGAGGCCGGCGCGGTCAGGACAGCCTGAGCACCATGCGCGGCGCGGTGCCGAATTCTGTTTCCGCGACGCCGCTGTCGGTGAAGCCGGCGGCCCGGTAGAACCCCATCGCGTGCGGATTGGCGGTGACCTCCAGGCGCTCCACGCCCCGCGCCCGCAGGACCTCGGCGGTACGGGCGACGAGGGCGGCGGCAAGTCCGCGCCTGCGGTAGTCCGGGTCCACGAACAGGTCTTCCAGGTCGATGGTGCCGTCGGCTTCGGCCCAGGTGGCGAAGCCGACAACCGTGCCGTCCTGCTCCGCGACATGAGTGCGCCCTTCGGCCAGTCCCGCTGGCCCCAGGATCAGGTATTCCGGATGAGCGAGGAGGCTGGGACGGTCGCCCTCGTTCGACAGTGACGCGCGGCGGTACACACTGCGGGCGGCGGGCAGGTCGGCGGATGTTCCGAGCCGGATCATTCCTCCAGTGTGCCGCAAGCGGCCCGGGCATACGATTCGGTAAACGGGTTGCCAGCCGGGCTGCCGGGACGGCTGGGAGATAGGAGTACCGATGAGCGGCGGGGCGAGGCGGGTACTGGTCACCGGGGCGTCGGCTGGCATCGGCCGGGCCTGCGCCGAGGACCTGCATGCGGCCGGCTGGGCCGTTACGGGCGCAAGCCGGCGCGGCACGGCCCCGGGCGGCTGGGCCGGCCTGGTCATGGACGTCGACGATGACGATTCGGTGCGCGCTGGCGTGGCCGGCATGCTGGCCGCCGGCGGCCGGATCGACGCGCTGGTCGCTTCGGCTGGATGGGGCCTGGCCGGCGCGGTCGAGCAGTGCACCCTCGCCGAGGCGAAGGCTCAGCTGGAGACCAACTTCTGGGGTTGCGTGCGGGTGGTGCAGCAGGTGCTGCCCGCCATGCGGGCGCAGGGCTCCGGGCGCATCGTCCTGATCAGCTCCATCGGCGGCGTGATCGGCATCCCGTTCCAGGCTTTCTACAGCGCGAGCAAGTTCGCCCTGGAGGGCCTCGGCGAGGCCCTCGCGTACGAGGTGGCGCCCCTCGGGGTGCAGGTGACGCTGGTCCAGCCAGGCAACATCAAGACGGACTTCACGGCCAGCCGCCTGATGGCGCAGGCGGCTGACGGCGATCCGGTCTACGGCGCCGCCGTGGTCAAGGCCGTCGGCCTGATGGAACGCGACGAGGCGAACGGCGCGCCCGCCGCCGACGTGGCCACCGTGGTGCGGCGGGTGCTGGAATCCCGCCGCCCGCCGCGGCGGGCATCCGTCGGCAAGGCGGGCGAGCGGGCTGGCCTGCTGGCCAAGCGGCTGCTGCCGTTCCGCGCCTTCGAGGCCGCGGCCAAGGGCAGCCTGGGCGTCTGACCACCGCCTCAGCCGGGGTAGAAACAAACGCCAGGGGCAGCTGGCGGTGGCGGGCTTAGCCGGGGATGTCGTCGGGAGTGCCGGCCACCACGGCGAACAGGTCAGAGATCCCGGCCAGGGTCGCGGCCTGCAGCGTGCTGGCGGGCACGGGAGCGCCGCCGGGCACGGACAGCTCGCGGGTGGCGGTCGTGCTGGCTACGACTGTCGGCCGGTAGCCGAGGTTGAAGGCGTCCCGCGCCGTGGAGTTGACGCACATGTGCGTCATGAACCCGGTAAGCACCAGGTCGGGCCGACCGACCTTGTCGAGCTGGGCACCGAGGTCGGTCTGGAAGAACGAGCTGGGGTAGTTCTTGACGATCACCGGCTCTCCCGCGATGGGGGCGACCTCGTCGCTGATCTGGCCGATTTCGGCCGTGACGTCATAGGGCGATCCCTGGCCGGCGTCGTGCATGATGTGGAAGACCGGGATGCCCGCGGCGCGGGCGCGGGCCAGCATGCGGGCCGCCTCGGCGAAGGCGTCCTCCGCGCCGTCCAGCTGCATGACACCGCGCCGGTAGGTGTTCTGGCAGTCGATCATGATCAGGGCTGAGTCCTGCAGCGCCGCCGACTCGTCGCCCAGCCCCATCAGGCCGCGCAGGGTCACATGTGAAGACATCGCCGTCCGCCTTCTCCCAGGTTCTGTTACCCACCGAATCTAACCCGGCCGCATCCAGCGGCGCAGCACCGGGCGCACGCGCACTCGTTATTCGCGCTCCGCCACACGAAGTCCGCGCGTCGGCGTCCACGACTCGATGACCAGCAACGTCGCCTCCGGGTTCAGCCGGGTGATGACCACCTCGGCAATGTCGGCCAGGAACATATCCCCGTCAGTCCCTCCGCCGGGAACCGCCCGCCCGGCGATCTTCGCCTCGCCCGGCCACTCGGCCTCCTTACCCTCGAGCGGGTGAAATGCCGGGCCATGCAGGGCGAACCTCGGATCCCGCCGCAGGTCCGCGCCCTTGCGCGCCCCCGGCATGGACCCGAACCTGAGCTGCCCGTCAGCGAACTCGCACTCGATGCCCGAGATCCGCGGCGAGCCGTCGGCCCGCAACGTCGCGATCGTCTTGTGCCTGCCCGCCTCGAACAGGCGCCGCACCCGCGCCGCGAACTCGGGCTCCGCTTGCTCTACGTCCTTCCACGCTGCCATAGCGGCAGTATGCGCCCAGCCGAGCCTGGCCCTCGAAGACCGGGGGTCGGTGGCACACGGGGTACGCAAGAGGGTATCCAGGGGCACACCGACTCCGGTCGGCGGCGGGGGCGGCGGCTGGATGAGCGGGGGTCAGGCTGGGTGAGCGGGGGTTACGGGCCTTTCTTAGCGGGCGCCGGTGGCGGCCAGGTCGCGTTCCTGGGCGAGCCCGACCGCGATGTCGATGATCATGTCCTCCTGGCCGCCGACGTAGCCGAGCTCGCCGGCCCGCTGCAGGATCTCGTGGGCGGGGACGCCGTAGCGCTCGGCGGCCCGTTCGGCGTGCAGCAGGAAACTGCTGTACACCCCGGCCCAGCCCTGCACGATCGCGGACCGGTCCATCTTCGGCCAGCGGGGCAGGAACGGCCGGACGACCTCCTCGGCCGCGGCCAGCACGCCGCCCACGTCCACGCCGGTGACGATGCCGAGGTGGTCGAAGGTGGCGGCCAGCACCTCGGTGGGCGAGTTGCCCGCGCCCGCGCCGAGCGCGCACAGCGCGCCGTCGACCTGGCGGGCGCCGTGCTGGAAGGCGAGCACCGAGTTGGCCACCCCCAGGGACAGGTTCTGGTGGCCGTGGAAGCCGATCTCGGCCTGGTGGCCGACCTCGGCGACCATGGCCTGGACCCGCTCCTGCGCGTCGGCCAGGACCAGCGCGCCCGCCGAGTCGACGCAGTAGACGCACTCCGCCCCGGCGTCCACCATGATCCGGGCCTGCCTGGCCATCTCGGCCGGGGAGGTCTTGTGCGCCATCATCAGGAACCCGACGGTCTCCATGCCCAGGTCCCGGGCCAGGCCGAAGTGCTGGATGGACACGTCCGCCTCGGTGCAGTGGGTGGCGATCCTGGCCACCGAGGCGCCGGCCTCGCGGGCGTTGCGCAGGTCGTCCTTGGTGCCGATGCCGGGGACGAGCAGGACCGCGATCCTGGCCTGGGTGGCCTCCTCGACCCCGGCCGCGATCAGCTTGATCTCGTCCACCCGGGAGAAGCCGTAATTGAACGAGGAACCGCCCAGGCCGTCGCCGTGGGTGACCTCGATGACCTCCACGTTCGCCGCGTCCAGGGCGTGCACGGTGGCGCGGACCTGCTCCTCGGTGAACTGGTGCGCCATCGCGTGGCTGCCGTCGCGCAGGGTGGTGTCGGTAATGCGGAGCTGGCGCGGGCCGGCGGGGGCGGCGGCGGGGGCGGTCATGCCGGCACCTCCGCGGTCTTGCGCTGGGCGATGACCTCGCCGACCTGGGCGGCGGCGGACGTCATGATGTCGAGGTTGCCGGCGTACTCGGGCAGGTAGTCGCCCGCGCCGCGGACTTCGAGGAACACCGCCACCCGGCCGTTGCCCTGCCAGGCATCCCGGGCCTCGTCGAACTGCGGCGCGGCCCGCAGCGTGTAGCCGGGCACGTAGCGCTGCACCTCGGCGACCAGCCGTTCGATCGATGCGGTGATCGCGTCGGTGTCGGCGTCGGCCGGGATGGCGCAGAACACCGTGTCCCGCATGATCATCGGGGGCTCCACCGGGTTCAGGACGATGATCGCCTTGCCCCGCACCGCGCCGCCGACCACCTCGATGGCGCGGGACGTGGTGTGGGTGAACTCGTCGATGTTGGCCCGGGTGCCGGGCCCGGCCGACACCGATGCCACCGAGGCGACGATCTCGGCGTACGGCACGGGGACGACGCTGGAGACGGCGTGCACGATCGGGACCGTGGCCTGCGCCCCGCAGCTGATCAGGTTGACGTTCGCCGCGCCGATGTGGGCGTGCAGGTTGACCGGCGGGCAGACCAGCGGGCCGAGCGCGGCCGGCGTCAGGTCGATGGCGGTCAGGCCGGCCTCGGCGTAGCGCGGCGCGTTGGCCCGGTGCGCGTAGGCCGAGGTGGCCTCGAAGACCAGCTCGGGCAGCGGGTCCTGGCGCAGCAGCCAGTCCACGCCTTCGGCCGAGGCGGCCAGGCCGAGCTGGCGGGCCCGGTCCAGGCCCTCGGACTCGACCACGCCCACCATGTAGCCGACCTCGACGTGCTCGCTGCGCCGCAGCTTGGCCAGCAGGTCGGTGCCGATGTTGCCGGGGCCGACGATGGCCGCCAGTGTCTTCATGTCAGCTCCAGAGGCGTTTGGTGGCGATCGCGGCGCCCTCCGACAGCGCGGCGAACTTGGCCCACACCACGGTGGGGTGCACCTCGGGGGCGAACGAGGCCCGGGAGGAGAAGCCGCAGTCGGCGCTGGCGATGACGTTCTCCCGGCCGACGATCCCGGCGTAGGCGCAGATGCCGTCGGCGAT
>Ga0136846_1230266_pt1 | contig 11039 bp, 10 predicted proteins | sample HopSoiMetagenom2_FD_96841 | JGI IMG/M metagenome (GOLD analysis project Ga0136846, IMG submission 96841) | Grasslands soil microbial communities from Hopland, California, USA - 2 Assembly 2016 (version 4) | ecosystem: Environmental > Terrestrial > Soil > Grasslands | place: USA: Hopland... | reverse complement strand
TGCCGGCGGCGTACTTGCTCGCCTCGGCAAAAGTCGGATAGATGTGGATCGTGCCGAGGATCTTGTTGAGGCCGATGCCGTGCTTCATGGCGCTGATGAACTCCACGATCAGCTCGCCCGCGTGCTCGCCGACGATCGTCGCGCCGAGGATGCGGTCGCTGCCGGGCGCGGTGAGCACCTTCACCATGCCGCGCGCCGCCTCGTCGGCGATGGCGCGGTCGAGATCGTCGATGCCGTACACGGTGACCTCGCAGGCGATGCCCTGCTCCTTCGCTTCGCTTTCGTTCAGGCCGACCCGCGCGACCTCCGGCTCGGTGAACGTCGCCCACGGGATCACGGAATAGTCGGCGCGAAAGCGCCGCAGGGGCGAGAAGAGCGCATTCACCGCCGCGTACCACGCTTGGTGCGACGCGGTGTGGGTGAACTGGTATGGGCCGGCCACGTCGCCGCATGCGTAGATGTTCGGATAGAGGGTCTGCAGGTATTCGTTCGTCTCCACGGTCCGGGACTTCGTCACCGGGATGCCGAGCTCCTCGAGCCCATAGCCCGCGGTGTTCGGCGTGCGGCCGAGCGCGCAGAGGAGCACGTCGAACTCGAAGCGCTCCTCGCGCCCGTCGTGTTCGCAGACCAGCGCGCGGCCGGGCTCGACGCGCACCGCTCGATAACCCGTGCGAACGTCGACGCCGTCTGCAACGAACTGCGTCCGCACCATCTCCGAGACTTCGGCATCCTCGCGCGAAAGGATGCGCGGCAGCATCTCGACCTGCGTCACTCGCGAGCCGAAGCGCGAAAAAGCCTGCGCGAGCTCGCAGCCGATCGGCCCGCCGCCCAGCACCACCAGCCGTTGCGGCAGCTCGCGCAGCTCCCAGACGGTATCGGAGGTCAGAACGCGTGCGTGTTCGATGCCGGGAATCGCCGGCACGAGCGGACGAGCGCCTGCGGCGATCACGATGGCGCGCGTGGAGACAATCCGGCCACCGTCGATCTGCACCGTCCACGGTGACGTGATCTTCGCCTCGCCCTGCACGCACTCGACGCCGAGCGCGGTGTAGCGCTCGATCGAATCGTGCGGCGCCACCGTACGCACCACGCGCTGCACGCGCTCCATCACTTCGGCGAAATCGAATTCGACGCGAGGGGCACGCAGCCCGTATTCCGCCGCGCGGCGCATCTGCGCCACAACTCGGGCCGACTTGAGCAGCGCCTTCGACGGCACGCAGCCGGTATTAAGGCAGTCGCCGCCCATGAGATGTTTCTCGACCAGGGTCACCTTCGCCTTCACCGCTGCGGCGATATAGGCGGCGACGAGCCCGGCCGAGCCGGCACCGATCACTACGAGGTTGCGATCGAAGCGGCGCGGTTTCTTCCAGCGCTTGTACACGCGCCGCGCCTTGATCAGGTCCACCGCGCGCTTCGCGACCAACGGGAAGAAGCCGAGCACGAGGAACGCGCCGATGAGGCCCGGCGAGACGATGCCGCGCGGCGAATCGATCGCAGCGAGCTGCGTGCCGGCATTCACGTAGACCAGCGTGCCGGCGAGCATGCCGAGCTGGCTCACCCAGTAGAAGGTCCATACCCCCAGCGCGGTGAGTCCCATCAGGACATTCACCGCGAAGAACGGAGCCGCCGGAATAAGCCGCAGCGTGAAGAGATAAAAAGCGCCCTCCTTCTCGATGCCGCGATCCACTGCCTGCACGCGCGAGGCGTAGCGCCGCCGCACCCAGTCGCGCAGCACGAAACGCGACAGCAGAAGCGAGAGCGTGGCACCGATCGACGAGGCGAACGACACGATGACCGTGCCCCAGACAAGGCCGAAGATCGCGCCCGCGGCGAGCGTAAGGAGCGCGGCGCCGGGCAGCGCAAGGGCGGCGACAATGACATAGATGGCAAAGAAGGCGGCCGCAATCGCCGCCGGATGGGCCTGGAAGCGCGCCGCCAGCCGCGCCTGCTCGCCCTTGATGTGCTCGAAAGTGAAGTAGCGGTGCGCGCCGGAGGCGAAGAAGGCGCCGATCGCGGCTACGACAAGGACGAGGACGAGGAGACGGCCCCGGCTCACTACAAGAGGTGGGTCGCCGAGCCGTCCGCCGGATGCTCATTCAGGACGCTGAGGAGGCGCTGGCTGGTGGCCCGCAGCCGCTGCGACAGCATGAGGACGAGCTCCATCAGGATCTTCGCTCCGAGGAGCGACTGCTCGACGATGATGCGGGCGAGCGCCTCGCGGTCGAGGACCGCGATCAGCACGCGGCCCACCGCAGTGCAGGTGGCGAAGCGGCGCTCGCCGTCGATCATCGACATCTCGCCGAGGCTGCGCCCGGCTTCGACGGTGGCGAGGAGCTGCGGCGTATTCCAGCGGTCGCGCTTGTGCACGTCGACTTTGCCATCGATCAGGATCAGCATGAAGTCGCCGCCATCGCCTTCCCGCAGCACCTCCATGCCGTCCTCGGCGCGGTACACGTGCATGAAGCGCGCGAGCAGATTCACCTCGGCCGAGGAGAAGTTCTCGAGCAGCGTGCACTTCGGGATAAGGGCTTGGATCTGCGGCGCGAATTGGGTCGCGTCGCCGAGATATTCCAGGTGGGCAAGCTGCGGCGGGCGGCTGGGCATGCGAGGCGATTATGCCAGCGCGCCCGCCGCGTTTACTTTCCTCGACGGCGCCGCACCGCCCCGGCCAGCGAGTCGAGGAGCGCGACCGAATCGTCCCAGCCGAGGCATGGATCGGTGATGCTCTGCCCGAAGCGCAACGCCTCGCCCTTGACGAGCTCCTGGCGTCCTTCCACCAGGTGCGACTCCACCATCACGCCGACGATGCGGCGCTCGCCCGCCTCTATCTGTGCGGCGATGTCGCGCGCCACGTCCATCTGGCGCTGGAATTGCTTCGCCGCGTTGGCGTGCGAGCAGTCGATCATCAGCCGCTCGGGCAGGCCGGCCTTGGCGAGCTCGGCGCACGCCGCCTCGACGCTCTTCGCGTCGTAGTTCGGCTCTTTTCCGCCGCGCAGGATGATGTGGCAATCCTCGTTGCCGCGCGTCTCGACGATGGCCACCTGGCCGCTCTTGTGCACGGAGAGGAAATGGTGCTTCTGCCGCGCGGCGAGCAGCGCGTCGACCGCGATCTTGACGTTGCCGTCGGTGCCGTTCTTGAAGCCGACCGCGGCCGAAAGGCCCGAGGCGAGCTCCCGGTGCACCTGGCTCTCGGTGGTTCGCGCGCCGATCGCGCCCCAAGACACCAGGTCGCCGATGTATTGCGGCGAGATCACGTCGAGGAACTCGCAGCCCGCCGGCACGCCGGCCTGGTTGATGCGCACGAGCACATCGCGCGCGATGCGCAGGCCCTCGTTGATGCGGAAGCTGCCGTTGAGATACGGATCGTTGATCAGCCCCTTCCATCCCACCGTGGTGCGCGGCTTCTCGAAGTACACGCGCATGATGAGCTCGAGCTCGCCGGCATGGCGCTTCCTTTCGGCGGCCAGCTTTTCCGCATAGGCGAGCGCCGCCGCGGGATCATGGATCGAGCACGGCCCCATGATGACGATCAGCCGGTCCGAGCGTCCCTGCAGGATCTGGCGCACCTGCCGGCGCGTCTCGGTTACCTGGGCCTCGGTCGCGGTTCCCCGGATCGGGAAAAACCGGATCAGGTGCTCGGGCGGCGGCAGCGGGACGACATCCTCGATGCGCTCGTCGTCCGTGAGCGAGGTCTTGTCGGCAGGGATTGGCAGGTACGTGTCGAGCGGCGCCATTTTCGTCTCCCAAAAAACAAAACCGCCAGGCTTTTGGCTCTGGCGGTCTAGGTTGGCTTCTTGAGGTTGAGCTTAGCCGGTCCAGTCCGCCCGCAGGCAGTGGAAGTCGAAGAAAAAGCCAAAGGACCGGCGCGTCATCGTCCGCGATTCAAGCATGAATCGGGGCGTCGCGTCCAATCCCGCGATACGCTTGCCCTAAAGGGGACCCTGATGACCTTCTCGAGTATGACGTTGGCCTGCGCTTGCGCGACGGCCGCACTGTTCGCGTCGCAGCTGCATGCGCAAGCCGTGGCGAAACCGCCCGCGGCGGCCGTTTACACCGTCGGCAAAGGCGAAACCGTGATGACCATCGCAAGCAAGCTGCGCTATCCGAGCGTGACCGAAAACCAGATGGCGTACGCGATCGTGCGGCGCAATCCGAACGCATTTTCGGCGCGGAGCAAGCAGCGGCTGCAGCCCGGCGCCAAGCTAGTGAACCGGACGAAGCGACCGTGCGCTCTTACACGCCGGAGCTCGCCGATAGCGGGGTAACCACGTTGAGAAAGGGCGAAACGCGTTACCAGGAGGGGGTCGCCGCCGAGAAGGGCGGGGACATGGAAGGCGCCGTCGCCGCCTACGTCGAATCGGCCCGGCTGGGCCATCCGCTCGCCGACCTGCGGCTTGGTCAGCTCTACGAGAAGGACACGAGCAAGACGCTGCCGCGCGATCTACAGGAGTCCATCCGGCATTACCAAAAGGCGCGCGAGTTCGGCATCGACATCAAGACCCAGCCGTCGCGAGACCCCGGCGCGCCTAATGTACCGACGCACTAAGGCTTAGGCCACAGGATCATCTGGGTGCAACGGAATTGGGCGATGCGCGAGCCCGTTCCTTCCGCCGTCACCACCGCATCCCAGACGTGCGTGGTGCGGCCCCGGTGCACCGGCGTGGCGCGGCAGGTAATCGCGCCATCGCGCGTAGTGCCGAAAAAGTTGGACTTGAGCTCGATGGTGGTGAATCCACTTGCGCCCTCCGGCAGGGCCGCCACGCAGCCGTAGCCGCAGCTCGTATCCGCGAGCGCGATGACGGAAGCGGCATGTAGGTAGCCGTTCGGCGCCAGCAGCCGCTTCTCGACCTTCAGGCGGCTCTCCACGCAATCCGCCGTGACCGTGACAATTTCAACGCCGAGCGTGCCCGGCAGGTACTCGCGGCCGAAACTATTGAAGTCCTTGCGCGTTGTAGCAGTCATGCGACCACTGTAGCGGATTGGCAGTCTGCCGAAGCGACTGCCAGCCGCGAAGGTGGCTTGCAGTTTGCTTGGAGGGAGCCACCATGCTACGTTTTTCACTCGCAGTGGATGGATACAACCAAGAAGTCAAAAGAGAGGTGATCCATGTTGGCTAGCGTGACGATTCCCATCGCAGGCTTCAAGGACGTCTACGACGTCCCCGCGGTCGAAAAAGCCCTCCAGGAACTCGCGCCGTCGGCCAATGACGCGCTGCGCACGATCTACGAAAAAATGCTGCGCCTCGGCGGCCAGCGCTTCACGGTCAAGCCCTCGGCGCTGCCAGACATGGACCCGCTTTTCGACGACCTACCCAATTTCGCCGCCGTGCTCGAGGACATCCGCAAGCACCTCGCGCTCTGCATCGACTCGAACGATTCGGTCGAGCTGCCGCCGATGCTGCTCCTCGGCGAGCCCGGCATCGGCAAGACGCACTTCGCGCGCAAGCTCGCCGAGCTCCTTGGCACCGGCTACGGTTTCGTGCCCATGAGCTCGCTCACCGCGGGCTGGGTGCTCTCCGGCGCGTCATCCCAATGGAAGAACGCAAAACCGGGCAAGGTGTTCGATACCTTTCTCAATGGCGACTATGCGAACCCGGTGATCGTGGTGGACGAGCTCGACAAGGCTTCGAGCGACGGCCAATACGACCCCCTGGGCGCGCTCTACGAACTGCTCGAGATCGATACCGCAACGCGCTTCGTCGACGAATTCGTCGAGCTGCCGATCGATGCCTCGGGCGCCGTGTGGCTCGCCACGGCGAACGACGCCTCGCGCATCCCGGAGCCGGTGCTGAATCGCATGGCGGTGTACGAGATAGAGCCGCCCGATGAAGCCGGCGCGCGGCGCATCGCGCAGACGATCTACAGCGAGATCCGCAACGGCCATGATTGGGGTAAGCGCTTCCCGGAGATGCCGAGCGACGCGACGCTCGACAAGCTCGCTGCCATGGGGCCGCGCGAGATGCGCCGCGCCATCCAGTCGGCCTTCGGCACCGCCAAGCTCGCCGGCCGCCACGAGATGCAGCCCGACGACATCCAGCTTTCGCGCGCCGGGCGCCGGCAGAAGATCGGCTTCTAGACCCGCTGTTCCACCCAGGACCGCACCGACTGCAGCGCCTCCGGCAGCCCGGCGGGGTTGGTGCCCCCCGCCTGCGCCATGTCGGGCCGGCCGCCGCCTTTGCCGCCCACCTGCTGCGCCACGTAGTTGACTAGCTCGCCCGCCTTCACCTTGCCGATGAGGTCGGCGGTAACGCCGGCGATAAGGGAAACCTTGCCGTCGTTCACGGCGCCAAGGACGATCGCCGCCGATTTCAGCTTGTCCTTGAGCCGATCGATGGTCTCGCGCATGGTCTTCGGATCGGCATCGTCCAGTGCCACGGCGAGCACGCGCATCACCTGCCCGTCCTTCGCCTTCACCTCGACCGCGTGCGTGCTGAGATCGCCGCCCGCGCCGGAGAGCAGCTTGGAGCGCATGCGGGCGATCTCTTTCTCGAGCGACTTCTTCTCCTCGAGAAGATTCGACACGGCCTTCTGCGCCATGCCCGGTCCTGGCTGCGCGCGAAGCGCACGCGACAGCTCGCGGAACTCGGCCAGCTGCGTATTCATCATGGCGAGGGCGGTAAGGCCCGTCGTCGCCTCCACGCGGCGGATGCCGGCCGCCACGCCGCCTTCGGAATAGATCTTGAAGACGCCGATGTCGCCCGTACGCGCGACATGCGTGCCGCCGCAGAACTCGCGCGAGCTGCCGATGTCGAGCACGCGCACCTCATCGCCGTACTTCTCGCCGAACAGCATCACCGCGCCCGAGTTCTTCGCCTGGTCGATCGACATCACCTGCGCCTTGGTCGGCGTGTTCAGCAGGATCTCGGCGTTGACGCGTGCCTCGACCTCGCGGATTTCGTCCTCGGTGAGGGGTTTGTTATGCGAGAAGTCGAAGCGCGTCTTGTCCGGATCGACGAGCGAGCCGCGCTGCTGCACGTGCTGCCCCAGCACCTCGCGCAGCGCCTTGTGCATGAGGTGGGTGACCGAATGGTTGCGCATGGTGCGCGCACGCAGCTCCGTGTTCACCTTGGCCTCGAGGCGATCGCCGACCTTGAGCACCCCGCTCTTCATCGCGCCGTGGTGGCCGAACACTTCGGCCTGGATTTTCTGCGTGTCGTCGACGCCGAACGTCCCGCCCGCGGCGACGAGCTCGCCCTTGTCGCCGACCTGGCCGCCGGACTCGGCGTAGAACGGCGTCTCGTCGAGCACCACGCTGCCCGTGTCGCCGCTTTTCAGGCTCTGCACCTGCGCGCCCTCGCGGTACAGCGCAACGACGCGCGCCGGATGCACGAGCTTTTCGTAGCCATGGAAAACGGTCTTGCCGCCGCTGTACTCGAGGCCCGCCGCCATGGAGAACTTGGAGGCCGCGCGAGCGCGCTCGCGCTGCTGCTCCATCGCCGCCTCGAAGCCCGCCATGTCTATCATCACGCCGCGCTCGCGGCAGATGTCGGCGGTGAGGTCGACCGGAAAGCCGAAGGTGTCGTAAAGGCGGAACACCGTCTCGCCATCGAGCAGCTTTTCCCCTGAGGCGAGTGCGGACTCGAGCACGCCCATGCCGTTCTCGAGCGTCTCGGCAAAGCGCTCCTCCTCCTGCTGCAGCACGTCGGCCACCTTCGCCTTGCTGCTTCTCAGCTCGGGGTAGGCATCGCCCATCGCCCGGTCGAGGTCGGGCACCAGCCGATGAAAGAACGGCTGCTTCTGGCCGAGCTTGTAACCATGGCGGATCGCACGACGGATGATCCGGCGCAGCACGTATCCGCGACCCTCGTTGCCCGGGATTACGCCATCCACGATGAGGAACGAGCAGGCGCGGATGTGGTCCGCGATCACGTTGAGCGATGGATTCTTCAGCTCCTTCGAACGCGTCTCGCGCGCCGCCGCCCTGATGAGATCCTGGAACAGGTCGATCTCATAGTTGGAATGCTTGCCCTGCAGCACCGCGGCGATGCGCTCGAGCCCCATTCCGGTATCGACGGAGGGCTTCGGCAGCGGATTCATGTTGCCCTTCTCGTCCCGGTTGTACTGCATGAAGACGAGATTCCAGATCTCGATGTAGCGGTCGCCGTCGGCATCCGGCGATCCGGGCGGTCCGCCCTCGATGCCGGCGCCGTGGTCGTAGAAGATCTCGCTGCACGGGCCGCACGGACCCGTGTCGGCCATCTGCCAGAAGTTGTCCGACTGGTATTTCGCGCCGCCCGGCTTGTCGCCGATGCGCACGCAGCGCTCCTTCGGCACGCCGATCAGCTTCGTCCACAGGTCGTAAGCCTCGTCGTCGGTCTCGTAGACCGTGGTCCACAGCTTCTCGGGCGGCAGCTTGTAGACCTTGGTGAGCAGCTCCCAGGCGAAGGTGATCGCGTCTTTCTTGAAGTAGTCGCCGAACGAGAAGTTGCCGAGCATTTCGAAGAACGTGTGGTGGCGCGCGGTGTACCCCACGTTTTCAAGATCGTTGTGCTTGCCGCCGGCACGCAGCGAGCGCTGCGCAGTGGTCGCGCGGCTGTAGGAGCGCTTGTCCTTGCCGAGGAACACGTCCTTGAACTGCACCATGCCGGAGTTGACGAACAGCAGCGTCGGATCATTGCCCGGCACGAGCGGGCTCGACGCCACGATGGTGTGGCCCTTCGAGCGGAAGTACTCGAGGAAGCTCGAGCGGATCTCGCTTGATTTCATTGTGAGAATTCTACTCGACGGGGATTAAAAGCCCGGAAGCGCCGGCCGGTCGCTCCCGGGAAAACCCCACCAGAGGTTATGCGTTGATGCGCCCGTATTTGAGTAACCGGGCTCGAACCGCCCCCATCGTCCGCTCGTGCGCCGCGGCGAGCTCCTGCAGCGCGCGTCCGGCGTCGAAACCGGCGAGAAGCTTGCGGTCCTCGTCCTCGGTCCACGCCTCGCCCGTCTTCGCCGGCATCTGCGCCTTGCGCCGCTCAAAGCGCTCCATGCGCTCGAGCGCTGCTGCCGCTTCGTACAGCGCGCGCACGACAAGCGGCCGCTGATACGCGCTTTCCGCCGCAAACACTTCTCCCGTTTCCGGGTCGACACCATTCGCGAGCGACCTTACTACTGCCAATGCTTGTGCTTGTTCCATCGCGTTCACCTCCTCTCTGCACCGGACAAACGTAAAGGTGCCAAGGGATGAACGCGCGGGATGGCGAACTGTGCACCGATACCCGCTAAAAAGGATTGCGCGATAAAGTGCCCTGCATCATGGTCCAGCAAGCAGGCTTGTGCCTTCTGTCGGCGCTGCTCCCGGCCTGCGCGCTCGCGCAGGCGCCGAGCGAGGCGGACCTGCAGAAGCGCGCCAATGCGGTGCTTACGCTGATGGGTTTCTCGCTCACCCCGGACGTGACGACCGGGTCTCTCTCCATCAACGACCACGCGACCGGCAACCCGTACTTCCGCCAGGCCTCCATCAGCGGCGGAGGCACGCTGAAAAGAGCGCCGCTTTATCTCGAGGGCACGCTCGCTTACGGGCGCTACGATCCCACGTTCAATGCGCCGGGGCCGCAACCGATCCCGGTGAAGTGGGACAGCCTGCTCGCCACAGGCGGTATCGGCTGGGATTTTCCCGTCGCGCCGAGGCTGGTGCTGCGCCCGATCGCTAATTTCTCGCTGGGACGCGTCGAAAGCGAAGGCAGGATCGCACCGGCTGTGCAACAGCTGCCCGGCAGCGGTGCTGCGCTCGAATTTCTCTCAAATGGAAAGCTCAACGCAGCCGGCGTGGGCGGCGCGGTGATGCTCGATTACGAGCGCTACCTGCCGGAGAACGAAATCGACGCGGAGCTACGCTATAGCAGCGTCCATCTGCAAAGCTTCGAGAGCTCGAGCGCCGTGCAGGGGCATTCGCTCGCGCAGACGTTGTCGTTCTGGTCGCGCTATCGCGCGCCAAGCGGCCTCGTCGCCCTCGAGCGACCGGTGCGCTATGTCCTTGAGTACGCCTACACCCGTTTTCTCGGCGACCTCCAAGGCGCGCTCGGTTTCACGTACATGCATTCTTACGGCCTGGGGCTCGAGCTCGACACGAGCCGATACGACTCCTACGTCACGCGCACGCGAATACTCCTGCGCTACAAAAGCGGCAATAACGTCGACGGCTGGGCAGTCGGCCTGGCGTTGAGCTTCTGACGCGTCAGTCGTCGCCGCGCAGGACGAGCCGGTGGATGACGTCCATGGAAAAGCCGCGGCTCTGCAGGAAGCGCGCGCGACGCGCCTTCTCTTCCCGCGTGGCGGCAGCGTCGCAATACTTGCGGGCGAGGATCGCCTTCGCGCGTTCCAACTCACCTTCGGCTGAGACACGCGCGACCACTTCCTCGGCGACGCCCTTGCCCTTCAGGTCTTGGCGGATCCGTGCGGCGCCGTACTTGCGCGCCATCCAGTGCGAGCGCACTTCGGCGTAGCGCTCATCCGAGAGCTGCTTCTTGCTTTCGAGCTCGTCGAGCAAAAAAAGAAGCGCCTCGGCCGATTCGGCGCGAGGCGCGAGCTTGCGGGAGAGTTCGGCGCGAGAGTGCTCGCGCCTTGCGAGATACCTGAGCGCCCGCGCTTTCAGCTCGGCGGGCGTGTCACTCACTTCTCGGCGCGCTTACGAGTCGGCAGGTGCTCGACTTTTTTGTCCAGCGCCGCGTCTTCCGCCACGTTGACCGGCGGCAAGCCGGCCGCGACACCCGCCTTCTCGCGGATCTTGGACTCGATCTCGCGCGCGAGCTGCGGATTCTCTTTCAGGAACTCGCGCGCGTTGTCCTTGCCCTGGCCGAGGCGGTCGGAGCCGTAGATGTACCAGGCGCCGGACTTCTCCAGCACCCCGTGCAGCACGCCGATCTCGAGCACCTCGCCTTCGCGCGAGATGCCTTCGCCGTACATGATGTCGAACTCGGCCTGCCTGAACGGTGGCGCGACCTTGTTCTTCACCACCTTGACGCGCGTCTCGGAGCCGGTCACCTCGTCGCCCTTCTTGATCGAGCCGATGCGGCGGATGTCCATGCGCACCGAGGCGTAGAACTTGAGCGCGTT
>Ga0136846_1219970_pt1 | contig 11039 bp, 12 predicted proteins | sample HopSoiMetagenom2_FD_96841 | JGI IMG/M metagenome (GOLD analysis project Ga0136846, IMG submission 96841) | Grasslands soil microbial communities from Hopland, California, USA - 2 Assembly 2016 (version 4) | ecosystem: Environmental > Terrestrial > Soil > Grasslands | place: USA: Hopland... | reverse complement strand
ATGATCCACGCAGCCGAAATCGCGGCCGCCCGGGCGAAGAAGCACTCCACCAGCCGCTGCTGGCACTATGTGAAGGACGCGCTGGTCGCCGCCAAGATCATTTCCACCCGTCCTGTCACGGCCTACGCCAAGCAGGCAGGCGGCGAGCTCACCCAGACCTACGGTTTTCAGCGCATTCGCGAGACGAATCCTTGGAAAGCCCCGCTCGGCTCCGTCATCGTTTACGGCGGTAAAGGTGCCGGTCATGTGGAACTCCGCACCGCACAAGGTTTTGTCAGCGATTTCGTCTCGGTGAAGCCCTCGCCGCGCCCCCTCATCGGCATCTACATCAAGCCGCGGGCGGCCTAAACGCATCAGCGCTATATTGGCAGCTGTGCGACCTTGAGCTGCGGGGCCGGTCCGATTTACAGCGCCACTCGATTTCGAGATATTGAGAGTGATACCGCAGAGCGAGCGCGCTACAGACTGGTCACTTGAGCGCTACGGCCATTTTAAAACTCCGCATCGTCCCCAACGCCCGCCGCAGTGAAGTCGTCGGCGAGCATGGCGACGCCATCAAAGTCAAGGTTCAGGCTCCGCCTGTGGACGGGAAGGCCAACGAAGCCCTCCGCGATTTCCTCGCCGAACAACTGCAAATCTCCGCCCGCTCCATCGAAATCGTCGGCGGCGAAAAGTCGCGCGACAAAACGGTGGCGATTACAGGCCTCGACCTCGCCACAGCCCGCCTACGGCTGCTCAAACGGGAATGACCGTGTTTTTCCGGACGTGATAAAAATCTGCAAAAACGTCGTTTCTCCAGTTGCAATGGTATGAGAGCGAGGCTAGCAAAGCACCCCTATGTCCAACCAACCCTCCAATCAACAGCAGCAGGTGCTCCAGGTTCGCTATGACGATCTCAAGGCGAGCTATGCTAATCACGTTTTGGTCAGCGTCGGTGCTGAGGAAGTCTATCTCGATTTCACCTCTGGCATCGTTGCCGATCGCCCCGGCGTGTCCGTGCTGCCCATCCACATCCGTGTGGCCATGACGCCCTCCGGCGTGGTGCGCCTCGCGCAGCTTCTCGCCCAGACCTGCCAGAACTTCCAGGTCGTGAACGTGAACCCGCCCCCACAGGAACCGCCGACCCAGGTCGCGCAGCCGCCCGTGGAAGCTGTCGGCGATAAGAAAGAGAAGAAGTAATCCGTCCGCGGTCTTGACCGCGAATTTCCCATCCAACTTCCACCCGTCGTCTCCGACGCACTGTCGGCCTTGGAGACGGCGGGTGGATTTTTGGTTCTGAAAGAACGCTCTTACTCTTAATCGTAATCCTAATCTTACTCCGCTTGAAACACTGCGTCGGTGGGCAACGAGAAGATTAAGATTACGAGTAAGATTAGGATTAAGAATCCGAAGCCCCTTCCCTAGTGATCCGCACAGCTTTCGTTCTCGGCGCCGGTCTTGGCACGCGACTCAAGTCGCTCACCGCGCGTCGTCCGAAGCCGCTGATCCCGGTCGTGAACCGGCCGCTCATCACCTACGCCTTCGATCACCTGCTCGGCGTGGGCGTGGAGAAGATCGTCATCAATACCCACTGGCGCTCGGAAGCCTACGTGCGTTTTTTCCCCGAGCAGACCTATCGCGACGTGCCGCTCGCCTTTCGCGATGAACAGCCCGAGGTGCTCGAGACTGCCGGCGGCATCTGGAATGTGCGCGACCTGCTCGGCTCCGGCACCTTTCTCGTCTACAATGGCGACATCCTCAGCGATCTGCCGCTCGAGCCCGCCATTCGCACGCATGTCGACTCCGGCAACGAGGTCACGATGATCCTGCGCTCCTTCGGCGGACCGCTTCAGGTCGCCTTCGATGCAGCCAGCGGACGCATCACGGATATCGGTGGGCGTGTCGATGCCGCAGCCGGCCCTCGTTTTCTTTTCAGCGGCATTTACCTGGTGAATGCTGACTTCATCGCGCGCATTCCGGCGGCTACCAAGATCAGCGTGGTGCCCATTTTCTGCGACATGATCCGAGCCGGTGCCAAGCTCGGTGGCGTGATCATCGATGAGGGAACCTGGTGGGATCTCGGCAATCGCGAAAACTATCTAGCCGTCCACAGTGCGCTCGCCGCAGAGCAGCCCGCGCCATGGATCCATCCCACTGCGCAAATCGCGCCAACCGCGAATATCAGCGGAGCGACTGCCATCGGCGCAGGAGTGAGAATCGGAGAACACGCCAGTGTAAATCATTCTCTCGTGTGGGAAGGCGCGGAAATCGCTTCTGGTACTCTCCTCAATCATTGTATTATTACAGATGGTCAGCGCGTGGAGGGAATCCACTCCCACGCTGATCTCTAGCACCCCGAGCACCACCGCCAATGGCCGCCGTTTCCCAACTTATCGAAAAAACCGTCAGCCGCTTCCCGCGTTTTGCACGGCAGGAAATCATCGTGCATCCGCTGGAAAAAGGCGGCTCGGATCGCAAGTTCTACCGCATGGCGTTCAATGCGGATCATTCGATGATCCTCGCCAAGTATGGCCGCCAGCGAGAGGAAAACCGGCACTACGTCGCCATCGCGCAATTCCTGGGCGGTGTCGGCGTGCGCGTGCCCGAGATCTACTTTCACGACGACGAGGAAGGGCTCATCTGGATGGAAGACCTTGGCGACCGCGACCTCTGGAGCTATCGCAACGAGCCGTGGCCGGCACGCCGCGATTTGTATCACAACGCGCTCGACCAAGTGCTCACGCTGCACACCCGTGCGCACCTTGCGACGCCCGTCGAGCCGCCGCAACTCCAGGCCGAGTTCAACGCCGAGCTCTATCGCTGGGAGCAAAATTACTTTCTGGAAAACTGCCTCATCCGCCACTTCGGTCTCGATGCCGATGACGTGGAGGAAAAGTGCAACCGGGCCCGCCTCGCCGAGATCGGCGAACAGCTCGCGGCGCTTCCGCGTTGCTACGTCCATCGGGATTTCCAGTCGCAGAATATCGTCATCAAGGACGGCGCCGCCTGCTTCATCGACTTCCAAGGCATGCGCCCTGGCCTGCCGCAGTACGATCTCGCCTCGCTGCTCTACGACCCATACGTCCGCCTGCCCAAGCATGAGAGAGCCGAGTTGCTCAACCACTATCTCGAGGCCCTTGCCGATTACGGCCAGCCTGCCGTTGCCGCCGATTTCACCGCCATCTACGACCTCTGCGCCATGCAACGCCTCATGCAGGCGCTAGGCGCCTACGGCTTCCTCGGCCACGTGAAAGAGCGCCCGCACTTCCTCGAGCACATCCCCGCCGCCCTCACCGCCCTGCGCGAAGTGCTGGAGCGGATTCCGGGGGTCGAGAGCCTGCGCGAGCAACTGGCCAAATTGTAGTCACAAGCAGTTACACCCGAAACTCCGGGATTCGCACTTGTCTCGAGTGCTGGCGGGAACTGCCGTGAGCAAATCGACCGAGCAAATCGATTCGTTATTCCGCTTTTTGCCTCTCGCCGCGGTCACGTTCGACTGAGGCGCGCATTCCAGCGAGGTCCAGTTTGGCCGGCTTCTCCGGTGGCTTTTCCAGCTCCGTGGGCGTCGGTGGTGCAGTTCGGACGACGTACAGCTCCGGTTTATCGAAATATCCCTGCGAGGAATCATGAGCCGAAAGAAGCAGAAAGATCGGATTGGCAAAGAAGAGGTATCGCTGGCGGAGGAGCTCGGCAAAGAGCGCGCAAGGTCTGCCTTCCTGGGAATCGATGACTTTGATGCCGACCGCGCGGCGTCCGAGCGTTTGCCCACCCATGAAGGCATTGCCGAACAGGAGGTAGACGATACCAACAAGCCAGGCAACCGGACCGAAGATAGCGACGACAAACATGACGAATACGACGTCGATCACGCGGCCGGTAATGCGTGCCGGCCATTTCGCTTTGCAGTACTGCCTGCCGGCGATGGTGACAATCTCAGGGGGCATGGCCGACTCTTATCGAACCGGCGATCGATTGTCCGTCAAAATCGGGTTCAGGATCAGCAACGCCCCGAAATGAATCACCAGCGTATAGCCCCCTGGCCAATTATTCCCGTGTCAGCTTGATCCCACGCTGGCCGTAGGCGATGTCGAAGAGGATTGGGACGCCGGCGAATTCCTCGAGGACTCCACGGTTGGTCGTGGTGGCGATGTCTTCGTCCTGGGACGGGTGATTGAGAATCAGGCCGGCACATTCCAAGCCGCGAGTACGTACGGCCTCGACTGTGAGCAGCGCGTGGTTGATGGCGCCGAGGCGGTTGGCAACGACGATCGCCACGGGCAGGCCCATTTCCGCGGCGAGATCGGCCACATGGAAGTCGCGCGCGATCGGCACCAGCCAGCCACCGGCGCCTTCCACGATCACCGATTCGTACTTGCTGCGGGCGCGTTCGAAGGCCTCACGGATGAGCGCCAGGTCGATAGTGCGATTTTCAATGAGACTCGCGGTATAGGGTGCTGCCGGAGCACGCAGCCAGACCGGGTTGATATCGTTCAACTCGATCGCGCCTTCGGCAGCAGCATGCAGGAGCGTGGCGTCCTCGCGGTCACCGCAGCAGATCGGCTTAAGCCCAACACAGTTGCGCCCATCCGCCCGCAAGGCGCGGACGAGCAACGAGGCAACGTAGCTCTTGCCGACGTTAGTGTCGGTGCCGGTGAGGAAGAGATTCATGAACGTTGTATTCGTAGCAGGCTCAAAGACGGCCCTTGTCATCAGTGGGCTGCAAGAACATCGGCGGTTTGTCAATCCCGCTTGTATATCTCGCGGCGATGACCGACATAGTGGAGATAGAGACGACCGAGAGTTGCGTCGAACTCATACAATACCCGGTAGTCACCCACCCTTAATTTGAATTCGGGTCGGCTTTGCAACCGTGTGTGCGAAAAGGTGCTGAGACGGGAACCCACTTCATCGACCTTTGCCTGCACTACGTCCCGCACAGATGGCGATAACGCGTCAAATGCCTGCGCGTATGTATGCGACCAAATTTGAAGAGCGGCGGACAAGCGTCAATCCGGCTGCCGAGTCGTGAACTGACCTCGGGCAATCTCCGCTCGCGATTGATCGAGTTTCACCTTCACTTCGTTAGTCAGTTCCAACGAGTCTTCGAGGTATTCGTCGATCCATGCGCGCAATTGCTCCACCTCTGCGCGAGGTAGTTGAGGGATGACTGCTTCGATTTCTTGAATCGTGCTCACAACTATATCTTACCAAATTTGAGCCGCTAGGAAAGCTCTACTGCAGCGATGACTTCAAGAGGTTAAGCGCCGATCAGCTCCTGGATCTCTCCTGCGATCTTGTCCGCCTGGGCGTTGATGCGGTCGCCGTCGCGGCCTTCGATGAGGAGGCGGATCTTCGGCTCGGTGCCGGAGTAGCGCAGCAGCACGCGGCCGGCGCCGGCGAGTTCCTTCTCTGCCTCGGCAACGAGCTGGGTGACACTGGGCAATTCCTCGAGCGGCTTCTTTTCGCGGACCTTCAGGTTGCGTTGGGCTTGCGGGTATTTCGCCAGGCAGGCTTTCAGCTCGCTGAGTGGCTTGCCGGTCTCAGCCATGATGCGGAGGATCTGCAGCGCGCTGACGATGCCGTCACCCGTCGTGGAAAAGTCGCGGAAAATCATGTGCCCGCTCTGCTCGCCACCCACGTTGAGGTCACCTTTCATCATCGCCTCGATGACGTAGCGGTCGCCAACCTTGGTGCGCAGCACACGGCCGGCATTCTTCTGCAGCGTCTCATCGAGACCGAAGTTGCTCATGATCGTGGCCACGAGGGTATTCTGCGCGAGGCAGCCCCGCTTGATGAAATCGAGCGCGGCAATGGCCATGATCTCGTCGCCATCGACGACGTCGCCATTTTCATCGCAGAGGAGCACGCGGTCCGCATCGCCATCGTGGCTGATGCCGACCTGCGCCTTGGTTTCCTTCACGATGCGCTGGATTTCCTCCGGGTGCGTGCTGCCGCACTCGCGGTTGATGTTGCGGCCGTTGGGCGTGTTGTGGGCGACGATGATCTCGGCGCCGAGCTCGCGCAGGATGCACGGCGTGGATTTGTACGCGGCGCCGTTGGCGCAATCGACGGCAATGCGCATGTCCTCGAGGGTGCGGCCGCGCGGGAAACTCTGCTTGGCAAACTCGACGTAGCGCCCAAGCGCGTCGTCGATACGCGTGGCGCGGCCGATCTTGCCCGCGGTGGGGCGGATGGACTCGATCTCGCCACTGAAGACGAGGTCTTCGATGCGCTTCTCGATCTCGTCGTCGAGCTTGTAGCCGTCGTGACGGAAGAACTTGATGCCGTTGTCTTCGTAAGGATTGTGCGAGGCGCTGAGCACGATGCCCGCATCGGCGCGCAGGGAGCGCGTGATGTAGGCGACGCCCGGGGTGGGCAGCGGCCCGATGAGGAGCACATCCGCACCGAGCGACATGACGCCGGCGGCGAGGGCATTTTCCAGCATGTAACCGGAAAGGCGCGTATCCTTGCCGATGACGATGGTGGGGCGTCCGCTGGAGCGCCCAGCGAGCACACTCATCTGCGTGAAGACATGGGCGGCGGCGCGGCCAAGCTTGAGCGCTGTCTCCGCCGTGACGGGTTCGATATTCGCGGTGCCGCGAACGCCGTCCGTGCCGAAGATCTTGCGACCGCCGTTGCCTTTGCCGCTTTCGCTTTTGGGAGTGGGGTTATTTTTTCGGGCTGCCATTCATGTTGAGATTAAACTTGTTGTCCCCGCGCAGTCGCTGTTCGAACTCGGACCGCAAATCAGAAGGCGAGACGGTCGCTTCCAGGGTCCGATGAATGACCAGCCACAGGATGACGGCGAGCACCAGCGACAGAAGCTTTGCCAGCCAGTTGTTTAGAATCATTTTCATCTTTCAGGGAGAAAAGTTCGGCGAGGCGATGGTCGAAACTCTCGGGATCAAAGCTTCTTTCGATCAGGCCGCGATGACAAATGGAAACGATACCCGTTTCCTCGGAAACCACGATGACGATGGCGTCGCTCTCCTCGGTAAGGCCGAGGGCGGCACGGTGGCGCAGACCGAGAGCGCGGTCGAGATCGGCCCGCTGCGTGATGGGAAAGATGCAGGCCGCCGAAATGATGCGGTCATTGCGGATGATGATGCCTCCATCGTGCAGAGGGGTCTTCGGGAAAAAAATGCTGACTGCAAGCTCGGTGGAGAGAGCGCAGTCGATCTTCACGCCGCTCTCGGCGAAGGCCTCGATATTCTGCCCGCGCTCAATGGCGATGAGCGCGCCGAGCTGGCGATTGGCGAGGTCGAAGGTGATCTCGCGCACCAGTTCGAGCGTCTCGCGGCTTTGATTCGTCGCGAGAAAGATCCGGTGCCCCCCCAATGCCGCAAGGCCACGGCGCAGCTCGGGCTGGAAAATGATAACCAGCGCGACGAGGAGCACATTCGACAAACTGCCGATGATAGCGCCGACAACGGTGAGCCCCAGGATCTGGGAGAGCAGGTTGACCGCGAGGAAGAGCACCACGAGACCGATGAGTACATTGGCGCCCGGCGTGCCTTTGAAAAAGCGCCACGTGTAGTAAACGGCGACCGCCAGCAGCAGGATCTCCAATCCATCCTTCCAATGCGCCTGGACGACGTTCACGCGGCGGCCTCCTCGCCCAGAATGGCCTCCGTCATGCGGAGCGCTTCGAGATTGGGGCGCGCCTCATGCACGCGGAAGATATTCGCGCCACGCGCGCGGCCATAGCTGGTCAGCGCCACGGTGGGCCAGGCGCGATCGGCGAACTCATCGCTGCCGGTGATCTTTCCGAGGAATGATTTGCGCGAGACGCCCAGCACGAGCGGCCGTCCCTCGACCCTCATGGCATCAAGGTTCCGCAGCAGAGCGAGATTATGCTCCACCGTTTTGCCAAAGCCGATTCCGGGATCGAAAGCGAGACGCATGGGATCGATGCCGCACGCTAGGCACGCTGAAAAAGTTTGTCGAAAAAAATTCGAGATTTCCGCCACAACGTTGTCGTAGTGCGGCGCACGTTGCATGTCGCGCGGCGTGCCCTGCATGTGCATGGCAATCGCGCCCGCGCCGGTGTCACGCACGACCTCGCGCATCGCGGTGTCCCGCAGGCCGGTGACATCGTTGATGATCCCCGCGCCCGCCCCGACCGCAGCGCGCGCGACGACAGGCTTCATCGTATCGATAGAAAGAACGCAGCGCTGATCGCCCGCGAGCCGTTCGATGACCGGCAGCACGCGCCGCAATTCCTCCGCCTCGGGCACGGGCTCCGCGCCGGGCCGGGTGGATTCGCCACCGATGTCGATGATCGCCGCGCCTTCCTCGATCAACTGCCGGGCGTGCGCCACGGCACTCTCGACATCGATGAACTGACCACCATCGGAAAACGAATCGCTCGTAATATTGAGCACACCCATGATGAGCCCGTGATGGGCGAGATCGAAAGAGCGGGTGCGGGTTTGCCAGAGCATCCCTGCCGCATCGCGCTTCTTCTCCATGGGCGCAAGGTAAGATTGCTTCTTGCCCCAGGATTCTGTAGCGTTATTAGCTACACCGACTCCTCCTATGAAATCACTCTTCGCCATTCTCTCGATCCTCCTCGTCGCCCTCGTTCTGCCTGTTTCCGCTAAAAAAGGTCCCCATCACGCGGAGGGCCCGGAATTGAAAATCGTTTCTGTGGACGCCGTTCGCATTGCGGTGAGCCTCGGGAAGAGTGGAGACGAGCACATCGAATATAAGATCACCGATCAAACCATTGTGACGCTCAATGGCGCTGCGGTAGCCGCGCGCGACCTCCGCGTAGGCATGGTGTGCCGGATCGAAGCTGGGGCGGACAAGGTCGCGACGGCCATCCACGCGAAAGACGCACCTGCTCACCCAAGCAAGCATCGGGTCGGCTAGGCTGCGGCGCGCTACGACACTCAGGCCTTCGCGATCAGCGCTGTCCACTCTTCGTCGCGAAAGCCGACCACCCCCGCGACCTTCGTTAGCGCAAAGGGTCGCTTCACGAGATTCCCGTTCGATGCCAGCAGCGCGAGCGATTCCTCTTCGCTGAGCTTGGGCAGCCGCGTTTTCATATCGAGCGCGCGGTAATCCTGCCCGGCAGTATTGAAGAGCTTGCGCAAGTCGCCGCCGACATAACCGAGCATCTTGCGGAGCTCGGCCACGGTGGGCGGCTGTTCGCGAATGGGTATGACCTCATGCGCGATCTTCTTTGCCGCGAGAAATTTCAGCGCCTTCCGGCAGGTGTCGCAATTCGCGTAGGCGTAGACTCGCAGACTCATGCGGGCATGAGGCCGAGATTGCGCACGATCTGCACGGTCGAGCGGGCCTTGTTCAGCGTGTAGAAGTGCAGGCCGGGCACGCCAAACTCCAGCAGCGAAGCGCACTGCTCGGTGGCGTATTCGATCCCGTAAGCGGCCGCGGCTTCATCATCCCCCTCGAGTTCCGTGAGCCGGCGCAGGAATGGCTCGGGCAATTTCGCCCCGCAGAGGGAGACGAAACGCTTCGTCTGCCCAGCGGAAAGAATGGGCATGATGCCCGGCACGATCGGCACGGTGACGCCAAGCTTGCCCACCATGTGGTCGTAAAACTCGTAGTAATCCGTGTTGTCGAAGAAAAGCTGGGTGATGACGAAATCCGCACCGGCCTGGATTTTGTCCGCGAGGTACTGCCAGTCCACGAGCTTGCCCGCGCTCTGCGCGATGTGCCCCTCCGGAAAGCCGGCGGTGCCGATGGAGAAACCATTGCGCTCACGGATGAAGGTGACGAGCTCGCGCGAATACTCGAAGCCGCCCTCAGTCTTCACGAATTCACTGCCAGCGGGCGGATCGCCACGCAGGGCCAGAATGTTCTGGATGCCGCGCGCCTTCGCCTCGTCGAGCACACTGCCGAGCTCGTCCTTCGTGGAGTTCACGCAGGTGAGGTGCATCATCGCCGGGAGATTTTGCGTGCGCTGAATGCGGTCGACGATGCCGAGCGTCTTGTCGCGCGTGCCGCCGCCGGCGCCATAGGTCACTGAGCAATAAGCGGGCTGAATCGCCATGAGCGCAGGCACCGTCTTTTCCAAAAGCGTGCGTTCGCCCTCCTCGGTCTTCGTAGGGAAAAACTCGAGGGAGAGCACCGGACGGCCCGCCTGGCGGGACTCGGCATAGATATCGCGAATGAACTGCATGAGGCCGCGCAGTGTGGACGCGCTTTACGGCGGCGACAAGCGCTGGCGTGTGTCAGTCAGGAGAAAATCCGATACCTCCTGCCACCAGGGCAGAAACGTGGAGTTGGAAACCGTATTGTGAGTCGCGTCCGTGTCGAACCAGCGCTGCTTGGGGCCGGCATAGCTTGCGTAGAGCTTTTCGCTTTGCGCCGTGGTGACCACTTCGTCCTGTCCGGCAATCATGATGGCCACAGGGCCGTGATACTTGCCCAGGGCTTCGGTGTTGCTCCAGCGATCGCGAAGCATAAGGCGGATAGGCAGCCAGGGGTAATGATGAGACGCGACTTCCCCGAGGGAGCTGAAGGGAGTCATGAGAAAGATGCCGGCGACCTTTTGCGGAAGCGCACTGGCCAGAGCACAAGCGACACCGGACCCGAGCGATTCGCCAGTGACATAGATGGGACGGGAGTCCTCCACGGCGAGTTGCTCGATAGCTTCACGACCGGCGGCACAAAAGCTTTCCTGCGAAGGCGTGCCCGATCGCGAGTCGTAGCCGGGATATTCAAAGAGGTAGGTCTGCCACGTCTGCCCTTGCTGAAGATTCCCGAATCCCTTGGCGTATTGCGAACGGTCGAAAGCGCAGCCGGCATTGCCGTGAAAGACGATCATCCGATTCTTCGGCGTCACACCAGCCGGTGGAATTTGCCGCCAGCCAATCCGCTGGCCATGGGCATCCCGCCACGGCTCGAAGCCGACGGACGCGGCGAGGTGAACCATCCTGTCCTCCGTCGCCAGTGGGCGGGAGGGGAAGTAAATGAGCTTCCGCTGGAAGGAACCGAAGAGTGTCACGGTACCAATATAGATAAGGAGGAGGGAGCGCAGGGCGACCCGGAGGAACCGCTTCACACGGCGTCTATACCCGCAGCCGATGGTT